>JACCDJ011635475.1_pt1 | contig 83198 bp, 73 predicted proteins | sample 7444481 | NCBI WGS metagenome assembly JACCDJ01 (sample SAMN15323435, study PRJNA562643) | freshwater metagenome | isolation source: river surface water | place: USA:Blue River Watershed | collected 2017-08-15
ATGTTACTTGTGGTAATCAAACCTAACTGACTGATAAAGTGAGCTGGTGTTGATTTTCTCAAGTAGTTGTCAGAAGTATTCTGTGTCCAAATCTGACCAATTGTTGGGTTTTCACTGTTTCCTGAAGATGCGTTGAAGTATGTACCGAGGATGTATGCTCCATTAATATCACTACTTGCATATACTACACCCGCATTTGTAATTCTAAATACGTTACTACCACCACTATTTCTAAATATGAATTCACCACCACCTGTATTTTGGAAATAAAGGTTGTTTGAGTGCCATTGGATTTTGTTTTCTTCACCTGTCCAAGTACCGTAGTTACCTTTTAATGCATAACCACCAGCAATTGTTAAGTTGTCATCAACATAAACTGAACCATTGAAGTATGATGTTCCGTTGTTATAAAGAGTATAGCTCGAGTTAGCCCCACCTATTGATAAGTTTCCACTAACAAAAAGTTTAACTCCCGATACAGGTGTTGAACCCATCGCAATGTTTCCGTTGTTGTCAAGGTGGAAATCATTCTGTCCATATCTACCCATTACAACTTTGTAATCGGCAAATGCTTCGATAACAGGTAAACCTGAGATTGTGTTAACCGAGAAGATACTATCTGTCATATCATCGGTTACAGTAAACAATCTACCATTCACACCATCAACCGCAACAACTTCTGCATTTGCACCACTACTATTAAATCTTACGGTACCTAAGTTTGAATAACCATTTGGATTTAAGTAGTATGCGTTGTTCGCACTATCATAGAAGATTGGTGCATATACTGCAGTGTTCGATTGAATTAGGTTTTCAACAAGGAATTGTTTGTTGTTGTAAATTCTAACCCAAGTACCATCGGTCATGTGGATACCACCGGCATATGTTTCACTGTACCAACCGGTTGTTCCATATGTTCTGAACCAATCAGACGCATACATCGCGTATGGGGTAATCCAGTTACCTGTGTTATCCGAGTATGCCGACCAGTTATCACTTGAATTTAAGAAACCAATTCTACTACTATTACAGTGAATTCGACGAGTTGTTTCGTCGGTATCTACCATGAAGATATTAGAAGATGTTGAGTTACCAACGGTTATATTTCCATTAACAGTGATACCTGCAGTGGTTGAGCTACCTCTTGCGGTAACAGATGCTAAAGTATCTGTTTCACTATATGATGTAAGGAATGAAGATGCGTGATATCCATCAAGAGTATCCGCATCTAATCCTGAACCAGAACCATCAACAGTCAATAATTTTGATAGTACGTCAGATGCGGTATAAGATGAAGAATCTAAATATTTTCCATCAAGGTCAACAGTTACGTTACCGTATCCTGTTACTCCTAAAGTTAAAATACCGTTACTTGTATTGAATGATGCTGAAGTTAAGTAATAGTTTGTGTCTGTATATGATGTAATCCATCCAGGGTTTGTAGAAACACTACCATCTGCCATTAAGAACTGAGAAGAACTTCCTCCCGTCTTAACGAACGCAGTTGCTCTGATGTTACCCGTTACCGCTAACTTGTAACCTGAAACTGAAGTGTTACCCATTCCAATTTCACCGGTTGTTGCGATATAGAAATCGTTTTGATTGTAACGACCCATGATTACTCTGTAATCAGAGAACGCTTCAATTACAGGAACACCGGCAATTGTGTTAACTGAGAATAAACTGTCACTTAAATCATCTGTGATTGTGAACAATCTACCGTTAACACCATCAACTGTGAATACTTCAGTTCCACTTGCAGTACTGTTTAATTTAACAGTTGCCAAGTTTGAAGTACTTGCCGGATTTAAGTAATATGCCGTGTCATTAATATCGTAGTAAATCGGAGCATATACTCTACCTGAACCATCTACTCTATATGTCCAAGTTGAGCCGTCGGTCATCAATGCATAACCATAAGACGCCCCCGACGCAATTCTTACGTAAACACCATATTCAGATTTTGAGCTATTGTATGCGTTGAATACCGCCAACCAATCATTGTTGTTTGTTGCAGTAACATATAATGTTGCGTCTTGAACTGTATTAGTATTTCCACCATCAATCCAAAAACCTCGGTTATCATAAACACGAACCATTGTTGATTCAGTTTGATAGATACCACCACCATATGTTGAGTTGTACCAACCTGTAGCGGAACTACTTCTAAACCAATCAGATGCGTTGAATGAGGTTGCATATACATAATCAATATATGGGTTCACATAAACACCTCCGGTACCGTAAACCGCATTTCCCGAACCCCATAATAATTGATAGTTTGCATTACTATCGTTGTTGTAGTTAATTGCCCCAAGGTATGTTCCCGCTTCTTGGTATTTTCCATCGATATCAACTGTTACCGTACCACCATCATTTCTTGTTAACGTAATAACACCATTTGATGTATTAAATGATGCGCTTGTAACATAATAGTTAGTATCGGTATCAACAACTGTTTCAGTTGCTGTTGTAATTCCGGTAATGTGACCATAACTGTCAAGTAAAATATCTTGGATGTAAGTTCTACCTGAGTTGTTAGAAGAACTTGCGGCACTTACTGAAATGTGCGCCGAAGTGTAAGAACCGATATTTCCTGAGTGTAGTATTGTATACCATGAATTCCATGTTGTGTCGATACCGTTTCTGATACTTAATTTTGGTTGACCACTTGCGTTAACACCTGTTGTATTTGCGAATGCCAATTGGTATGATGAATCTCCCGTACTTGAGGTCGTTCCATCCCATGGTGAGAATGTCATTACACCACCGTAGTTACCAGAACCATTTGCGATACCGGCATTAACAAAATCCCAAGCAACTGACCTGTTATTCCAGTTAGGTCTTCTATCAGATAAATCTCTTGGTCCGTCAGGGAAACTAATCCATTTTGCTTCATCGGCATAACCCGCTGTTGATGCACTTGTTGCGCTTCCTGCACTTGTTGCGTAAGTTGCGGTTGCGGCATTTCCCGTTGTATTTTGGTTCCATGTTGGGATGTTTCCTGCATGGTATACAACATATTCTGTTGTACCAGCACCAACTCTAACAACCAATCCACCACTAACCGATGGGTTAAGTACGATGTAATCATCACTATCGTTTGATACACCAATAACCAATCTATTTGATTCACCCGATGACCCACCAATACCGTATGGGTGGAACTGAATGAAACCGAAATCAGATGGGTGGTTAATGTTTGTACCATCTTTTTCAGATTCGAAGAAGATACCACTAACACCACTACTGTTACCTTTTAGTACGATGTTATCCGCGCCCGTTACATAATTCGATGATGAGGTATAAGAACCTCTTGTTAATGAACCTCCAACGGTTAATCCACCAATTGTGATATCGTTTGTTGTTGATGCTCCTCTTGTTGTAACTGTTGCTAATGTGTCTGATTCTGATGTTAAATAAGAACCAGCTGCTTGATACCTACCATCCAAGTTAACAGTTACGTTACCGTATCCTGTTACACCTAAAGTTAAAGTACCATTACCTGTATTGAATGATGCAGAACTTAAATAATAGTTCGTATCAGTATCAACAACTGTTTCAGTTGCTGTTGTTATTCCTGTTATGTGTCCAAAACTATCTAAAAGAATATCTTGGATGTATGTTCTTCCACTATTGTTAGATGAAGATGCGGCAGAAACCGAAGGGTGACCGGTTAAGAATGAAGATGCATGATATCCATCAAGAGTGTCGGCATCTAATCCACTTCCACTTCCATCATTATTTGAGTGCCATACTGTTCCACCATTTACTGTTGCGGAACCACTAACCGCAAATGAACCACTAACGGTAGTTGTTGTACCACTAACGACAAGTGAATTCATTCCAAATGAACCCATCACCACTCTATCGTCAGAGAACACCTCTAATACAGGTAAACCTGAGATATCGTTAACTGAGAACAACGAACCTGATAATGTATCGGTTACTGAGAACAATTGTCCGAGTGAACCTTGTACATCAAATACTAAACTACCTGAACCATAAACTTGTAATGGAACTGACGGTGATGTTGTATCTGATTCACCATAACCAACTCTAACACCTCTCGCAACAGTTAAGTAACCGTTGGTTGTAAGTGACATCGCACCTTGTGATGTGTTATGTCCATCATCTCCCCACCAGAAACCTCTGTCATCGTCGTTGTTCATTTGGAAGGTCATCGCCCAATCGGCAAGTCCACCGAAATTGTTTCCGGATTCCATACCGATAGCATATGTTCCACTATTACTATAAACGTTATACTTGTTTCTTGTTGAGGAAGCATTCGTTCCGTAAACACCTGTTGCAGTTACATTATTAAATGTTGGGCTGTCAGTTGTACCTAAGTTTTGGTTAATCGTATATGAAGTAATGTTACTTGCATTACCACTAATATTTCCTGTAATCTTTGAACCAGCAAGTGCCGTAATCCATGCGGGATTTGAATATGTTCCTGTTGTATAAACTCCATCAGTTACCGTTGCGGCGTTTCCTGAGATATTAATACCCCAAGTACCGTTTTCATAAAGATATTTGTAACCTGAACCATTTTTAAAGAAACCATCGGTTGCGATATATGCCCTTAAATTACCTGATTGTGTAAACCAAATTGGTTCATCACTATCGTCCTGTGTACCAATTTCTAAATAAGATAATCCCGCTCCGTTACCTGTAGATACAAATCTAATAAATGCGGCATCGGTATTCATTCCCCAGAACACACCTAAACCTGAAGTTGTACCAAAGGTTAAATTACCTGTCATGGTGTCACCACTCTTAGAAACTTTGTTTCCAATTGATGTGGTAATTGTTGTTGCGAAGTTTGCATCGTCACCAAGCGCCGCCGCCAACTCATTAAGAGTATCTAACGCCGTGGGAGCACTATCAATTAAGTTGGTAATCTGTGTTTGAACATAACCTGTGGTCGCATAACCTTGACCACTGTGATTACCCCATCCAAATGCGGTGTCCCAGTTAGTTTTGTTATATCCTGTAATTGCGGTAGAACCACCGAAGAAGTTACCAATTTCAGTTTCTGTATAATATCTTGTATCAGTTGTAGTTGAATAGTTGTTTGTATTCAAATACTCATATTGTGTTGTGTCTCCACCGCCATAAATTGGTCCTGTTGTAATTATACCACCTTGAGGTGCTTGGTCCAAATCAACTTGTGCTGGAACTTCAGTTAAAGCGGGGAAATTATTAATATCACCCGGGTCAACACCATCAGCAACCCAATCCTTAATAACCCAACCTTGGTTTTGGATATTTTCTAACATCCAAGCTTGAACTTGACATGATGAGTCGTCAATATAAACCTGTAGTAAAGCACCATCATATGTTGAACCATCGACAATACGAAGAGTTCTAAATGGATTACCACTATATCTTGAGTTAATTAATACGGTAATATCAGAGTAGTTACCATAGTGATGTGTTGCATAGAACACAACCGATTGGTGATTACCACTTGATGTGTCTCTTAATATAAATCTACCAACCGCTCTGTTACCGGGATTAGCGGCAATTGTGTACCAACCAGCGGCTCTGTTAACATCGGATGTTTTTGCGTATGGTAGATATCTATCATCGTGTGTATGAACGGATTCGGCATATTTTCCATCAATATCAACTGTGTACGTATTCCCATCGTTACGAGAGAATGTGATTACACCGTTTGATGTATTAAATGTTGCACCTGTGGTATAGTGATTTAAATAAGAACTAATGTAACCACTTGGGTTGGATGCTGGGTAGTAATAAGAACCGTGTTGTCCGTCGAGTAAATCGGCATCCAATCCTGAACTTGCCCCATCGTTACCTGAGTGCCAAATAGTATTTCCTGCCCACGAAATTTCTTGTGTTGCACCATTTAAGTAGAATACAACCGTACTACCACCACTATCAAACATTCTAAGATTTAACTTAGAACCATTGTTATTTCCACCGGAATTATAATGAGGATAGTGATTACCATTATTATCATAAGCATCAAAATAATGGTGTCCTTGGAAATGGTTTGCGGAACTACTCAACGTGACGGCAGTACTTGTACTAGCACCTCTTGCAGTAACTGTTGCCAACGTATCCGATTCTGATGTTAAATAAGAACCCGATGCTTGGTATCTACCGTCCAAGTTGACAGTGTATGTTCCACCATCATTTCTTGTATAAGTTAGATTACCATTACTTGTGTTAAATGTTCCACCAGTAGTGTAGTAATTTGTATCAACAACAGTTTCAGTTGCCGTGGTTATACCTGTAATATGACCAAATGAATCAAGAAGAATATCTTGAATATAAGTTCTTCCCGAGTTATTTGATGAACTTGCGGCACTTACCGAAGGGTGTGCAGTTAAGTAACCACTATCATTGGTGAACATTGAAATGTTACCGGTAATATTCTGTAAAGCCCTACCATTAGATAAAACTAATGTTCCACCAACATAAAGCGCCGAATTAACAAGGTCGAACTCGGTACCACCTCTAATAATAAGTGGGTACTTATCAAAAGCGGGTCCCTGATAGTCATCAACATGGAAAACGAATCTATCGTTTGTTGTTGCATTATCTCTTAATTGGAATACAAAATCAATACTATCTGAAGATGGTTGAATTGCGTAAATTCTAGCACCGTCATTATTCAATGTCCAATCGAAACCTTTACCACTTGTTGGGAATGTTCCCGCTAAGTCAACAAATTTTAAATCGGCAGCATTACCTAATGTAACATCACTATTAAATGTTACAGGAGTTGCGGTTGACGCACCTCTTGCGGTAACTGTTGCTAATGTATCTGTTTCGGTGTAACCTGTTAAGTAAGAACCTGATAATTGATATCTACCATCTAAATCAACAGTAACTGTGTTACCGTCATTTTTGGTTATTGTAACAACACCGTCACTTGTATTAAAGGTTGCACCTGTTATAAATGTATTTGTGTCAACAACTGTTTCAGTTGCCGTAGTTATACCGGTGATGTGCCCAAAACTATCTAATAAAATGTCTTGGATGTATGTTCTTCCTGAGTTATTTGAAGAAGAAGCCGCGGATACTGAAGGGTGTGCGGTTAGATAAGTATTCGAATCTAATGTACCATCACCCTTTAAGAATTGTGAGGAATTTGCACCGGTAACAATAAATGATGCCGCGGTTATTGGTTGTGTGGTTATACCATTTCTAGATACAACATCTTCTAAGGTATCTACTTCGGTATATGATGTTAAGAATCTTCCATCAATATCTACCGTAAATGTACCACCACCATTATTATTAGTAAATGTGATTACACCATTACCCGTATTAAATGTTGCACCCGTTGTAAACGTATCGGTTACAGTTTCACTTGCGGTAGTTATACCGGTAATATGACCAAATGAATCAAGAAGGATATCTTGGATGTAAGTTCTACCACTATTATTAGAAGAACTCGCAGCACTCACTGAAGGGTGTGCGGTTAAATACGTATTTGAATCGACACTACCGTCCGCCTTTAAGAATTGTGAAGATGTTCCTCCTATTTTAACAATCGTTGAAGCATTTAGTATACCACCATTTTCAAAATAAATTCTTGGGTTACCGCTACCATCAACAAATTCTAATCTATCAAAACTTGTATCCTTATTGTATCTAATCGTATATCCATTAAATGTCCCACCATTACCGGCATACATTTCAATAGATGCATATCCGGTTGACACGTTGATTTGTCCTAACGTAAGTTTTGAATCATTTTTAAAGATACTAAGGTCACCAGTCATAGTATCACCACTCTTAGAAACTTTGTTTCCAATTGCGGTTGCGACCGATGTTGCGAAGTTAGGGTCATCACCTAACGCAGCCGCCAACTCATTTAATGTATCAAGAGTTGATGGTGCAGAATCAATTAAATTACTAATTTGAGTTGTCACATAACCCGAAATTGAAGTGGTGTATGTTCCACCATCATTTCTAGTAAATGTGATTAAACCGGTAGTACCGTTTGTTGTTGCACCTGTTGTATAATTGTTTGTATCGACAACTGTTTCTGTTGCGGTTGTTATTCCCGTAATATGTCCAAAACTATCTAATAAGATGTCTTGGATGTATGTACGTCCACTATTATCTGATGAAGAAGCCGCCGATACTGCCGGATGAGATTCTAAGTATCTTCCATCCAAATCAACATCTATGGTTCCTCCATCATTACGAGTTAAACGTAGATTACCTGTACTTGTATTAAACGTACCACCCGTTACATAATAATCGGTAGATGATGTTCCATATCTACCATCAAGGTCAACGGTGTATGTGCTTCCATTATTCTTTGTGAAAGTTAAAACACCATCACCTGTATTGAAAGTAACACCTGTAGTATGTGTATCCACAACAGTTTCTGTTGCGGTTGTTATTCCTGTGATGTGACCGAAAACATCAAGTAAAATATCTTGGATGTATGTTCTTCCACTATTGTTTGAAGAAGACGCTGCGGATATTGTTTGGTGTAAACTATCAAATATCACAGTATTGGTACCCGGCATTAACGTTATGTTCATGTTACCACCTTCTTGAAGTGTAACTGTTTCATTAAAGTTAATGTCTTCAGATGTTGTACCGTCGGTTAATCTCCAAGAACCATTCAATGCAGTTGCGATAGAACTACTAACAGCACTGTATCCTGTTGTTCCTGTGATATTAATTTGGGCAGAACCCGAAACTAATGACGGAACGTTTTGAATATATGAATAATCAATTGAACCACTGATACCACCCGTTACTTTTAACGAACCGGTGATTTCACTATTACTTATGATTTTAACAACAGTTCCCGTATCGTAGATGTTGGAGTTGTCCAAGTGGTCACCCCCAACAGATTTTGGTATTCTTGTACTTGTTAAACCTAATTCATCACCAAGAGAACCTGTGTTTCTTGGACCTGAAAGTAACATACCCCCCGAGTACATACTACCCGATGCGTTTTGATAAATCCAGTGATTATTTAATGAATCCCATAAAAGAGATGCAGTTGCATTGGACGAACCAGAATCGAATACCACCAAACCACCAAATCTTTCGATTGGTTCAAATACGTTTGTATAAATGAACGGGCCGGTTAAGTTTAGGTTTGATGATGTTACATAAACAAATGATGAAGTTCCAAGTACACTAATGTTTTGTGTAATTGTTATTGAACCACTGATAATCTGATTACCGTTGATTGTTTGTGAACCTGAGATATCTAATGAACCTGTAAGAGCATAAGAACCTGAAAGAACTTTGGAATTTGACCAAACACTTCCACTTCTCATTAATAAATCACCATATGATAAACTTCCTGTTTTAATATTAACATTATGAAGTTCATCTATGTCATATCCGTTGGATACTTTAACAAAAATCGAACCTTGAGTTGCATGTGCCCTAACAACATAACCAATAATTAATAAATGTTGAGGTGCCTGTGGTTTTACGTTTGTAATTTGACCCGGATTAATTGGTGAAAGATAAAGAATATCACCTCCACTCCACAATTCTCCTTGGATTGCACCTGTTGTATTAATACCTCTAACTAAACCTCCAACAGTGACAAAACCTTCATTGTTATCGAGAATTGTTTCGGTAACGATACCTAAAGTTTCATCGGAATTGATGTTAGTATCGGCTTGAGCTAAATTAACTTTGATTCTATTGCCCTGTACACCATCTATTCTGACAGCTTGGTAATTTTGTTCTAATAAATCCTGACCTGCACCGTTTACAACTCTTACTAATTGTTCCTGTCCAACTTGAAGTGTAACGTTTCCACCTTTCATTCCGATATCAACAGTTCCGTCGGTATCGTTCCATGTCATTCTAGCAACTTGTCCTGTTACAGTTGACCCTGTATTAAAATCAATATAATCTGTGCGCAGAACACCAGTTAGTGAACCACTAATAGAACCGGTAACGTTTAAACTACCCGTTACTGTATGAGTATCAGTTATTTGGTCACCAACTTTAGCGTTCCCATGAACAGTTAATGAACCCGTTACGGTTTGAGAACCACTTACGGTGACTCCACCTTTAAAATTGGATGAACCCGATACTTGTAACGACCCCGTTACGTCTGCGTCAAATATTCTCATGTAAAGTTCTTATTATTTTTATAGATAAATACTTCAAAACCCCAATCTTTATTCCTTTAAAAGTTATTTATTGATAGTATATTCTATAAATATGTATGATACGACACACACTGGTCAAAGATGACCTAATTCATATCGAAAATTCTGAGGTTTTTGTAAAAGAAATTTTTGAGGTCACAAATTGTGATATTCAAACCACAATCGACAACTTTAATTCACTTTACAAGTGGGATAAAATGTTTGATGTGGGAGAAACTGCAAGAAGATTTGAGGAAAACCACCGTTTTTTTATTTTTTATCACGAAGATTTGGTGGTTGGACATTGTTGGGTTGACTCCGTATCAATGAATGAATCTAATATATATGTATATAATGTTTTTGTTGACAAAACAAAACATGATAAGGATGTGTGTGATAGCACCGTTTATTTCTCCAAACTTGCCACGATGTTATTTTCTGAAGGTTATAGGGTAATCCACGCAGATGTGGATGATTGGCATAAAAAATCCCAATCGTATTTTGAAAGATTGGGATTTAAATCGATTTAGAATAGATTAACTCAAGTGTTTATCTTTAATTTTTTGAATTACTGTATTAAACAAATTATTAATCACAACCTTATCGGTCGTCGTTGTTTTTTTTACTATTGGAGTTTTTTCAACTCTTGTAAATTGTCTATTTTTATTATTTTCTGTATTCATATATTAAGACATTTTAGAATTATTACAAAATGGACATGGTTCTCCACCAGAAAAAACACTATATTCTGGTCCGGCTCCAGAGTCCCATGGTTCAGAAATACAACAAACCACCTCAGTACAATAGGGGGCACCTAAACCTATGTTAATACAATCATTAAAATTTGCCCCGGTAAATAAATCGGGTAATTCACAAGGTATGTCACAATTCCAAAACATAAAGTATCCGGGATACCAACATCTACACACCGGGGCATTGTGTTGGATAATGAAATAGTTTGGTGATTCTACGGATTCGTTCATGGTTAAATATAAATCGATATTCTCTACGTCAATCGAATATACATTTTCTCTTGAGTACGAATAATATTCAGAAACAACTGCCGATGTTTCAAAAAGATTTGTATTGTTATTTACTATTACAAATTCATCACCCAATTCTATTTTGGAGAATGGAACAAATATTAATATTTGGTTTCGTTTTATTAAAACTAATGAAGTATCGACATCAGAAAATTTTAATCCATTTTCTAATGTGATGTATCTAATCCATACGGATGCGTTGATTGTTACAATTGATTGTATAGTTGTTGACGAAATGGTACTGGCAGAAAAAACTTCATCAGTATTCCCCGAATATTGTAATGGTTCAAACTCACTTTCATTGTCAGGTAAACCAAACAATTTAATTGTTTTTAAAGAATCATTCAATGTTAATTGAGAGGGGGAAACCAATGTCCCATCATTTTTAATAATTAAATTGGTGCTATCTGAATTATATTCGATACCATCGTATCTTTTAGTATATTTCTGTAGATATTTCGGCCTTTCCCATACTTGTATTTCGGTATTAATGGTATCAACAGTATTATCAATGCCACATGAATTGGTATGAATAAACGGGTCAATTAAATTAATGACATTTAATTCGGAACCATAAACCAAACCAATACTTCTATATGTTTTTAATTTACCATTTTCCAAATCATTAGTGTTTATCACATATTCTTGTAATAATGTATTTGGGGGTAAATTAGTTTTTAAATCACTTAACTGTTCCTGAGTTTCTATCTTATAAACTTTTGGGTATTCGGTATAATCTGTGGTCGGATATCGTTGTTTAACGATATAATTTGGGTGATTACCATTATCCTTTAAACTGTCCCCAATCATATCAAATCCAAGTGTGGAATGATTTATATATGTTTTAACAATTGAGTTGGGGGAAGAATCATACAAAAGTTTTAGAAATTCAAAATTATCTTTAGCATATGTTTCATCAATCAATGCCGTTGAATCGTATGATTGTCTTATAATTAATTTATTTGGGGAATCAATTGTTGATGGTGTTACTTGATTCTTACTGTCCACCACTTGCCTTGTAATCGTTAAACCACTGTAATATTTCTCAAACATATAACCAAACCCCTTTAATGTGTCATTGGGGTAGTCACTATTAATAGCATAAATCGGTCCCGAATCTAATAGTATTAGTTCTATTTCGGTGATGTTATTTTCAGATATTAGATTATCTAATTCTGTTTTATTGAAATATGGTTCGATTGATATGGGTGCAGCTACAATTCCTGTATTTATTTCTAAAACTTTAAAGGAATTATCAACGTCCTTAACAAAATCAATCGCAATTAAAACACTTCTCATATTAAAGTTTTTTCACTCTTAGGTAAATATAAGTCCCCATCAACTTCAGACCATTTTTTTAAAGGACACGGATTATTTGATTTGGTATAAACTTTTTTACCTATGGGACAACCACACTCCCCACAAAATGCTGACCATTTTTGATTAAAAATCTTTTTCATGGAGGGACAAGTTTCACAAATAGAGGTTCGTTTGTCCGCCAGTTCCTTTTCTTGTGGTGTGGGATTGAATGATGATGCCCAAGCAGTTACAATTTCTTTTACATCCATATCTTATTAGATAAATAGTTAATTACCAAAGTATACAGAAAAAATATTAATGATTGTAGATAAACGGGTCTCTTTTTTTGAGTTCCTCAAGTTTCTTCTTGAATCTCTTTTTTCTTTGTCTTTCTTCCCAAAGATTCTTAATCCAACCTATAATTTTCTTAATCATACCTTTCTTATTAAATAGTTCCCCATGACAAGTATATCCATTTCCGTATCTAAAAATGTGTCCATGGCATCTTGTGGGGTTAATACCATAGTTTTATCCTTGACATTGAAGGATGTGTTTAAAAGGATTGGGTATCCACTATAATTCTCATACTCCTTCAATAACCTATAGATTGGATTGAATGGGGTTACAGATTGGATTCTCGCGGTTCCATCAACGTGGGTGATTGATGGTAGTTTATCTCTGTATTTCTCCTTAACCTTAACAACCTGATTCATATATGGTACAAATCCACTGTATTCAAAATACTTCTTTTGGTCTTCAAAGGTTACCATCGGTGCAAAGGGTCTGAACCCTTCTCTCTTCTTAATTACCTTATTGATTTTGTCCTTCATATTGGGTAATGTGGGATTAGCAAGTATTGACCTATTACCCAAAGCCCTTGCTCCGAACTCTATATTACCTTGAAACCACCCAATTACTTTACCTGACATGATTTCTTCTGAAACTCTTCTGTTTAAATTGGTGGTAAGTTGATATTTCCTAAAGTTGATTCCATTTGTTTTATTTAAAACTTTAACAATATCAGATTCAGTATAATCTGGACCAAGAAATGCATCCGTGTGAATCCTAATTGGTCGTTTTTTTGTGTGGAAGTAATTTAAACACGCACCGATACAAGAACCAGCATCCGATGGTGCTGGCGGAATCCATAATCTTTTGAAATCGGTGTTATCTAAAATCTTACCATTAGCGGTACCGTTATAAGCACAACCACCACCCAACGAAAGATTGGTTGAATCGGTAAACAATTGAATATCTCTCAATACCTCAAACAATATCGATTCGTATTTCTCTTGAACCGTTGCTGCAATGTCCATATGGTCCTGAGTTATTGGTTCTTCGGGTAATCTGTTTTCAATTCCCATAAGTTCAATCAACTCCTCGTTGAACATCAAACAATCCCTGTCCCATGAGAAATAAACCATATTGGTTTTAAGTGATGCACAATTATGTGCAATCAGTTGGTTAATCTTATCACGGTATTTTTCTGGATTACCATAAGGTGCTAATCCCATTAATTTGTATTCACCTTCGTTTGGTTTAAAACCAATAAACGATGTCATTGCCGAATAAAATAAACCTACCGAGTGTGGGTAAACACATAATGGAACAATTTTAAATTCACCCTTATTAATGTACCCAACTGACATTGTTTCCCATTCACCAACACCATCTACCGATAAAATAACCGCATCATTAAATGGGGAAGAATAATATGAATAGAATATGTGTGAATCGTGATGATTTGAAAAGAAAACGTTATCTGATATTCTCTTTAATTCTCTCCTTAATTTCCAATGATTAATTTTTGTTTTAATAAAGTTTTTTGACACTTCAACAGGACACTCTAAGAAATTTTTAAAGAATGTATTATTAACTCTATCGGATTTTAATTGTGGATTTTCATAGAAACAAACCGATTCAATTTCGTTTCTTTTGATATGATACTTGTCAAAAATGTATTTTAATGCATTGACCGGAAATCGATTATCATGTTTTACACCTGTGAATTTTTCTTCTTCGCAAGCAAAAACCAATTGACCCTTCTTGAAGAGACAAACTGATGAGTCATGATAATATGCCGATATTCCAATTACGTACATTATTTCTTTGAACCATAGTGGATTGTGTCTTTATTAATTCTTTCTCTCCAAGGGTCCAAAACCACACTTCCGCTCGGGAAGACAGTATCATTAAAAACATTTCTATGTCCTAATAAATAAATAGCAGGACCATTTATTTCATCATACCTAACCTGATTAATGAAACTACCTATAAGAATAGAATACGAACCGTCAATATATTCGACACCGGGTTTGTAACTCTTACCCATAATAACCACAGGTAAATCATGTTCAATGGATAAATCAATTAATCGTTTGGCAATGTTTCTTGCTTGTTTTTCCCTTGATGTCATAATTGCATCAAATAAATCATAACCCAAACCCAATCTTTGTGCCATATATCTCAACGCAATATTATCACGTGGGTGACAAGAACCTCCGTCTCCCATCCCTGCTTTCATATAAGCGGGTCCCATGATTCTATATGTACTTCTTTCAAGTGCTCCAGTCACTACATCAGTATTCATATTTCCATTTAGTTCGGCAACATCTTGTATCATATTGACAATCGAAATCTTTGCCGATATGAATGTATTGTAGAATATTTTAATTGCTTCCGCGTCATCCCATGTGCCGATTTCATATCTTGTTTGTGGTGATATAATTGTTTGGTAGAAATCCTTTAAGATTTTAGCATCAGTTGTTTCTGAACCATCTTCTGTACCAATAATCACCATCTCAGGATTAACCATGTCGTTTTTAACGGTACCCATGGCAATTAGATATGGATTATAGATGAACCTATAGTTTTCAACCAACGGAATAAACTCTCTACGAGTTGTACCGGGTAAAACTGTGGATATTAAAACAACTAGCTGTTGCTTGTTAGTATATTGATTGATTTCTGAAAGTATGTTTTTAACTATACTGTAATCAAAATCCTTTGGTGGTAGATGTGATGTTGGTTGTTTACCGTCATATAATGGGTCGTGGGGAGTAGGTACCGCAATAAAGATTAAATCTTTATCCTTGCATACTTCCTCAATTGTACTTACCATCTTAAAATTAGATGGGGTAACATTATTCACGTCATAACCTTCAACGAAGTGTTTTTCTGCCATGACCTCCCCAACATCTTTTCCGAGTTTTCCAACTCCAATAAATCCTATTCTCATAATGTATTTAATTTTTTAAGTATCATATCTTTTAATAATTTATGTCCTGAGACACCCGGATGACTATCGGGATAATCATACCTTTCGGGGAAGTCGTGATGAACAGTCACTTTGTTTTCCATCAAAAAATCATTAATCGAAACATTATTTTGATTTCTTTCAATTGGTAGTACCAAAGTATTATCATCTATTTTATAAAATTCCTCAACCATGTATGTTGTTATGTATTTTATGTTTTTAGTTTCCTTCAAAAATTTCAAAATCTTAATGGGAGAATCAAATAAAAATTTAACCCTAAGAGGTTGCCACGAAAAAATGTACTCAATTAAAATTTCCAAATCTTCCCTTTTAAAATTTGTATAGTTACCATCTTTCATTTTTTCATCAATACCTAATTGAGGTAATCCTGCGGTTGAGAAATAACTGTGATAGTTGTCATCGTGGAAGTGTCCAATCCTATCAAAAGAACTAAACTGGTATATCACAATATCGTTATCCTGTATGTTATCGATATTATCACATAAATCATAAAATAGTTTATCATTTGAATTACCCGCCTTGGCGAAGTTTCTCACATTTAGACTTAATTCTTGACCCATTAAGGTACCGTATAAAACCTCCTCATCAATATTCAAATGAGTTGACGAGAAAGAACAACCAAATATCCACAGATTTCTCATATTAAATTACTTTTAATAAACGGAACTACCACTTCTTCCGCAAATTTTATATGTCCAAATTTTGTTGGGTGTATTCCTCTATTACCTTGTGAATCGGGTGCATTAAACCCCTCTTCTGAATAGTGTTCATTAACCCATTCATGACAACCCGAAACCGGTAAGAACTTATTGAAATCTATCATTTCATATAGGTACTTAACTTCGGGATGTGATATTAAAGTATCCGCCCCATTTGCGTAAAATATATCCATATACGATGACATAAAATATTTGATACCCTTACGTTCTAAGTACCATTGTACCATTAATATGTTCTGTACCGTCATTAGCATGGCACCAACATAAGTGTGTAGATTTTCATACCAAAGTTTCGCTTGTGGAATCCCCCACATATAGTTAGTGATTATCCAATTTTTTCTACCATCAACAACATTTGTTGGGTTTTCAATCCATCCGTTTATGTTTGAAATTCTTGTTGAGTCATCGGTGTAGAAATCGTGTCTATCAACACCACTCCACATGACACCAACAATAATGTCTTCAGGTTTATGTGTTTTTAATAGTTTATCTACTTGGTATATTGCTTTCTTAGCAATTAAACCATTACCTTGTGAAGCCATCCCAACATTAACCAAATTGTAATCTAATTCATTACATACAAATGATGGCCAATTCCAAGGTTCGAATGTAAAACTACATCCACTAGCCAATAGTGTCTTTTTATTTTCCATAATTTTCATTTATTAATTTAAACCATAATTCTGATAATAATTCTTGAGTTTCTAATGTGGTATGAAATCTATATTTCACATTAGTATGATTTGGGTCATAGTAATTCCAAGGATTTAATTGTGAAGAATGTGAAATAATTCTTTCCTTAAAAAATTCTAATTCATGTGGATACAGATTGGTATTAATACAGAAAAATTCGATATTATTATCCAATAATTTTCTTAACCCATTAGCAATAATCCAAGAATCTTGCTGAACCTTCCAATTGAAATCATAAAACCTAACAAACCAATTTTCTAAAATTTTAATTTCAGATTTTGTTAGAACTTCTTTTGATTGATTTCCCCAAAAAAAATTATTTAGTGTTTCACTAACCATTTTTGGGTCAATCTTTTTAAATTTTTCATGCTCCGAACTTTTATCGGGGAAACCATTATAATCAATATTATATAAACCGTCGTTTGGTTGATACATTTTTGATTTGAACTCTTCTTTGAATTTGTCAAAATATTCAGGGGTACTCAAATCATATATCGGATATTCAAATCTATCGGGTGAGGTTAATCCAATAATAACCAAATCTGGTGATTCTTTAATCACCTCATCAATCTGTAGTCGTATTGTTTGATTACTACATGCACCTCTAGCAAAGGTCACGACATCCCATCCGAGTTTTTCACCTAGTAACTCAGTAAAATGTTTACCACAACCATTATCTAAATCGTTTTCATCATATGAAATCGAAGCCATGTAACTATCCCCACAAACTCCTAATTTTTTCATATCAATCTTTTTATATCACTTTTTTTTATTTCTAATGATTTAAATAACTTGATAACCTCGTCATTACTTATCATCACCTCAAAATTATGTTTTAATGTCTCCTCCATTTCTTGAGTTACTTGGTAACATTTATCCATGTCCCAAGAAGAAATATCTTCTAAAGTTTCAACCACCTTTTCAAATCTTCTGGTAAAATTCTTTTCCTTATCATAACTCTCATCCCACCATTTATCAAATGTTTTAAATCCAAGTTCTCTTAATTTTTTTAAAGAAAAAGGGTTACCAATTAATACGAATGGTTGAGCACAATATATTGGTTTATATATCTTTTCGGAATAGAAGATTGACCTATCATCTATAAGTGATTCAGTAACAATATTTAAAAATGTCGAACTATGTGCACCTTTATTTAAATTCGCGGCTTTATTGTTTTCTAAATCGTCCTCATCATAAATGTAATGTTTTGATGAATCGTAATTTAAATAAAACTCCAATAATCTTTTTTTAGAATGTTTATAATCATTTTCTAAAGATGCTGAAAGAATATTGAAAAACTCTAATGGGAACTTATTATGTGCTGCACCCAATGATTTAATTGATTTATCTTTTAATTTTTCATTGGTCATTAGTTCACCAAATAATGCCAATCTGTGTGGTTTGGTTATTCTATTAAAAGCTAAAAAATGATAGGTTTTTTTATTTAATTTATTTTGGTCTAAAAACCAATTAAAACTTCCCCTTATTTTTTCTTTTGTATGTTCGGTTATGATATGACCACCCTCGTGAAACCATAAACTAAATTGAAAATATGAATATGGAATAATTGTAAAATTATCTTCAATCATACCTTTTTTTAATAAGTCAGGGTAGATATCGGTTGTTAAAAAGTTGGATGTTACCACACATATTCCATCTTTTTTGAAACCGTACTTTTTAGATAGGTTTGACATCCATATAAAATCATTGTCATTTTGTCCGTAGAATCCTTCTGTTGCCTGTAGAAATATTACTTTAGCTCTACCATTCTTTACACATTCAACAACTCTTTCATCTAAATCAATTGTATTATATTTGAAGAATAAATCATTATTATATAGTACTATTGGGTAAATAAAATCTTTATCCGTGTTATAGATTTCATCAAGGGAAAATACACTAAAATTACCAAAAGAATTATCCATTAAACCCTCAAAATTTTGACTATAAAATCTTGATAGGTACATTCTTAATTCATTCGAATCTGTAGATTGTAAGGTATATGGAAACTTAACTCCCGATTCTTGTTCCAATCGGGGAATATCATTAAACTTGGCGGTGTGCCAAGGATGAATATCATATTTGGCCACATTTGAATTTGGGTAGAGGATTTTACCGTCTTCAGTATAAACTAATATCTCAGAATATGCGATGTTTATTTTGATGTCATTTATCATAATTGTATTGTCTTGCAGAAATTATAGAACTCTTCATATTCGGGAAATGTTTTTACAAAATTTGTCCCTCTTCTTTTATCATGTTCATTAAAAAATTTATAAAAATCATGTCGATTAATCATTTGTTGTTTGGTGTCCTGTGGTGCGACCATCCAATCATATATTCTTTTGATTTTAGGTATCTCCATTTGAGTGAAACCATAACTAACACCTTCCTTATTCAACCCAATGTGAAATACCTCTTCATAACTAGATGCCAAATCGGCATGACTTTTAACTATGGTCGAAAAATCATGTGGTAGTACCTGTACTGTTTGATGTAATGGGTATCTTAGATAAGATGCATCTAAAGATATAGGTGTGGTCCAAGCTCTTTGAGTAGAAGCATATTCTTTTTTAAGGTCGTAAACTCCGGTTATTAGTTTATCATAACTTGGGACCGATAATGCGTTGTATGTGCTCATTATGCCGATGGTCACGGTTGGACACTTCATTAATATTTTGTTTAAGTTATCCCAAAATTTGTTAAACACTAATCCGTGCCTACCATATTCCGCCTGTTCACCCCAACCATCAACAGATGTAAAGATTACGAAATCTTTTACCCTTTGTTGGTCTTCAATTCTGTTTATCTTTTCGATGAATCTATCAATTAAATTATCGGGTACGCCTAAATTAGAATTGATTGCTAAATGTAATTCTCTATTTGGATTCTCTTGTTCAATAATGTAATCGAGTACTTCCCACGTATCTTTGGATAATAGAGGTTCCCCACCGGTAATTCTAAATGTATCTAAATCTCTATAAAGTTCTGGCCACCATTCCCAAAATGCATCCACATATGGATTTGGGTCGGTACCTTTAAACGGCATCTTACCCTCTTGTTTAAGGTAATCTAACCCATTAAAGTTACTAGTGGTTGGGTACGCACCATATCGTTCAGCTTCTTGGACCCATTGAGACGAGAACGATGGACCACAATATGAACACTTAAAATTACACGTGTTAGAAAATGCAACCTCAACATATCGCGGATTAAAATCTTCTCTCCAATCAGAATTCTTAATTGTGTCCATGTGTGGTAATGACCATGGTTCTGATGATTTAAAAATTCTATCAGAATAATGTGATGAGTTGTCCTCTACATTCCAACAATATGCACATTCAGTTGGTCGTTTACCTTCCAACATTTCTTTTCTTTTTTCTTTTTTGAATTTAGTATTATGAAGTGCGGATGGGTTTCTTTTTAATTCACTTAAAGGTATTGGGTGTGTGTCGGGGTGATGACACGAATGTGTTCTACCCAACTGTAAATGAATAGTTACTTGTGTCCATTTTGCCAAACAGAATCCACAACCTGTACTGTTGAGTTCTTCTCTTATTTTATCTCGGTCCATTTGTTTTTACATTTATAAACATTACGTTATTTTCATCAACAACCGATTCGATTGATAAGTTATCACTTACCTGATTGAATCCATCTGACTTATAATCAATTTTTCTTTGTTGCATTTCTGTAACAAATCTTTTTTCATTTTTTGCGGTAGTTGCACCTTTAGCCCAAGTACCATTCACAAACCCTTCGTCGGTGTGAGATAAACAGTAAAACGAACCTTCTCTTCTGTATGGTAGAATGTTACCAATCACATTGATATCTTCAGTTCCGTATTCTATGTTTTCATGGTCGATTTCAAAGTATTCATTACTGTAATCGTAATCCATCACCAATTCATTTTCCTCGTTATATATTTTTATTTCGGCAACTTTACCTTTAAAATATGTATTTTGATTTGGACAATATCCCACAGTGAATGGTCTGACTGAATCAAAACTTTTCATGTCACCAATATAAATTGGTTCGGTTTCTTTTATACCGTTGATGTTTGTTTCCAATTCGTCATTTACATAGAAATATAATTTACCATTTGGTTTGTCATATTTGTATGTAACTCTCGTCCACAATCCTTCTTGTCTTTTTGCCCAATTATATTTTACATCACCGGTTTTATCTGTTCCCAAGAATGTAACCGCTCTTGAATTATTAAACGATATTCCCCATGTGTTGCCACCTTCTTTTCTGAGTATCGGGTATTCGATGAATTTTCTTGATGGGTCACCCACTAACCATATGGGTACCTTTTCATTTTGTTGTTCGGGATAGAATAATACACTAACCGTGTGAGTATTATTCAATGCAGTACTTATTTCTCGATTACAACCCAACCTTAATGATGAGTTCTCTCCATTGAATTCGATATATCCTCGGTCTTTATATTGTTCATTTATTTTATATTCAACATAGTTTTCAAAGTAACATCTCCAAAACAAATCGTCATCTTCTTGACCCCAATCCCAATATTCATTTGAGTAACCGTTGGTTCTTTCAACATGTTCTTTAGTGAATAAAACAACTCCACCGAAATACTGGTCATAACCCAATCCGTAACTGTATTTTGATAACTTGGTTGCTATATGTATTGGATTCTCTTCAGGATATGAATAATCGGGTAATGTGTCCATGTGTTTTGTATATGATAACATATCCACATCGTGCCAAGCAATATAATCGCAACCATCTTCAAATGCATATTTCGCGGCAATATTCTTCATCATACCTCTATTAAAAAGATTGTCATCAACTTGATGTCCCACATAAAACTTGTGGTCAATCCCTCTTTCGTTTAGGTATGAAGATAGATGTGGAACCAATCTATCAAGATGCTCCTTTCTGTTTCTATATGGTATACAAATTCCTAATTTATGTTTCATATCCCTACTACTACATGTATTTGTTGTTTAACTTTTGAGAGAGAATGTTCAACAAAATCACAATTAGATAAACCATCTTCTTTTGTGTTTCTATATCCTTTCTGTACCTCATTGTAAAACTTTAATTGATTATATCTTGTCATATCACTCTTCCATCCGGTCTTAACAAATCCATTCTCTTCATGGGTTAATAATTCAAATGTTGATTTTCTTCTAAATGGAACATCGATGGTTTTTGATTCAGAATAAGATTCCCCAACAATTTCACAGTTGAAAATCTCTCCATCATTGTCTCCGCATAAATCAATTAATTTATAACCCCTGATGAATTTAGAATCGTAATAAAGTATCAACGCGTGGTCAGATGAGTATCTTCCAAAACTTTGTGTTAAACCAAAGTATTTGTTATTCGATATCTCCCTGATTTCCGAATATGGTAATTCTTTATTGAATACCGCAAATGAACTAATCAAACCTCTGTAATAATTTTGGTCTCTTTTTCTTGTTGGGTCACCGACACCTAAATAAAAGAATTCTTCCTTCTCATATTTGTGAAGTGTTCTATAACTTTCCTGTGAAACCAAATCACCATCTTGATAGAATTTAATTAGGTTATCGTTTGGATTAATGGTAACCGCTACGTTGGTTCTGTAGTTTGTTTTGATGTTTGAATATTGGTAGATGATATTTCTACCCCCATCAAATATTTCTAAGGTGTATCGAGCGTAAGAATTATATGTTATAGTAAAATCATAACCAGCTATTGAGAATACGGAATATTTGTCATCCATTTTTTCGTGGTCACAAATAAACTCATCAGGAAAAAATGAAATAAAGATGGTAAACTCCTCTCTTTGTTTGAAGAAGTTCTTACCTCTAACATACGCATCAACTCCGTTGAATTTAAGTGATGCAACATTACCTCCCTTCATTTCAATTTCTTTAACATCCAATGGGACACCATTTATTTTACATCTGTGTAGTAAATCGGTATCCTCATATCCCCAACCCCAATAATCATTTGAGTATCCATTGATATGTTCGAACATGGTCACCGGAAACATTGTAACTCCACCGAAGTATTCATCAAACACGATTCTTTTTGTTTCACCAATAAAATCGGTCGCCATTTGAACTGGTACATCTGAATATGAATAATCAACATCAACCGGTATCATGTCCACATCATGAAATGCAACATAATCACATTTATTTTTCTTGGCATATAGAAACCCTACATTCAACAGTTTACCTCTGTTAAATGCTTTACCATCATCTTGTTCAACCACAATTAATTCAAAATCAATTCCTTTTTCATTTAGATAGGGAATGATTTTTTTCTTGAATGTTTGTAGATGTTCAAATCGGTCACGATAGGGAACTATAACACCAAGTTTTTTATCCATTTATGGTCGGGTCCTTCGGTTTAATTGAATTATGCCATTCAGATAGATACCATTGGATTCTATCTCCCCACTCTTTCTTATCTACCTCTTCGAACCACACGGTTAATGCGTCTAAAGAGTTGGCAATCTTTTCAAGTGCCTTAACTTTTCTTTGCTCAAGAAGTAGAAATTCATTCTGTTCTTCTGAATTGGTTGTTTTTCTTCCACTCATATTGTTATGATTTTTTTTATTAATTTATTCCATTGTCTATATCTTCTATATTCAGGTTTGGTTAAACCTTTTTCAAACATAAACTCCGGGTCATCCAAATTGATGTGTCCTCTTGTTTTGGATACTTCTTTGTACATCTTTCTGTACTCTTCAGAAAATGCATACTCCTGATTAATCGACGCAACATTTCTCATACGTTGAGTTGATGTTGAATCCCATTTAAAGTGATGTACTTGTACAGTATGTGATGGTACCGGTGCAATTAACGGATGATTCCATCCTTGCCATCTCCAAGTTGTGTGATTAAGTATTTTTGCGTAGTGTTGACCGTTGGTGATTTCAACATATCCTCTAACAACACAAATTTTGTTTGGACATGCGTCACTCATTGGGTATCTAAAGAACCCCGCGTTTGGAAATTGTTTCCAAAGTGAATCTTTTTGATTTATTTCAGGGAATGTGCCATCGGGACCGATTCTATCAATGAAACCACCTCTTACGATGTCCCAATTATTGGTTTCACAATCGATTATTAATTGTCTTAAATCATCTTCGGGGTAAAGATGTAACTCATCGATGTCAGCAATCACCCACCAATCGTTTGGGTGTTCTCTTTTAACGTAATTGTATAGTTGTGTAACCTTCTCCCAATCAAAAATCCTATCATATACGGTTTTAACAATCTTTACATTGGGATACTCGTTAATAATCTGATTAACTTCATTAACCAGCTCTCGGTATAAATCAGATTCGTATACCACGAGGTTAATTTCGTCCACATATCTCTGATAGTGTTCAATATAATGTTTAAGGAGATTAGTTCCATGACCTATTACACTTAATGCTCGTATCATTTCTTTCTATTAATAATCGTAATTCCAGTTGATGATGGCTTTGTAGGAATTATACGAAAATTGAATAGATTTATCAAGTTCCAATCGGGATTTTCTTGGATTTCTTTTATGAGTTTGGGCGGACCGTCGAACTTATGGTAATCTTTCTTGGCATCTTCCGAAACAATTAGATTATTTTCATAATTTTCATCGGTATCGTGAATTACGATGATACCATTCTCGGATAATAATTTGGAATAGAGTTCGAAGTCCTTTTTCACTCCCTCATAAGTATGGTCACCATCAATAAAAAGAAAATCAATCTTTATATCTTGGAGTGTAAAAAAATTATAGAACGCGTTTTCTGAAGTATTTTTAATAAACCGTGGGTAAAACGTTTTTCTGTAGAAAGAATCCTCATTATCTAAATCAGTTTGACCACCAATTCCATTACACGCGTCCACCACGTAAGTTGCACCAATGTCACCCCAATTATAATCGGGATTACCCTCAAAAATACCCTGTTTGTGGAGGTCAATACGAGCTTGGGTAATGATACGTGGAATAAATCCTCCACCTGAACCAATACATACACAATTCTTTGCTCTTAATTGTTGGATAAGGGCATAAACAACAATCCCGTCACCTATATGGAAGTCGGTTGCACCGTGTGTCCAACGATAGGGAACGGGATTATCTCCGTTATTGGTTATAAATTTTGATATGAAGTCACTATTGGTAATCACAATAGTGATAATTTACGAAAAATTATTCAGGTTGTGAAGGGGCTGATGGTGAATTTTCATCCATAGGTGTTGTCCACTCTTCAGTTGCCAACAATGCTAAGATTTCTTCGTGATTATATTCGGGGAAAATACCATTATAAATTGATGGTCTTCCATAAATACCTGCAGCAATTGTTGATGTCGTTTCCTCCATTGTTTCAGGATTAATGAACGTGTTTGTAATATCTGATTCAACGATATTAACTTCGTACTTAATAAATGTTTTGGTTCCGTCAACGGAATAACGAAGTGTTTCAGGTGAGTTTTCATGAACCTGATTAAAATCTACGTTTTCTACCTCTGTAGTTGGAATTACCAACCATCTTCTGTTAGGAAAATTGCTCATATTGTTTTTATTTTATAAATATTTGACTTATTGTTAACGAACCCATGTGGTATATCCCTGAGAATCATTTACGGAAGAATTGGTATCATACCAACCTTCCCATGAACCTTCACTAATACCGTGTCCTAAATAACAACCATCTGATGGGTCACCACTTGAGCTATAAACACCCGCAGCACCTATGGTTGATTGATTTGTATTGGCATTAAAACTAGCGTCATTTTGGACGGCATCCAACACAAAGTAACTTGCCGCCGGAGCAACGGTTCCATTACCACCAATTGTTACATTTCCTCGTGCAACTTTTTCGGTATACCTTGAATTACCTGTTGTTGTTAAATTCCATTCAGCAGTAACATATGTACCCAAATTACTCGGGAACGTATACGTACCATTAATTGACGCAAATCCCCAACCAATTATTCTTACTTTACTAAATTCTAAACTGTCCATCATTGAACCAATGATATAATCTCCATTTGGGTCGGGTAACCCAATTACCCCACTTCTATTAAGGTAATAATTTGAATTGTTTCTCGCGGTACCTCCTGGTATCGTACTAACAGACGCATTGTTTGATGCAACCATCATCCAACCACCGTTTGCGTCAAAATCACAATATACTTCTTGTGCCGAACCACCATAACTTGTTGGTTTAATCCAATATGTTCCTCTTGCTCTAATACCTAAGTTATAAAGATGTTGAGCGTTAGGTGCAGCTAAAGCAGCAGTACTACCATCTTTGATTGCCGGTAAACTATAACGTGGTCTGAAGTGTTCATATATGTCAAACATTTCAGATTGTGTTATTGCTCGATTATAAACCATATTAACAGGTATTCTTCCATTATAGTTGTAATCGTATCCCGAACTTCTTTGTGACAACATCCCAATTCTTGCTTTCCCCGAACCGTTGTTGTTATATCCCGCAGCTCCTGTTGTGGAACTAACTAAGACACCATTTGAATATAATTTTAGAGTTGTTCCATCCCACGTAAGTGAGTGCATACCCCATGTATTATTTGACATTCCATGACCACCAAAAGAACCACTTGTACTTCTGTGTCTCCATAGAATAGTTGAGTTATCTGAACTTACATGATGCCAAAACCCATCCGGATATGTGTTATATTGAGGGAAGGAATATTCATTATTCGCCAAATCAGTTGGTCTCATTATCGTCACCAATGTATAAGGTGAATCGGTACTTAATACATCTTGATTCACTTGTATGTGTGTGTTGGTTCCATCAAAATTTAAATTACCATTTGCGTCAAATGGGTTATTCATTAATTCTAATGATGAGATTCCCGAAATATCTATTAAAGATTGTGTTGTGCTTCTTGAACCATTAACAAAAGGTGTTGCGATTTGTCCTGCCTCAATTTGTGGCATTGTTACTTCCCAAGAAGAGTAATCTTCACAATATGTTCCTCCATATGATATCAAATAAAACGTTCCACTTGTTCCTGTACAATATTGTGTGTTGGTTAATCTAAACCATTCACCAACAATCGATTTATTATGATATGCTGCCGTGTCATTTAAACCAAAACCACTTGTATAAACAGTACCTCCATTATTGTTTGGGGAACCTCCCAAATATCTTATGTATGCGGAAAATGTATAGTATCCGGCAGAAGGTAAAGAAATTCCACCCATGACCACACCATTCCAAGAACCAAGGTTATGCATCTTATATCCTGTGGTCCCAAATTCTGTTGTAAATGTGACAGGAGTACCACAAGAGTAGTTACCAAAATTCGCCATAGTTGACGCATTAGTAACATAATTGGTTGTTGGTTTTCCTTTAAATGATGTATCAGTATCACCAGTGTCGTAGAATAATCTTAAACCTGATGTTGGTATTTTTCCATATCCTGTTCTTGATGCCATTATATTCCAAATCGTTTTTTATAGTTGTTATAGTTTATACTAACATCAGTACTGTTTAATGTTTGATTATTATAAACTTTAAACGCTTTGATTTCACCCGCATTACCAACATTTTGTACGTGATTTCTAAATAAACCTAATCTTGTTGCTCCCGTATTTGATAAGTAATTGTGGTTAACCGAACCTGCTAATGAACCGTTCACATAAAATGACCATGTTGATTGATTATTAACTAACACAATATGATATAACGTATTAGATGATAAACTAACAGTTGCCGCATGACTTGACCCATCCAAATTATACCATCCACCACCCAATATTTGTGGAGAATACATTCCTATCCACATTTTTGATGATGTTGCTCTGGCCATAAGATAAGTTCCACCACTTAATCCATCACCCATCGTACCTGAACCCGCAGCAAATAAATCACTTATTCCCGATGTCCACTTACACACCATTTCAATCGAACAGTTACCATACGTTAATTGAACGTCCGCATCCATATTATCATCGCTACCATCAAAAATGATGTTACCTGACGAATTATATGACACGTTGGTTAGGGTGATATTTGTATTATCAGCAATGTTGTATAATCCTGTATTGATACTCCTTGTTCCAATAACAAGTGGAGTCATGTAACTTTTCTGTTCAACTTGATGTCCAAAGTACCATATTTTATCATTAAAATATTGACCAAAATAGTTACTAATGTAAAGTCCGTTTTCGTTTGATGCGGTAGTTCCACTTGCACTTATTCTAATCCATTGATTAACAGGCCATGTACTTGAATCGGTATTTCCGTTATATGCCAAATTTGCTAAACCCACATTTGTAATGTTGGTTCGTAGATATGGTTGCGAGACCCCCGCTCTACTTTGTCTGTACCATACCGAAACGGTATATGTTGTTGAGGGAGATAAGTATGTAAATCCACATCCAAAATGAACACTACCATCGGCTGCGGTACTTTTTCCACTTAGTATCCTAAGGTTTGTAGTATCAACACCCGGAACAAATGGTTTTGGAACGTCAGTTTCATTATCGTTATATTCCCAAGAACCAGCATTAACCCAAGATATTGGAGCCGCTAAATATTCACTACCACCTTGACCATTATTGTATGAAAGATTTACGGTTGGTTCACCTTTAAATGAATTAGAAGTGTCGGATGTATCATATCCGAAAACGAATCCGTATCTATCTGTGTATGGTCCAATTGATTGTGACATTATAATCCGAATCTATTTTTTGTTGCGTTATAATTTTGTGTTATTTCAGTAGATGTTAAAGCTCTATTGTATACTCTATAAATAGGAATTGCACCGTTTGTTGCATAACTACCACCATCATATGCACCTATTGATATTGGGTTTGATGTGTTTTGGGAGTATACATTATTTGTGTCGTTTAACACCAAAGTTGTGTTAGAATATAATCTTCGATTAACCCCGTCATGTGTAGCCACAATATTTCTCCAAGTACCGGCGGATGACCCAATACTTGCGGAACCGTCATTACCATTTGTCCCTTGTGTTCTAAAAACTAATGTAGAACAATAATATAGTTCCCAAGCACCATTCCATTTAGTAAACGCAGTACATACATATGATGTTTCTCTAATCCACATATCTATGGTCATACCATTCTCACATAACGCTTGGTCAAGGATACTTGTATTTGAGATTAACGCGTAATTGTTTGCCGCACCATCACTACCACCAAGATGTCTATCAAACATCATATATTTTGTTGTTGTATCATATCCCGATGTGTTTCCTGCGGATGGTGAATTCATATTATAAAGATTTGCATTGTGACCGTAACCACTTAAATCATACCACACGGTTCCACTACCCGGATATGAAACACTATCCATTGAATCTAATAATACTATTAAACCATCTCTAACTAATCTCGGACTAAAATGTAATGCCATAATCTTTTATCTTATCCAAATACTGTAATAATAAGTACCACCAATATTAGATGGTGGGAAATCTTGGTTAGCCGGATATGATGAACCCGGTATTATATCTCTATAATCTATCGTTCCGCCTCTATTGGTAAAACAACCTAATCCTGTTGGTCCGTCAACACCATCACCCGCATCATGTCGATGCCAAGAAATCATACTTCTATCTTTATTACCATCCTGTACCCCATCTTTCTCACCATATTTAAAAAGTAATTTACTTTTAGATGACGATTGCAGAACGGGGTCATTGACTCCATAATTTGTTATATCTAATGCGGTTACTCTTTTTCCACTAAACGCGGAATTCGATGTGTCCGAACCCAATGCGTCCCACTTTAATGAACCAAACCATGCACTTAATGAAGAATTATTTGATTTGATTTGTCCTTCATTTGTGTGTAATAATTTACGTTTGGTGTTTCCCGAATCTCTAATCATTATCTGTGAGAATTTAATTGAGGACCATCCGGCATTTTTATAATCGGAAACAAATGCATATGTAATATCACCAAATAATTCATCATTATCCCATGGTGGACACGATTGTGCTGAATTCATATTATCACTCCAAACATGATATGTCGGATTATTACTTGGGTCATCTTCATCCGCAATTGTTCCAACGTGAACCCATGGGTCACCTCCATTTGAATCAAATTCAACATATGCCAAGAATGGTGACACTCCGGGTGGTTGTAACCAATAGTTTCCATTTGTAGTGTAACCCATTTCTTTTAACAAACGAGCACTTGGTGATGCCGATGTTGCCGAGTTACCTAAAACATTCGAACCAATACTTGGTGAGACATTTGGCATAGAAAATCTCTCCTTATAATGAAGATAATTTTTATGAACCTCGTCCGCATTTAGTACTCTATTATAAACTTTAACAACCGCAATTTCTCCATTGTAATGATACCCACCTGAGTTATATGAACCAATAAATTGATTTCCTTGGTTGGTATTCATTGTATATGATAATCCGTCATCTACTTTACATTGACCGTTTACATATGTTCTTCTCTCACCTGTTTTAAATGTTCCAACAACGTGGTTCCATTGATTAACTGTCATGTGACTGGTACTACAATATTGACTATTTCCCGCTTGTCTCCAAACAATATTACTACCTTCCATGAATAAACTATATTGAGTATTAACCGAACCCTTTTCAAACCAAAAACCATTTTGAGATATTGCATATGGTTTAACAACAACTTCAACTGTTACTGTTTGTGTGTCAAATAAATTTGATGACGCAATATTGATATAATCGTTTGTACCATCAAAATACATTTGTGGTCTCATTGAATTATTAAATGATACGTTAGACAAATCTAATGAGTGTACACCTGTTAAATCTTTTAATCCTTGTGTGTTACTTCTTGATGAAAGTGTGTATTGTGAAACTGTTTGTGAATTTAAATCTTCTTTAAATGGTCCCGCCCAATATATTGTAATTGGTACGTTTAATGATGCGGTTAATGGATTAATTGCCCAATATTTTCCATCACTTCTTGTTACGGTGTCGTACCATAAAACATACGCTCTGAACCAACCATCTCCCATATCTTCGGGTTGCGTACAACAGTTTTGCCAACCACCAATATTTGAGTAGTGAAGAAATAACGGTGTACTATGTAATGGTACTGTTGGTTTAAAAAATATAGAGTGACCCGTATACCTATTTGCTAATCCACCACCTCCGCCGGTTACAACACCAATACCCGGATTATTTCCGGCAGTTAACCAAGAAACACCACTTGCCGATACGGGAGTTAAAACTTCTTTATAAACAGGTGCACCTCTATAATATTCGCCCGTTGTTGTTAAAGTATAAAATACATCACCACTAACATTATTATAAACAGACATACTTGTATCAAGTAAGTTTGTTGTCGGTCTTCCCAAATACGAATTGTATATATCACCCGTATCAAAGTGAAATATTAAACCATCTTTTATTGTTCTACCATTCTGTCTCGTTGCCATTATAACCCGTATTGTGATTTTGTTCTATTGTAATTATTTTGAATTTCCGTTGCCGTTAATCCTCTTGAATAAGCTTTTACACTTCCAATTCTTCCAGCAAAGAGTGAATTACCTAAACTCCAAGTCGCGCAACCAATTGCCATTCTTCCACCTTGTGGTGTAACTAAACCGCTTTTAGTTGTTGCATATTCTGTTCCGTTTAAATAAAATCTATTTGATGTTCCGTACCAAGTAAATGCAATATGTGACCATTGATTTGCGGTTGCTGCAACAATACTATTGTAATCTTCAGTATTACTACCATAAGTTACTGTTGACCAATAGTTACCACTTAATCTTATCGCCCTCGATGCACCATATACTTGTGCTTCCCCAATACTAAAAACATATCTGTCCCCATCAATTGATGTTGGGTAACACCATGCTTCTATTGTTCCATATGGTAATTGATGTCCCGTTAATCCAGTAAACGTCATATAGTCATCTGAACCATCAAATTGAAGTTCCCCCTGATTTTTAATTTCCAATCCAAAGTTTAGATGTGCAACCGCCGACGTATCAACTGAATAGTTCTCGTAAGCCCATCCATATGCATTTCCCGTCCCAAGTCCGGGTCTACCAACTAATACCCATTCAGGTCGACCGGGCGATGGATTCCAACCTGAAACATACGATGGTGCACCAAGGTCCATCATCATATTAACTGTGTTGGTATCGTATTGGTCTGCAGCATGCGAACCAATTAATATGAACGTACAATTTGGGAATCTCCCTCTAATTCTACTATAATCTCTAACTAACCAAACTAAGTTGTTTCCGTAACCTGTTTCTGAACCGCCATAGTTGTCATATGTATGGTTACCGTTTGAGTTAGCTCCATTCATATATGAACTTGGAACCCATGAATCGGTATCATTATTCCAAGCATATAATCCTATACCTCTTCCCACACCATAAACCGCACTTCCACCTCTGACATTATAACCAGAATATATTCCTTGTGCTAATTGTCCTAATCCATCTGTACCATAGTTTCCTTCAGGGTAGGTTTTTGCTCCGCCAGTATAATACGTTTTATTGGATAATCTTAATCCGTTAATAAATAAACTTTTATTAAATGAAATTTGATTCGTCACTCCGTCAGTACTTCCATTATATCCACCACATCCAATAGGACTTACACCCGTACCAATGTTATGGGTGTCGATGATAAAATAAGCATCTTGTCTTCCAACTAATGGTGTACCGCCTCTTGTTGACATTTTATATAAATCTTTCTACATCAACTACTTCGAAAATTGGTATGTTTCTTAATTGATTTTCCCAATTATCAAAGTATTCTTTATTGTTATTCCCATCTAACATGAGCCCAAGTTCTTCAGAAATAATATTATCATCTAAATCGGTGATAATCTTATCCCAAGTGGTTTCATTTTTTATGAATTTTACTTTTATCTGTGTCATATTTTATTTAATATAAATTGCACCGTATTGATGGGTGTCACTTCCTGAACCGTCCCAATAAGGACCGTTATCAAAACCAAAATAGTTACCACTCCAACAACACCCATACCACCATGGATTGTTACCATATGAACCGGAACAACCACACGTGTTACCATTTGCATTATCATAAGTTGATAGTGTGAATCCATTGGCCGCATGATAACCGTAAAATCCAGAAGCTCCTGTATTTGTTTCATCACTTAAACCACCGGCACCTGAAAATGCAAATGTTGGTGTGAAATTATCAAATTTCCATCTGTATCTTTTTGTGTGTACCCCACTTAATGCGGTTCCATTTGTGGGTGAGACAAATTGTGTTACTGTCACATAATTTGAATTATTTCTTTTACCTAGTGCTTCCCAATATTTTGTTCCAATCCAAACATTATAATTCGATAAACCATTAAGATTATATAATGGAACATTATCATTTGATGAAGTTCTATAATTACAAGTGTTTACTGCATCGTAAAAGGTTAAGTTTCTCATACCGACAGTACCTGCCCTATTAGCAATTACACATACCCATCCACCACCATCATATTCTTGGTCCACATATACCACAACATTGTCGTTTCCAACTTTAATGTTGTAAAATCCTGAAGGTCCTGTTATTTGGGAAACACTTGTGTATCTCCCTCCAAAATGCATCGCCATATTTTACCTCTTTGTTTCTTATAAATACCAAAAACCTCAGTTATTTGGTTTCAATTTTTCACCAATTAAATTGTGGAGGTTTGTGTCTTTTTGAATGTCGGTACCCGACAGTTTCGATGCAATGGAAATTGATATTCCCTCACCCGCTCCGTGAACGAGTTTATTTAAATGTAAATCAGAGAAATCCTTACAGAGTTGTAGTTTCTCGTAGTAATTAAAGAATCTTTCTTGGTTAAAACCTATCTTATTGAAAATCAGGATGTATTCCCATATGGTTTCAAGTTCCCCATATGACGGGTAAACCTTTTCAACATACATCTTGTATGAGTTCCATTCACCGTGGTCAACAACCACCTCTTTTACCCATTCTTTTCCGTTCTGGTGACCTTTAAGGTTCTCCAAATACGAAATACCGTATTTGAATACATATCGTTTTAAATCGGTTAAAAAGGACCAATCTCGTATTTCTAAATCAGCATCTAATATAACAGAAACATCATGATATTTTGTCATATGTTTTACCAAAATGAGTTTGTCGTGGTAAGATTTTACTGACCTTAGATAGGGAATTATTTTAACAAAGATTGGTGAATATTTTTCCTCGAAATATTTGGGTTTATCGGTTAAAACATAAACATTATAACCATTGGCAAGAATGTTATTTAATTTTATTGTTGTTTGTTCAAAATATTTCTCATCACCAAAACATAATATCCCTATTCCAATCCTCATATATCAAATCTTGGTTTGAATTTCTCCCAATGTCGTTCAACTTCGGTATCGGATAGTTGTTTTGAGTGAACCATTACAATACCTATTTGTCCATTCCACATATAACTGTAACTGTCGCTACCGGGTCCATAACCATCAGACATACATGGTCCCCAAGTACCGCTGATACTTCTTATTGAGGGACTTACCGAACCAACTAACGTGGTATCATCAACTAAATTATTATCAATATACATTTTAATGTTGGTATCTTGAACTGCCCATACTAAATAATGCCAGTTTCCGTCATTTATTCCACCAACAGAACTATCAATTGTTTGCCACGGTGCAGTATAATAAATCATTCTCATGTATCCATTATAAACAGCAGCAGCAAAGTTTACGGGACCACCATTACACCAAGATATTATACCTAATTGACCACTTGCGGATGTTTTAACCCAAGCGGATACGGTAAATCGTGTTCCTGCATAAAACCCACCACTAGTGATGTAAGCAAAATCGTTTACTCCATCAAATGTAAATTCACCACCCTTTTGTTTTGTGAAAGCCGGTGCTTGGGGTGGGTTCGCAGAATATGTTGTTCCACCTAATGTATAGAAATTCATATTTCTACCATTACCACTTAAATCTCTCCAAACGTATCCACCATTTGGATATGAATAATATCTTGCAGCATCATAATAACATTGAAGTGATTCTGTTACAACACCACTAACATTACTGTTATTATTAATTGAATTATCGGGACCTACTACTACTGTTGACATATTATAAATTATATTTCCCTCTTATTGATTGAAAGTTTGATTTAACTTCATTTGGTGTTAGAACTTTATTGTAAATTCTAACAATATCGATTTCACCATTAAAGTATTCGGAAGGTGAACTCACCTTGTACCCAACTGCGGATTTATATCCACCAACACTTAAACTTGACGCACCTCCACTTGTGTTTCCTTGTGTGTGTAGGGTTCCGTTAACATAAATTTTAATTGGGTTTGTTGTATCGTTTTTATCTACAGTAATAATCCAATGGTTCCATATTTCAGTTGTATAAGGAACGGAACTATGTAAATCATTTGATTGTCCGTTAAAACCACCATATCCACTCGACAATAAAATCATACATGCTCTTGTTCCCGTAGAAACAGAAGATGAATTTTGTTCCCATATTACTTGTGTTGTATATGAATTTGTTTTAAATACTGCCTCCATGGTATATTGTTGCTGTCCTGTTGAAAGAACGGGATTCATTAATGCATAATCATTAGAACCATCAAATATCATTTTTCCTGTCGAATTAAATGAAACATTTGATACGTCAATTGATGTTATTGTTCTTGTTCTATCAATTAAACTACTTGTTGAACTTCTTGTGAGTGTTGGACTGAATTTTGTTGGGTGGTCCTTTAATTCTAATTGTACGTCGGCAACTCTTATTAATCCCCTATCAAACTCATGTGTGTAGAAATATACATTACCAAAAGTATCATTTAGGTTCCTACTTGCCGACACTGTGAATGTTTGGGATAATCTCTCCCACGTATGGGTTTTAGTGTTTACGGGTGCAGATGATAAACCATCCCAAAAATTAAATCCTCCACCATTATCTCTACTATAAAATCCGACATGTGCTCTTTTTGTTAGATTATTTGTCCATTGTAACCAAGATATTGTATACTTAGAACCTGCGGACATCCCAAGAGATGACCACGCGCCCATACCAGCATCCATGTATTTCGCCTGCCAACTACCTGTGACATCGTATGATTGAATGACAGGTTTTTTTAAATCATTATCATAAATCCAATAAACATGTCGAGCATTTGTCCAATCACCAACTCCCGTGTTCAAATAATATGAAATATCGTTATTGTCAGTGTTATAAACTCTGATTGCTTGGGGGTGATTAACCGCGATTGTTCCTTGACCACTTTCGGGCATGTATGATGAATATACACCGTCAATTCTTGGGTTCTGATGATAGATATAATTTGTCGTCGGTTCACCCGCAAATGATTTTCCATCACTTAAATCGTAGTGAAAAACTAATCCATCTCTTACTATGTTTGGTCCACTACTCATTATAATCCAAATCTTGATTTTAAACTCATATAATTTCGATACACCTCATCAGTTGTCAATGCTCTGTTATATATGGATACTATTGGAATGGTTGCGTTTGCGAAAACCGTTCCATCTGTCCATCTACCTATGTTAAAAAATGATTGGTTTCCTGCAGGTAAATTACCTGAGTATGTTCCACCATCTTGGGCACCATTTAAAAATAATTTAGTTTCATTTGTACCATATCTAACAACGGTCGCATTATACCACACTCCCTGTGAAAGTACCGAACCGTTAATTGTGGTATAACTTCCGCCGACAGGTCGTGAACGATACTGTAACATCATATCGCTCCAATTCACACATATCATATTTGCAGAACCACCCGTAGGGTCCATATCCAAAATAACATTCATATATGTAGTACTTGATGGTGCACCATTAATCTTAAACCACGTATTCATTGTCCACGAACCTGAACCTGAAAAATTAGGTGGAGTTGTAATTGGAATCGCATCATCCGTACCATCAAATACCATCATGGCATTTGAATCAAATGAAACACCACTAACACTTATTGTTCTATTTCTACTTAAATCAATCAAACTTTGTGTGTTTGAACGAGTACCGGAAGTAAATGGTGTGAAATGTGATTTCTGTTCAACCTGAACTCCCTTTAATTCAAATGTGTGATTATATGTTGTATAATCATCACCATCTTGCATAAACCATAAAACTCTATCGGTATTTGCCGGTGTTGTAATTGTATATGTTGCAGTTTGCCAACCATCAATGTCGGTTATTCCAATCTGCGCCGTAGTTGGAAAATATGATGTGATATATGAACCACCATTATAAGGTTGAATTTGATACCTTAATGTTGGTGTTCCACTTATTTTTTTAAATCTTACTGAAAACGTATATGTTGTGTTTGGTGATAAATTATACACCCATTCACTTTGTCTTGTATTTGAATTCACATCGACAATTCTACAATGATATTCATTTATCATTGTTCTTGTACCGATACTACCTTGACCTGAACCATCAATACTCCAAGCCGCTTCCCAACGAGCATCGACAAGATTTGTTGTTGGTTCCCCAACAAGTGATTTCTCATTACCCGTATCGTAATGAAAAACTAAATCTTGTGTTATCGTTTTCGGTCCTCTGTGATGTGACATAATATTTTTTTATCCTAGATAAGCGACTGAGAAATTATCGTTTGCATCAAATGAAATTTCACCCACTGCTACCACCATTTTAAGTGTATCTCCTACCGCCAATTTAGAAATTGTAGAACCCCCCGTATGGTTCATAGTGGTATTTGAGCCAAACTCAATCATTATTTGTGGAGTTCCAGTTGTTCCTCCTGTATTATTTTTAAACACTATAAGTTGTGATATTGTACCTAAACTATTTGAGTTTGTTCTAGTTACCAAATTTACTTGATATAATCCTGCTATTGGTGCGGTAAATGTACCCGTTGCATTATTCCATCCACCACCTTGTTGATAATCCACATTTAAATAACTGCCGGTTAATGGTGTTACCGCAACCTTTCCTCCACCAGCACCTGTCACTCTAAATGCTGGCCTATTTGTCATTACCATCGTACCGCTCACAGTTAAAGAACCTGTGATAACAGTATCACTCGTAACATTAAGAGAACCTGTGATAGTTTGATTACCATTAAATGAGTTTGAACCTGTGGTTGCGAATCCCATATCTGTTATAGTATTCCAACTTGCACCAACCCCATCTGTTTGTAAAATTCTTCCATCGTATGAAGAACTTATTGCAGGTAAACCCCCGCCAACTGTTGCAGTTGCATAACCCGATTGAGCCATAGAAAATGTGATAACCGCAGTATTTGTACTAAACATCTCAATTGATGACGGAATTACCACAAATCCATTATCATCATATACTTGAATTACAGGGTATTGTTCACCTAAATTGTGGTTAAAATACCAAGTTGTAGAAGGAGTTGTTACGGTTAATAATTGTGTTGCTCCGGGTGTAGATTCTATTGTAAATGCCAATCCCGCATATGAGGATGTTACAGCATATGATGATGAAATTACTCCCGTAATTCCAGCACCACCACCAACGAAATTAGATGCGGTAACCGCACCAATTAAATTAATTGAACCCGTGTTAACGGTGTTGGTACTAATTAGTTCTTCAATTGATGGTCCGCCCGAACCAGATTTGGCAAGGAAAACCTTACCATCAGTTGTGTTAATTGCTAATTCTCCGAGCTGGAGATTCGAGTTTGTGGGTTTCTGACCCCCAACCGCACTCCTACGCAGTTTGACTATTTGAGCCATATCTTTATTTTCCTTCTAATTCTTGGTATATACCAAATTATAACCTATATAGGTCTATTAATAAATACTTCTTTGGGTAAATAAAAAAACCCCGATTTCTCGGGGTTTCTATGTTTGTGTTTGGTTGAGTTAGTATGTACCTCCGTCAATTACTGTAGAAAATACCAAACCACCGTTTGAATTCTTATAACCTAAGATACCATCCATAACATCGGTTGTCTCTGTTGTTGAAACGTAACCAACAACGTTGGTATTATTTCTGAACATGATTGCCGATGATTTTGAGTTACCGTCAGCACCACCTGAAGAACTTAATGTTACGTTACCCGCAATTAAAGTTGCTCCGTCTGAAGATGCCACAGTAAATTTATTTGTATTGTAAGCAAGTACCGTACCACTGTCAGATAATAAACTATCTCCGATTGTACTTGCACCTGTTGCTTTTGGAATTCTATTTGTTGTTAAACTTATTTCAGAACCGTAAGTCCCTGCAGTTGTACCAATCAATTTACTTGATTGTCCACTTGATGAAACAAACATCCAATAATCACTTAGAGAATCCCATACAAGTGATGCCGAAACTCCTGAAGAACCTGAATCCATAACTTCGAATCCCGCATATCTTTCAAATGGAGAGTAAGCGTTTAATCTGATAATATTATCATCAAGTTCAACAACTGAAGATGAAATATGTACTTGAGTTGCACTACCTAATAAATTTAAATTACCACTAATATTAACGTCACCACTGAAACCTGTGTTTCCTGTGATTGTCATTGTACCACCTGTAATGTTGGTTGATACTAAATTAATAGTGGTTGCACTTGTTGATATGAATGAAGAGTTTGAACCTAAATCAACTGTAGATGGTAAACTTACCGTCCATGTTCTATCTCCCGTTAAGTTTTGTGCACCACCCGTAACTGTTACTTGATTTGTTGTTCCTGTAATAGTTAAACTTCTATCGGCACGAACTGTTTGAGTTGTTCCGGTTGCTTGTGCTCCCAATACAACCTGATTAAATGTGGTTGTTGCTCCTGTTCTAATATCTTGTGCTAAATCGTATTGAAGTGTATTTGTTCCGTTATTGAATGATGTCGTCAAACCTTTAGCGGCAACACCAGCAAACGTCATTGTTTCGGTTTTAAGTGATACATCACCCGTTGTGGTGGTTGTACCGTCAGAACCTGTAATGTTTAATGTTGAAACGATTCCTGTTAATTGTGAACCATCACCAACAAATGAACCTGTAAATGATGATGCGGTAACCGCACCTGTAATATTTGCGGAACCTTGAAGTCCGAATGAACCTGTAATGTTTACATAATCAGTTGATTGGTTACCTAATGTGGTGTTTCCAACAATGGTTAAATCATCACCAAAATTACTACCGTTACCTAAAGTGATTCCACCAACATATACTGACCCACTAAAATAACCATTTCTCCAAGCTTTACTTGTAGAACCTAAATCAAATGAGTTGTTTACGTCAGGAATTATAGAAGAAGAAACCTCAGCACCGAAAGAGATATAATCAGTATCACCGTCACCAACAATGATATTACCACCTAATGTGATATTACCATCGATTACTGCATTACCCGTTAATTTTAAGTTTGAACCTGTAATGTTACCTGTAAATTGAGAATCTCCGATAACTGTTAAGTTGTTAGCAACTCTAAGGTGAGAAGCCGTTAGTGCAGTTGTGAAGTTACCAGTACCACCTGTAATGTTTGTTACGTTAGCATTTGTACCGGTTAAACTTGTGATTGTAACATTGGCAATGGTATTACCCTCAATGTTACCTGTTAAATCTATTTTTCTATTACCACCCGAAGCTAAGATGAATAAAGCTTCGTCAGTTGTTGAGTAAAAAGGGGTTCCGTCAACAGTTGTACCATATGAACCAGCACCAATTGTTGGGACGGTAGAACCTTCGTAAATTTTTGAAACGGGTTTATAACCACCGGCTATTTCGTCAGAACCAATGAAAACCCATGGACCGTTCATTGTTCCAATCGAACCGGTTGCCACGACCATTTCACCAGCTCTAGCAGTAACATCTTTAAGTTGTGTGATACTACCCCTTCTGTGCTTAATTATTTGTGCCATGTTTGTCTATAATTTTTCTTCTTTTATATAAATACTTAATTTTTCTTTTAAAAGAACCCTCCCAAGTCGATTTCAGCATTTGCTGTGGGACTTGAAAGTGTTCCTAATCCGGAGATGTTCAATGATGCGGAAATTATTTGTGAATTAATTAAGTTTTCAACGATTTTCATTGCTCCCGAAACTATTAATGTCTCGGAATTGGGGTCGTCCTTTTGTACTAAAATGGTTTTACCTTCAACAATTAAATCTCCTTTGATTGTTGTTGCTCCACTGATGGTAATCATTGTACCATCGTCAATAACTCTTGAATCTACAAGAGTACCGTCCGCATGAACTTTTTGTAACACATTTGGATGACCTAAACCACCAATAAGGATTGGTTGTTCAGAACCTGAAGGACCCGCCACCCATCTATCATTTGCAGCATCCCATAAAAGACTTCCCGAAACAAGGTTAGGTGACGTTGGGTCATTCACAATCAAGCCCGCCAAGGACGAAGCCATACCGTTTAACTCGATAATATTGTCACCCAAACTAATTGTGGTGGATTCAATTATCGTGGTTGTACCATGCACGGTAAGATTACCACCAACAACAAGGGAACCCGATAAATCTAAATTGTTAGTATATATCCCTTCTAATGGTGAGGTTTCACTACCCAAAACCACCGTAGAACCTGAAGGTGGAACTGTGTCAATCTGTAACCAATTAATCTTTTGTAATGCCATGTAAAAGTAAAGTCTTTTACATAAATATTTTATATTGGCTTATATGCAAAAAAAAAGAGGAATTTAATCCTCTTTTTCTTCTGTGATGTATTTTTTTATGATTCCCATCGCTTCTTCTTCACCGTTAAAGTCCCTCGTCGGACAAAAAACAGGTCCCGTATTGGACCCTTCCTGTCTTATGAAAAAGGTAGGTAGGTAATCCAATTTCGTTTGTTCGAGTACTTGGTCCCACAATTTCTTGTTTGAGTTAACCTCGTATTCGGTGAATGGAATTGATTCATTACCGAGTCTTGTCTTTAAACTTTTACAAGCCCCACACCCATTTAAGGTGAATAGAATTAATTTGTTAGCCATTTAATTGAGTTAAATATCTTTTATAAAAATCGTCAGATTGAGCACCTGCGGATTGTCCGATTAGTGATGAACCTTCAAAGAACATTACGGTTGGTACTGAACGGATACCCATGTCCATAGAGAATTCTCTGTTATGGTCAACATTTAATTTAACAAATTTGACATCAGGGTACTCTGTTTCCATTCTTTCTAATCTTGGTATTAGCATCTTACAGGGTCCACACCAATCTGCATAAAAATCCACTAATAATTTTTCTCCGTGGAGTTTCATTTGTTCTAATTCTTCGCTTGTTACGTTTTGCATTTTTTTTAATTATTAAATCCTATTGTTGTTTTATTCTCACTCTTATAGATTTCTTCATCTATATTGTAAATATCCGCCAAACACATTCCTTTGTCAACCCTTTTTTCGTTTCCAAGGTGTTTTAATAGATTATTTGTCTCATCGGCAGATAATTTTTCAAACTTGTGTTCAACAATTAAACGACCCTTACGAAGTAACGCTTGGTCGATTTTTTCTCGTTTCATGTTGAATGTTGCGATTATTTGAATACCCAGACAATCTCCGAGAATTCCATCAGTTAGGTTCAAAATATTTGAAACTCCAACAGATGAACCGTTACCCTCTCTATCCGCAATTACCCTTTCAGCATCCTCCACAATCAAAATAGAATTTTTATGTTCCATTAAGAAAGGAATGATTGACGGTTCAGATAATGATTCCGCCATTGCGGGTGGAATAAAAAGAATCTCCTTGTCTTTTATCAAACGAGTAAGGTATTTGATGTACGATGTTTTTCCTGTGCCAGGGTCACCATGAAAAAGAATAATACCCTTATCATTTGGTTTATTCAATCTTTGGATAATGACATCGTGGATTTTTAAGAACTTCTCACCATAGTTTAATTTTAAATCGATATCAGGAACATTCATTTCATACTCTTCAGTATCTAAATGTCCCATATCGGATTTAACTAAGTTGATTCCTGTCTTTTTTATTTCAATTTCAAAATTGTGTAATTCGTACTTTTCAAAATATTCACTTGATGACAAATACAAAGAATTATAATAAAGTACCACATCATAATAAATTCCATGTGTTTTATCTATGGTACTTTTTAGTACGATAATCACCTCATTTTGTTTATCGACCAACATATGTGTGTTTGTTGGTTTATCGTAACGTCTGCCGGTGATTATCAATTCACAATCATTCGTAAAACCAAAACTTAAAAGATGTCGAAGAACATCCGATTTATAATTCTTTTTTGAGTTTATCATCTTTGATGGTAACGTATCAAATAAATGAATAAAGTATTGTTCCACCGGTAGTTCGTTCCCATAACCTATCTCGTGTAGTGGATATTTTTCAGGTAATCTCTTCATCTTCTATTTTAAATAAAAATTTATATGTTTCGGAATGTACTCATAGATTGATGTATCTTCCATTTCCTCTTCTTCTGCTTGCTTAAATGCCCTCAATGTAATTCGTATCAATTCGAACTGTTCTTTGGTTAGTTGAGGTTCTCCCCTCTTTTCATAGTTCACCGACGCAACATCAATAACTAACTCATAAAACGATTCTTCACTATTGTCACCAATAAAATACTCCTTCGCTTCTGAATTTTTATCAAGATACGTTTTTACTGTTTGTATGTAAACCAGAACATCAGGATGGGCCATTATTAGTAATTCATAATTAATAATTCAATTCCCTCATTTTGTGTACCGTCTTTTTTAGAACCGGCTGCCTTTTTAAATGTTTGGGATTCCCATCTGAAACCTTTTGCGAATAGTGATAATTGACCATTCTCATCTACACCATTCCCGTATCTTGGGAACCACTCATTTAATTGTGGGAATTCATAATATGATAAACTAAATTTACCTTGTGCCGCTTTTAATGTGTCTGCCAATCTCTTGTGGTCATCTGCATCAAAGTCGTGATTGGAATAATAGTTCTCGGTTTTCCAATATGGAGGGTCCATATAGAAATATGTTGTTGGTGAATCGTATTTCTCAACTACTTGTTGGAAATCCATATTCTCAACGAAAGTTATTTTATCAAGGTGTGCTCGATACTCAGGGTGTTTTAATTTATCCATGAAAATTAAAACTTTACAACGGTATTTTCCCTTGTAATCAGTGTAATTTGATGATTCGGGTTTTGAACCTGAGAATACTTGTGTCAACACATAAACATACTTTGCCGCCGCTTCGAAATCTGGTTCGTCACCAATTACAAAATCGGGAGCAAACACCTCTTTTTGATATTCCTTGAACATTTGTTCGTACTCGGGTGGTGTATTTTCAACCCCCAATTGTTGGCAAGGGTATTTTGCTAATTCTTCCCACAATCTATCATAATGTTTGGAGCAACGAAACAGGTTTGTGTTCAGTTTGTTAAAATCATTATAAACAACTGTTTTAAGGTTAGGATACTCTTTGAGGTCCATATTGAAGAATACCCAAAACATACCTGAGAACCCTTCTACATAAGTTTCTATGTCCTTTGGTATAAACGGGACAATCCATTTTCCTATTCGTGCCTTACCACCAATATATGATATCATATTTAATAAGCTTTCTTAAATGTTATGTTGATACATTTAAAAATATAAGTAAAAAAAACCGAAAAAAGAAGGGGGAAGGAAACTTCTTTACAAAGAATTATTTATTTCGTATATTGTACTATTATGGGATGTTCAGAATGTAAAAAGAAACAAACGATGAAAGAGGAAATGCTCGAGAGTTCAAAATTCGTGAGCAACGGAATTATTTGGTTTGTTGTTGTATGGAGTGGGTTTGCCATCTACGGCATTTACACTCTCATCAGTAAGTTATTATGAAAAATGGAAAGTATTTCATAGTTCTTTTTTGTAACAAAAAAAAGATAAAAATGTTATATCGTTGCCAAAAACTGACGACGATATACGAACATTGGCGCGAGTACAAAACCCAACGAAAACCTCGTTTCCTAAAAATCCAAGGGGGCAAGAGGAAACAGGAGTTGGTGTATGAACTTGCATTAATCTTTCCTAACAATAGATGGTCAAACAAAACGTTTGTTCGAGATAGTTTGGGTAGAACTATTGAAGCAAAAATGGAAGATGATAAATTACGTATAAAAGAAATAATTCCATATTGGAAAGAAGAATTAATATACGACTTCCAAAAGAAAGAACATGTCAGATATCACATTATGTTAGAGGACATAATGGGTATTAATGACATTGGTCAGATTTTTACACTGAACAATAAGTTGTTTGTCCAAAATGAGAATGACATCCGGTTGTATGGTAACAAGAACATAAAGGATGCTGAAAGATTGTTTGATTTGGTCAGAGAAGACCTTCTAAAAAAGAAAAAGAGTAACTTCATCTTTGTTAAGGATGTTACCACCGCACAAAGGAAATTACTCTATACCCTATTGGAGTCAAAAGGTTTTAAGAGGACTGAACTTTTCCGTCACTATTCTTATTAAAAACAATATCAACCTCACCCATCTTTATTGTAAATGTTTTACCGGCAGAATTTGTTTTCTTATTCTGTTTTTTACAGATGTAATCGTAAACTTTGTAGTATTCTAATTCGGGTACCTCAAGCACAACAGTACTTGAATCTGTTTTAAGATTCAATTTTTCAACTAAGTCACAAATAATAGCCAATTGATTTAGTAAATCACCCTTTTTTTCCATAACCAAATATCTTCAGTATCTTTTTAAATATACTGGTCTTTTCCTTTTCAGGGACTTTAAACATTTCACTTTTATCGAGCTGTTTGATTTCGTCAATCATCCTCCTCTTGTGATTCAATATCTCCATCTTGTCCTTCTCCGTTTCCTTCTTCAACCAGTTTAATCCCTGTTGGAGTTTCTTGTTCTGATTTTGCATTTTCAATAAAACTTAGGTCTTTTAATTTGTCCAAAGATTCATGTTGGAAAAGAATTTGTAGTTCTTTGATTTTTGCTTGTAACAATCTTTCCTTCTCTTCCATTTCTTTATTGGTATCGATGATGTCTCTTGCACATGTAAATGCGGTTTCATAACCGTTGTATGTTGCTTGGGCAATTATCGATAACAATGTGAATTTTTCATTCTTATCTTGTACTTTAAATTTAACTGATTTGTATGGAGCCACGATTTGTTCGAACTTCCATGTAATTGGTAACTTAATGTCTAAGCTTACATTACTGTCGATTTCTCTAAGTGAGAAAAAATATGGTCTCAAATATTTTATAGATTCAAACACGTTCTTAAATTATTATATATGTTATGATGTATGATAGTGCAAGATAAATGAAGACCTCCTTCACGGAGTTCACCTCCATTGGTTGTGGTTCTTCCTGAAATAGTTTTATTATGAATTCAAAAACAAATCTTAAAGTGAAAACTAATGACAGGATGAACAAAAAAAGTTTAATTTGTTCAATCATGACGTTTTATCTCCTCCAATATTTCTTTTCTGTAGTTAGCGATGAGTGTTTTAATTTCTTGTGCGTACTTTCTAGCACGGATTGAAGCACTCCTATTCCCTTTTTCATACACTTTAGTGGTATCGACAGACATTTTCTCCACCAAGTCTTTTATTTTCTTTAGTGTTTCCATAATTATTCCGTTTTTATTATCAATATACGGAAAAAAATCTATTTTTTCAAGTTTTGTTCTAATAATTTATAAACCTCGGTTAACATGTCAAGTTCTGACCTTGACTTCTTGTGTTTAAAATCGAATAGTTTATAGAAGTATTCCCCAATCCTCGGGTTTCCCTCATCCATTTTAACACTATAGTATGCCTCATGGAAGAAGTTCCAAAAATACTCGTAGTGAGCACCTTTTTCTTTAAAATGGATTTTTTCTTTGGAGAAATTGGACAGGATTCTGTCCCAACACCAATTAAAATGATTGTGTTGGTCTGATTCTTTATGGAGAACATCAATACCTAAAAAGGTACTGTCCACCAATTCATACAATGATGATAGAAAGTCGTAGAAAAGTTCAATCTTTTCACGATGTATATTGTATGCTCTATACCAAACGTCGATTTGATGTCTATATTTTTCTGTGGCTTGCGACTCCATATATTCTTCTCTCTTTTCCATATTCCTTATCATATCAAAAATATAAGGAAAGAAAAGGACAAAAAGAAGAATTACTGAGTTCTTTCGTCGTATCCTAAAATCTTCTTCATTCTCTTGATTTCTTCTTCAAGAATGGAAGACATAGTAGGTTTTTCAGATTCGTTAACCACGTTAACTTTCTCAGGTTCTTTCCAAGCATGACCCCAACTAATTTGTGGTTCTTTAGAAATCTTCTTAGCCTTTCTTTCAGCTTTTACTTTGATTTTCTTTCCTGTATCTGTTTTAATAACATTAGCAGCATCTTGTGAGTTACCCATAGTTGAATCACCCTCCAATGCCTTCTTTAATCTTTCTTTGAATCTTTCTGATGGTTCATAATCATAATTCAAATCTTCAAGTCCACCACCTCTATAATCTTCGATGGTTTCATTTTCTTTTTCGTCACTTCTTTGTGCAACAGTTTCACCCTTACCAATCGCTTTTGGGAATTCAGGATTGTCGTTACCATCGAATGATGAAACATCTTTCAATTTCTTTTCAACATCGGCCATATGTGATTTAGATTCGTCACCAGAACCTTTTTGAGCTCTTTTAGTAACTTCTAAACCCGGTACCGCTTCGTTTACCATTTTTGAAATTAAAGAAACCAATTCACTTTCTGTAAGTCTTAATGTATTTGATTTTGATTCGTTCATTGGTGAACCACACTCTGAGCACATACCTTCTTCATTCAACATGGCACCACACTCATTGCACTCACCCATACCTTCTTTAACATCAATATTTTTATTTAATGTTACTTTGTGCATCTTTCCACTACCTTTTGGAAATTCGAACTCATCTTCGCCGGCATCTTTAGCGGCATCCGCAGCTAAAACAAATGCGTTAGATTCTTCAACATCACTTTCTTCGTTCATGTCACCACATTCAGCACACATTTCCTCTTCTTCAAGTTGTTTCCAACATTCATCAACATTATATGTTTCTTCTCCAACTTTAAATTCTTTTAGACCCTTTTCTTTCGCGTCTAAAACGGCTTGTGCCAAATTCTTAACCTTTACAGTCTTTTTTTCCATGGTTTTTGTTTCTTTAACTTCTATTTTCTCTCCTAAATCTTCCATTTTGTCTATCATTTCAGAATAGGAGTTATATTTTGTTTTTTCGATTATAAATTCTTTTTCAGGATGTTTCTTCTTATAAATATCTAAATGAGTATTGGCTTCTTCCTCGGTCTTAAAAGTATCAACAGGTTCTCCTTCACAGGTGATATGAAATACATCTTGACCCTCTTCTCCTTCGTTTAGAATGGTTTTTCTAACCTCATCAGCTAAGGACTCATTAATAATATTTTGAATGTCTGAAATCATCTTACTTTATAAATATCTTGTTTATCTCATTTAATACTACTTTTTCCATTTCTGAGTATGGAATACCGTATGTTTTTGACGCTTTTTGAATTGCTTCTTTAAGACCGTCCATCTCCAATGCTTCAATAGCATTTATGTCACCCTGATTACAGTAAGGGAATTTTTTACATTTTTCCTTTATTTTAATAAAGATTCCACCGGGACCACCGTACTTTGGGAAGTTCTTATCCTTAACGGCTCTACTCTTTTTAATACTATCAGGACCTCCGATTTTTAAAGGATTTTTACCTCCATCACCAAATGGTGCATCATAGGGACCTGCAGCATCTGATGTCATGGCCTCCCTCAAATTATGGATAATATCGATTTTTCTTTTGATTGGTTTTGAACTAAGAGCCCCGACGAATGAACCTGCGGAATCTGCACCCATTGATTCGGTCGCTTCTTGTTTTTTCTTTTTACCTTGACAATGTGCCTTCTGTGAGAAACCTTTTGGGTTTGAACAATCTATAGAATTTTTATATTTCTGTGACCATTTCTCATCCATCTCTATCTTACTTAACTTGTCATAGTATTTTGGGTCTTCGTATATGTGGTCCATGGCAATTTCTTTTGCTTTGGATTCATCACCCGTATGTTCCTTCTCTACTTTGATACCTTTCTTCAATTGAGATAAGATATCTTTAATTGTGATTTGGTGTTTTTTTGCCAAATCCTCAGGTTTCATATTATCCGATAAACCTCCCTTTAACTTGTTCATTATTTTACACTTTTTAAAGAGGTCTCCCAGAAAGATTTACGTTGCCATAGTGTCTTAAACAATTCAACAACGACCTTCGTGGAAAGGTCAACAATTTTATCATCGATATTACGTGTACCGAGTTCTTTTTGAATCATTTTAACCACGATATTATGTGCTTGAGTTGTCTCAAGGAAATCTTTCATTTCTTTCCTTGAAATTCTTTCAATCTCTTTAATATCTGCGTTAGTTAGTGCCATATTACGTTGTTCTTCTATCTCTTAACATTGGTTCCATTGATGAGATGAATGTTGGTTTAAACTTTGATAGTTTATCAAACATTTCTAATGTCTCTGATTCAATTGGTAACATGTCTGAATTAATATATAAACCGCTTTCGTTTCCTGCAATGAGTACAAAATTGATATCTAAATCAGGAATTGACCCATCTAATCTAATTTGTTGTTCATCGATGGTGAAACCGGGATTTAAATCTCCTAATTGTGCAACTTGTTGTCTAAATCCATCAATTAACTGACTGATACTATTCTTCTCGTCATCTTTTAATTTGACATCCTCTTGGTCAGTTGAAATTAATTTTACTTCAACCTCATTTACTACCTCAACGTTGTCATATTTTTCTTGATATGATTCAGGACTTGGTACGTCGTCACCGGGTTCTGATGGTTGTGGTTCTGAAGGTTGTACATCTTCAGATAAGATTCTTGCACTTTTTGATTGTTTTGATTCGTTAAGGTTTCTCATTGTAGAGAGCATTCCCTTAATCTCATCATAAGCTGTTTGTTTCTTTGTATTCATCTTTTAAAAATATTCTAAAATTAAACGAAGGGTTTATATCTGTATAAATATTTGAAAAATTGGATTTACAGACAACTCCGTGGAATTTTAAGACATTTTCCAAATAACCTTGAGAAGGTACCGACTGATATGGGATATCATTAAGATTACATAGGTGTTCACAGAGTTTGGCAATTGAGTCAAGCTGACTCTCGGGATACTTGTCCCAGAAGTAATAATTCCTCCAATTACGAGCAAACGGTTCCGACCTGTATGGGTCACCAATCCAATTATTCATGAATCCCGTGATGGTATTCTTATTTAACCAACCAAGATTCTCAATTGCGATTTTGATGAACTGTTTATCAATTTTAGGTTCATCAAAGGTATTTGAATAGTATTTGGTATCGAAGAGTTGATATACGGTACCTAACTTAGTTACGATGAAATGAGGTACCTCATCATAGTTACCGTTCCTCCTGTGTCTGATTTTATTGATAAAATCGTCAGCTCTTCTTCCCGTATCGTATAGAAATATTTGAGTTTTTTTAGATTTTCTCTTAGTAATGTTAAGTGTCTTACTATCTAAACCTTCTACGTTGTGTATTTCCAACATTCCTTGTTATAATTTTTCTCATCGGAGCCTGTCTTATTGTTGGTGTTTCTTCCACGATGTCATTTACAGGTGTCTCCTGATTATCATCAGATTCCCAATAAATGGGGTCTTGATTAGTAGAAACCTCGTTTTCCAAACCATAATTTTGAGTATTTTGATTGGGTTGGGATTCGGTTTCTTCTAGTTTTTTTTTTCTTCCTCCGATTCGTCCGGGGGAAGTGTTGTTTCGGTCACCTCAGGTGTTGGTTCTTCTATTATCTCTTCTTCCTCAGCAATCGGCGTGGGGTCGTCTTGTGGTTGGACTTGTAAATCTATTGTCAATACATCATCGTCAATATCTTCGTCTTCCTCAAAAACTTCCTCCTCAACCACCGGTGTTGGCGTTGGTTCAGGTGTTTCGATTGGATTAAGTGCCATGTCCAATTCTTGAGTATATTCAAAACCATATGGTTTCTCCGGCTCAACCTCATTTACTTCCTCAGGGGTCGGTGTTTCAACTACCTTAACTTCTTCGGGTGTTGGGGTCTCGGTAATCTCATTAATAACCTCCTCAGGAATAAATCCGTCATATCCATCTAATTCTGTATCTTCAGGGATTAAATCGTTTTCATACGATTCAATGGGTGGTTGAGGGGGTAATAAACTCTCATCAAAAGAATACCCGTAATCTTCTCTCTCTTCGTATTGTTCTTTTATTGCTTCTAATGCCTCTTCAGTTATTGGTAAAGTATTTGGTGTCGGTTCAATCGTCTCTTCTTTTGGTTTCTCATCGTGTGTTAAGTCCCAAAAATTTTCATTGATTATTTGATTGAATTCTTCAGGAATATCCTGAGTTGAAATGTTTAACTCTTCTTCGACTTGAGGGGTGACTTCGGGGGTAACTTGTGGGGTCCTATTTAAGAATTTTTCAAGTAATACCAAATCCTCTTCCGATAATCTTATTCTTGATACTTCACCAACAATATCCTTTGCTTCAACTGTTGGGACCTCTTCTTTCTTAATTGGTTCTTGAACAACATTATCGTTTGGTTGAACGATATTTTCATTTATCGGTTCATTCGACGATATTTCTTTATTTTCCTGTGTGAACTTAACCAACATGTGGAGGAATGAGAGTGAGATTAGTGGTAACATACCACCAGCAAAAAATGCTAAGAATCTTTTATGACCCACAAGGTCAGTTGGTTCTACTCCTATAAACTCAATTAGTGGAGAAACGAGTTCAACCCACGAAATGAAAGAAGGACTGTTTACATCAATGTATGAATATGCAAAATAGATATTACCGATAAATTGTACCAACGTCACAATACCAAATGGGAAATAAACTTTCTTACCCATATTGGCAGATATTGCCGCAAGTGCCGACAACGCAGCAATTTCAACACCTATGGAAAGGTATATCGCCCAAGTTACGGGATTAGATATACCATACCATTTTGTTACGTGTGAAATCGATACAATGGCAACAGTTATAATCGGAATTAAAAATGCCGATATAATAAGTGTCTTGTAATTTCTATTAAACCAATTCTTCATTAATTCAACTTACCTTCTAATGTCTTTATTTCATTGTCAATTTGAGTTTGTCTGTTGACATCTAAGATTTTTCTATCTGTTGATTGAATCATTCTTTTTTCTGCTTTCAAACCCTCAATCTGTAAACGAAGATTTAATTCTTCTTTTGTGTATGTGGAATCTTTAATTGATTGAACCTCTTTTCTCATTTTAGAAAGTTCTCTTCCGTCACCACAGCTCTTGAAAAACCCAAGTAGGGCAATAACAAGAACAATTACTGTAAAGTTATTTTGTATGAACTTTTTCATAATTTTTTATTTTATAAATAGTTTAGTAATCCATAACTATCGTTTCTAAGCTTTTTCAGTGCCTTGTCACGTAGTTGTCGGATTCGTTCTTTGGTACATCCAAATTCTTCTCCAAGGTCCTCAAGGTTCATTTCAATACCCGTCAAACCATATGATTTTTCAATGATTACTTTTTCTCTCTCATCCAAAATGGACAACATCATATCCACTCTCTTTTTAACCTCTGCCGGTGTATTAAGAAGTGCTTCAGGGTCATCCGCGTCCTTGTTGATAATAATATCAACCAACGTGTCCCCTTCTTCATTTATCTCATCACTTAGATTTACGCAATGTGGTAAAACAAACTCTCTACTAGTTTCTTCATAGTTGATGAAGAATTGGTCATCTTTATAAGGTTGTTCTTTTTGTTTCTTTTGGTTTTCTTGAATGATGTTAGATGGTAAACGTATCATTCGAGCATTTTCATTTAAAGATGCCATGATTGATTGTTTTACCCACCAAACCGCATAAGAGATAAATTTGAATCCACTATTGGGGTCAAATCTTTCTGCCGCTTTAATAAGACCAATGTTACCTTCAGATATCAAATCCATGATATCCATTCCTTGACCTTGGTATAGTTTTGCTACTGTGATTACAAAACGAAGGTTACCAACCACCAATTCGTCGAGTAGTTGTTGCTTCTCGATTTTAGTGATGTCTTTTCGTTTTAATTGTTTAAAGATTTCATCCTGTCTCTCGTGTGAGATTACTTTGATTTTACGGATGTCTTTGATGTATTGTTGGATTTCCTCCGTGTTAATAAGAATAGATTTACTCATTGTACTAGTTGTTTCGGTTTACCTATAAAGGTAACAAAAATATTCTAATTTTCAAAGTTATCCAAGAACTTTTTTTCGTCCTCAGTTAAACTTTCTAAACCGAACTGTTCAATCTTTTCTAAAATGATGTCGAGGTCCAAATCGGAGGACATTACCCTATCCTCAGCAACCTCCTGTTTTTCGTACTCTATACGTAATGAGGTGTGGTCCTCTTTGGGTTTGAAGATGAAATCCTTCATCTGCACTGGTAAGTTTGCACTGTATATTGATTCCCTTTCAAAAAGGAAATAGAACTTCACAATATCACTAGTTAGGATACTGTGAAGTTCCTCTGATAATTCCTTTCTTACTAAATCAGATTCAAATATAACAATGATATTTTTATTATTTTCGATTACAAAACGGACTGTTTTAACTGCGGGACTTGTCCCGAGAATTTCAGAACAAAAAAATTCAATATCTTCTTGGTCTTCAAATATTCCGTATAGAAATAATAAAAATGTTTTCAATTCTACTTAATGATTAAGAATGTTGTTAAAACTAAAATTGCGGTACCTCCAAGGAAACTCTTGAATTTGTTTTTGACTTTCTCCTTCTTGAGTTTTAATTCGACTGATTTGGTATAATTTTCCAACACAGTGTACTTTTGTTCGTGAGCACCAATGATTGTTTTATAGTTTTCTTCTTTCTGTTGCATGGTAACGATAACACTATCTTTCAATGCAACTTTTTCTTCTAACTTGGAAATTTCTTCGTTAGCCAATTTTAATTCTGCTTTAGCCGAATCGCCCTTTAATAAATCTTTTGCGATTTCTTTAAAAACGGAAACGGGTAAACACTTAACTGGTTCGGGGGTTGGTTGTTTCTTACTTGTATCTGTCTGAGAAAAACTCGTCAAGCTCAGGTTCAGTAAGATTATCAACACGATTAATTTTTTCATGGTAAATTTCTTTTACAACTGTTTTTTGTCCTTTTATCTTGTTAATGTCGTTGTCGACTTCAACAATCTCTTCGTTAATTCCATCGATTTTGTCATCTAAAATTTGTTGATTTTTGTTCATTTCCAAAATCAACACGTTTAGTGAATCAATCTTAGCTTTCTCCTCAACTGACATGTTCATTTTCGGAGTTAAAACGAACATCAACCAATACAATACAAATAATCCAAACAATACTGCCAAGATTATTTTGTAGTTCTTAGTAACAAATGAACCTGTACTTTTCAAGTTCTTTTTTGCGTTTTCTACTTTGTTATTCATAAGTTTATTTTATTATAAATATGAGAAAAGGGGGTTAATTCGACCCCCTTTAATTACTTCTTCTTACGAACAATTTCGTCGATAATACCGTAATTCAACGCATCTTCCGCGGATAACCATAGGTCTCGAGACGCATCGGTTTTTACTTGTTCTGCGGATTTTCCACAATAATCACCAAGCAATTGGAAGAGAATGTCATTAAGTTTTTTCCATTCTACCATGTCAATTTCCGCATCTTGGATGTTACCTCTAAACCCACCTGATGATTGGTGTAACATGGTTCTTGAGAAACGAAGTGAACATCTTTTTCCCTTTGTTCCCGCGCCAAGTAGAATTGAACCCATTGATGCCGCCATACCTGTATTCACGGTTCTAATGTCAGAGTTGATGTAATCCATAACGTCAACCATGGACAAACCTGATTTAACGGAACCACCGGGACTGTCAATGTGCATCGTAATGTCATTGTTGTCAATACTATCCAAGAACATTAATTGAGCTTGTACCACTGTTGACATTGAATCGTTTACTTCACCAGCAACCCAAATGATTCTTTCCATCATCAATCGTGAGAATACGTCCATTGCGGTTACGTTGAGTTGTCTTTCCTCAAGAATATATGGGGTCATACTATCCTCAATACGTTGATTGTAGTAGTGTAGGTTCATTCCGCTGATACCTCTATCTTTTGCGAACAATTTGAAATCTCTATTCATGTATATAGTTTTTTTAAAAATAAGAAAAAAATGTGTTATTACGAAATCTTGGGTGTGATGAAATCAATGGAACTTACGTTCTCCTCTTTCTTCACCATAACCAAATTATCCGACCAGTTACGAATCAAAGAGTTGTGGGAGATTACAAAGATGTGGTCAAAATAAACTTTAATCTTCTTAAAGAATTCTCCAACCATTTCAAGGTTCTCATCCGCAATTTTACCGAACACCTCATCCATCACAACGATGTTTGGTTTAGGTAGAGAAGAAATCTTGGTCAATACACTTCTAAGTGCCAATGAAGATATTGTTCTCTCATATCCTGAACCTGAATTCAATGGTTTAACCACCCTTGTTTCCGTATCAATCATAATGAAATCAACCTCGTTCTTCTCGGTAACGTTCAATTCCAAAATAAAGTAACAACTGTCAACCAACAAACGATAAAGTTCCTGATTGATAAGTGGAACCATATTCTTTAGAATCACTTTTGAAATACCGTTCTTGCCAAATATTGTCAAGTATATCTTGAAGATTGTTTGAGTTTCGTTCTCAATCTTAATCTTCTTGATTAATTCCTGACTGGTTTTGATTTTATCATTTAGAACAATGATGTTACTTTTCAATCTTTCAATTGAAGTGTTAATCACACGAATGTTTGCGGTGGCGGTTTCGATTTGAGTTTTCAACGCCAAAATCTCCGAATCAATCTTCACGTTTTCATCCAACTTCTGCTTGTTACGGTCGTAGTTATCCAACTTAACTTGGATTCTATCAATCTCGGTTTGTTTTTGTTCCGCCTCAAGTTCGTATCGTGCTTTCTTCAATTTGTTCTTCTCATACTCATCGTATTCTCTTTTCAAATTTGAAAACACTTTCTCTCTTTCGTTTGCTTCAGTTAGTTTGTTTTCATTATCCTTTTGAATACCCTTGAGTTTCTCAATCTCTTCTTTAATCTTGTTAATTTCATCGGTGTGGTCAACTTGGTCCAACGGACGATTACAAGTTGGACATATTGAACCTTTCTCCAATTGAACAACAAGAGTTTCTTGCCTTCTAATTGCATCGCCGTTAACTCTACCCTCAACGATTATTCCGTTTACTTCACTCTTAATCTTTTCGTGGTCCTCTTCAAGATAGTATTGTGAAGGTTCCTTTACTTCAACCAACTTACCCGCATTTACCGATGCCGTTTTTGCATTGTTAAGTGTTTCAATGTCCCTTCTTAATTGGTCGGGGTTTGTTCTAATAAGTTCTTGGTCGATATCATTGTTTCTTCTTCTTAAAGCATCTTCCTTTTTGGCTTCAAGTTCTTTAAGATTGGTTTCATTTGTCTTTAACTCACCTTCCTGTTTTACAATCTGATTTTCAGAATCTGTAATTTGCTCAGTGAAGGTTTCGATATCTGTTTCTAATTGAACAATGTTATATTGATTGGAAATAAGTTTCTTACTCCACTCAGATTGAATATTCTTACAGATTTCTTCTTTTTGTTTAAGAGTTTCTAACCCTAAGAACTTCGTAAGAATTTGTCCTCTTGCCGTTGGTTTAGATTCAATCAACTCTTCCAAGTTATAACCGGTGGTTAATATCGTTGATAAGAAATCTTCTTTGTTACCAATTGCCGATGTGATGAACTCTTCAGTTTCTCTTCTTTGTTCTCCGTTTAAGTTTTCAATGGTCCCATCAGGATTCATTTTATTAAACTCAAGTGAGTTGGTTACATTATAATCACCACTCTTAGTTTTTTTGCGGACACTCTTTCTTTCGATGATGTAATCATCACCATCGATGTTAACATAACCCTTAACATATACTGTATCAACATCAGTAAATCTATTGAATATCTCGATGTTAGTTTTTGTTTTGGTTGTTTCATTGAAGAATAAGAACATCAACAAATCAACAGTTGCGGTTGATTTGCCACCGAAGTTTTTTGGAGTGGATTCGACAACAGTAATGCCGGGTAAATCTGTAAAATCAATTACGTTGTCCTGTCCATAAGAAAGAAAGTTAGAGAACTCAATTTTCTTAACGTACCATTTGTTGTATCTAACCTTACTTCCGTTTCTATTTAAAAGTTCCTCATTGACTTTGTTATCCAATCTGTTGATTGAATCCCATTTAACATCAATACCATTTTCATCAATGAAATCTTTCATCAATGTCTTTTGATATTCTGAATCAGAAATGTTTTCGGCAATGTCCAATGATTTTAACTTAGTTTGTTCCACATTGGAAACAACCTTTGTTACGATTTGAACATGCTTACTGTTGTATTTCTTTTGGAAATAAGATTTCACCCGATTGATTTTTTCGGATGTGAAGTTTTCAGGAGTATCCTGCCACGTTACCTTGATGTATGGATTGTTGTATGCCATTATTTTCTTTTTTGTAAGACCCACTTACCGTTCTTTAGGTCATATGTTTGAACATCTTTCTTTCTAAACGACATCCATCTCTCAACCTCATCACTATTGTTTGGTTGGAATGTTGTCCATAGAATCTTGTCTCTGTTTTTAATTGTTGTTGGTTTTATAACGATTGCCTGTGTAAAATCTTTGTTGGTACGAATAAACAAATTTTTTTTCTTATTTGGAACATAAATTTCATTTATTTTATCATACCAATACTTTGTCTTTCTTATCGGGATGTTTATCGTTTCAGTACCTATGTTACTAATCAAAGAATACTTTTGGTTGGACCAAAAATCACCTTCCCATCCACCACCTTCCATCTCGGCTCCGAAATTGGGGTCATCAGGACTAATAAGGTCAATGGCCGTCTTATTTGGATGTGATATGAAAACATATCCGAAATTCTCTTTACTAAACTTAATACCAAACTCTCTAACTGGTGTGTCATCAAAACATCTTTTAAAAAACGCCATTAATAATAATTCTAAGAAATCCACTCATAGGTGGTTTATTTTATTCTGCTCTCCTCGAAGAACTCGACGATTGCGTTAATCGTCCAAACAATACCCGCAGTAAACATACCGTCAAAAAATATTGCTGGTATCCAATGGATATTGTACGCGGTTGTTAATCCACCAAAACAAATGGACATGAAAAATCCAACCCACGTGGATGTACATAATGTACAACTGATTAAATCACCAAAAAATTTTGATTTTGATTTAATCCATAATCTTTGATTTTCAAAAATGGAACCCCAAACTAAAATTGATGTCATTCCATATGCGATAAACGCCCAAACTAATAATGATGCCATAATAAACTATTTTCTAAAATATACTAAAAAAAATTGATGATTCAAAATCAATCATCATAAAGTGATGTCATATCACTATTGCGCATCATCTTACCTTTTTTACCAAATGCTTCAAGGGATTTGGTGATGGTATCGAGTTGTTCTTTTAATTTTTGATTCTCCTCGGTTAAACGATTTATTTCATCGTTATTGATGACTTCTTTAACCACTTCAACAGGGACTTGTATCTCTTTTACTATTTCGACAGGAACCTCGATTTTAACCTCTTTGATTACTTCTTTGGTTATCACTTGAGTTTCCCCTTTTATTTCAATCGGTACTTCTTTAATTACTTCGACCGGAACCTCTTTAATGACTTCTTTAATGATTTCAACGGGAACTTCTTTGATAACCTCTTTGATAACTTCGACAGGTACTTCAACCTTCTTCTCCACGATTTTTTCAACCTCTTTAATAATCTCTTTTTCAACTATAACTTCTTTTTCAATTATTTTAGGTTCTGATTTTGCACCTGTCGGTGTTTCCCCATACTTCAATAACGAAAAACCCCTATCGAAAACCTGTTTGGCAAGTTTCTCGGGGTCTTTAATTTCATTCAGTTCACAATACTGAAGAAATTCGTTATCTAACGTTAAGGAGGTTTTCTTCTTCATTTTCTATGTCTGCAATATCAGATATTGAGAAGTGTAAAAATGGTTGTTCGTTCTTTATGTCATGTGTGGTATACTCATCTGTTTCCACATCGTACATTCCGTAACCATGATAGTTTACTGTTTCACCAAAGTTTTGCTGAATGAGTGAACCAATCATAACTGCCTTTCCTCCACCGGGTAGTTGGAACATTTGTCTTTTGTGAATATCACCACAAAGAAGTAAATCCAAATCGACAAAGTTTAGTGGTGAGAACGCATTATCAAATTCAAAACCTAAATCGGTTGACAAGCCTTGGATTGGTCCGTGGAATAAACCAACATAAAAACCGTCCCCTTTTGTGTACTCAGGTTTTTGATTGTGTTCGTATAATGAATAAACAACCCAATTGATGTTGTCGTCTTCATACACACCACTATTTTTATAGTATTGGATGTCATTATGGTTTAATAGTTCAACCACTGGTGTGATGCTATCTAAACGCTGTACGTTATTCTCCAAGAAATCATGGTTACCGGGAATGATGATAACCTTACCAATAATATCGGCAAGTTCCTTAATTAACCAAGAGGTTAACATCATTTGTTCGTTTGAAATATTAATCTTTTGATGAGCAATATCTCCCGCAATTACAACTCTGATTTCAGAATAATCATAATCCAAAACTTGATTCTTTAAATCTTCCAATAGTAAATCAAATTGTCTTTTGTACATCTCATGATATTGATATGTACGAATGTGTAGGTCGGCAATATGTATAATTTTCTTTATCATTTTCTAATGTATTTGTTAATATCCATTTTTAAAATTGTTTGTGTTACTTCGAATGGTACTTTATATTCTTCAAATGTACCATCATCTTTTAATAAAACAACAACACATCCAAGTAATTTTAAATCATCATACTTTGTACCCTGTAACATTTTAAGTAACAACTTACCATATAATGGTAACTGAAGAAAGTAGTGACCTAAAGCGGTATCATGATAATTTTCAAATGGATGTAACATTCTACCAGTGTATGGTTGAATTTTAAAATTCTTTGGTTGATTGGTTTTCCAATCGGTTATAACAATACCAAAACCATCCTGAAGTTTGTTCATCATTAACCACATTTTATCAGGTTGTCCTGTGTAACCCAATTCAGGGTCACCTAAAACCATTTCGGTGTCTAATAAAATGGCGTTTCTTTCTGCCATTAAATCCAAGAACTTATTTCCCGCCTCAATCATTTTGTCACTCTTAACAATTTGACTGTGGTCACAATCAAAGATTGGTTCTCTCACATCTTTGTACGAACCGTATCTCGCAATTGTTTCTGTCTCCAACAAATAGTGAACACGACTACCCATATTGGTTGAGTATTCACCCGACGCTTTCCATTGTTCTAAAAGTTCTTTTTGTTTTTTAACATCACCTTTAGCCATTTGTAATGCCTTGGTGTCTGCATCAAATGGTACATAGAAATTCTTAATAATTTTTGATACCGATGGGTAATTATTTCGCAATTTTCCGTTCACATCTCTCATGTAATAGATGTGGTCTTCTTCGATAAATGTTAACTCAAGTTCTTTTCGTTTAACTTCAAGTACATCTCTTATTTCCTCTGATATTTTTACTAAATCCATTATCTTTTTTAATCAAGTTTAAATTCGGGATAATCTGTTAAATCACCCTGAAGGTCCGCAATATCTTTGTCTTTTGGTAATCTTACCACACTAACTTTACCCATCAACTTACCACAATTAATTTTATGGTATAATTTTTCAGTATCGTCCCATGCATCACCATCTAATATTATTGTCACATCTTTTGCCGTTTCGTATATTTTTTTGAATAATAAATCACTTATGTATTTCCCCAACATTGGAATTGAGTTAGGTAAGAATATTGAATCGAAAACACCCTCAACCAAGTATATCTTTTTATTCCAATCAATCAAGTGTTCGTTCCAAATAATTGTTTCTTTTTGAACATCGGGATTCTTATACTTCATCTTTGTTCTCGACAAATATGAACGAGCAATGAAATAATTAACCTTACCATATGAATCATATGATGGTATGATTATCCTATTTGCATACGGTCCATCGTAACAGAATCCAATATTGTATTTGGTAATGAGTTCCTGACCAATATTTCTACTTTTCAGGTAATTCATTGCCTGTCGATAATGATGAGTTAGTTTTAAACCCGCACTTGCCTGTAGAATTGGGATAAATTCTTTCGGTAATCTAACGTCCTTTTTCGGAGCATGTCCAAATTCTTGGTCCTCGGGTCTTAATAGTTCGTAACGTTTGAGGTGTTTTGGTAATCCGTATTTCTTTATCAGTTTAAAAAGTGACCCATGAGTTTCATGGGTTTCGGCACATGACCAACACTTATAAACCCCTCTAATATAATTAACTTCTAAGTTTCCCTTACCGTCACCACCGTCCAAACCCTTAATGTCATATGAACAAACAGGACAATCGAATGACATCTGTCCCTTGTATTCATTATGCATCCGGTAGTCCCCAAGGATATCCTCGATAATCTCAACTATTGGTTCGTATTCCACAGAAACTACAGACATATGGAATAATATAAGAAATAAAAATCAAAAAACCAAATGAGCATAAAAAAGGACGGAGGTCACACCACAACCTCCGTCCATACCAACCACGTATATTACTATACGTCCCGTACATTTATAAATATAAGTAAAAAAACTTTAAAAATCAATCCTTACCGACAGCTTTATTCATATTAACGAATCCAATAACTGCGGTAGCGGCATCACTCATATCATAATTTTCTTTTTTCAAAGCCCCTGTCTTACCGTATAACCATTTAATATCGGGACAAACCGCATTAACGTGTTCCCAAATGATGTGTTTTTTATCGATGTCTTTTGGTAAACCACCAAATAGTACATTTTTACCTTTATCGTTTTTACCCACTAAAGATGGGAACGCATATTTTCTTGCGTTGTATGTTGAGATGAAGGTCGGTAACACACCCAATACGTCGTAACACGCTCTAAGAATAAGTGTATTATATCTTAATAGTGTTCCAACTGTATAAATGTTATTTGATTGTAGTAGAGGTTCTTCGATAACGACTTTGGTTATCCCAACGTCTTTATAACTCTCCAAGTGTTTTTTAAACCCGTCAGCTTTTTTAATTAATTCCTCAATCTTATCCTCGGGTTGAGGTTTAATTTTTGGAGAAAAGTGGGTTAATTCCAATAATTTAGAAGATGAAATATCAAATAATGCAAACCCAATGGTTTTAGTTGATATATCTAAGCCCAAAATCTTAGGGGCGTGTTTTAGTTTTATACTCATATAAAAATATATAACGAATATTCTGGAAAATGTAAAGTCTTAGAAATCTAAGTTCACAGAAAATACCTGAGTACCTACTCTTTTGACAGGATTTGCGGTTTTAGCAACTACTAAAACTTCTTTGTTACTGTTCAATAAAGCAACTTCGGTAATTCTTCTGTCCATACCTGTAACAAAGGTTGGGTTCTGACTCACATTAAATTGTGATGTTGGTAAATTAACCAAGAAACTCATTCTTTCAATGTCGGTAGCTCTAACTAATCTGATACTACCAGGGAATGGTTGTTCGTCACCAAATTGTGGCAATGAAGATGGTTCATTAGGAACACTACCCAAGAATGTTTCAATGTCATATGGTGTCGCACCTGTGTACATTGGATTTGTAATCACAATTGAACTTGATGTCAATCCTGTTGGGTTAATTAATTGTCCCACGGTATGACCCGGTATTGATGATGTATAATCAACTTTTTTCCATCCATCGTGTGTTGGTAATTCATCAGGGCCGGTAATTTGAATTAATACTTGGAATTGATTCGCAATATATCCCTCAACCGCACCTGTACATAAATTGTTACTTTCCATGAATGGGAAACTACCATCTTCAAAATTGATGTATAATTGTGATGGTCGTACTAAACATACGTCACCAACCTCAACGTCTACTTTAGAATAATAGTTACATGGTAAACCGTTTAACGCAGTGTCTCCTGTGTAATTAAACATGTAGGTTACCCATACTGTTTGTCCTGATGTTGAACCCGTAAAGAATGATTGAGCGGCGCTTGAGTCGCTCGGAATCAGCGCAACTTTCGGGGCAGGTAATGTGTATTTTCTATTTGATTTATAATCAAGTACCGCAACCAATTCTTGGTCGTCAAATACCACGGTTTTGTTGTTTACAAAAACCTTTCCTACTCTATAACCTTGTTCATCTAAAAGATATCTAAACTTCAATAACTGATTTGCATTTTTCAGAGATTTCATGAAGTAATCAACGGTATCCATTGTAAACAATGCACCGATAGTTGTTCCCGTATTTCTATGATACTGAATAAACGGAATGTAAACTTCAAAATAATCTAAATCGGTTATTGCATTTTCATCAATATCTTCTAATAACGCATCTCCAATTACATTATTTGTACTAATGTAATCATCGTATTTAAAGAATCTTTCAGGGTCATTTTTTAAATCACCCAATTCAGAATAATGTATAATCGCAATTGTTCTTTGTTGTTCAGGTGTTACAATAATTTGTTCATCAAATGAATTGTAATATGATGTTACACCTGTAATCGTACCACCGGTTGTGTTAACCCAAGTTTGTCCACTTGATGTGGTGTATCCCAAAAATTGTTTTGTTGAAACGTGTTTGTTTGATGTGAATCCTGTTAAGTTCTCATCAGATGATGGTACATCAAATCCAATTGGTTTTTTATCCCAAACAACATTTAGTGTCCAAGAATTTAACTGTTGTGATGGGTCAATTTCTTCAGGTCGACAATTTGAATTTAATGGTGACACAGGGTATTCATTTTCACATGAATTACATATTACCTGAGCATTACCACTACATCCTGAGAAATTAGGTAAATTTCTATCTACTGTAATAGTATTACCACTAACACTCATTACCTGATAAATTAAACTCGATGATTGTCCCGAAATAATTGGGTGTAATGGGTCAGTACCTGTGAACGTTGTAAATGCAATTGTGATAAATTCACAATCATTAAAACTTGCTCCTGTTGGAACCACAATTGACGTTGTTCCCGTGATTCCCGATAATGGAATCATTTGTGTTGTACATTCTATTGTTGTACCCGTACAAGCAACGGCATCATATTCTTTATAATCAGATACGAAACCAGCAGGTCCCATAACATTTCTAAGAGTTTCAGTTGTCGATACTTCCACAGGAATACCATATGTGGTTGAACCACTTGTCGAATCTAATTGATATGGATATTTTACACCGCCTTCTTTATCAAAGGGTGAAAAAACTGACTGATGTGGTACACCCGCCAAACCTGTTAATCCCGTAAATGGGGAAGTATAATCAAATTCGGAATCTCCGATTTGGAAATAAGAGATAACAAAATTACCCTTAGCAATAGAATTTCTACCCTTTTGGGTGATTCTTGCTGATAAAAACTCCGAATTATTATTACTTAAAAAACTCATATTATATAAATACCTTTATTTCATTTATTAACAACCATTTCCTAACGGACATTCAATACTAACATTTAAACCAGTTGAGTAGTACACATAAGGATTTGTTCCCGGTTGATAGGTGAAAAATCCATTAAATGGTGACGTTAATGATGATGTTTCGTATATTTGAGTATTACCGTCTAAGATATCGGTTACATTACAATTAGTATAAACTGTTGTTGCAGTTGTACCTACACAAGTACAAATTCCACTACCATTACACGAACTTGAACATACTCCGACAGTCCATGCTTTATATGAACATGTTGGTGTTGGGGTTGCCGTTCTTGTTGGGTTTGGTGTTGTAGTCGATGTTGCCGTTAAGGTAGGTGTACTAGTTGACGTTACTGTAGGTGTTGGTGTGGATGTTGTTCCTGTTGTACAACCCGAAGTCATTAATAATATATCATAATAATCTGAAGGACAACCTATGGTAGGTACCGAACATGAACACAATATAATCACAGCACCACTATAAAATGTACTACCAGATAATCCAAAATAAAGTCCCTGTTCACTCATTGTTGTGTTCGAATCACAATCGGTCCATGTTACCGCTTCTCCACAATTCTGAGTAAAAGTCACTCGATATGTGTTACAATCACAAGGTGAAGTTGGTTTTGTTGGTGTTGGGGTTGAGGTTAATGTACTCGTTGGTGTAGGGGTAGATGTTCCCGATGGAACATATCCACAACATTCATCAAGGTTTACTCTAAACACTTGTTCACAACATCCAATACATACAATTTTCACATAAATTTCCATTAATGTTGGTGTGATTCCTGTAATGTTTACAGTACCTCCTGTAATTGTTGTGAATGATGTTGCACCCGTTATAACCGTTGAACTAGTTCCAGTATAAACTGAACAGTTAGTATAATCAGAACCCGAATTAAAATTTATTAAAACACCTTTTGGTGTTACAGTATCATTTACACAACCCGAACCACTTGTACTCGTTAAAGTGGGTGTACTTGTAGAAGTTAAAGTAGGTGTACTTGTTGATGTTACTGTTGGTGTGGTTGTATTTGTGGGTGTTGGAGTAGATGTTTGTCCTGCAGTTGAAGTTAATGTTGGAGTGCTAGTTGCACTTAGTGTTGGAGTACTTGTTGAAGTTAATGTTGGGGTACTCGTTGCCGTCACCGCGGGTGTACTTGTTGCAGTTACTGTAGGTGTATTTGTTGCAGTTACTGTAGGTGTACTTGTTACTGTTGTGGTTGGTGTTGGTGTGACTTGAGAATCGCAGTTTTGGTAATCCGCACAACCACCATTAGCATATACAAAAATATCGGTCTGTCCACCATCAAACGTTATCGTCGGATTTGTGGAACAAACACATTGATAAACGGTCCCCATTGCAGGTAAAAAACCAGAAGTTTGAAGGTTGTTGTAACAATCGTAATAACTATATGTAACATCGTCCCCTCTTTCACTCACAATTTGTTTACATAAACAATCTTCACATGCTAATGGAATTCCGTATTCACATATGTATGTGGTTCCCGTTGTGGTTGTTAATCCTGTTGTCGGGGTAACGTTTGTTATGACATTTATTGCCACCGCAGTTGAACTACCCATAAGAACGTTATTTGCGGTTTCCACACTATACGTTCCTCCACTAATTGTTAAAGTATATGGGTATGTTCCACCCTCTTGGTTATCCAAATAACCCGTTATTGTTATATCTTGAGTAACAAGGGTGTCAATAGATAATTTTATACCAAAAAAGTTATTTAATCCCGTTTGAGGATAGGGTGCTAAAATTTGCTCAGTTAGTGATACACAAAGACATTCACCAACATTATTAACCGTAATATTGCTACCACTTGGAACGGTTGTTGCACAAAAATATTGGGTTTCAAGTCCACCCATGTTTACCGTTTGGGGATTACCTTCACAATCGGTAAATGAGGTGATACAATTACCACCACTAAGTGCACAGTAAACTGAATATCTATTACACGCCATTTATACTAATATATCCAATAAATACCGTAATGTAAATTTTATCTCAATTATGCACAATCTCCATTAGTTGTACATAGTGAAGAACTTAACGTAACGGTAGAAGTTCCCGGTACTGATGGACTTCCATTAACCAATATGTGATATGAGATTAATGATTGTGCACATGGTCCCGAAATGGTTCCATACATATTAAATTGAATATTTTGAGTGGTTCCTGAACAATCCACATATTGAATGTATAATATTCCATCATCGGAAACGACGCCATAATCATTTTCACTAAATACGGTTGTCAAACAATAACATGATGTTGGTGGGGGTCCTTGTGGACACTGACAATCAACACATGGGTCAGAACCTACCTGAGTGATTGAACACACATCGCTAATTAACGTATGTGTACAGAATGAATAAACACTACCTGCCGTGACGTTATATATGGTTGGGTTACCATTTTCACAATTAATAAATTCAATTTCACAATCATCTTGTCCCGAACTATTATCCGCAGTGTAACATAACATTGGTAATGGTGGTTCTGATGCTGTTGGAGTTAACGTTGGTGTTGGGGTCGGTAAACAACCGTATAATCCACAACCTCCCAAGATTGTTAAAAATCCATAACTACCCGAAACTGTGCCGGGAATAACACAAATGCTTTGACCCGGTCCGACACTAACATTTATTTGTTGAACACCATTACAATCAATGTAATCTATTCCTGAATATGTTACGCCGTTATTATTATAATATTCAATACATTCACCACAAGGAGTTTCTGTTGGGGTTAAGGTCACCTGTACAGTACTTGTAAGTGTTGGAGTTTGGGTTAATGTTGGTGTATTCGTCGCGGTACTTGTACTTGTTAATGTAGGAGTATTCGTTGCCGTTAACGTAGGGGTGGGTGTTGGAGTACCACATCCACCACATGGTTCGTTGGATGCCACCCACAGAACACAATCTACCGTGTTACCCATATCACAATAAGTCGCTTCAACACCTAAAGAACCTTCTAACGCACAAGTAATATAAGTTTGTTGACCATTACCCGCCGCACTGATTACTTGATTATTACCATCACAATCAACATATGTCACATCATGTGATATATTGTAATAGTTTGTAATTTCATATTGGTAACAACATAAGGTTGTAGGTGTTACTGTTGGGGTTGAGGTTAACGTTGATGTCGGTGTTGACGTTGTACCGGCAGTTGCAGTTAATGTTGGTGTTGCAGTACTCGTACTTGTTAGTGTAGGGGTATTTGTTGCTGTTAACGTAGGGGTCGGTGTTGATGTTGCACCTGCGGTTGCAGTTAATGTTGGAGTGCTTGTTGATGTTAAAGTAGGTGTACTCGTTGCAGTTAATGTTGGAGTACTTGTTGGAGTGGAGGTTTGTCCTGCAGTTGCCGTTAATGTTGGTGTGGATGTTAAAGTTGGTGTTGCAGTTGGGGTAGTTGGTGTTCCTGAATCCACACAATCGTTACATCTTAAATCAACCAATGTTACCTGATATCCACCTTGAAGTTTTGGGGTGGCATTTGGTACTGAATTTATATGTCCATCACAATGTTCAATAAATAAATAAACATGTGTATATGAACTATCAATGTTTAAAGTAATCGTATGTCCTAAAATTAAAGAGGATGATACCGTATCAACAAAAGTGGCACTATTAACATCATGGGTCGTTCCCGTATATACATCATATGAGGTACATGGTGTTGAACCCGTGAAATTTGATATTGTAACTTGATATTGTGAATTTGGCATCTATCTTAAATATAAAAAATATTATTTGTTATGGACAGTTATATGAATCTAAAATTTCACCATTTGATGCAATTTGGAAAGCCCTTTTTGGACCAATTCCACCTTCTGTTAATGCAACCCACAGACCTCCTCCATTAGTTGGAACGGTTGGATAAGTATCATAGATTATTTCTCCGTTATTAAGTGTTGATAATAATTTACCCGGTGCTGCTTTGTAAGAACGAGAAGATAAATATGATGAACATGCCGTAGTTGAATCGGCAGCATCTGGAACAGTTCTACCCAACATCGATAATGGTTCTTGTGTTGCCGTTAATGTTGGGGTTCTTGTTGGGGTAACTGTAGGTGTTCTCGTTGAGGTTACCGTAGGTGTAACCGTCGATGTTCTTGTTGCAGTTACCGTAGGTGTTGGTGTTGGGGTGGCAGTAGCATCACGAGTTGGTGTTAGTGTAGGAGTAGAGGTACTAGTACTTGTTGCAGTTAAAGTCGGTGTACTTGTTGCGGTCACCGTAGGTGTTGGTGTCGGAGTTGTAGATTCTCCTTCACAAACAACTTCCACACTAAAACAAATTGTGTCATAACATGGGAATGCCTTACTGTCGTGAGTATAAATATTTTTAATAATATAACGACCTGTTGTTTGGTCGGTCATTTTAATCCAATATTGAGTGTCGAATGTTAAACCTGTTAATTCAATGGTTGTGGCGGTCAAACCTGTACCATAAAGTGTGAATGTTGTATTATCATACTCCGGCCAAGGATTAGAACCACTTTTATATCTTATTGAGTAGGGTCCATCCGAAACTATATCATATATTCTTACATTTAATCCCATGTTATTTTATAAATATTTTAAATCATTTTACGTGTTAATGATTCTCACACCAGAATCCGAAACTTGAGATACAACCATTAATATCTGGCGGACATTGTGGTTGAACTCCCGGATGGTATGGTGTCATTACTGTACTGTAACAACATGAATTATCTCCCGGAGAACTATCACAATAATTATAGCTTGAGTATACAGGTGATGATATATGTACTCTTATTTGATTATAAAGTGACAAATCACGTATATCGACCCTTATTGAGTAATAGTTTCCACTGATTGGGTTAGGGATGTTATAAACACCAAAACTACAGTCACCGTTGGTTCCATGACCAACCGCAATTCTTATATCACTCGATTGAGTTCCACCTGTTACCAAATATCTAAATGTCATCATATAACTGTACGATTTAGATTGTACTGTATCAGTATATGATTGGCTCGTTGCTGGTACCGTATTCGACACAACCGCAGCACCTGATGTACCATAAAAACAATCAACTAAATATGATTGCCAATCCGCAATATTTTGGTATAACGCATTTCCTGTGGTACCCGCAATACTTTCATAAATTGTAAATGTGGTGTTCGTGTTATCTGCACAGTTACAATCTGCCGTAGGTGTTGGGGTCGGAGTAGTTGTACGTGTTAACGTAGGTGTTGTTGTTCTTGTAGGTGTAACCGTCGGAGTTCTCGTAGGAGTACTTGTTGGGGTTCTCGTAGGAGTTTTAGTTACCGTTAATGTTGGTGTTTGTGTTAAAGTAGTTGTAGTTGTTGGAGTTTGAGTTGGTGTTGGTGTGTTATTTGCCGCCGCACAATCAAAACTATTATTACATTGTCCTCCAGCAATAAATGGTACTTTACAAGCGACTTCATTACCATCTTCCACACAAACCGGTGTTGCATATGTACCCGTATCACTTACACAAACAAACGAGGTGAACGTTCCATTTCCATTGTCATTAGTTACTAATCCTGTGATTGGTTCTGTAATAACTTCACCACCATCACAAACACTATAACGTACATTTACACCGACTAACTCATCTCCATTGTGTGTAACACTGTAACATGTACAATCCGCCGGCATTGTAGGTGTAGGTGTAGGTGTGCTTGTTGATGTTAATGTTGGGGTAGGTGTTGGACAATCACAAGGAGTTGTTCCATCAAAATAATTTACCCAATTTAAACTACCCTCAAACGCATATAAACTATTGGTTTGAATACAATCTTCTATAATATAAATTCCTTGTTCAGTATACAATCTTGATTTTTCACCACCACAACAAGTTAGGTATGCAATATTTGCTCCGTCGGGACCCACCTCAAAAATCACATCCTGATAACATGATGCTAAAACAGTTTGTGTCATTGTTAATGTGGGTGTTGCGGTACTCGTAAGAGTAGGTGTTTCCGTTAACGTTGGAGTATTAGTTGCGGTTAATGTAGTTGTACTTGTAGGTGTTAACGTTGGTGTTTGAGTCAATGTAGGAGTACTCGTTGCAGTCAACGTTGGTGTTTCCGTAGAAGTACTGGTACTTGTTAATGTCGGAGTTTGAGTTGCCGTTAAGGTTGGTGTTTCCGTTTGTGTAGGAGTATTCGTTGCCGTTAGTGTGGGCGTATTGGTGGCGGTACTCGTACTTGTTAATGTAGGAGTATTCGTCGCACTAAGAGTAGGGGTGTTAGTTGCGGTCAACGTTGGTGTATTGGTCGCAGTAAGTGTTGGTGTCTCAGTTAACGTAGGTGTGTTCGTCGCTGTTAACGTTGGGGTATTTGTTGCTGTACTAGTACTCGTTAATGTCGGAGTATTTGTTGCACTTAATGTTGGAGTATTGGTTGCGGTCAATGTAGGTGTTTGAGTCGCGGTTAACGTTGGCGTTTCGGTTAACGTTGGTGTGTTAGTGGCTGTTAACGTTGGGGTCTCAGTAGAAGTACTCGTACTTGTTAAAGTAGGTGTATTAGTAGCCGTTAACGTCGGTGTTTGAGTTGCAGTCAATGTTGGTGTATTGGTAGCAGTAAGCGTTGGTGTCTGAGTCGCAGTTAACGTCGGAGTAGGTGTTGGGGTAGGACATTCGGTTTCACTCGCAGCATACGCCAAACCACTACCATTATTCTCGACCACAAATACTGTGTTTGTACTTGGTGGGTTTACATAGAATACCGTAGCACTTGAATTAGTAAGTGTTTGTAATTCAGCAATCGTCCAAGGGTTTGTTGCAGTATTATCTTCATATAACACCTCACCTAATGAAAGATTATCTTGAGCATATATTGTCAGAGAATTCCTACAACCACATGCCTCCACTAATGAAATGTCAATACAGTAAATTGCTCCATCCAATACATTAGTTAGTGTTGGTGTTTGTGTTGCGGTTAATGTCGGTGTATTGGTTGCAGTGAGAGTCGGTGTCTGAGTTGCTGTTAATGTTGGCGTTTCAGTCAACGTTGGGGTATTAGTTGCACTAAGGGTTGGAGTGTTTGTAGCGGTTAATGTCGGCGTACTCGTGGCAGTTAACGTTGGAGTTTCTGTCGATGTACTCGTACTTGTTAATGTGGGAGTATTAGTGGCCGTTAACGTCGGTGTCTCCGTCAGTGTTGGTGTATTAGTTGGTGTAAGTGTTGGAGTTTCAGTTAATGTTGGTGTACTTGTACTCGTTGAGGTAATTGTTGGTGTTAATGTCGGGGGATAAATCTCTAAGTGACAAGTTTTTCCCAAATCAAGGAAATAAAAATCAAAAATTCCGTAATAGTAGTTTGTTGTCCAATAATAAGGTATCAATACATTAGTGGCAATGGTAGTTGCAGTTCCACCTGAAAATGGGTGAAATGTAATATTAGCATAATAACCATCGTAATCACCACTTGTACTATATAACCTTATTGTTGTCATTGTTTTTTATTAATTAATAAATTTTGTTTAATGTAAATAAATCAGAATATATTGCGTTTCCTGCGTTGGTACTACCCCATTCAACAGTGACCTCCAATGTATTATTAATTGTTGTATCGAATGTTGTATTATTAACCGTATTAAAACCAAATCCTTCTACTGTACCATTATTACTTTTGGCATAACTAAATCTTCCTAAACACACAATATTAGCAACACCAGCAGGACCAACATTTCTAACACCAAAATTTAGAGATAAAGTAAAAATCGCATTTGATATACTACTTGTTAAAGTTTGTGCTCCACTATCAAGAAAAATCGCCGAGCCTGATTTCACCCTAATTCTAATTGTTTGATTATTTGCGGCGCTTATGACACCACCTAAATCACCCCTAAATGAATCACCAATCGTGAATTGATTTGCACCTACGGATAATGTACCCACACCCCCATCAATTAACGTTGTTTCTGCCGTTGTTCCACTAACGGTTATACTATTTCCCGTTTGTGAGAACAAACCATACGATGTTCTTAAACCTTGTGGCATTAATCCAACCACATTTGTTGATGGGTTTACAACCATTGCACTATCAGATAAACTACCAGAAGTTAATCCTGAGATGGTTAAACCACCATTTATGGTTTGTGTACCGTAAAACGTATTAGAACCCGTTGTTGCATATTGACCAAATAAATTTTCTTCGGTTATATGTTTAGATTCATACGTTGGTCCGTCACCAAGTGCAACATAAAATAATGAACCACTTGTTGTGGTGGTTGTACCCGATAGTTCTGAAACTCTTATTATGCTCATTTTTTAATAATTTTATTCTTCAATAATTATATCACCATTTTCATCAGTAATAAATGATTCACCATTCTCAGTTATTATTCCTTGGTCACTCTCAACAATTTCATACGCCATGTCACATATTTCAGGTGTTTCTGTTGGTGTTGGTGTAAGTGTTTGAGTTGCGGTTAATGTCTGAGTATTAGTTGATGTTAATGTTGGTGTATTTGTTGGTGTCAACGTAGGTGTTTCCGTTTGTGTAGGAGTATTCGTTGCTGTTAATGTTGGTGTTTCAGTTAACGTGGGTGTATTGGTTGGTGTTAACGTGGGTGTCTCAGTTAATGTCGGAGTATTAGTCGAACTTAATGTCTGAGTAGGTGTTGGGGTTGATGTTTCACCGGCAGTCGTTGTAACTGTAGGTGTACTTGTCAACGTAGGTGTATTGGTACTCGTAAGTGTTGGAGTACTTGTTAATGTTAATGTCGGAGTAGAAGTTCTCGTACTTGTTAACGTAGGTGTGTTAGTAGGTACTTGGGAGTATAATGTAACCGCAGTAATGATACAATCAACAACCTCAATAATTAAAACATTTGGGTCGTTTGGATTATTCATTGATTGGTCAAAAACCCAATATGTTCCATTAAGAATTAGACATTGACAATTTGTTTGAGATGTTGTATAAATTCTTTCTCCAATTGTTATGGAAGCAATGTGATAATCATTATATGATATTGCCTGTGCTCCGTATAATTTAAATAAATCGAATGCTGCTCCTGCGTTTGCTGTTGTTCCCGTGTAGAAATTATATGAAGTTCCATTTACAAGAACCTGACTAACCAAATTATATGTATTTAATCCTACCGGTTTTTGACAAGGAGGTGTTGTTGTTGGTGTACTTGTTAACGTAGGGGTTGTAGTACTTGTTGATGTAGGTGTATTTGTTGAGGTTAGTGTTGGGGTATTTGTACTTGTCAACGTAGGAGTATTTGTACTCGTTACAGTTGGTGTATTGGTACTTGTTGAAGTAACTGTAGGTGTTGGAGTTAGAGTACTGCTTTCGGTGGTTGTCGGTGTAGGTGACGGACATTCGTATGTTCCACAAACAGGTAAATCATTAAAATCGTGAATCACTGCGATGACACCATTAACGACCTCAACAACATATAATGGATATGTATTTTCACCATTTGGTGTATAAATGTAATTACCTGTTACTGTTGATGGTAGATATAATGGTCCCGCACCATATAATTGAGTTCCGGGAATAAATCCGGCAGATGAATAATAGTATACACTACTTCCACCGAAATTCCAGTTTGGGTGTGTTATAATATATTCCCAATCACATTTAGCTTCTTCAACTGTTTTTGTTGTCCAATTTGTTATTATACTTCCACATACTCGTCCTTCATACCATAAATTAGTATCTGTGTCAGGAACTCCCGCCTCACTTGGTGTGCTTGTTAATGTCGGAGTATTTGTTGGGGTAGTTGTTGGTGTAGATGTCGGAGTTTCAGTCGGAGCAGAACTACTTGTATTCGTTAATGTTGGAGTACTTGTTGAAGTAACTGTTGGGGTACTTGTACTTGTTAAAGTAGGTGTATTTGTCGCAGTTAATGTCGGTGTACTCGTACTTGTTTGAGTCGGGGTTGATGTTGATGTTACAGTAGGAGTACTTGTAACAGTTAAAGTTGGTGTCTCCGTCAATGTCGGAGTATTTGTACTCGTAACCGTAGGTGTACTTGTTGAAGTAACCGTTGGAGTTGGTGTTAGGGTAGTTGTACTTGTCGGAGTTGGTGTCGGGGTTGCACCTGGCACACATTCAAATGGAGATTCTTCCAAATCCTCATTTGTAGGTACTGTTGGACAATGTACAGGGTCAATATAATATTGTCCTAAATTAAAATCAATATTAGGATGTTTGTCATATTGATGTTTCATTAATATTTGGTGGTTTGTGTTACCATCAAATACAACCATAAATTCATCCGTTAATGGTGAACCATCTTTTTCAACATTAAGATTAAAATATAATCCCGTGTCGCAATAATTTAAATCAACACTTAAAACTTCAATTGGGGAACCATATTGGTTGATTAGGAAATCTCCTTTGTCATATAATTCACTTGGGTGGTCACAACACGGCTCAATAAAATCCTCAGGTCTTACTTGTAATTCCTCAGGGAATCTATCATCAAAATGATATGTTCCGTTTGTTACCGAACCGAAATCTTCAATAAATTTATTTGTATAAACTCGTAATTGTGTTGTTGGTAAAACTTCAAATACTTCGATGTCACCGGTTGTAGTTTCACCAGTGATAATACTTTTCTTAATTGAACCCAAACATTCTTTATCGGTCACCAAAAGTTTTGAATATTCATATGTAAATGAATATCCATCTTGAGATGCATTTTGGAATTGTTGATTTGTTAATCCTGAACACGGTAGATAATCTGCGCTTAAAATGTATTCACCAACTTGGAGTTGATAAACTGTTTTTTCGGTAATCGTTCCACCTAAAATATATGATTCAATATCATCACTTGTTGTTGTACTATCAATTATCAATCCTGAGGAAACAACCAATACAATTGAACTGTCTTTTAAACCGTAATTAAAATTAGATTTATATTCAACCTTTGGTTGCATTGTATATCCTGTGTAATTGTCACAGAATGTCACCCCTGATGTTGTTGAAATGGTATTTCCTGTTGAACCTTGGTAACCGTTAATCACAAATATTTCTGTGTGACTTTTTCCACTTGGTAGTGGGCAAGGGTCATGTTCAATTTTTGCCTGTAACCCTTCTATTTTAAATTTAACCTCATTGTTAGCAGCATCAACGATATTGAAATCAATCACATCGTATTCAGTAACACCCGTTAATTTAAATTTACAATCGTATCCTGCGACTTTTTCAATGTATACGTCAGCATTTTGGCTGTGTCCACTTATACAATTTGCATAAATGTAGAACGGCCATTCGTGTCCTTTTTGAACTCCGAATTGTGCTCCAATGACATCAATGTAAATGTCAGATACCATGATACAGTTTTCCGGTTCTTCACAATAATATTCTCCGTCACCACTAACCTCAACACTTAATCTATCATTAATTTTTGTTGTTCTATAATCAGCTTCAAAACGATAATCAAAGTAATCTTTAACAGAACAATCACCAATACCGTACTTTATTGATGAGAATTTAATCATCTCCTCACCATCTTCATTAGTGAATATTTCATAACTCACCATCGGTACTGTTTCAGTTGTGTATGAATGTCCCGTTGCTCCGGTAAACGGTGCATATGGTTCATATCCGGCACTATATCTCGTAATCGTAATTGTATTAATTAAATTACTTAATGCCGTTAACCATAATTGTTTTATTTTAACAATATCTGGTTCTAAATAATCTTTGTAATCACAAATAAGAGCCAAATTAATTGGGTCGTTATTTGTTAAATCAGTACATCCCGTCATTGGGAATGGATTAAACAGTTGTGCACTATTTGTGGTATTTGTGGTACCACTAACAACAACTGTCATTCCTGTGGTTAATCCCGAATAATCAGGACCACCATATACAATTCCATCAATCTCAATTATCGGGTAATATGTTACACCCGTTAAATTGATTAATCCTCTAAAGTTTATTTCTTCACCAAGTAATGTTTCAAGGTCTTCTTCGATTGCGGTTTCAAAATCAGGATATAAATCCTCAATAAACTCCATTGGTTGACAATCAAATACATAAGGGTATTTTGGTCTTCCAAATAAATTGTTTTCAATTAAATTACCACCCGTCCATAATGTTGTTGCTGGAACTAATTGTTCTACTAACTGTACCCAATAAGGACTGATTCTATTTACAAACTCCGCAGAATCGATAAATGTAAATGGTGTAAAACCGGTTTGTGAAATATAATCTCTGTAGATATCTTCAAGAACGATGTAGTTCTTTTTATATCTAATTGTGTGAGAATTCTTAATTACTTTATGTATGAAATTATCAACAAATTGAGCAAATGTAATTCCTGTTTGAGGTGCCAATAAATTTGTTGTACCAAAAGAAATTTCTAAATCTCTACTCTTTCTGAAAATATCATAGTTGATTGAGTTCGATGGTGAAATATGAATATTGATATTTTTTCTATTCAATATCAACGATGAACCATCTTCAACATCGTGTGCTTTTAAATTGTCAATTTCTGCTTGTAAACCATAACCCGTATCTAAACCCGGTAGTGTTCTAAACACATCAAAATAATCTTCACCATATGTGTAAGATTTGTTTTTTGTTTTGATTGTTTTAGTTCTACCTGTTAATACCGAATTTTCATCATCCAACACTGTCGGGGAACGGTGGTCCAATGTAATATCATACCATCCCGCACCTTTTTCAAAGAAAATATCGTTACTTTCACTAAACGCCCTTCTTGGTAAACCAGTATCGGGGTCAACAGGGAAACCATCTCTATCAAATGTAGTGGTTCCTGTGGCAACGGTTGTTGTATATGTATACCCCGTTGTATTGAAATTCGCTGTTATGTATGTTTTCTCACCGGCAATTACGTCATAGATGTCTTGTTCCAAATCAGAACTTGACGGCATCGATGTTACTTTGTAAACATATTCATTAATCTTAATCAATGGTTCGGGAGCACCTAAAAATTTTAAGAAAAATTCTACTGACGCTCTTGTACCTTTTGATTTGAAAATATAAGCAAGATTTACTAATAATCTTCTGTAGAATTCATATTCTGCCTCAACCTGATTAAATCCCGTTGATACTCCTTGGTATGTTGACGACAAACGAGTGTACATCATATCCTCCAATGATTTCTCATCAAAGAGATTGGTTGTTGATAAACCAAGGTTTTCAGATAAATTCTTTAATAATATGTCGGGTAAATTATTGACACCATCATAACTCACATTTCTCATGTAAGCAATATTGTCAATATATTTTTTTACTGAGTCGAAACTTTGACCATATAATTGAAAGACACTTTCTGTTCTCTTATCTTCCGTATCAAATTCAAATAATTGAGGGGAAGCCAAGAATCTAACCATAAGATTAGATTTGTAGTTATCAATTTGGTCCGAAATGTCACTTAGATTTTGAATGTAAGATTCGTAATCAAGTCCACTGATTTGAATATTCCAACCATCTACCAATATTGGCCACGAATAACTAATATTTTGAAGTGTTGTTCTTGAGCCATCGGTACTTTCTTGTGGTACCTGAAAACTCGAGGTATAAATTGGTGTTGTTTCTCTGTTTAATAAAGATTCCTCAACATCATCTAAACCATTAAAAAATTCTTCAACTACACCGTCGTTAGGTCTAATAATAAAATCATTAGAATATGTCGTGGAACCACTGAATGGATTTCCAATTACAACAAAAACCAATTCATTTGCACTGTTTGGTTCGTTGTATTGAATAACCGGATAACTTTCGTTATTTAAGTTTAAAACATATTTGTTATAAGATGAATATAAATTTCTAAGTTCGTTTTCTGTTGTCGGTTTAATGACACTATTTGGTTCAACTAATGTAATATCAAATGGATTGAATATTTTACTCAATTGAACATAAAAAGTTGTACGATTTAAACTGTAATCGTGTGATATATTATACGCCGAGAAAAGGTTATTACCAATTGGGGTATCCGCAACAATAGATAATGCACCGGGGAACTTTTTAATAATACGAGTAATTGAAACTAAAATTCTTTCTTTTAAAGAACCGAACATAGATTTGTCCGCGTTTCTCTTATTACTCTTAAAACGAATTGTACTTTTTCTTTGTGAACCACCTGATGTCGATGACTGTGTGGTTGTTACCGCCGAGGTTTCCTTCTTAACACTGTCAAGAGTTAGGAACTCAGAAAATGGATTGTTTCTGAATGATTTAGCATCTTTTTCAGGAATGGTCTTATCAATATCAAAACTTGTATTGGCAAGAGCAGGACTACCCGTAGTGATTTGTCTTCCAACTAAATTATCACTAAATGTTTCTGCTCCGCTAGCCGCTTGACTTGGTACCTTTCTTCTCGCCATTATTCGGTAATAGTATCAAAGTTTAATGTTTCATCAATATCAGTTCTTTCCTCACGAACTTCGTATAGAGTTTCATTAAACTCATCCTTAACCTCGTAAAGATTGTACTGTCTGTATATGTTATTATTGTTATCGTAAATTGTGTATATACCCTGAGAAACGGCTTTACTTTGATTACCGTACAGTGCGTGTGCCAATGTACTTGCGTCATGTTCTACCATCTCAACCTCAATCGTTGTTGGATTGAAATAGGTATTTGTTAAAATGATTTTTTGTGATGGTGTACCGATAAAGGGAACGGTGTTAGGTTTATTTGATGGTGCAGATGAAGGTGTTACCGTCAAAAACATCAAATTTGTTGCCTGTTCACTGTATTGATAACGAACCGCTTTTTGTGATGTACTTGTTAAGTTTGAAACTATTGGAGTACAGTAAAAAGAAGATGTTACTACTCTATAAAAATTAGATATCTTTTTGTTATCAGATGTGTTGATGTATTCAACTCTGTATCCTACCAATCCTTGTGGGGTAAATTTGTTTCTATCCGCCGCCGGTACATTACTCAAATCAATAACCAATCCTCTAACAGATGGTAGTGAAGCCAAAATACCACAATCGGTAATTGTTGTACGAATTTGTTTTGGTCTTATGTGTAGGGTGTAAATTCCCAATTCTGAGAAATCTCCTGAAGCCAATTTTAAATTGTACATACCACCTAAAATCTCAACATCAGGTGCTGCCGTGTCGTCCGTGGTATCTGCATTATGAAAAACCGGAGTTAAAACGTCACTCGGGCTAAGTCTTTTTAGTGTTGCAGTTGCGTCACTTGTTCTACCTGAAACATAGTGGTAATAGATTTCCACATCTTCAGGAGAAACATCCGCTGGTCTTATAATTCCGTAACTACCTACTGCCATGATTTTTTATTAATAAATATAAATTTTATTGTTTTCTTATATTAAAATATCCATTTCCGTAGATATCTAATTCACCTGTATTATCAATTTCACCCAATCTCAAGGTTTTTTCTAATACCCCTTGTTTACCTCTTTCAACAAATATGTCTGAGAATATTGTGGGTTCATCAATGAATCCTAAGAAATGTTCGTTTCTTGTTATTGCGAAATTCATCACTTCTTCTTTGGTAAAACCTGAAGTACTCCCTGTTATTGTGGTGATTCCATCCTCGAAATCTCGATAATATAGATTATCGATAGTATAAGCACTATATGATATTCCTGACGTTGTACCCGTGGTTACACCTGAGTAGGTGTTTGAACCATAAAGTTTCTTTTCATCGATTCTACTCTTACCGATAGCCGCATAACTAAATGTTGTGTTTCCTGTGGTTCCGGTTGTTGAGTATTCTAAATTATTTAGGTAGTTCAATGTCTGACCTGTAACGGTTGAGTATGGTATTGTAAATCCACTAAATGTTCCCAATGGGTCAGATACCGTTGTATTTGATGGTACTGTTACCTGTTTTTCCAATTTAAAATCTAACCAAGGGGTGCTTAATGAAATTGATATGGTTTTAACTCCTGTTGTTCCATATGTTTTACTTACAGAATTTAGGGTTGTTCCCGTGTGTGTGGTTAAAGTACTTGTGGTAGAATCCCCCCAATCCACTGTAAAGTTTACAGTATGGATTTCAGATACTTTACTAGCATCCACCGTGTTGTAAACTTGAACCGTGTTTCCTGTTTGGGTGTATGAAAAATTACAGATTTGTTCGACTTGTTCGATGTTCCCGTCAAAACCAACCATAACACCCATTTCATCAACTGACGATTCCAAAAATAACGGAACGTCGTAACTACCCATCGCATTGGATTTGGTGGTCAAACCCCATGAAGAACCTTGCCACTCATAATATCCCGTTGGAACACTCCCTGTAACATTGTAAACCACATCACCAACCTCAGGTGGTAGTGTTGTGGAACCTGACCAAGGTACCCAATTACCAAAGTAATCATACCAAAATTGACCCGATAATGAGTGTAACCTTACATTAGGTATATTCTTTCGTAATATTTTATATATGTTTTTTTCCATTATAAAAACTTTTCATAAAAAACTATTGGGTCGGTTGTTTCTCCAATTCTTGAACCTACCGAACCGTTAAATCTGAAAACTTGGTATGAATAATCTGACCTGTCAATAACCACCTTATAATACATATCATTTTCTTCGACGATAGTACCACTTGGGGTTTTGGTTTTATTTGTAAAATCAAATACTTCTCCTGTTTTTGCGTTATAAAACTTTGCGGTCATATAAAACGTGTTACCCGTCAAAGTTGTCTCACTGAATGGGGTATCATCACTAAACCAGAAGAAATACATATTTTCTTTATTTCTATAGTTTGAGCCCATGAATACAGGAAAATATATGTAATCATTTAGAGAAACTGTACCCCCACTTGTAGTTCCTGTATAAAAAACTTTTTCACCAATCGGTAACGCTAAATTTTTAGCGAATACCATTCTTCTATTTGTACTGTTTGGTGCTTCGTCATTTGGTGTTTTATAAAACTCTAATCTGAAGAAACTTTCTGTGGATTGTTTTAACATTAAAGCATTTTCTTGTAATGTTATATCCATTAATTGATAGTCCTGTTCAAATGTGACCCCTGTTATAATTGGGTTTGCGGGATTTGAAGTATTGTAAGAAAAATTACCAAAATAGAAATAAAACCAAATATCAGTTTGGGTAAATCCAGTGGCATTTGTGTAAGGTTTGTGTATGTATCTAACCGTTTCATAATTTTCAGTTGGGTTAATGATTTCATAGAGTACCTCTTTTTCCATCATTTCCGCATTGTCCGTCCATCCCAAATCTGTTTTAAAAGAATGGGTCGGATTTACAACTAAATTCTGGTCAGTATTTTTTCTTAATATTTCCACTTTAACACTTAAATCTTTTTACGGTCTTAATTCCGTCTTGTTTATTTGTGTATTGTTGTTCATTACGTAAATAGAAATTAATATCATTCTTTACATAATGTATGTTGTTTATAAATGGATAACTTGTACCAAATCCTTCGGGGTCAATAAATCCATGGTCATAAACATCTCTCCACTTCCACAACAATTCATTTTCAAAATATTTTGCATTTTGAGGCAATCCATATATCTGATTTGTATTTGATGATTCGACATATGGGGAAAGCTGTCTGAGTTTAACCCTATGATGTGGTTGATAGTATAAACCAATTAAATTGTTTGCCGAAGCTCCGGAGAATGTTGCCGGGTCATCTTGGTCATGGTCAAAAATCGTAGTAGGTGAGGATATTTTATGGTAAGCCTCACTGATAACACGTTCTTTTAATTCTGACTTATTATACTCTATAAATGCACCGTTAAGTGTTGTTCCTGTTGTAATAGTACCACCCGAAATAAATGTTGTTCCCGATTTGGTAAATGAACCATATGGAACTGTCGTTTCCACTGAGGTTGTCCCACTAAAATGTTGGTCAATCCATGTATCATGGAAATTAAATTTATATCCGACTTTATAAGGGTAATTAAAATAACCGTTTTTATTTTTAAACACCACAGAAACGTATACATCGGTCGGTAGGTACCCAAGATTATTTGTTAATCCTGTTAATGTGAATGGTTCTTTGAAATCATAAACTAAAGATTCCATTCTATTTCTAACCACTAACACATCGTTATCTCCAACACTATTTTCAAATACTAACTTTCTTTCATTTTCCCATATCGATGACTCGAATCCTATTTTGTCAAGTATGAATGCATCTCCCATAGTTAATACTTTATGTTTGTGAACATAGTATGTTGATATGGTCTCATCTAATCTGTTTCTATTAATACATCTTTTACCAAAAACTACCGTCGATAATGTGGTACCCGATGGTATTTCAGATTTACTAATTTCTAATACATAATTTTCTGAATTATATTTTTCATCACCAACGGAAACAACAGAAAATGTTCTTCCAGATTGTGGTATTGTATTGTTTAATGTTCCACCGGATATCACCACATACTCACCTCTAGCGATTCCATGTTCTACGGGACTCGTTAAGAAGTATGATGATTTATTTTCAGTTACTCTAAATGGTATACCATCTTCAGCTAAAAAACTAAAAACTGTGTTACCAGTTAATGTGTATTTCATCGGGTGTTTTGAGTCGCCCGAATAA
>JACCDJ010825138.1_pt1 | contig 80372 bp, 71 predicted proteins | sample 7444481 | NCBI WGS metagenome assembly JACCDJ01 (sample SAMN15323435, study PRJNA562643) | freshwater metagenome | isolation source: river surface water | place: USA:Blue River Watershed | collected 2017-08-15
AAGAGGACTCGAACCTCCACGCCCTTGCGAGCGCCAGCACCTGAAGCTGGTGCGTCTACCAATTCCGCCATCTGGGCACGGGGCAGAAGGCCGAAGCGCCGCTGCCGGGTAGGAGGGCGCCACTAGCCGGGGGCTTTGCGGGTGTCAACGGCCCATTGGCGCTTTTGGCAAGACCGTCTCAAAAAGGTTTGGCCCGGGCTTCCCCGCAGTTGCCGAACAGGGCGGCTTTGTGCCAAGGGCGGCGGCGTGAAATCCGGCGCTGCGCCGGACAAGGGACTGGCAAAGATGGCAAGCAACGGCACCGCGCTCGAAGGCAAACTGGTCGTCCTGGTGGGCGGCAGCGGCTTCTTTGGAGCGCATCTGGCACAGGAACTGCTCAGCAATGGCGCGCGGCTGCGCATCGCCAGCCGTAACCCGGAACGCGCGTTCAAGCTGAAGCCGCTGGCGGGCCTGGGCCAGGTCCAGTTCGCCCGGTGCGACATGACAAAGCCGGATTCGCTGGCCCGCGTGGTTGCCGGGGCCGATGCGGTGGTGAACCTGGTCGGCGCGTTTGGCGGCGATCTTGATGCGATCCAGGGCCGCGGGGCCGGTACCTTGGCGCGGCTGGCCAAGGAAGCCGGCGCAGCGGCTTTCGTCCACGTTTCCGCAATCGGCGCCGATGCCGAGGGCGCCACCGCCTATGCCCGCAGCAAGGCCGCTGGCGAAGCGGCCGTGCTGGCCGCCTTCACCAAGGCGACGATCCTGCGCCCTTCGGTCCTGTTCGGGCCGGACGATGCCTTCATCAACATGTTTGCCGGCCTGATTGCAGCGGCCCCGGTGATGCCGGTGTTCGGCCCCGCCGCCCCGTTCCAGCCGCTGTTTGTTGACGATGCTGCGCTGGCGGTGGTGGCAGCCCTGGCCGATGCCAAAGCGCACGGCGGCAAGACCTATGAGCTGGGCGGACCGGAAGTGCTGACCATGCTGGAGATCAACCAGCGGATCGCCAAGGCCCAGGGCCGCAGCCGCGTATTCCTGCCGCTGCACGATGCGATTTCGGCCACTTTTGCCACCTTGACCGGCTGGCTGCCGCTGGCCCCGCTAAGCCGCCAGCAATGGCTGCTGCTCAAGGCCGGGAACGTTGTTGCCCCCAAGGCCAAGGGTTGCAAGGCGCTGGGCATTGCGCCGCGTCCGCTCGGCCTGTTCCTTGATCGCTGGATGGTCCGCTATCGCAAGCACGGCCGCTTTGGCGAGAAGACCACCGCGGCCTAAGGCCTAAGCGTTGACATCACCGTAATGGCTGGGCGGCTGGATCACTTCCATCCGCTCTGACAGCAGCGGGCGGAAACTGGGGCGGCTCTTGAACACCGCATACCAGGCGGCGGCCTGCTCGTGGCCTGACCAATCGAGCCCACCCAAGTAATCGGCGACCGAAATCTGCGCCGCGGCGGCCAGATCGGCCAAGCTCATCGTCGCGCCGGCCAGCCAGGGGCGGTGATCGACCAGGTGATCGATGTAATAGAGATGCTCGTGCGCCAGCTTCATCGCCTCGCGCAGCACGCGCGAATCGGGTGACTGGCGATAGATCAGGCGCTTCTTCATCCGCTCATGCAGCAGCGGCGCGGTGACATCGCCAAAGAAGTTTTCGTCAAACAGGGCAAGCAGCCGGCGGATTTCAGCGCGGTTGGTTGCCGTGCCATTGATCAGCGGCACCTTGTCGACCGTTTCCTCGAAATATTCGCAGATCGCGCGGCTGTCGCACAGAGTAATGCCCTTGGCCGGATCGTGCAGCACGGGGGTGCGCCCCGCCGGATTAAGCGCGAAAAACTCGTCGCGCCCTTCCCACGGATTTTCACGCCACAATTCGTAAGCGATGCCTTTTTCGCTCATCAGCAGCCGAACCTTGCGGCTGAACGGACAGAGGGGGAATTGGTAAAGCTGCCACATGGCTTATTGCCATGCCCAAGCGAAAGCGCCCCGTCCACCGGAGTACGGGGAACGGGGCGCAAAAAGCGGGGGAAAGGTCAGGTCGGGGCAAACAGCCTGGCCCTGCCCGCGTCGCTTGGGTCTTGAGCTTAGGCCGGAATAGATTGACGCGGGCTGAACGATACCGGCGCACGAACCGCCTGGTCCGTTCTGGCAAGCCGTGCTTCGATCCCTTGCCATAACCGATCCAGCGCACGGTCGGGTAAGGAATCGGGCGCAAAGCTGGCCAAGGGCGCACGGCGCACCGCCACCTGTTCGATCTGCGCCGCCAGCGGCACGGCCGGCCAGTTCGCCCCTGCGCCGTGGCGCACTTCGCGATGCAACTCCCGGCGGCAGTTATACATCGAAAGCACCGGCAGGATTGGTGCATGCCGGTGATACAGTCGCCCCAGTTCTTCTCGCAATTGGTCAAATGCGCGAAGCGAGAGCGGTGACGGCGGAAGCGGAACGATGATTGCATCGGCTGCCCATATCGCCTGCTCGCTGACCGCAGAGAGACCCGCCGGACAATCCAGGACAATCCGCTTGTACTCGCTTCGCAGCAGGCTGGTCATTTGCTGGAGCCGTCGGGCACCGCACCGTGGCAGGATTTGCGGCAACTGCCGCAAGCTTGGATCGGCCGGAATTACCGACAGTCCCGGAACCCTGCTTGCGGATATCGCCTCGCGCGGGCGACCATCGCGCTGAAAGATGGCCGCAGCACGCTTGCGTTGCGGTTCCCCCACCCCAGTCAGAAACGACGCGCCGCCCTGTGGATCAAGATCCCACAGCAAGGTGGGCCGCGCGCCAGTCTGCGCCCAGCGCCAGGCTAGTTCGGTGGCCAGCGTGGTCTTGCCCACCCCGCCCTTGATGGAGAAGACGGTGATTACCGCCATGGCTTGCGACCCCAAATGGAATGATCCGTTCATTGGGGAAAATACTAGTAAAAGCAACAGTATTAACTGCGCCCCCCAGCAGTTGCGCTGCGGAGATGATCGCGGGCGCCAGCCAATCAGAAGTTTCCGCGCAACAACACGCTGAAGATCGGGCCGATCAGCCGGTCGCGGTGCTCGGTGAACAGGATCGCGGAACTGGTTCGCCGCCCCGCCCAGACCGTCCGATCAAACCGGTTGCGGCCGTTTAGCAGGTTGCCCGCCGTAGCCCGCAAGGTCAGGCCAAAGACGTCCTTGTGCTCAACAAACAGCCCGGCGAAGGTTGGCCCTTCATAGGCCTGCCCGACTTCGCCAAGCCGATAATAGTCTTCGAAGTGGTAATTGTTAAAGTTGAAGCCATAGGCGATCTTGCTGCCAGGAATGTCGTGGCGATAGCCAATCTCCAACATGCGGTCCTGAATTTCGCTCATCGGTCGGGCCATGCCGGTCAGCGGATCGCGCACCCGGGCGCGTTCCAGCTGCAGCTTGACGTCCAGCTTGGCGCCCCTGATCCCCAGCGGAGCCAGCTCGATCGTGCTGGTCCAATCGATCCCATAGCGCCGGCCGCCATCCAGATTGCCAGGACTTTCGCCGCTCGCGCCAATGGGAATGAAGTCAACCAGATCCTGAATATGGCTATCATAGAGCCGCAGCGTCGTGTTGCCCCATTTGCCGAGCGCTTTCTTGGATTCCAGCTCAAACTCCCAGCTTTGCGGCGGCACCAGCTGGTCGTTGCCGACATTGGCGTTGTTCTCGCCCAGGAAAACCCGCGCCAGAAAATCCCCGAAGTTCAGCTGGCCGACCCGGCGGCGCGCCTTGAACGAGAGGTCCAGACCCTTTGCCGGTGCCCAGGCCAGCGCAATCGAACCCTTGGGGCGCCAGAATTCGCGAACCACCGGCTGGACGCCGCCCGTTTGCGAAAGGCGGGAAAACTCACCCCCCAGCGTCGCCTGGAGCGAGAGGTTTGAGGCCAGCGGCCGACTGTAACTGAGGATCCCTTCATAGCGATCCTCCTTCACGCCGCCGGTACCGTCCGGGAAGGGAACGGGCACAAAGGTGCCGGCTGGTTCCAGTGATGCCAATTCAGCTGCGATGTTCAGCTTGTTGTAGGCCGCCTCGGCTGACACTTGCCAATCGGCGCCTCCTGCCTTCCAGCCATATTCGGCCCGCGCGATCGTCTCGCTAAAGTCCTGCTGCTGGTGAAAGCGGTCCCCCGTCTGCGGGCGGTTGTCGGCGTAAGTGAAAACGGATTCGTTAGTGCTGGGGCCATTGTTGCCCCGCGCCAGACCAATCAGCTTCAGCTGCCCGCCCGCCAGCTTGAAGGCCAGATCCCCGCCCAGCTCGAAATTGGCGCCTTGCTCCTTCTCGCGATAGCGGCGGCTGCGGTTTACGCCGCCAGGCAGTTCGCGTTCGTCATCCAGCTTATAGCGGAACCAATAGTATCGGTAGCTGCCGCTAAGGTTGATCAGGGTGTCGTTGCCGGCATCGATCTTTGCTGCCAGCGAGACCTTGGGCTGATCGAAGTTGGCGGTGATCACATCGTCACGACGCTCAATCAGGCCGCCATCGGGCCGCTGGATCAGTGTTTCACCCCCGGCCCCGCCGCGGCTGGAAAGGTTGGACAGACCAACCGTATACTCAACCCGCCCGGCTTTGCCGCTGAGCGAGCTTTCGAACCGGTTGAACAAAGGATCGGTAAAATGGGGGCGCGCTTCGAAGCGATAGGCAAAGTTGCCGCTGATCCCATCGGACTTGACCACCAGGTTGGCAACCTGTCCGGTCAGGCCCGGCACCTTGAGCGTGGCGGCATCGACCAGTTCGATCCGGACAACGTTCTTGGCCGCGATACGTCCAAGTTGGGTAAAGGTATCCTCGCTCTTGCCCGTCAAGCGCTGGCCGTTGACCAGTACGTTGGCCGTGGCCTGACCCAACCCGCGCTGACCGCCATCATCGCGGATCGCAAAGCCGGGCACCTGAACCAGCATTTCCAGAGCGGTACGGGGGGAGAAGCGGGTGAAGAATACGGCCTCATAAACCTGGCCACCATTGTGCGCAGAGCTGCCCTCGGCCGCCGGAACTGCCGCCGCCTCTTCTGCCCAGGCCGGAGCACAAACCGTTGCCAGAATTGCCGAACCGGCCAGCAGTGCCGGCCGGATCATTTGCCGTAGCGGCATTAAAATCCCCACCCGTTAACAACTTAAAGGTGATCTATAGGGCTAATACGCCTATTCGCGAGTACACCTCGACCAGCGACATAGAACCGGCGATGAACGGCAAGCAGCGCGATCACTGCGCGGGTGCTAGCGCGCCGGGGCCGCGGGCAGGTTTGCGTCCAGCATGGCCAGGCACGGCGCCTTCAACGCAGCGCGGCTGTTGCCGGTTCGCAGGCTGGCAACCTCGGTCTGCAGCAGCGCCTGCAAGGCCGGACGATCAAGCTTGCCGGCATCCATTGCCCTTGCGCTTACCCGGACGAAAAATTCGCGCCCGCGCTGCACGAGCGGCGGCCAATCGCCGGCTCCCTGCCGCGTCTGCTCCGCGGCAACGATCGAAAACAGGGCCGCGCAGCGCAGGCCCGTATGCAGTTCTGGCGGCAATTTGGGGGCTGCGGCTTGGGCCGAGAGTGGCGCGGCCAGGAGGGCCAGCAAGGACAAGGGAAGCTTCATCGCAGCAGGTCTAGCAAGCGTAAGCTGCACGCCAGCCGATCAACCCATCCAGGCCGCAACTTCGGCCGCCACGGCATTGGCAGCCCGGTTCAGCGCCGGGGCAATCGCCTGCGGCTTGGCAGATACGCCGGAAATCACGCTTTCAAACCGGCGGGTCTCAACTGCTCCGCCGCGGGCGCTGCGCACCGCTTCGAACCGCACAACCACCGCCTGCTGCGCAGCGTCATAGCCCATATCGACCAATCGCCCGCCCAGGCGGTGCGCAGCCGGACCAGCCGTGCCATCGTCTTCCAGCACCAGTCGCTTGCCCGAGGCGCGCAGCGTTTCCGCCAACAGGCCGCGGAACTGGCGCGCCGGACGTTCGACCCAGGCGGCATCGGCCAGATAGGCAATGCTTGAACCGTTGACGCGCACCGGCACGCGCAGCACCGACAGCTTGCGATCAACCTCGGGCTCAAGCACCAGCAAGGCATCGTCCTGGGTGCCGATCATCCCGGTTCCAGCAACGGGCGATTGTGTCGCCGTCAGCGAAATCAGTGTGGCCGGCGGCGTGCTCCCGCCCAGACCAATGCACCCGCCCAGCAACAGCGGCAGCGCAGCAGCGGCAAGGCCATACGGCAGACGAAGGGTCATTGCTTGTACTCCGGCAGCTTGTCCCCGCCAAGCAGCGCGGCTGCACCGCGGTCGTCGATCTTCTCGGTCAGATCGCGCAGCGCCTTGCTGGTGGCGCGCAGGTCGCGCATGGCGGCTTCGGCCTGCGGCAGGGTCTGGTCATTCAGTCGCTGGGTCGCCGGGCGGGCGCTGGCAAGCGTAGCCTCCAGTTCCTTGGCGGCATTGCTGGCTGACCGCAGCGTGGTGCGCATGTCGCGCGCCAGCGTTTGGCCATCGCCACCCAGGAATTCGTTGGCATTGTTGGCCACTTTCTCAAACTCGCCCAGCGTCGCGGTCGCTTGCTTAAGCGTGGCCTGCAGTTCAGTCAGCGTGGTCTGCACCTGCGGCGAAGCATCGGCGAGGCTGCTGGTCATCCGGTCAGTATTGGCCAGGATATTGTCGAACGCTTTCAGGTTCTTGTCGGACAGTGCGGTGTTCAGCCGCTCAGACACTGTCGCCAGCCGATCGAGCAGCACCGGTGCCGAATTGAGCAGCTCGCCCAGCCCTCCGCGCTTGGTGGGGATCACGGGCACGCCCTCTGGCCCGGGTTCGACAATTGGCGCGGCACCCTTCACGGCGCCTTCAAGCTGAATGTTCGAAACGCCGGTGAAGCTGCCCTGCAGCGTGGCCACGGTTCCCTGAAGGATCGGCACGTTTTCGTTCACGGCGATCCGCACCCGGACGAAGCTGGGATCCTTGGTCCACAGCTCGATCCGCTTGATCTGGCCAACCGGCACGCCCGCAAAGGTGACCTGCCCACCTTCCGACAAGCCATCGACCGATTGCTTGAAAAAGATATCATAGGCGGTCTGGCTGGCTTCATTCCAGCGTGCGATCCAGATGATGAAAGCCGCCAGCACAGCCAGCAGCCCCAGCGTAATCGCCCCGACCCAGACAAAGTTGGCTCTCGTCTCCATGACTGCCTAATCCCCTGCCTTTGCCGGCTTGTCCATCATCTTGTCCGAACGCACGACCTTCTGCTGGGCTGCATTCGCCGCGCGGCCGCGCGGACCGTTGAAGTATTCCTGGATCCACGGGTGATCGAGCTTGAGCAGGTTGGGGATCGTATCAACCGCAATCACCTGCTTGTCGGCAATCACCGCCACCCGGTCGCAGATCTCGTGCAGCGTATCCAGATCGTGGGTAATCAGGAACACGGTCAGCCCCAGGGTATCCTGCAGTTCCTTGGTCAGCGCATCAAACGCGGCCGCACCGATCGGGTCGAGCCCGGCGGTCGGCTCATCCAGGAACAGCAGTTCGGGATCAAGCGCGAGCGCGCGGGCCAGGCCGGCGCGCTTTTTCATCCCGCCAGACAGTTCGGCCGGATACTTGTTGGCCGCATCCTCGGGCAGGCCGGACAGGACCACCTTGAACCGGGCAATCTCGCGGCGCAGGTCATCACTGATTTCGGGATAGAATTCGCGCAAAGGGACTTCGACGTTTTCGGCCACGGTCAGGGTGGAAAACAGCGCCCCGCCCTGGAACAGCACGCCCCAGCGGCTGCGGATGTCGATATCGTCATCGTCGCGGGCGGCGGTGATGACATCGCCCAGCACCTCGATCCGCCCTTCGGTCGGCACCTGGAGGCCGATGATCGAGCGCATCAGCACCGATTTGCCGGTGCCCGAGCCGCCCACCACGCCGATAATCTCCCCCCGCCGGACCTTCAGCGAGAGGTTCTCGTGGATCACCTGTTCGCCAAAGGCATTGCGTACGCCTTCAACGATGATCGGATAGTCGCCCTTGAACGGCCCCGGCATCCGGTTGTGCGCGGCCTCGGCCACGTCTTCGCGGATGTCCTTGATGTCCTCGCTCATCCCCAGCCCACTTCGGTAAAGAACACGGCGAAGAAGGCGTCGAGGACGATCACCATGAAGATCGCCTGGACCACGGCCATGGTTGTGCGCAGGCCCACCTCTTCAGCGTTGGCCTTGACCTGCATACCCTGGTAGCAGCCCGACATCGCCACAATCAGCCCGAAGAAGGGTGCCTTGACCAGCCCGACCCAGACATCGTGCAGCGGCACCACTTCCTGCACCCGCATCAGAAAGGTCATGAACGGGATGCCCAGCGTGAAGGCGGAAATGAACGCCCCGCCAACAATCGCCGCGATCGCGGCGTAGAAACCCAGCAGCGGCATCATCACCACTGACGCCAGGATGCGCGGGATCACCAGCGCCTCGACCGGAGAGACCCCGATCGTGCGCATCGCGTCGATTTCCTCGGTCAGCTTCATCGTCCCGATCTGCGCGGCAAAGGACGAGCCCGATCGGCCCGCAACCATAATCGCGGTCATCAGCACTCCCAGTTCGCGCAAGGCGATCCGCCCGGTCAGGTTCACCGTCAGCATTTCCGCCCCGAACTGCGAAAGCTGGACCGCGCCCTGCTGGGCGATGACGATCCCGACCAGGAAGCTCATCAGCCCGATGATTCCGAGGGCCGATATCCCCACCAGCTCGGCCTGGCGCACCACGGCCAGCCAGCGCATCCGCGACGGGCTGCGCACAATGCTCCACCAGGCGACCAGCACCGCCCCAAGGAAGCCAATTCCCTGCACCGCCCCTTGCGCCCAGGTCGCGACCAGCCGGCCCACCGCTTGCGCGGTCCGCTGCGCCGGTGGCAATTGTTCGGCGCCCTGCTCACCATGACCTATGGACTTGCTCACGGCGGCGATCAGGCGCTGCGCCTTATTGCTCGCACCAACAAGTTCGGCGTTATGGTCGCGCAGCAGGCGCCAGACAGTCCAGGCACCCACGGTGTCGATTTCTGGCACGGCTGCAAGATCTATGGCGGCGATTTCACCCCCACGCTCGCGCAGAGCGCGGTCGACCACCCCGATCGATGAAACCGTCAATGGCCCGGACAGCGCCAGCACGGGCCGTCCGTCATCATCCTGTTCGATGGTAAAGTCAGCCCAGACGCGCATCGCCCCTATGGTGCGGGAAAAAAGCCGCGCCGACAAGGGAAGCTGGTCTGATTGGCGGGCTTACCCGCCTTGCGCGGTGAAGCTGGCGCTGGCAAAGGCCCCGAACGATGACCGAAACAACGCATAGCTCCGAACTGCCCAAGACTTTCGACCCCGCCGGTATCGAGGCGAAGTGGTACGCGCATTGGGAAAGCAACGGCCTGTTCCGCCCGGAACGCCCGGACGCGCAGCCCTTTACCATCGTCAATCCGCCGCCGAACGTCACCGGCAGCCTGCATATCGGCCACGCGCTGGACAATACGCTGCAGGACGTGGTGATCCGCTATGAGCGGCTGCGCGGCAAGGATGCGTTGTGGGTGGTCGGTACGGACCACGCCGGGATCGCCACGCAGATGGTGGTCGAACGGCAGCTGGAACAGCGGCAGGACAAGCGGACGAACTACACGCGCGAGCAGTTTGTCGACAAGGTCTGGGAATGGAAGGCCGAAAGCGGCGGCACGATTACCCGCCAGCTGCGCCGCCTGGGCTGTTCGATGGACTGGTCCAGAGAACAGTTCACCATGGACCCGCACTTCACCCGCGCCGTGGTGAAGGTCTTCGTCGATCTCTACAACCAGGGGCTGATCTATCGCGACAAGCGGCTGGTCAACTGGGACCCCAAGCTCAAGACCGCGATCTCTGACCTTGAGGTCGAGACCCGCGAGGTCAAGGGCGGCTTCTGGCGCTTCCGCTATCCCTTTGCCGATGGCTCGGGTCATGTCGAAGTGGCCACCACCCGCCCCGAAACCATGCTGGCCGACATGTGCGTGGCGGTGAACCCAGAGGACGATCGCTACAAGGCGGTCGTCGGCAAGGAAATCCTCCAGCCGATCACCGGCCGCCGCTTCAAGGTGGTGGCCGATGAACACGCCGATCCCGAACTCGGATCAGGCGTGGTCAAGATCACTCCGGGGCATGACTTCAACGACTTTGAAGTGGGCAAGCGCGCCGGGATCAAGCCGGCCGACATGCTCAACATGTTCGATGCCGAAGCCCGCGTGGTCCAGACCGCCGATGGCATGGTGCCCGAAAAGTACCTTGGGCTCGATCGGTTTGCGGTGCGCGAGATGATCGTGGCCGACATGAAGGACGCCGGGTTCCTGATCCCGCACGTTACCAAGGACAAGGATGGTGAAGAGGTTCAGGCCGATTTCGAACCCCGCACGATCCAGACCCCGTTTGGCGATCGCGGCGGCGTGGTGATCGAACCCTGGCTGACCGACCAGTGGTACGTCAACGCCGAGCACCTGGCCAAGGCCCCGCTTGAAGCCGTTCGCAGCGGCGCGATCGAAATCGTGCCCAAGACCTGGGAAAAGACCTTCTTCAACTGGATGGAAAACATCCAGCCATGGTGTGTCTCCCGCCAGCTGTGGTGGGGCCACCGCATTCCGGCGTGGTATGCCGAGGACGGCGAAGTTTTCGTGGCCGAGACCGAGGAACAGGCCCAGGCGCTGGCCGGCGGCAAGGCCCTGATCCGCGATGAAGACGTCCTCGATACCTGGTTCTCCTCCGCGCTGTGGCCCTTCGCCACGCTCGGCTGGCCGGACCAGACCGACCTCGTAAAGCGGCACTACCCCAATGACCTGCTGATTTCCGGCTTTGACATCCTGTTCTTCTGGGATGCCCGCATGGCCATGCAGGGGCTGCACTTCATGAAGGAAGTGCCGTGGAAGCGGCTCTACCTGCATGGGCTGGTGCGCGCCGCCGATGGCCAGAAGATGTCCAAGTCCAAGGGCAACGTGGTCGATCCGTTGGGCCTGATCGATCAGTACGGGGCCGATGCGCTGCGCTTCTTCATGTGCGCCATGGAAAGCCAGGGCCGCGACGTGAAGATGGATGAAAAGCGGGTTGAAGGGTACCGCAACTTCGCGACCAAACTTTGGAACGCCGCCCGTTTCTGCCAGAGCAACGGCATCGGCGCGAGCCACGCGGTCGCCGCGCCAGCCGCCACCTCGGCCGTCAACAAATGGATCATCGGCGAAGTTGTCGAAACCCTGGCCGAGCTCGACAAGGCCATGGCCGACCTGCGCTTCGATGCCGCGGCCAATGCGGTCTATCACTTCGTCTGGGACCAGTTCTGCGATTGGTACATCGAACTGATCAAGGGCCAGTTCGACGCCGAGACCAAGGCCGTCGCCGGCTGGGTGCTCGACCAGATCCTGGTCATGCTGCACCCCTTCATGCCCTTCGTCACAGAAGAGCTGTGGTCCAAGCTGGGTGATCGCCCGGACCATCCGCTGATCACCGCGCAATGGCCCGCGCCGGATGCCAGCGTCGATGCTGCCGCCAAGGCCGAGGTCGACTGGCTGATCGCGCTGATCGGCAACCTGCGCACCGCGAAGAACGAGCTGGGCATTGCCCCCGGCGCCAAGCTGGACGCCTTCCTGCCCGAACCGAGCGCCGCAACGCGCGGGATCATCGAACGCAACCCGGCAGCGATCGAACGGCTCGCCCGGCTAAACGGCATCCGCTTTGAAGCGGCCCCGGCTGGCGCCGCCATGCAGGTTGGTGCCGGCGATGCCAATGTGATCATTCCGCTGGAAGGCGTGATCGATATTGCCGCCGAAAAGGCCCGCCTGGCCAAGGCGCTGGAAGTTTCGACCAAGGAGGCCAAGAGCCTGGAGGGCCGTCTCTCCAACGCCGCCTTCGTCGAGAAGGCCAAGCCCGAAGCGGTCGAAAAGGCCCGCGCCGACCATGCCATGCACCAGGCCGAAGCCGAACGCCTGGCAGCGGCGCTGGCGCGTCTGGGGTAATTGCCCCTCACCCTCGATGGGGGAGGGATACCGCAGCTTGGCGCGTCGGCGCCTGGCGCAGGTTGGGTGGAGGTGAAGTCGCGAGATGAGCGCCTGCCCTGCCCGCTCACCCTCATCCAGCTGCGACGAGGCGGCCAAGCCGCCAAGTCTGCGCATCCTGCCCCCATCAAGGAGGAAGGATCTGGCCAGCCCCTGTCCTACTCGGTCCAAATCTGCCAAGGACGCAACGCCATGCCGATGCCGTTTGCCTGTCCTGCGCCCTTTTTTTCCGCCCACGCGGACAAGGCGGACCGTTTCCGCACTATTTCTGGCGGTTTTTCAGCAGTTTCGGCCTGTTGGGAAATGTGGACTCAGTGTCCACTCTGTCCACTTCAGGGTAAGTCTGCGCCATGCTGACGCTAGCCACCACAACCCCCGGTGAGCCCGAGATCTTCGCCTCGTTGCAGGGCGAAGGCCCCAGCATCGGCCGGCCGGTCGCCTTCGTGCGGCTATCGCGCTGTAACCTGGCCTGCACCTGGTGCGACACGGCCTATACCTGGCGGTTCGAAGGCGATAACCGTCCGCACCGCGATGGACTGAGTTTTGAGCGCAAGGCCAACCAGGTGATGCTGGAAGAGGCCGAGGTCGCCGCGCGGATCATGGCGCTGGGGCAGGACCGGCTGGTCATCACCGGCGGCGAACCCCTGCTGCAAGGGGCCGCGCTGGCGCGAATGGTCGCCCTGCTGGACGGCATGACCGTGGAGATCGAAACCAACGGCACCGTTGCCCCGCACCCGGCGCTTGATGCGCTGGTCAGCCAGTACAATGTCAGCCCGAAACTCAGCCATTCGGGTAATCCCGCCCGCTCTGCCCAGGTTCCCGAGCGCTTGGCGGACTGGAGTCAGAAACCTCAAGCCTGGTTTAAGTTTGTCGTCGCCAGTCCGGCGGACGTCGCCGAGGTGCTGGAACTGGTCGCAGCGCATGGCCTGCCGCGCGAACGGATCTTTGTCATGCCCGAAGGAACCGACAGCACCACCCTGCGGAGCCGGGAACGCTGGCTGGCACCGCTGGCGCTTCAACATGGGCTCCGCCTGTCCGACCGGATGCACATCCACCTTTATGGAGATACCCGCGGGACATGAGCGACGCACCCACCGCAACCGCCCCCCTGCGGGGCAACCTGACCCAGGGGCCACTGACGCGGACCTTGCTGGTCTTTGCCCTGCCGCAACTGATCGGCAATGTACTGCAAAGCCTGAACGGATCGATCAACGCGATCTGGGTTGGGCAATTGCTGGGGGATGAGGCGCTGGCTGCCACGGCCAATTCGAACATCCTGATGTTCCTGCTGTTCGCGCTGGTCTTTGGCTTTGGCATGGCGGCAACGGTGCGGATCGGCCAGGCCTGGGGCGCAAACGATGTGATCACCGCCCGGCGCGTACTGGGTGCGGCGCTGGGGCTGACGGGTGCGATCTCGCTGGTCATGGCCACCCTGGGATTCCTGTTTGCGGACAAGGTGCTCGATCTGCTTGCCACCCCGGGCGCAGCCCACGATCAGGCGCTGGCCTATCTGCGGGTGGTGTTCATTGCCAACCCGATTGCGACGATCACGACGATGATCGCCATGAGCCTGCGCGGAGCAGGCGATGCGGCGACGCCGCTGCGCTTCATGATCCTGGCCACGGTGCTGGACGTGGCGCTCAATCCCGTACTGATCCTTGGCCTGGGCCCGGCACCCGCACTCGGCATCGCCGGATCGGCCTGGGCGACCGTTATTGCCACCAGCATCGGCTTTGTCGCCATGATTGGCTGGATCTATGCCAAGGACCTGCCGCTGCGGCTGCGCGGGGCAGAACTGGCCTGGCTGTGCCCGCGTTGGCAGGAAACGCAGTACCTGCTCTCACGCGGGCTACCGATGGGCGCCCAGATGCTGATCATCTCGGGCGCCGGGGTCATCATGATCGGACTGGTCAACCGCGAAGGGCTGGTCACCGCCGCGGCCTATGGCGCGCTGCTGCAAATCTGGAACTACATCGGCATGCCGGCCATGGCGATCGGCGCGGCGGTCAGCGCCATGGTGGCCCAGCACATCGGTGCCGGGCGCGAGGACCGGGTCGATGCCATCAGCCGGGCCGGAAGCCTGGGCAACCTGGCAATGACCGGGCTGATGATCGCGGCGCTCGTGCCGTTTGACCGGCCGGTGCTCGAACTGTTCCTGGGCGCCAGCAGCCCGTCGGTGGCGGCGGCGCTGCATATCCAGGACCTGGCGATCTGGACCTACCTGCCGTTTGGCATCACCATCGTACTGTTTGGCACCCTGCGGGCCTATGGCGTGATCTACGCCCAGCTCGCCGTGCTGTTCACCGCCATGTATGCCGTGCGGTTGGGGGCCTATTACCTGCTCTATCCGGTGTTTGGCCCGGATGCGCTGTGGTATTCGTTCCTGCTCAGTTCGGTCACTTCGCTGGCGCTTACGCTGCTGACCTATTTCAAGCTGCCGTGGCGCAAGCGGATGCTGGCGCGGATCATTTCGGCACGCGAAGGTGTGCCGGCGTGATCCGCTTCACCGTCCCTGCGCACGCCAGCGCTGGACGGTGCGCTGGACCATTTCCTCTTCCCCGCCGGAGTTGCGCCAGAGCTCGCTGATCGAAGGGTCGGCAGAGGCGGGGCGCTTGGCCTCTTCCAGCTCATCGAAGGCAACGCGGATCGGGATCGAAACGCCTTCGCCGCAGATGATGCATTCGCGGTTGCGCAGTGCGGGAATCGAATCGAGGAAGCCCCGCGCCCCTTCGGGCATGGCGGCCTTGACGAAGGCCTGATCGCGAACGTTGTTGAGGCGCATCGAGATGATCGTGCCGCACTGCGATAGTACGCCTTCGGCCAGGTCGGACGGACGCTGGGTGATCAGACCCAGGCTGACGCCGTACTTGCGCCCTTCCTTCGCAATGCGGCCCAGGATCCGGCCAACCGAAGAGCCATCGGCGTTCTTCTCGTTCGGAACATAACGGTGGGCTTCTTCGCAGACCAACAGGACCGGCCGGGTCTTCTCGTCCCGCGCCCAGATCGCAAAGTCAAAGACCATGCGGCTGAGCACGGCCACGACAGTTGCCGTGATATCCGATGGCACGCCGGAGACATCGATAATCGAGATCGGCTTGCCCCGGCTGGGCAAGCGGAAGATCTTGGAGATGAACTCCGCCATGGTGTCGCCAACCAGCATGCCAGAGAACATGAACTGAAAGCGCGGGTCAGCCTTCAGCTCATCGATCTTGGTCTTGATCCGCATGTAGGGGGCCGAAGACGTCGACTTGTCGAGCTTGCCCATTTCGGTTTGGATCAGGTTGGTCAGGTCTGAAAGCAAATAGGGGATCGGGCTGTCTACAGTGATCTTGCCCAGCGATTCAGCCAGACGGTTCTTGGATCGTGCCGCGAGCAGGCACTTGCTGAGGATGTCCATGTCCTCTTGTCGGTCGTTGCCGCTGGAGGTCAGGAAGACTTCGCAGTGCTCCTCGAAGTTCATCAGCCAATAGGGCATTTGCAGGTTGGAAACGTCGAAGATCATGCCCGTCTGCTTGAACGCGGCCGAATACTCGCCGTGCGGGTCGATCATCACGATGTGCCCTTCAGGCGAGCTCTCGCAGATTCGGTGAAGGATCAGCGCTGCGCTGGTCGATTTGCCGGTACCGGTAGAGCCAAGCAGGGCGAAATGCTTACCCAGCATGGCATCAATGTACATCCCGGCGCGGATGTCCCTGGTCGGGAAGACAGTGCCGACCTGGATCGAGGATCGACCATCACTGGCATAGATCTGCCTCAGGTCGTGGCTGGTCGCCGGGTAAACCAGGGCGCCAGGGATTGGGTAATGGGTAACACCGCGCCGAAAGGAATGGATCCGCCCCGTCAGGCGCTCTTCATCGCCCTCGCCGAGGAAATCGATCTGAGCCATGATCCCGCCCGGTGTTTTGGCATCCTGGCGCTGGGTGCGGACCGAGGCCAGCAGCCAGCCTTTGCCAACGCGGATCTTGACCTGGCTGCCAACCTGACCGGCCAACGCCACAGACGGATCGAAATCATCGGTGCATTCGTGCAGGCGCTGAAGATCAAGTGCGATGGCGGAGCCTGAACCAGCAATTTCAAGAACAATTCCGATGGGTTCGCGCGCGTTGTCGATCTGCTGATCGGCAGCAGGTTCAGCGTCAGGATCGGGAACGTCTTGGTCCGCAGGATTTTCGCGCTGGCCAAAACCGCGGCTCTTGATACTTTCCATGCCCTTGGATCCCCCGCTCGCTGGCGCTGGGGATCGATAGGCTAATGCGGTTAAAATGGCCTAAACAAGCGCGAACAGCCGCCCTGCAATAAAGCCCATGCCGACCGAGACAAGCACAGCCAGCAGTCCATAGAGGAAGCCATTGTTATCGGCGAACTCGGCGACCAGTCGCTCAAACCCGACTTTACGAACCTCGACCCGAGCGACAGCAGATGCGACTACGCGGCCTTTGCTGATCGCGAAAGTCTCGGCCGTATAGGTGCCTGTCTGCACCGATGAAGGCAGCCTGATCCGAGCCTGGTACAGGACCTGCTCGCTGACCCGCACGCCATGCGGGTCTTCCTTGAAGAGCCCCTCACGGACACGGCGCTCAACCAGGCCCGCAGAAAACCGACGCTGCTCTGTTGGGTCAAAAGCCCCGATTGGAGAAAGCTGGAGCCAGGGCAGGCCAAGTTCGTAAATCGCCGCCGTCTTTTGATCGACGATCCTGTCGATCGGCTTGGACGAAGCCACTGCAAAGAACGCAGGAGCTGAGCGGAATTCCGCGCTTTCTGCGTTGACCCAAATGCCCGCAAGCCGCTGCTTCTCGCGCAAGACAATCGAATTTGTCGGTCCCTTGAGCACAACGACAATATCGTAGTCCTTCCCGGCACGAGATCCTTCGGGCGTAAGGATCGCGCCGTAAAGCAGCAGTTCAGTGCCGGTGAAACCCTGGCGCACCTGGATTTCATGCTGCGAAACCTCTGGCACCAGGATCGGATCACGCGCACCGCCCAGCAGGATGAGGCACAGCAAGGCAAGCAGCGCCCTCATAGCGGGGAGTCCGTGTAAATCTCGTCTGGCTGCCAAGCGAGACCGATCAACATGCGCAGCGCGATCAGCAAAACTATCGCGGCAAGGACAAAGCGCAGCCGCTCTGCCGGTAACTTTTGTGCCAGCTGCGTGCCGATCTGTGCCCCGGAAACCGAACCAATCAGCAGCAAGATTGCCAGTACGATGTCGACCGCTTTGGTGGTCAACGCGTGCATCATCGTCGTGATCATGGTCACGAACAGGATCTGGAACAGCGACGTGCCAACCACGACGTTGGCGCTCATCCCCAGGATGTAGAGCATCGCCGGAACCAGCACGAAGCCGCCACCGATCCCCATCAACATCGTCAGCACGCCGGTAAACATGCCCAGCAGCAGCGGTGCCAGCGGCGAAATGTAGAGGCCCGAGCGATAGAACCGCCAGCGCAGCGGCAGGTTGGCCACCATCGGATGATGGCGACGCTTGCGCGCGGGCAAGGGCACCCCGGTCCGCTGCGCCTTGACCGCCTGCCAGCTTTCGCGGGCCATAAGGGTGCCGATCGCACCCAGCAGGCCGACGTAGAGCAGGTTGATGACGATATCGATCTGGCCCCATTGCTGGAGCACCCGGAACAGGATCGCCCCGATCCCGGTGCCAACCACGCCGCCCGCAACCATTACCGTACCCATATGGTAATCGACACCGCCGCGCCGCGCGTGAGCAAAAACGCCCGATACCGATGCCCCGGTCACCTGGCTGGCGGCCGAAGCCGCGGCCACCGTGGGCGGGATGCCATAGAAGATCATCAAAGGGGTGGTCAGGAACCCGCCGCCCACGCCGAACATGCCAGACAGGATACCGGTCAGCGCGCCGAGCGCGACGATGACCAGGCCGTTGACCGCCAGGTTGGCAATGGGAAGGTAGACGTCCATCTGCGGGCCATGGCTAGCCCAGCAGGGCGGCGGAAAAAAGGCGCAGGACCCTAGAAACCTGCGGACAGCGTGATTGCCGGACCGGATTGGGGGGCAGCATTGCCTGCAGCACGCAGCCGCCAATCCGCAGAAAAGCGCCCCTGACCGCCGCCGATCGCGAAATCAAGTGTCGCGGTTGGCCCCACATCAAGCCGGCTGGCGCCTTTCTGCGCGCCGCCCCAACCGCCAAGGCCGACCCGCAATTCGCCGCGGCCCATACGCACAAGGCGCTGCTCGATCCGCAGCTGGCCATCGACGAAGGCGGTTGAATCCGCCCCTCCGATCAGGCCAGCCTGGCCATAGGCTTCAGCGGACAGCCCGCCAAGCAGCTCAATTCGCGGCAACTCGGTTATCGCGGCAATCGCCGGGCGAAGGGCCACTCCTGACGCAAATCGGGTCGCGCGAATTTCTGCTTGCAGCGCAACCGGCAGGCCCGCAAGCGGCCGGGCGGCGACACCCAACGCCGCTTCCTCTCCGCGCGGCCTGCGGACCGCGCTGCTGGCCCGCAGGAACAGGGCAGCATGCTGGACGCTTGACGCAGAGAGCCGGTAGCGGAGCACTGCCCCCACCTGGCTGGCTCCGTAGCTGGGCGAAGGTAGCCCCGCAGCAGTCGGTACCGCACCACCTGAGCGAAGCAGGAACCAGCCATCAGCCGACCAGCGGCCCACGGGCTTGGGGAAAGGCCGCGCGGGCCGCGCCGCGCCAAGGTAAGGCTCCGCTTTGCCGCCGGTATCCCCTGTTAGGCGATCCACGACAAAGTCCGGTACGGGCAGGTGAGCCACCCCCGCCATCCAGGCCAGTTGGTGCGCCGCCGCCACCCTTGGGCCGTCAAACCGACTTGCGGGCGGAACGAATTCGAGGCGCGGAGCCGGTTTGACCACCATTGCCGGACCCAGCTGGATGGGAGCTGCTTGTGGCGGAGGAGCAAGGGCAACTGGCCGTTGGTGCGTCGCCGTTGGCTGGGAGGCAGCCGCCTCGCTCAAAGCCGACGTGTTCGGCGCCACAGTTAAGACTGCAGGCAACACCCGTGCCACTGCATGTGAGACCGAAGCAGGCAGTCCGGGCAGCTCAATCTGCTCCCAAAGCGCCGCGCGCAGGCCAATCCATCCCACCATCATAATGGCCAATACAGCCAATGGTTGTCCGCGCCGCCTGCGCTCTGCAGGCCTGCCGCTCATGCCGCTGCCTCTTGCAAATAGCTGGCCGCCGGATGGGCGAGATGTTCGGTTTTATCCCAGCCCACAGGATGGCCAGCAAGGCTGCGCATATAGCCAACAATCGCCCTGCGCCCTGCCATAATGGCAATAACATTAGCCACCGGAATGCGCAGCACCGCGCGCAGGCCTTCAGCCCAACCATATTCCTGGCCCACGAACAGCATCCTTAGCAGTGCCCGCCAGGCCAATCCGGCCAGACCGATGCTAAGCAGAGTACGGTGAGCCCCTGTCAGCGGCATATGGGGGACAAGGCCAACAATTTGGGTCAGGGCCAACAGGCCGTCCAGGGCCAGCAAGGCGTAAGCCGCTGCCAGCACCAACGTGGTCAACGGACCGCGTCGGTCCCGCAGCGTCATCCAGAATTCCAGAGGCTTGGCGCTCCAGCCAAAGCGATCCCACCCCTGGAAGGCAATGCCATGGATCCAGCGCGTCTTCTGGCGAACGGCAGCAGCCAGTTTGTCCGGGAAGCAACTGGCTGTGGCAACAAGACTGCCATCGGCCGCGCGCAACCTCAGAAAGGCGCCGCCGCGACCGGTCTTGGACAGGATCAGTCCCAGTTCGTAATCCTCGGTCAGCGCGTCAGGCGCAAACGGACCAGCGCGCGGCCCCGCCGGCTGCATGTTGACCAGACGCGCAAGCGCGGCCCGCGAGAGCCCGCAACCAACTCCGGCTGCCGGCAAGGCAAGTCCCAGCTCGCTGCGAACGACCATCGCCTTCGCATGACTTTCGGTGAACTCATCGGCATAGTGGCCCGAAATCCAGCGATTGGCTTGGTCGGCTACAGGGCGAACCGGAAGCTGCACGAAATCGACCGCCGCGAGGGCCGCGTCGATTGCCGCCAGTGCGTCAGGGTGGACCATGTCTTCGGCGTCGTGCAGCACAACTCCACGAAACCGCCTGCCGTCGCGCTTTTCATCCACCTCCAGCGCGGCATAAAGCCGGTTCAAACAGTCCGCTTTGGTGGTTGGTCCGTTCGCATTGACCAGAACCAGCCGCAGCCTTGGATCGTCGCCGGCCGCATGAATCGCGGCCGCGAGGGTCACCGGGTCATTTCCGTAACAGCCAACATAGAGCCGCAACGCCTCTTGCCGCCAGGTGAGCAGCATGTGACGGATCGTGGTGCCGATCACCGCGCTTTCAGCAAAGGCCGGAATGAAGACCGCAACAGGGCCCGCCAAAGGGGCAACTCCATAGCCGGCAGGCAGCGAGCGGGTCCGCGCCCGCCCGGTCAATTTCAGCCAGAACCATGAAAGATCGATCGCAAGCTCATCAAGCAGGCCAACCGCGAGCCAGAAACCTGCAAAGAGCAAAAGCTCCCGCTCAGCAAGCAGCACAGCTTCCAGCGCCCAGCCGATATCCCCTGCTGATCCTGCCATCATAAATTGCCCGGAGCGCCCCGCCCTGTACGCCAAACATCGGAAGAGTAACAATATTATCCGCGGCTTGCAACGCGCACGCCGATAGGCGATTGGTTGGGTCCATGCACCGCCCCCGTAATCCCGCTTCGCGCGTCGCCCGTTCCCTTTCGCGGCTGTTTGGTGGTGAAGCTGGGGCTGGCCTGTTGCTGATCCTGTCGGCCGCCTTGGCCATGCTGGCAGCCAATTCCCCGCTCTCCGGAAGCTATCACGCACTGCTGCACGCACCATTGCCCGGGAGCCCGATCGCGAAGCTCGAAACTGCGCATCTGTGGATCAACGATGCGGTGATGGCGGTGTTCTTTTTCGTTGTCGGACTTGAGATCAAGCGTGAATTGCTGATTGGCGAATTGTCGACTCCGGCCCAACGCCGCCTTCCGGTGCTGGCTGCATTGGGCGGCATGGCCGCGCCGGCGATAATCTACCTTGCAGTCGCCGGACGTGATCCAGGCCTGTCCCAAGGCTGGGCGATCCCGGCCGCGACCGACATTGCCTTCGCGGTTGGCGTGCTGGCCCTGCTTGGCAAACGCGCGCCGCCCGCACTGCGACTGTTCCTGCTGACCGTAGCGATTGTCGACGATCTGGGCGCAGTGGCGATCATCGCCCTGTTTTACACGGCGCAAGTCAAACTCGTCTGGTTGGGCGCTGGCTTTGGCGTGCTGGCCTTGATGCTATTGCTGGCCAGGCTACGGGTAAGTCATGCGCTGCCCTATATCCTGCTAGCAATCGTCACCTGGTATTGCGTGCTTCATTCCGGGGTGCATGCAACGGTTGCCGGAGTTCTCGCCGCATTTATGATCCCGCTGCGGCTGGATCGGCACGGTGACAGTCCGTTGCTGCGCCTCGAGCACGCTCTGGTGCCGTGGAGCGCTTACTTGGTGGTGCCGTTGTTCGGTTTTGCCAATGCCGGCGTCGAACTGGCGAACTCGATTGCGTTTGGTGCGTTACCGCTTGGCATTGCGCTGGGTCTGCTGCTGGGCAAGCCAATCGGCATTCTGGGCGCCATTCTGCTCGCGGCAAAGCTGCGGCTGGCGGCGCCACCTGTCGCCAATTGCCAGCAATTGGCCGGCATGGCCATGCTCTGTGGGATCGGCTTCACGATGAGCCTGTTTATTGGCGCACTGGCATTTCCCGGCCAGCAGGCGCTAATTGATGAAGCCAAGATCGGAGTTCTGGCCGGCTCAATCCTGTCGGCGTTTTGCGGCTATGCGCTGCTGTGGCTGGCACCGCAGCGCGACTAGGCCGTTACCAGGTCCCGACATTGGGCATCGATGCCCAAGGTTCCTGCGGCTCGAGATTGCCGTTCTGCAGCAACTCAACTGAAATGCCGTCAGGCGATTTCACGAAAGCCATATGCCCGTCGCGCGGCGGGCGATGAATGGTGTGGCCAGCATCGAGCAGCGCCTGGCAAGTTACGTAGATATTCTCCACCCGATAGGCGAGATGTCCGAAATTGCGGCCGCCGGTATAGGTTTCAGCAGATCCGTCCTCGGCGGGCCAATTGTAGGTCAGCTCAACCTCAGCGACGCCTTCCTGACCCGGCGCCGCCAGAAAGATCAGGGTAAAGCGCCCCTGCTCGCTCGAGAAGCGACGCACTTCCTTCAGGCCAATCAGCTCAAAAAAGGCGATCGTCGCTTCCGGATCGGTCACGCGGATCATGGTGTGCAGGAAATGGGTCACGGGTGCTCCAGGCTTGCTTTCCCGAAGCATAATACCGATGCGCGGTGATTGGAACTGCCCGACATAAATTGCGGAACGGCCCGCCCCGGCATTCGCCGGAACAGGCCGCCCTGCTCACCCCGTGGGGTAATTATCAGAAGCTGTACTTCAGCGTCGCCACAACAGCATCGTTCGAGAAGCTGTCGATCGAGGCGCCATCGACACCGATGTAGGCAACGCCAAGCGAGAGGCCCTTATACAGGGTTGCGCTGGCCGAGAGGCTGTAATCCCAACCGCCACCAGTCCCGGCAGCAGTCAGGCGCTTCGGCGAGAGGGCACCGTCGGTGTAACCGGCGTGGGCCGTGACAGTAACCGGGGTATTGGGCACGGCCAGTGACCAATCGGAATAGAGGTAGAGGTTGTCATCCCCACCCAACGAATCCTGCTTCCACGCATAGTTCAGACCGAATTTGGCGCTGGCCGGGCCGATCGCCGCGGTAAGTGATGCGTAGGGTTCGAAGACATTGCCATCGCCAACGCTACCAGCTGGATAGACGTAGTACAGCAGGCCAACGTCGGCCGTCAGGGCGCTGCTGACCTTGCCGGTCCAGCCAGCATAGAGATCAACCTCACTCGAACCGTAAACATCGAGTGCATCCTGTTCGAGGCTCGAGGCCCAGGTGCCGGCATAGAGGCCGGACGAGTGGTTGACGTTGATCGACCCCTGAATCGCCACATCGCCACCCGAAAGCGAGATGCCGCGGAAGCGGTAGTCGGTAACCAGGGCAACGTTGCCGGTTACGGTCACATCAGCCGGGGGATCGGTTTCATCAGCGAGCGCCGGAGCAGCAGCAAGGGCCGAACCGGCCAGAAGGGTTGCAGCGACGAGGCTGCGGACGGACGTGAGCATGTCAATCTTCCTATTCGATTGTTGGTGCTTCGTCCCACCTGCGCCCACCCCTTGCCGCTCGTTTCGGCAGCATTCGGTTTGGACAACAAGGGGGTGACACAGTTTTGTTGCACCGCACAAGAAAAAACCGGCCGAAAGATTACAACGGCAATAAAAGTGTGCCTTTAAGGCAACGGCCAGATCCCGCCGACGGTCGACCCAAGCCGCGGAGATTATTGTCCATTAGCCACCAGACGGCTATGGGCACGGCCTGATGTTCTCCCGTCTGCGCCAGTTACTCCAGGCAGCCCCGCAGCCCCCCCTTGCCGCAATTCCGGTCGGGCAACGTGTCTATGCGATTGGCGACATCCATGGTCGCGCAGACCTGTTTTCGGCACTTATGGATGCTATTGACGCGGATGATGCCGCGCGGGGAGCAGCCCAGACCGCAGTAATCTTGTTGGGTGACCTGATCGATCGAGGACCCGACAGCGCTGGCGTAATCCGCCTGGCCCGTGCGTGGGAGAAGAAGCGGACCGTGCGGATTCTGATGGGCAACCACGAGGAGATGTTCCTTGGTGCGCTCGAACAGGAAGAAATAATGCGCCACTTCCTGCGCTTTGGCGGCCGCGAGATGCTCTTGTCCTATCCGCTGGATCCCATGGCCTATACCCGCGCCGAGCTGGCCGAAGTGGCCGACCTTGCCCGCAAAGTCATTCCGGCCGCGGACATAGCCTTCATACGCGGCTTCGAAGACTGGGTCCAGATTGGCGACTATCTGTTTGTCCATGCCGGGATCCGTCCCGGCATGGCAATCGAGGACCAGCGGCAGAGTGACCTGCGCTGGATCCGGGAAGCTTTTCTGGACCATACTGAGAGCTTTGGTACGATCGTGGTCCACGGCCACACCATTTTCGATTCCCCCCAGGTCCGGCATAACCGCATCGGCATCGATACCGGCGCCTATCGCAGTGGCAGGCTTACGGCACTGGGGCTGGAGGGAACAAATCGCTGGCTGCTGACCGCAGTGGCGGAAGACGGCGCGGTTCGCGTCCAAACAGAGGAATAGGCGATGAAGATTGCGATGGTTGGCTCGGGTTACGTGGGCCTGGTTTCGGGTGCCTGCTTCGCTGATTTCGGACACGAAGTGGTCTGCATCGACAAGGACCCTGCCAAGATCGAAAGCCTGCGCGCCGGAATCATGCCGATCTATGAGCCGGGACTGGCGGAACTGGTCGCATCGAACGTGCGCGCCGGACGCCTGTCCTTCACCACCGACCTGGCCGAGGGCATTGCAGACGCCGGCGCCATCTTTATCGCGGTCGGCACCCCCAGCCGTCGCGGCGATGGCCATGCCGACCTGTCCTATGTCTATGCCGTGGCCGAGGAGATCGGACAGAACCTGAAGAACGATGCTGTCGTGGTGACCAAGTCGACTGTACCGGTGGGTACGGGCGATGAGGTGGAGCGCATCCTCAATGAGGCCCATCTTCCCGTTCGCGTAGCAGTCGCCTCCAATCCCGAATTCCTGCGCGAAGGCGCGGCAATCGGCGATTTCAAGCGCCCCGACCGGATTGTCGTCGGGACCGACGATGACTGGGCCCGCCAGGTAATGACCGAGGTCTACCGACCGCTGTTCCTCAACAAGGCGCCGCTGCTGTTCACCAGCCGGCGTTCGTCTGAGCTGATCAAATATGCCGCCAATGCTTTCCTTGCGGTCAAGATCACCTTCATCAACGAGATGGCGGACTTGTGCGAAAAGGTCGGCGCCGATGTTCAGGACGTGGCCCGCGGGATCGGCATGGACGGGCGCATCGGCGCCAAGTTCCTGCACGCTGGACCGGGTTATGGCGGCTCCTGCTTCCCCAAAGACACGCTGGCCCTGCTCAAGACTGCTGAAGACTATGAAGCGCCGACCCGGATCGTCGAGGCGGTGGTCAAGGTCAACGAAAGCCGCAAACGGGCAATGGGCCGCAAGGTGATCGAAGCGCTCGGCGGTATGGACGAAGCCCGCGGCAAGAAGGTCGCCATGCTCGGCCTGACCTTCAAGCCGAACACCGACGACATGCGCGACAGCCCGGCGATTGCCATCGCTCAGGCACTGGTTGACGCTGGCGTCCAGGTTGCAGCTTACGATCCAGAAGGCATGGAAGTGGCCAAACCGCTGATGCCCGCGGTGGACATGCAGCCCGATGCCTATTCGGCAATCCGGGATGCAGATGCCGTCGCGATCGTCACCGAATGGGACGCCTTCCGCGCGCTGGACCTGAGCAAGGTCAAGGCCTTGGCCAAGACCCCTGTCCTGGTGGACCTGCGCAACATCTATGATCCGGCTGAAGTCCGCGCAAAGGGCTTCGCCTATTCCAGCATTGGACGCCTTTAACCCCCTTCCCTGATCAGCCGGCACGGCTATGGTGCGCCGGACATCAGGGGAAGGATGATAATGCGCAAACGGACTGTTGCCCTCGGCACGCTGGCGGCTGTGCTTTTGGCAGGCGGGGGATGGTACGCCAGCCTTGATCGGGAAACCCGCGGGCTGCTGGCAGCCATGCCGACAGACCGCGACGTGCTGATGTGGTCGCTTGACCAGCGCGATGCCGCGTTCCGGGCGATGGACCGCTTGCCCGTGCTGGCCAAGGCCAGCCAGATCGCGCCTTCGGCCAAGCCGCTGCCCTTGCCGCAGGGCAAGCCGCTGGTCATTCCCGGCGTGGACGAATACCTTGCCAATCAGCGCGCGTCCGGGATCGTGATCCTGCAGGACGGCAAGATCCGCTTCGAAAAGTATGCGCTGGATTTTGGCCCGACGGGGCGCTGGACCAGCTTCTCGGTCGCCAAGTCGTTTACCTCAACCCTCGTCGGCGCGGCAATCCAGGACGGCTATATCAAGAGCCTGGAAGACAAGGTCAGCCAGTATATTCCGGGCCTTAAGGGGTCGGCATATGACGACGTCTCGATCCGGCAACTGCTGACCATGAGCTCAGGCGTGCAGTGGAACGAGGATTACGAAGATCCCAACGCCGACGTTGCCAAGTTCAACAATGCCGAACCGGAAGACGGCCTCGATGCCACCGTCAGCTACATGCGCCACCTGCCGCGCGCTCACCCGCCCGGCGCAGTCTGGCACTATAACACGGGGGAAACCAACCTGATCGGGGTGTTGGTTTCATCAGCCACAAAGAAGCCTCTGGCCCAATATCTCCAGGAAAAGATCTGGCAGCCTGCGGGCATGGAAGCTGCAGCAACCTGGCTGCTGAGCAAGACCGGGCATGAGATCGCGGGCTGCTGCCTTCAGGCGGCAACGCGCGATTATGCCCGCTTCGGCCTGTTTGTGCTGGGTGGCGGCATGGCCGGCGGCAAGCAAATCGTACCGGCCGACTGGTTTGCCCAGGCAACAATCAAGCAGAAAGAGATCGGCGAGCCTGGCCGCGGCTATGGCTTCCAGTGGTGGACCTATGATGATGGGTCAGTCGCCGCACAGGGAATCTTCGGCCAGGGCATCTTCATCGATCCGAGACGGCGGCTGGTGATCGCTTCGAACGCCAACTGGACGCGGGCGACCAAGGGCCCTGAACCGGAGGCCCGCGAAGCCTTCTATCAGGAGGTCCAGCAACTGCTCGACGCGGAAAGCAAAGCTGCGCCCGGCAAGTAGCGCTCAGTCAGGCCTCTGCCCCAGCGCTGCCCGGAAGGCTCGCTCCAACTCGTCCAGGCTATATGGCTTGGTCACGCTGGGAACCTGAGCCAAGTCTTTTGGCACATCCTTGCTGGTATAGCCGCTGGCAAAGATAAATGGCACACCTAGGCCGCGCAGTTGCCGGGCTAGGTCGAAGCTGGAGCGATCATTGATATGGATGTCGAGCATCGCCAGGTCTGGTCGCTTCCGTGTGAGCGCCGAATCCGCTGCTTCCAGGGTGGTCACCCATTCCGCCTCACCGCCGGCCGCCTCAATCAGTTCTTCGAGCAGAATGGCAATCAGCGGTTCGTCCTCCAGGACAAGTATCCGTTTGCCAAGAATCGGGCCATTCCGCATAGTAAGACTTCCTGTGCGAAGCGCCGCAGGGATAACAAGCGCGACAGCTAAAAGCCAAATAGTAAAGCCAGGGGGCCTGTAAGCCGGGTTCTGTAGTGCGGACGGTATCCCAAGAGAGACCGTATCCGTCCTGGCAGCCATTCCTCTTGGCAGCGTGTTGCCACGTTGCTCTAGCAACCAACCCGGGCGGTCGGGTCCGAAACTGACCTGCCCTGCCTTGCGACAGGGCGCGCCGCCCCTATTCGGTCTTGCTCCGGGTGGGGTTTGCCGTGCGAGCCCTGTTACCAGGACCCCGGTGCGCTCTTACCGCACCCTTTCACCCTTACCTGACAAGTCAGGCGGTCTGCTCTCTGTGGCACTTTCCCTGGGCTTCCCTGCAAGCAAGTCGCCCGGCGGGCGTTACCCGCCACCCTTGTTTCGTGGAGCCCGGACTTTCCTCGGCATCTTACGATGACGCGGCTGCCCGGCCCCCTGGCTGGACTCATCTAGGCGGTGCACTGCCTCGCCGCAAGCGCGGTTACCGTGTCTTCCCGGTATCGCGGTCCAACAGCAGCGAGAACAGCATGGCCGAGCACTCCCCATCGACCTGCCCGTCGATGATGTGCGGGCGCCAGCGGCGCTGGAAGGCCCGCACTGCCGCTTGCTGGTCGGAAATGTCATATCCCCAGCGCTCCAGCGCCAGGAAGAATGCCCCGTCATTCTCAAAGGGCGATGGCATCGATACCCGCGGGGTCTTGAGCGCCAGGCGGTGTGCAGCAAGCAGGTCCCAGTCAAACAGCTCGCCCGGATCCTCCTTGCGCGCCGGGGCGACATCCGAATGGGCGACCACGTTGGCGCGGGGAATATCATGGCGCAGCACGATTTCGGCCAGCAGCGGCAGCAGCGCCGCCATCTGCTCATCCGGGAAGGGGCGATAGCCAAACTCATGACCCGGATTGACCAGCTCGATCCCCACGCTGGCGGAATTGACATCGGTGATCCCGCGCCAGTGGCTCTTGCCGGCATGCCAGGCGCGACGATCCTCGCGAACCAGGCGGTGGACCGTGCCATCCTCTTCGATCAGATAATGCGCGGAGACCTGCGCTGCCTCATCGCACAGCCGGGCGAGTGCTTCGTCGGCACTTTGCATGCCGGTGTAGTGGAGCACCACCATCGAGATGGGCAATTGCCGCTCGTTCCAGTTCGGCGAGGGCGTCTCGAAGTGGATCAGCTCGGTCAAGCCATTACCCCTCGGGCAGGACCGCGCCGAGCACCAGCGCCTCGTCGCTCAATGCAAATTGTAGCCCGCCGCCTTGGCGCTGGGCGATCTGGTGGAGCATAAAGGCAGCAGCATTGCGGCTGGTCAGCCCGCCTTCACCCAGGTCACCTTCCAGCGCCTTACCGATTTCCCGGTCAAAGGCGATGCGCGGGCCAGCCGCACGGACGACGATCTCACTCGCCCCGCCGCGGGTTTCAGCGCCAATATCCAGCGTTCCGCCACGCACAAGGGCTTCCATCCCCAGCAGCGCAAAGTTCAGCAGCACCTTGATCGCCGGCTTTGGCAGGCTGGCCACACCCAGTGTCCAGTTGACGTTAACCCGGGCGTTATTGGCGGCCAAAGCATCGACCAGCACCTTGGCCTCTTCAACCGCGACGCTCTCACCAAACCCGCCGGCAGCACCAAAGGCGAGCCGGAAAAACTTGAGCTTGTCGGCGCTGATCCTTGCACTCTGCTCCAGCAGTTCAAAACAGCGCTTGCGCATTTCGGGATCCTTCTCATCTGCGAGAAGTTCCAGTCCATTGGTGAGCGCACCGACCGGGCTCAACAGGTCATGGCACAGCCGCGAGGCAAGCAGGCTGGCCAGGTCCAAACCTATGGTGTTGAGCGAATTGTCGGTCATGCGATCCAAATCTCCTTTTCCCCTCCTTAACTTGCGACGAGTCCAAGGGGAAGCGGTTCAAACCCGCCAGGAGCATCGCGCCACCAGCCGATCGTACCACCTGCAACGATTGCCCAGATCCGTCCATCACCGCTGGCCGCTGCCTGGTCCGTTGCAGATGGGTTGGTCAGGCCGGTGGGATGCGAATGATAATAGCCAAGAACCTGGGGGCCACCTTGGCGGGCCGCACGGTGGGCCGCAATGAGCACTGCCGGATCAATTTCAAAATGCCGCCATGGATCGATATGGACATTACGCGCCGGCAGAGCCTGGCTGATCACGCCGCCTTGCCCCAACAGCAGTCCGCACGCCTCTTCGGGGTGGGCTGCCGCCGCTTCTGTCAGCAGTGTGGCTTTCGCGCCACTTGTCACAACCATTTCCATCGCCATCTCGCATAGCAATGAACGGGGAGGAACGCATTATTTCCGGCACACTGCCGGGGGGCGAGCGGCTCGACAAGGCGTTGAGCCTGGCGAGCGGGCTGTCGCGCGAGCGGATCAAGGCGCTTCTCGCTGATGGCCGCATTGCACTAGACGGCAACGTCACTGCCCAGGCCAGCCTGAAACCGGCTGCCGGCACCGCATTTGCCATTACCGTCCCTGCCGCTGCGCCCGCCGAGGCAATCGCCCAGGATATTCCGCTGTCCATCGTGTTCGAAGACGAACACCTGATCGTAATCGACAAGCCGGCCGGGCTTGTGGTCCATCCCGCTGCCGGAAATCTTGATGGCACGCTGGTCAATGCCCTGCTGCATCATTGCCGCGGGCAATTGTCGGGGATTGGTGGCGTGGTCCGCCCGGGAATTGTCCACCGGATCGACAAGGAAACGTCCGGACTGCTGGTCGTGGCCAAAACTGATGCCGCGCATGAGGGGCTGGCCAAGCAGTTTGCCGACCATTCGATCCACCGGGCCTACCAGGCCATTGTTGCCGGGGTGCCCAAGGCGGTGAGCGGCACAGTAAGCGGGCATATCGGTCGGTCAGACCATGATCGCAAAAAAATGGCCGTGCTTCACCCGCTCAACCAGCGCGGCAAGCACGCCGTCACGCATTACCGACTGATCGAGCCACTCGGACTGGCCGGCCTGGTCGAATGCCGGCTCGAGACCGGCCGCACCCACCAGGTGCGTGTTCACATGGCATCAATCGGCCATCCGCTATTGGGCGACCCTGTCTATGGTCGTAATCCGCAGCGGCTTAAGCCGATTCTCACCCAGCTTCACTTCGCCCGGCAGGCTCTGCACGCAGCAGAGCTGGGCTTCATCCATCCCGTTACGGGGGCAGCGCACAGCTTTGCTTCTGCACTGCCCGCCGACATGGCGGGGCTGTTGGTCGAATTGAGGAACCAAAGTTGAACGATTGCAGTAATTAGAAAGTCTGTGTGGCCGCCACTTGGGGATGCCTCTATAGGGTCCCTTACCGGCAAGCCGACGATGAAAGGACGGTTAGTCGAATGCCCGATAAGAAGCGCAACCTGCCCGCTACCGGCGGCGTCAACGTGCCCAGCCTTGGCGCGGAGCAGGGCCTCAATCGCTACCTGGCTGAAATCCGGAAGTTTCCGGTGCTGACGGCAGAGCAGGAATATATGCTCGCCAAGCGCTATCAGGAGCATCAGGATCCCGAAGCCGCCAAGCAGCTGGTGACCAGCCACCTGCGGCTCGTGGCCAAGATTGCCATGGGTTATCGCGGCTATGGCCTGCCCGTGTCCGAGCTGATTGCCGAAGGCAACATCGGGCTGATGCAGGGCGTCAAGAAATTCGAACCCGATCGCGGCTTCCGCCTGGCGACTTATGCCATGTGGTGGATCAAGGCCTCGATGCAGGAATTCATCCTGCGCTCGTGGAGCCTCGTCAAGATGGGCACCACCGCAGCGCAGAAGAAGCTGTTCTTCAATCTGCGACGGATGAAGAAGAACCTCGATGCCTATGAGGACAGCGATCTTCATCCCGACGACGTAAAGACCATCGCGACCAAGCTTGGCGTGTCAGAGACCGAAGTGGTCAACATGAACCGCCGGATGATGATGGGTGGGGACGCATCGCTCAACGTCTCGTTCAACGATGAAGGCGAAGGCCAGTGGCAGGACCTGCTGCAAGATGATCGCCCGTTGCAGGATGAAACGGTGGCCGATCTGGAAGAGGCCGGCATGCGCCATGCGCTGCTGACCGAAGCCCTTGGGACGCTGAATGAGCGGGAACGCCATATCCTGACCCAGCGCCGCCTGATTGATGAGCCGCAAACGCTTGAGGAACTCAGCCAGGAATACCAGGTCAGCCGCGAACGCGTCCGCCAGATCGAGGTCCGCGCCTTCGAAAAGCTGCAGAAGGCCATGCTACGCATTGCGGGCGACCGGCGCCTGCTACCGGCAGCCTGAGACTTTCGCCGCGCCGCGCCAAAGGATTGGCGCGGCGCGGCTCTCGCGCTAGCCTATGGGCAATGATGCGCTTTCTCACGCCCGCCCGCCCCACCGCGCAAAGCGGTCTTGCCTATCGACTTGGCTGGTGGACCAGCCGGATCATTGTCTGGTTCCTGGCGATCAGCCTGGGGCTGACGCTGATCTACAAGTTCGTGCCGATTCCCATTACGATCACGATGCTCAGCGATCCGAACGGGATTGAAAAGGACTGGACGCCCATAAGCCGAATCGACCGCAATATGGTTGCAGCGGTGATTGCGGGCGAAGATGCGAAGTTTTGCACCCATTCTGGCTTTGATCAGGAGGCAATCGCCCAGGCGATCGAGCGCAATCAGCGCGCCAAAAACAACGGAAGTGGCAAACTGCGCGGCGGATCAACCATCAGCCAGCAAACCGCCAAGAACGTGTTCCTGTGGCAGGGCTGGGGTTGGGACCGCTATGCCCGCAAGGGGCTGGAAGTGTGGTTCACCTTCCTGATCGAAAACATCTGGGGCAAGCGGCGGATCATGGAGGTTTACCTCAATGTCGCTGAAACCGGGATCGGGACCTATGGTGTCGAAGCCGGGGCCCGGCGCTATTACAAGAAAAGCGCGGCCCGGCTCAGCCGGGTTGAGGCAGCCCGGATCGCCGCAGCCCTACCTAGCCCCAAGAAGCGCGCCGTAACCGGTGCCAGGGGCTTCACCCGCCGCCACGGCAACACCATCGCCGCGCGCAGCGGGGTGATCCGCAACGCTGCCCTGGACAGCTGCGTTTACCGCTAATCCAAGGCCAGTCGGGACAAAAAGAAAGGGGCGCCGAAGCGCCCCTTTCCCTTGTCTGGTTGAACTGATCGGTTCGATCAGAACTTGATCACAACCGTGCCGCTGACGGTGCGCGGAGCGCCGATCTGCACGTTCGGGACCGAACCAAAGGTCGACACGCCGGTGGTGGCGTTGAACGACTGGCTCTGGTTCAGGTTGCCGCCGAAACCGCCGACATAGAACTTGTCGAACAGGTTGTAGACGTTCAGCTGGAGGAAGGTCCCGTCGTTGAGGCCGAGGAAGTTCAGCTTCAGGCGAGCGTCCAGGTTGACCAGCCAGTAAGCCGGGGCAACGTCATTGTAGACCTGGGTACGAGCCGTAGCTGCGGTCGGCGTGACGCAGGTTGAGGCGTTGGCGCAAGCCTTCGCACCCGAAGCGGTGAAGGTACCGGTGAAGACCGCTTCGTTGGTGTCGTAGATATAACGTTCACCAGTGCGCTTGGTGGTGACACCAAGGCTAAGAGGGCCGAAATCGGCGGTGGCGTTGAAGCCAAGGGTGTACTTCGGCGCACCAGCTTCACGCTTGCCAGCGGTCAGCGCGTAGATCGGCGAACCATCGGTGTTCTCACCAACCGCGATGTTGTCACGGATCTTCGACTTCAGCACGCTGCCGAAGGCATAGAAGGTGACCTGGTCGACCGGCTGGAACGCGATCGAGCCATCGAAGCCGTACTTCTTCACGTTACCGAGGTTACGATACACGGTCTGGTTGATTTCCGGATCGTAGGCCGAAGCCAGACGATCGTGGAACTGGTTATAGAAACCAGAAACCTGAGCCTGGATCCGACCCGAACGGTAACGCACACCGGCATCGAAGTTATCGGTGGTTTCGGGGCTCGGCTTGGCGCGAGCCGTGCCGGCCGGGAAGTAGAACGCGTTGTACAGGTTGTCCGTGCCCGGAACCGAGAGACCCTGCGAGAAGTTGCCGAACACGCTAAGGTTGTCAGTCAGGTCGAAGACGAAGCCAACGTTCGGCAGGACCTTCTTGTAGTTCAGCACGCGGTTCTGCGGTGCAGCCCAACCAGTGACCGAAATGGCACCAGTGGTGGCATTGGTGGTCGCCGTATAGGGGTTCAGCGTCGCTGCGGTGGTGTTCAGCGCGGTGTTGCCGCCGAAGCATTCAACAAAGCCACCAGCCGAGCTGGTGAAGCAGTTGTTGGTCAGGTCGCGCTTGAAGAACGGCATACGGATGCCGGCCGTCACAACCAGACGCTCGTCGATGAACTCACCGCGATACTCGCCCGATACCTGATGCAGGATCGCGTAGGACAGACGGTCACGCTTCTGCAGCACCGCACCGTTGACGTCCTTCAGACCGGCATTGACCGGGAAGACGTCGGTCGGTTCGCCATTGATCTGGAGCAGGCCGACTTCACCGGTCTGACGGTGACGGGCACGGTCAAAGGTGTAGTTGACGCGGAAGGTGTTGTGGTCGTTCATTTCCCAGCGCAGGCCGGCGATCACGCCGATGCGGTGGGTCTGGGTCTGGCTCGGTGCCAGAACCGAAACGCTGTCAAGCACGTCGCCGTCGCCATTGACGTCGCGGCCGAAGTAGGGCGAGCCCGACAGGTAACCGGCAACGTTGTTCACGCCCGAGGTCGGGTCGATGTCGCGCAGGCCTTCACGGCCAGTCACGGTGCCGCCGCCATTGGCCTTCACGTACTGATAGCTCGGGTCCACCGTCAGGACGACGTTGTCGGCCAGGGTGAAGCGCGAGTTCAGGCGGATGTTGCCGGTGTTCGACGGGTTGTAGCGACGGTCGAACTCGGTGCCGCAGGTGGTCGCAGCATCGGCGGTACCAGCCACGCCAGCGGCGATGAGGCACGGATAGTTGATCAGGTACTTGCGCTCGTCGGCATTGGCCGGGAAGCGGTTGCTGCTGGCCGAACCGACAACGCGGTTGGCATCAAGGCGCAGCGGCAGCGAACCGAAGAAGTTGTTGCGGTTCTGGTTGTAGTGACCCGACAGCGAGATGAAGTCGTCACCCTTGAGCGGCAGGTAGATCTTGCCGTTGTACTGCTGCTTGTCGACCTTGCCGTAGTTGTTGAACGGGTTGTCGTTCTTGGCGCGGCTGGCCGAGAACCAGGCACGCAGACCGCTGGCGGTCAGGTCACCGGTTTCGATCTTGGCGAACATGCGGGTGAAGTCAAACTGGCCAGCCGAGCCCGACAGCATGACGTTGAAGTCACGGTCCGGACGCTTGGTGCGCAGGTTGACGGTACCGCCGGCTGCCGAAGCGGTCGGGCTGTCGACGTCGGTCGTGCCGAGGTTAACGTTGACCTGCTCGATCAGTTCGGGATCGATCTGCTGGTTCGAATAGATCGCGTAGTTGCCCGAATCGTTCAGCGGCACGCCGTCGAAGGTCAGGCTGACGCGGTCCGACGAGAAGCCGCGGATGTTGAGCGTGCCGCCCGACGAACCGTAGGCGTCGTTGTTTTGGAAGCTGACGCCCGGGATCTGGTTGATCGTGTCGAGGATGGTCTGGCCCGGGTTCTGACGCTCAATGTTTTCCTGGGTCAGGACGGCCTTGGCCTTGGCAGTGTCGGGGGCGGAAACGCCTGCGACAGCCTGGGTGCCCGTGCGGGTCCCGGTGACGATGATTTCCTTATCGAAGTCGATCGAGCCGGTCGACTGGGCGAAGGCCGGTGCGCTCAGCGCGGCGACGCCAATGGCGAAGCTGCTGGCGGCGGTGGTCAGGGCGGAATTGATGCGCATGACGGAGGTATTCCCTGTTGTGGCAGACTTGAGAAACACGTGTCTTCAGGCTCCGGGCGAATCGCCCGGATGCCGGATGCGGACGCTCATAGCGCCGCAATGCAGGCCTCTAAACAGGCGCATGTGACATGTCTGCGACTAGTTCCCACCCCGTTGACACCATCAGCAGTCGCGGTGGCAGATTATTACACTCGTCGCCACATATGCGTAACTTTCAATCGAAAAGCCGGAAAAACGCAGTAAAACTGCGGGTTTTACGTTCAACCAGGCATGAACGATTGTTGCTGCACTGCGGCAAATGTGCAACGGTTGCCCGGAAGGGACAAGCATGAGCGGCGCGCACCACCACGGGCCCGGGGTTCACCACCATCGGAGCCAAGGCCATCATCACCATGATCACCACGAGCACTCCCACCGGGTTTCCGGTTCAGGGCGCGCCTTTGCCATAGCTGTGGCGCTTAACGTCGGCTTCGTCATGATCGAAGTCGCGGCGGGGGTGTGGAGCGGGTCGATGGCGCTGCTGGCTGACGCCGGGCACAATCTCTCGGATGTCCTGGCCCTCTTGCTGGCCTGGGCAGCCAGCATTCTCGCCGCTCGCCCGGCCCGGGCCGGCTATACCTATGGCTTCAAGAGCTCTTCGATCCTCGCGGCGATTGCCAATGCGGCACTGCTGTGGGTAGCGCTGGGCGCAATCCTGTTTGAGACGATCCATCGCTTCTTCAATCCTGCGCCGATCGAAGGCGAGGTGATGATCGGCGTGGCCGCTGCCGGGATTGCGATCAACGCGCTGTCTGCCGCTCTGTTCGCCAGCGGGCAAAAGGAAGACCTGAACCTGCGCGCCGCCTTCGTCCACCTCCTTGCCGATGCAGCGGTTTCGGCCGGGGTGGTCATCGCCGGCGTGGCCATCTGGCTGACCGGCAAGGCTTGGATCGATCCGCTGACCAGTCTGCTGATCACTCTGGCAATTGGCTGGGGGAGCTGGGGTCTGCTCAAGAACGCAGTGCGGATGGGTTTGCATGCCGTACCGCCCGGGATCGATCCGGATGAAGTCCAGCGCTGGCTCATGGCCCGCCCGGGCGTGTCGACCGTCCACGATCTCCACATCTGGCCGATGAGCACCACCGAGACCGCTCTGACTGCGCACCTCGAAATGCCGGGCGGACATCCCGGCGATGCCACGCTCCACAAGCTATCCGAAGAGCTGGCACGTCACTTCGGAATTAATCATTCGACTATCCAGATCGAACTGGGCGGCGAACCGTGCAGCCTTGCAGGCCACGGCGGCCATCACCATTAAGGGTGGCACCACCGTTTTCGGGAAAGGATTGAGAATGCGCGTTTCACCCTGGTTTGGCGCAATTGTCGCCGTGGCTATCGCCGGCAGCGCCGCTGCGCAGGAAGATCCCAAGACCCTGTTCCAGGGGCGCTATGATGCGTTCCGCAGCGCGATGGCGGCTCAGGACCAGGCTGCCGTTGGCGCCATCCTTGCTCCCGGCTACACCATGACCGACATCCAGGGCGAAGTTCGTGACGCTTCGGCACTGGCGCAGATGATGCAACGTATGCCGGCCGCCATGGGCCGCGATGCCAAGACGACCGTGCTTGAAGCCACGGTGACCGGTTCCACGGCCGCCGTGAAACAGCAGCTCAGCGCCAAGGCGACCCGCCCCGGTCCCGACGGCAACGAAATGACCATGGAATTCGAGGTGACCTCGAACGACACTTGGGTGAAGAACGGCGATGCCTGGCAGCTCAAGGCCAGCATTCAGAAGGATATCGTCGTCAAGCGCGACGGCGAAGTCTTCTTCAAGCAGTCAAACTGATTCTGCCGGTTAGAGGCGGCCTCAGGCCGCCTCTTCCTTGGCCTTGAGGACCCGGACTGGTTCCTTGCGGCCCTCCACCACATCCTTGTCGACCACGACTTCGGCGATTTCCGCCTCGCTCGGAATGTCGAACATGGTGTCGAGCAGCAGTCCTTCGACGATTGAGCGCAGCCCGCGCGCACCGGTCTTGCGCTCAATCGCGCGCTTGGCGATCGCTTCCAGCGCATCGTCCGTGAAGGTCAGGGTCACGTCTTCCAACTCAAACAGCTTGGAATACTGCTTGATCAGCGCATTCTTAGGTTCGCGCAGGATCTTGACCAAAGCTTCGACATCGAGGTCTTCCAGCGTCGCGATCACCGGCAGGCGGCCAACGAATTCAGGGATGAGCCCGAACTTCAGCAAGTCTTCCGGTTCGGCTTTCTGCAGCAATTCGCCAACCTTGCGTTTGTCCGGATCGGCGACGTGCGCACCAAAGCCGATCGAGCGCTTCTGCAAGCGGTCAGCAATGATCTTTTCAAGGCCGGCGAAGGCCCCGCCGCAGATGAACAGGATGTTGGTTGTGTCGACTTGCAGGAACTCCTGCTGCGGATGCTTGCGTCCGCCCTGCGGCGGAACGGAGGCTGTGGTCCCTTCCATCAGCTTAAGCAGCGCCTGCTGCACACCTTCGCCCGAAACGTCGCGGGTGATCGAAGGGTTTTCGGCCTTACGGCTGATCTTATCGATTTCGTCGATATAGACGATCCCGTGCTGGGCCTTCTCGACGTTATAGTCGCTGGCCTGGAGCAGCTTGAGGATGATGTTCTCGACGTCTTCGCCCACGTAGCCTGCCTCGGTCAGCGTAGTCGCATCGGCCATGGTGAAGGGCACGTCGAAGGTCTTGGCGAGCGTCTGGGCTAGCAGGGTCTTGCCCGAACCAGTCGGGCCGACCAGCAGGATGTTCGACTTCGAAAGTTCGACGTCGCCACCCTTGCCGCTGTGCTTCAGGCGCTTGTAGTGGTTGTGGACGGCAACCGAGAGGACGCGCTTGGCGCGGTCCTGGCCGATCACGTAGTCATTCAGCGTCTCGAAGATATCCTTCGGGCTGGGCACCCCGCCGTCCTTCTTGCCGGCGATGCCGGCCTTGGTTTCCTCGCGGATGATGTCATTGCACAGCTCAACGCATTCATCGCAGATGAACACGGTGGGGCCAGCAATCAGCTTGCGCACCTCATGCTGCGACTTACCGCAGAAGCTGCAGTAAAGGGTGCTTTTCGCGTCGGATCCGCTCAATTTCGTCATGCCTATTCCTGTTTCCCGCATGGGCGGGACTCGCCCAATCCTAACCGGGCGAATGCATTAATCAATCCTGGCGCTTAGCACCGGGGAGCTTGCCCCAGGCTGAAGCGGCAAGGTTAGCAAAGCCTTGGCGGCTTACTCCGGCGCACCGCCTGAACCGCTTGCATCCGAATCGGTGCTGGGCCGGCTTTCGAAAACCTTGTCGACCAGGCCAAAGGCCAGCGCCTCATCGGCTTCCAGCCAAGTGTCACGGTCCAGCGCCTTCTCGATCTCGTCAACGCTCTTACCCGTGTACTTGGCATAGTGCGTGTTCATACGTTGGCGCAGGCGCAGAATTTCGCGTGCCTGGATCTCGATATCGCTGGCCATGCCGCGGGCGCCGCCAGAGGGCTGGTGGATCATCACGCGGGCATTCGGCAGGGCAATGCGCATTCCTGGTTCACCGGCAGCGAGCAGGAACGAACCCATCGAACAGGCCTGGCCAATGCAAACAGTAGATACGCGCGGGCGAATGTACTGCATGGTATCGTGAATCGCGAGGCCGGCCGTCACCACGCCGCCGGGCGAGTTGATATACATCGAAATATCCTTCGATGGATTTTCGCTTTCCAGGAACAGCAGCTGGGCAACGATGACCGAGGCCATGTGGTCCTCTACCTCGCCAGTAACGAAAATGATCCGCTCGCGCAGCAAGCGCGAATAGATATCAAAGCTGCGTTCGCCGCGGCTTGACTGTTCGACCACGACAGGGATCAGCGCGCCGGTAACCGGATCGTAGTTGAATTTGCCCTGGGCGCCGGGCTGATTGAACAGGTCGAGCATGGTATTCCTCATGTGAATAGTTGCGGCCTATGTCGTCCCTGGCCGCGCGATGTTCAAGGGTGTTAACCGATTGATGTTTTCCCGGCCCTGATCATAACGTCGTGACAAGCCAATCTTGACAGGCAGGAGTTGATGAATGTTGCGCTTTGCATCCGTTGTTGCCCCACAGTCATGTCTACTGCTGCTGGCAACCGCGCTGGCCGCCACGGCCAGTCCAGCTTCCGCCGCAAGCTCAGCCCAGCGCGCAGCCGAGGCAGAGACCTATCTCGCTGCCATTGCCCGGCTTGACGATTCCGACAAGGGCCCACAGCTCAATGCAGTGATTGCCGCCAACCCTGCGGCACCTGCCGAAGCGGCCCGCCTGACAGGCTCGGGTCCGCTCGATGGCCGGACTGTGCTGATCAAAGACAATATCGAAACCCGCGAATGGCCAACGACAGCAGGTTCACTGGCGCTGGCCGCCAACCGCACAAACCGCGATGCGCCGCTGGTGGCGCGGCTGCGCGACGCGGGCGGCGTCGTGCTGGGCAAAACCAACCTCAGCGAATGGGCCAATATCCGGCATTCCCCCAGCACTTCCGGCTGGAGCGCGATCGGGGGGCTGACTAGAAACCCTCACGCCATTGATCGCAACACCTGCGGGTCGTCTTCTGGCAGTGGCGCGGCAATTGCTGCGGGCATGGCCTGGGCCGCAATTGGCACCGAGACCGACGGTTCGATCACCTGCCCCGCCAGCGTCAACGGGATCGTCGGCTTCAAACCGACAGTCGGGCTGGTGAGCCGTACGCATGTGGTTCCGATCAGCGCCAGCCAGGATACCGCCGGGCCCATGACGCGGACGGTCGCTGATGCGGCCATCTTACTGAGCGCCATCGCCGGCAGCGACCCGGCCGATACTGCAACCGCCGAGGCTGATACCCGCAAGGCCGATTTCAATCAGGGGCTGGCAACCGCTTCACTGGCCGGCGTTCGGATCGGCGTTCTGACCCGCGCAATTGGCAACCATCCAGGCGTAAGCAAGGTCTTTGCCCAGGCCGTTGCCGATCTCAAGGCAGCCGGTGCGGAGATCGTGGCGATCGATTTCCAGCCAGACAGCTCGATGTATCGCGATGAAAGTTTCGTGCTGCGTTATGAGCTGCGCCGTGACCTCAATGCCTATCTGAGCACCCTGCCCGGCACCGGCATGCCCCGCAGTCTGTCCGAAGTGATCGAATTCAACCGAGCCAACGCCGACAAGGAGCTGCGCTGGTTTGGCCAGGACACCTTCATCGCGGCCGACAAGATCACCGATGCCGATGCCCATGCCAAGGCGCGGGCGAATTCGCAGAAGCTGGCAGGCGAACTGGGAATCGACAAGTTGCTGGCCGACAACAACGTGGCGTTGCTGGTCGCGCCAACCGGAGGGCCGGCCTGGTCGACCGATCTGGTGTCCGGCGATCGCTTCCTGGCAATTGGTGCCGGCAGCCTTGCCGCCATCGCCGGCTATCCGCACCTCACCGTCCCAATGGGCGCGGTGGAAGGGCTGCCGGTCGGCCTCTCGATGATGGGTGCCAAGTGGCAAGACCACGCCGTGCTGAAGGCCGGCGCAGCCTATGAGCGGGCGCGGACTGCCGCCTTGCCCCAACCGCGATTCAAACGCTGGGGGGAGCATCACTCTAAATGATTGCAATCATTTGTAAACTATAGCAGGGAACCGCCCGTGAAGCAGAGCCGTTCCTCAGACACGCGCAAGCGCATCGTTAACGCGGCACGTGAACTGTTCCAATCAAAGGGCTTTGACGGAACCTCCGTTGCTGAGATCTGTCGCACGGCGGGAGTTTCCAACGGCGCCCTGTTTCACCAGTTCCCCACCAAGGAGGCGCTGGGCTTTGCCGTTTACTCGCTGATCCGCGCCGAATTCTGGGACCGTATCATGGTGGCGATGACCGCGCCGGACGATCCGCTTGACGGGGTTGAAGCGGCCGTGCGCGCAGCCTTTGCTTTCCAGCAGGACGATCCGGGCAGTTCCGCCTTCATGTTCGGCGTTTCCGGCTCCAAGTGGATTGAGAGCTTTGCCAATGAGGCAAAGGAAGTGCACGACGCGGTGAGCAAACGGGGCCAAGTCTGGGCCAAGCCGCATATCGACGCAGGGCGCTTGCCATCGGTTGAGGCCGATGTCTTCGTTGCGCTGGCGTCCGGTGCCCCACAATGGCTTGCACAGATGTACCGGATCGGGATGCTCACCACCTCGCTCGACAAAATCGCAGAGCTGCTGCCGACTTACATCCGCCGCGCCTTTACCCCGCAATAACGCAAAACAAACGGGGCGGTCGCCTGGTGGCGCCGCCCCGCTGGGTTTGGGATTGGATCCCGCTTACTTCTTGGCAGGAGCCTTCTTGGCAGCCGGCTTCCTTTCGGCCTTCTCGGCCTTCGGAGCAGCTTCCTTCTTGGCCGGCTTTTCGGCCTTGGCCTTGGTTTCCTTGGCCGGCTTTTCCTCAGCCTTGGTAGCCTTCTTCGGCGCAGCCTTCTTGGCCGGCTTGGCAGCCGGTTCGACCGTTTCTTCTGCTTCGATCGCAGCCTGCAACTCTTCGCGGCTGACCTTGCGCTCGGTCACTTCGGCCTTGTCGAACAGGAAGTCGACCACCTTGTCCTCGAACAGCGGCGCGCGCAGCTGGGCCGCGGCGAGCGGATCCTGGCTGATGTATTCAGCAAAGCGCTGACGGTCTTCCGGGCGATACTGCTGCGCAGCCTGAGCCACCAGCATCTGCATTTCTTGGCCGCTGACTTCGACACCATTGGCCTGGCCGATTTCCGACAGCAACAGACCAAGACGCACGCGGCGCACCGCGATGCCCCGGTAGTCTTCCTTTTCGGCTTCGATCTCGGCCATGGCGGCAGCGGGATCTTCCTCGTTCTGCGCTTCCTGCTGGAGCTGGGCCCAAATCTGGCCGAATTCGGCTTCGACCATGCTCGGCGGCACGTCGAAATCGTGGCCGGCGGCCAGCTGATCGAGCAGTGCACGCTTCATCTGAGTGCGGGTGAGGCCAGCCAGTTCCTGCTCGATCTGGCCGCGCAGCAGACCCTTGAGCTGCTCAAGGCTTTCAAGACCAAGGTTCTTAGCGAACTCGTCGTCGATCTTGGTTTCGCCAGCCACCTTCACCGCCTTGACGGTGATGTCGAACTGGGCGTCCTTGCCCTTCAGGTTCTCGGCCGGATAGTCGGCCGGGAAGGTCACGGTGATGGTCTTCTCATCGCCAACCTTGGTACCAACGAGCTGTTCTTCGAAGCCCGGGATGAACCGGCCCGAGCCGATTTCCAGCGCAGCGTCTTCCGCCTTGCCGCCTTCGAACTCAACACCGTCGAGCTTGCCGACGAAATCGATGATCAGCTGATCGCCGGTTTCCGCCTTCTTGCCCTTCTTGGCATCGGTGAAGCTCTTCGCGCCCGAGGCGAGACGGCTGACCTGCTCGTCCACTTCGGCTTCGGCGACTTCGACCACCAGCTTTTCAAGCGCGAGGCCTTCGAACGAGGGGACGGTGATTGCCGGCAGCACCTCAACCGCGACCGAGAGTTCGGCATCCTTGCCTTCTTCATAGCCTTCGCCAAGCGAAACTTCGGGCTGCATGGCCGGGCGCAGCTTATGATCGGCCAGCAGCTTGTCCATCGCTTCGCGAACGGTTGTATTCAGCGCTTCCTGGTGGAGCGCAGGGCCGTGCATCTTGCGGACCAAGTTGGCCGGAACCTTGCCAGGGCGGAAGCCGGGCATACGCACCTGCGGGGTAATCTTGGCAACTTCGCCATCGATCTTCGCGGCGATATCCTTTGCGGGGATCTTCACCGTGTAGGCGCGCTTCAAACCTTCGTTGGTGGTCTCGACAATCTGCATGACAAAAGAAGCCTTCTCAAACACCTCGGCTGCGGCGGTGCTGGCAACCGGGCGGGACTGGTGCGGGCGAAGGGACTCGAACCCCCACATCTTGCGATACTGGTACCTAAAACCAGCGCGTCTACCAATTCCGCCACGCCCGCTAACCGACGAAGCTTAAAATCCTGGGCCGATTCAGGTTTGGACTGAATCAAGCGGTGGCCCTTAGTGGTCCCCGCGGGAAAGGGCAAGCGCGCTAGCGCTCGAAAACCGCAAGCAGCCGAACGAACCACCCTGACCGAGCATTGCCACCGGCCTTTGCGGCTACCGGAACCGGGCAATCAAGACAAAGCGCCTGAGCCCCGCGCGCTTCAAACAGATTGCCAAGATCGCCCAGCAGGCGGTCAAGGCTGGCTTGCTGGCGCGTGGCGACCAAGCCGGTCAGGTCCATGCCTGCACCTGGTCCGCCGGCTTCCTCATCACCGCGCAATTGCTCAATCAGCGAGGCATAAGGGTCCTGCTCATCGCCATACCATTCGGCGTGCCAATCCGCGCCTAGTTTGGCCCGCTGCGCGGCGTCCGCCAAGGCGGCATCGATCCCGCCAAACTGATCAACCAGCCCCTTCTGCCGCGCAGTACCGCCATCCCACACCCGGCCTTCGGCAAAGGCTTCCACCTCTTCGGGGGTCTTCTTGCGCGAGGCACCAACCAGACCAACAAAGCGCCGGTAGCCGCTTTCGATATTGGCCTGGAGCATCTCCTTCACCTCAGGGGTCAGGCCGGTCAGAATATCGGGCTGCCCCGACAGCGGCGTGCTGCGCACCCCGTCCGACTTGACCCCATATTCGGCTAGCGCCCGTTCAAAACTGGGAATCATCGCGAAGATCCCAATCGAACCGGTAATGGTGCCCGGTTCGGCAAAGATTTTGTCCGCCGGGGTTGAGACCCAGTACCCGCCGCTCGCCGCGAGGTTGGCCATCGAGACCACCACCGGGCGACGTCCAGATTCCTTCGTGCCAGCCTTGAACCGTTCCAGCGCGGTCCGGATCTCTTCCGAGGCCATAACGGACCCCCCGGGCGAATCGACGCGCAGCACAAGAGCCTTGGCTCCATCGGCATTCGCCTCGTCGATCAACTTGGCAATGCGCGTGCCGCCAGCCGTTCCAGGGCCTGCCTTGCCATCAACGATTTCACCCGCAACGGTTACGACCGCCACGCTGGCACCATCGGCTTTCGCAGGGTGCGCGGCCAGCAGGGTGTCCATCGCGGTGTGAGCGAAGCTGCCCGGGGTATCGTCGGCCGGATCCTCACCAACCAGGGCGCGCAGGCGTTCCTTGTATTGCGTGTGCGACCCAAGACGATCAACCAGCCCGGCAGCAAGTGCAGCCTTGGCGGCATCACCATCGCTAGCCGTGATCCAGCCGACGGGATCGCGCGTCACACGGTCAAGGTCAGCCTTGGGGCGGGCAGCCTTGACGTGCGCCTGCCAATCCTCCCACATCGCCGCGAGCAGTGCATTGCGCGCTTCCTTCGAAGCAGGCGAAGCCTGGCTTTGGGTAAAGGGTTCAACGAAATCCTTGTAGGTGCCAACCTTGAAAACATGCGCGGTCACCTTGTAGCGAGCAAGAGCCTCGCCATAGTAGAGCCGCATCCCGCCTGGGCCCATGACAAAGGCGCCGCCCATCGGATCGACCCAGACTTCACTGGCATGGGCCGCCAACAACAGGCCATCATCAGCATAAGCATGGGCAAAAGCGATCACCGGCTTGCCCGCCTTGCGCACCTTGTCCAGCGCTTCTCCGACATTCTGCAAGGTTACCTGGCCGCCGCCGGTGAAGGCAGAGAGATCAAGCGCGACGGCTTTGATCCGCTCATCCTTTGCCGCTGCATGAACCGCGGCAATGACATCGCGCGCGCGGTGCTCCTTAGCCGCACCGCCACTGGACATCAGCAAGTCAAACGGATCGACCTTTGCCGGTTCCTCCACAATCGAACCATCCAGTTTCAGCAGCAAGGCGCCTTCACGCACCTGTCCAGGTGATGGTCTGGCGGTCAGCACGCCATAAAGGGCCATAAAGAACAGCAGCAGGAGCAGCAGGACCAGGGCATCCTTGATACCCACAAGCAGGGCCCAGACTTTGCGTGCGAATATCATGCTGCGATTCCCAGAAAAAAGTATCGTCCCCAGTGAATAAGCTGCCCCCTTTCGAAAGGCGAGTCCCGCGTCGATCAAGGAGCCATGGCATACGATGGATGCTACTAACTTTGCGCCGATCCCCAGCCAGTCGTGGCGATTGTCCAGTCAGCTCTTATCCTCCTTGCCGCATTGATCGTGGCGGTCTAAGGCGCTGTCTTCAATGACATCGGCAAATCCTACAGCTTCGGGCCGCTATCCAGCAGGCTCCGCCGCCTTCCCGCATCGTAGCCTCACCGGCTTGGCGGGCCTCGCCCCATGGGAAATTCTGTTCCTGCTCGACGAAGCCGAGCAATGGGTTGAACTCAACCGCCAGCCCAAGAAGCGCGCGGACCGGCTGGCCGGACTGACAATCATCAATGCCTTCTTTGAAAACAGCACCCGCACGCTGTTGTCGTTCGAGATCGCCGGCAAGCGGCTGGGGGCCGACGTGGTCAACATGCACGCCGCTCAGTCAAGCGTGAAGAAGGGTGAAACCCTGATCGACACGGCGATGACGCTCAACGCGATGCGCGCCGATGCGATGGTGATTCGCCACGCCAGTTCCGGCGCAGTCCGCCTGATTGCAGACAAGGTCGATTGCCCGGTGCTCAACGCCGGGGACGGCCAGCATGAGCACCCCACCCAGGGATTGCTCGATGCGCTGACGATCCGCCGCGCGAAAGGTGATTTCGGCAAGCTGACCATCACGATCTGCGGCGACATCCTGCACAGCCGGGTCGCCCGCTCAAACATCCATTGCCTGACAACGCTGGGCGCCGACGTGCGTGTCTGCGCGCCGCCTGCACTGATGCCGGCCGGGATCGAGGCGATGAAGGTTACTCCATTCAACGATTTCGACGCCGCACTGGACGACGCCGACGTGGTGATGATGCTGCGCCTGCAGCAGGAACGGATGAGCGGCCAGTTCATCCCCTCCCCGCGCGAATACCGCCACCTTTATGGCCTGACGCTGGAGCGGCTGGCCAAGGCAAAGCCTGATGCGCTGGTCATGCACCCCGGCCCGATGAACCGGGGGATCGAAATCGACAGCACCGTTGCCGACCTCGCCGGTCGCTCGGCAATCACCACCCAGGTGGAGATGGGCGTTGCCATTCGCATGGCCTGTCTCGACGTGCTGACACGGCGAACCCGCGGCGTGGAGGGCTGGGCATGAAGGACCTGACCCCCGTAACTCTGATTAACGGCCGCCTGGTCTTGCCGCGTAGCGAGCCCCGGAATGGTGCCTTGCGCTGCGCCGATGGTCGGATCGCCGCATTGGGCGAAGTCACCCCACAGGATGGCGACCGCGTAATTGACGCCAAGGGCGCGCTGATCGCCCCCGGCCTGATCGATCTGGGCGTCTTCACGATCGACAAACCGGCCTTCCACTTCGGCGGGATCACCCGCGCCGCGCTGATGCCGGACCAAGGCGTAGTGCTCGACAAGCGATCAGCGGTGCGGTTCTCCGCGCAGTCGGGCAAGCCTGACCTGTGGGTCCACCCGCTCGCTGCAGCGACCAAGGACCTCGCCGGGATGGAGCTCGCCGAACTCGCGCTGATGCGCGATGCCGGAGCCAAGGCCGTTAGCACCGGACGGCGCTGGATTGCCGATAGCGGAGTGATGCACCGCCTGCTGTCCTACTGCGCCATGTTGGGTCTGGTCGTGGTGACCCACGCCGAAGACGGCGGGCTGACCGGCTCGGCCGTTGCCACGGCGGGCGAAATGGCGACCCGGCTGGGCCTGCCCTCTGCGCCGGCCGAGGCCGAGGCGCTGGCCGTTGCCCGCGACATCGCGCTGACTGAACTGACTGGTGCGCGGCTCCACTTCCGGCAAGTGACGACCGCAGGCGCATTGTCCCTCATTCGCGCAGCCAAGGCCCGGGGCGTTGCGGTGACAGCCGGAGTTACCCCTGCCCATGCCCTGCTCTCCGATGTCGCCATCGGCGATTTTCGAACCTTCACGCGCCTGTCACCGCCGCTGCGCTCAGAGGCTGACCGGCAGGCCGTGCTCGCAGCGCTGGCTGACGGGACGATCGATGTGGTTTCCTCGGGCCACGATCCGCGCGGGCCGGAAGACAAGCGCCTGCCCTTCGCCGATGCCGAACCCGGCATGGCCGGGGCGGAAACCCTGCTGCCGCTGACGCTTGGTCTGGTACGGGACGGGGTGATCGATACGGCGCGCGCCTTTGCCTTGCTGGCCAGCAACCCGGCTGCCGTGCTGGGAGTCAACGCGGGCCTGCTCGCGCTGGGCGCAGAGGCAGACATCGCCGTGATCGATCCCGACAAGCCTTGGATTGTCGATTCCGACAAGATGGCCGCCGCTGCCGGCAACACGCCGTTTGACAAGCAGGGCGTACAAGGCCGCGCGCTGATGCTGCTCAAGGGCGGTGCGGTGATCGCGGCTTAACGCATACGCTAAGGGCCCCTTCCCGCCGCTGCGGGAAAGAGCCCCCCCTGTGAAGGTGCTATTGGCGCTTAACGTTTGCGCGCCCGAGCTAGCGCGGCCGGAGCAGCTTTAGGCGCCGCAGCAGGGGCCTTGGCCTGAGCCATTTGGGTTGCCCCCCGCACCTTTACACCCGGACTCGGCTTGGGGGCCGTATAGGCGAAACAGGCCATTCCGCGGGCCTTGACTGCTCCGCAAAGATTTGATGCCCCCTGATTGCCAGTGATGCCGGCAGCGGCGACCCGGAAGTAGGTCTTGCCGCGGACCTTTGCCCGCGTGATCGTCATGCGATATTTCCGCAGTTCCGGGTTCTTCGCAGCGTAGATGCCCCAGGCCCGGCGTGCACCCTGTTGCGTAAAGAAGCTGCCCAACTGGATCAGATGTGTACCAGGAGCGGCGGTGGGCGCCGGCGCGGCATAGGTCACCCGCCGCGGAGCAACGCCGCGCACCAAAGCGGAGTTGGCCACCCGCGATGTGCGGGCTTGCGGCGATGGAACGCGCTGAATAACTGGCTGGGAAACAAATTTAACCTGTTGGCTGTTGGCCGTCTGGGTCGATGCCTGCATGCCAGCCGGTTCGCCAAAAGCCTTGGCAAACCGGTTAGCCGCAGGGTCTCTTTTCGCCGTTGGTGCTGTTACCGGGGTATAGCTGGCCAACACCGCTGCGGGCTCGTGGTTGGCCGCCGGGGGCAATTCTCCGGCCGGACCTTCCGCCGTCGACTGCGCGGCAAGCTGCTCGGTTACCGGGTTTGAATTCAGGGCCAATCGCGTTGGCTGACCTGGATCTTTGCGGACCGGAGCGCTGAGCAAGCCAGCCACGCGCAGCTGATAGTCTTCCGGGCGGGCGGTTGAGGCCCAATCGCTGATCCGGGCATCGACCTGATCGGCGGGGATGTCCTGGCTCATCATGAGACGGGCTTCGCGCCAGAGCCCGTCTAGCGCATAGGCATAGGCAAGATTTTGCCGCAGCTTTGGGGTGTTCTCACCATTGCGCAGCGCATCAGCCAGCACAGCGCTGCCGCGCGTCGGTTCACCGGCAAGGGCCAGTGCCAGACCAAGGTCTGCGGTCGGGATGGCATCTCGCCAATCTTCCAAGATGGCTACCGCATCCCGATTACGGCCTGCGGCAGCATAGGCCAAGGCAAGGCCGAGCGCGGTCTTGCCGCTGTTATCGCCAAGCTTCATTGCATCGTCGAAGGTCAGCGCAGCCGATTCGAACCGACCGGCCTTAAGGTAGGCGTGCGCCAGCAGAGCGCGATAGGATGGCTCGCGCGGGCTGGCTGCTACCAGGGCCTCTGCCAACTGGATCGCCTTATCGAATTGACCATCGGCCAGTGCAGCTTTTGCGGCCGCAGCAGTCTTGTCCGGGGTTGGTTTGGCAACGACGTTCTCGCTCAAACCAGCGCCAGCCATCACCGCCAAGGCGATGGCCCCAGTCACGCCGAACGGCAAAAGCTTAGTGCGGATGGTGCGGTTGGGCATGGGAATCCTCCCCTCTTCCAGGATCAATTGGTTTGCCGCGCAACCTGCGCGGCCAGTGCGGCAACATCTGGCAATCCGTCGAACAGCTGATCCAGCGCTTCTGTCACGAGCTGCTGGGCGCTGCGGTTGGACAGGGCACATGCCAACCTGAGCTTCAGATGGCGTTCAGCATCGATTCGGAGCGTAAAGGCAGCGCGACGTCCCTCGGCCAGCGCCGAACGGCGTGGGGGTGAGGCGCGGCAGATGGCTTCGGCCCGCTGGCGGACAACTTCCGGGATTTGCGCAACGGCCGGAGCAAGCGCTTCGCGGTCAATGGAGACCACTTCGGCACCACGCGGCTCGCCCGCCCCGGTGCCGTCATGGCCCATATCATTCCATCCAAGGTCATCCAGTTGCTGCGCAAGCGAGTCCCCGGATAGTGGCCCGAGTTGCGGACGCATTGCCGGCCGCGCTCCGCCCTTCCGGGCCAACAAAGTCGGTGAAAGCGAGGCAAAAGTTTTGGGTTCGGACATGTCCCGTTGCCTCCTTACGAACCGGCGACCCGGCGGCCAAAGCCGCCCGCGGGGCGCGGCGCACCCGGCAACATCGCAGCTGCAGCCGGCGCCGCGAACACCGTGCGGCGGAAATTCTTTTCCAGCCGATCGGAAATGTAGTTCCACAACGTGACCACTTCCTGTGCGGAGCGGCCGTTGGGTTCTACTTCCATCACGGTACGGCCATCGATCATCGAGGCAGCAAAGTCGGTCCGGTGATGCAGGGTTATCGGGGCGACGGTGCCATGCTGCGACAGAGCAACAGCGGCTTCGGAGGTGATCTTGGCTTTTGGCGTGGCCGCGTTGACCACAAAGATCAGCGGCTTTCCGGCCCGTTCGCACAGATCGACCGTCGCGCCGACGGCACGCAGATCGTGCGGGCTGGGGCGGGTCGGCACAACAATCAGTTCTGCCACCGAGATTACCGATTGGATCGCCATGGTAATCGCCGGGGGCGTGTCGATCACGGCCAGCTTGAAGCCCTGTTGGCGCAGAACCGCAAGATCGGCTGCCAGGCGCGCAACGGTGGTCTGCGCGAACGCGGGATAATCATCTTCGCGTTCATTCCACCAGTCAGCCAACGAACCCTGCGGGTCGATATCGATCAGCACGACCGGTCCAGCGCCAGCGCGCTGGGCCTGGACGGCGAGGTGCCCGGACAAGGTGGTCTTGCCGGATCCGCCTTTCTGCGATGCCAATGCCAGTACGCGCAAAGCCTATACCCCCTGCGAAATGCCAGTTCGGTCATGCTGACCTAAACCGGGGAGATCGCAGAACGGCCCTAATATAGGGTTAATGCGTATAAGGGTTACGAGGCCAATCCAAACGCAGCTCTCGCCATAAATCCTTTGCTAACCGATAGTTTACTATGTCAGTTTAGTCTCAGGCGTCTCGGAACGCGGGGGTTCGGGCCGGCAAATGGCCCCCTTCCGTTGAACTCCGCGGCGAAGTCGGGAAGTCAAAATGGGTCACACGCTTTTTTTCCGCGTCCTCGGGGGCGCAGCACTTGTCATGGCATCACCAGCCCTGGCCGATAGCCGCGCAGGCATTGATGCCTGGTCAAGGGGCGATTTTGCCACGGCAACGCAACTGTGGCAGATTGAATCGGCAAAGGGGGATGCCGATGCAATGTTCAACCTCGGCCAGGCCTACAAGCTGGGCAAGGGCTTGAAACAGGACCTGGCCCAGGCCGAAGCGCTGTTCGGGCGCGCTGCAGCTCAGGGCCACATCCAGGCCAGTGACAATTACGGCCTGTTGCTGTTCCAGCGCGGCCAGCGAACCCAAGCCCTGCCATTCCTGCGGGCCGCGGCAGACCGGGGCGATCCCCGGGCGCAATATCTGATCGGGATCGGGCACTTCAACGGCGATATCGTCAGCAAGGATTGGGTCCGGGCCTACGCCTTGGTCAGCCTTGCCCAGCAGGCCGGCCTGTCGCAGGCGACAACCGCGCTTGCCCAGATGGACCAGCACGTGCCGATGCCCAAGCGCCAGCAGGCCGTGGCCCTGGCAGACGAACTGCGCAGCCAGGCAGATGCCACTCGCGCACGCCAGCTGGCCGCCGCTGATCTTGGCTCAACCGTGCAGACCGCTCCGGCGCCGGTCGCCAGCGTTGCCATGCGCACGATGAGCTCGGACCAGGCCAGTGATGCCGTTGGCGCGGCCAGCCAGGCGGTCAACGAAAGCCCTGCGGCGGCAGGTGCCGACTATGCCCGTCCGGTCGCAACTCGGCCGGTGAATGTCTGGCAGGGCTTGCCGCCTGCGATGTCCGGGGGAGAACCTGATTCGGGTGACGCCCAACCCCCGTCTCCCGCCAGGGCAACGACAAGCGTCAGCGGTCCGTGGCGCGTCCAGCTTGGCGCCTTTGGGCAGCCCGGCAATGCTGATGCACTGTGGAGCCGGCTGCGCGGCCGTCCCGAACTTGCCGGCCGGCCCCGCCTGAATGTCAGGGCGGGGGCGGTAACCAAGTTGCAGGCCGGCGGCTTTGTAACGCAAGCCGCTGCCCAGGCAGCCTGCAACCGGCTGAGCGCCAGCGGCCAGAGCTGCATCGCGGTGCGGAACTGAGATGAGCGACCGCGCAGCGCCAGATCGGATCGCTGCGCTGGACCTGATACGCGGGATAGCCGTGCTCGGCATCCTGACGATCAACATTGCCGGCTTTGCCGGTGGTTCGACGGCCGTGCTCAGCCCTGACCTGCTCGCTCCGCCGACAGTGCTGGACAAACTGGCTTTCGCCTCAAGCCAGGTCCTGTTCGAAGGGAAGATGCGCGGGCTTTTTACCCTGCTGTTCGGGGCTTCAATGCTGCTTTTTGTCGAGCGCCGCGATGCAGCCGGCAAGGATGGCGGTTACTGGCAACTGCGACGGCTCGGCTGGCTGTTCCTGATCGGCTACCTTCACCAACTGCTGCTGTGGAGCGGCGATATCCTGATGCTTTACGCCATGCTGGCGCCCATTGCCCTGGTACTGCGCCACTGGCCGGTGCGGCGGATGGTGGTGGTGGGGCTGGCGGCCTTCGCGCTGTGGCACGGGGCCTTCGGCCTCGCAGGATGGTCAAGCATGACCGCCGCCGAGGCTGTTCATGACGGCCGGGCCGATCCGGTCACGCGGGCGGAAGTCCTCAGCCGGTACGATGCGCTAGAGGCCCAGGCGCGCGATGAAGTTAACACGCTGCGCAAGCCTTACTTCACCATGCTGGAAGAACGCTTCCGGGAAACCCTCTACATGCCCCTGCTGTTCACGCTGCTGTCGCTCGGAGAGACTGTGCCGCTGATGCTGCTGGGCATGGCACTTTACCGCAGCGGATTTTTCACTGGAGGCTGGTCGCGCCGGGCGCTTTGGCGGTTGGCCATCGGATGTCTGGCCTTTGGCCTGCCGCTGGCAATCGCCCAGACTGTTTGGGCCTGGAGCAGGGATTTCCCGCCCGATGCGATGTTCCAGTTACTAATCGGCCTGGCCGGGCCCCAGCACTTGGCCCTTACCCTTGGCTGGGCGGCCCTGCTTGTCCTGGCAGCGCCAAGCTTGCTGCCGACCCGCCTGGGCCAGCGCCTCCAAGCGGCCGGCGCGGCGGCGCTCAGCAATTACCTGCTGACCTCGGTGCTCATGGCCTTCTGCTTCTTTGGCTGGGGCCTTGGCCTGGTTGGACGGATCGGATCTCTGGCGCAGTGGTGTTTTGTCCTGATCGGCTGGGCGGCCATGCTCGGCTGGAGCAAGCCGTGGCTGATGCGCTACCGACAGGGACCAATCGAGTGGCTGTGGCGGTCGCTAACAGCGGGACGGCGCTTGCCCGCCGCCCGCCACTTGTGAATGCGAACGATTCGCATTATTAAGTGAGTCGAAGCTAACGGGAGCCGCCGATGTATATCTGCGTCTGCAATGCCATCCGCGAATGCCAGCTGCGCGAGGCTGCCCGGCGCTGTCCCGGCGATCCGGACGCCGTTTACGAAGCCCTTGGGTGCCGGCCTCAATGTGGCCAATGCCTTGACGATGCCGCTGAATTGCTGATCGAAGAACGCATGCGCGCGTGCACCGCAGGGCTTGAGCCAGCCTAACGCAAGGCGATCGTAAGTCTCGCCAGTAGTACTGGCAACCAACCCGCAAACTGGCTGAAGTTCCGGGAATCCAGGCTTGCTCTCGGCCCCGGTTGCGGCGCATAGTCATGCCCACAATCAATCCCCACCAATCTCCCGGGAGAAACCGCCGTGAAGGGCGACAAAAAGGTTATCGAATACCTTAACAAGGTTCTGTTCAACGAGTTGACCGCGGTTAACCAGTACTGGCTGCATTACCGCATGCTCGACAACTGGGGCATCAAGAAGCTGGCCGATCATGAACGGCACGAATCGATCGACGAGATGAAGCATGCAGACCAGGTTGCGGAACGCATCCTGTTCCTGGAAGGGCTGCCCAACTTCCAGAACATGGGCAAGCTTCGCATTGGCGAGAATGTCGAAGAGATTCTCAAGGCCGACCTCGCGCTAGAGGAAGATGCGATCCCGGATCTGCGGGAAGCAATCGCTCACTGCGAAACGGTGCACGACTTTGTCAGCCGCGACCTGTTCCGCTCGATCCTCGCAAGCGAGGAAGAGCATGTCGATTTCCTCGAAACCCAGTTCGAGATGATCGCCCGGATGGGCCTGCAGAACTACATTCAGCTGCAAAGCGAAGCCGCCGGGAGCTGATCCCGGCCCGCCCGCCCCGAAGGCCTACTTCTTCGCGAAGGGGTTCTTCGGGGTGCGCAGCGTCAGCCTTACCGGCACGGCATCAAAGCCCAGGTCGCGGCGGATGCCGTTAACCAGATAGCGTTGGTAACTGGCCGGCAATTCATCCAGCCGGGTTCCGAACAACACGAAGCCCGGCGGCCGGGTCTTGGCCTGGGTGATGTAGCGCAGCTTGATCCGGCGGCCGCCGGGTGCCGGCGGCGGGTTCTTGGCCAGGGCATCATCAAACCAGCGGTTAAGCAGGGCGGTCGGCACGCGCTTTGACCAGGCATCGCGCAATTCGAAGGCCGCGCGGATCAGGTCATCAAGACCTTTGCCGGTGCGGGCGGAAACCGCCAGCAGCGGCAGCCCCTTTACCTGGCTGAGACCATCGTCGAGCGCCTTGCGGATACCGTTGAACAGGCCCGAGGCATCCTCTGCCACGTCCCACTTGTTGATCGCGATCATCAGCGCACGGCCTTCTTCAAGCACCATGCTGGCGATCTTCAGGTCCTGATGCTCCAGCCCGCGCGTGGCATCGAGCAGCAGCACAACCACTTCGGCAAAATCGATCGCGTGGCGGGCATCCGCGACTGCCATCTTTTCCAGCTTGTCGATGACCTGCGCCTTCTTGCGCATGCCAGCGGTGTCGATCAGACGCACGGGCCGGACCTCATCGCTTGCGGGATCGTGCCAGTCCCAGTCAATCGCGATGGAATCGCGGGTAATCCCGGCTTCGGGCCCTGTCAGCAGCCGGTCCTCTTGCAGGAACCGGTTGATCAGGGTTGATTTTCCCGCGTTGGGGCGGCCGACAATCGCGAGCTTGAGCACAGCCTTGGGGTCGTACTCTTCCTCGTCGTCCAGCTCGGCCGCTGCTTCTGCTTCGGCATCCATTTCAAGCTGGCGTTCATTAAGATGCGGCAACAGCGCTTCGAACAGGTCGGCCATGCCCTGGCCGTGCTCGGCTGAAAGCGGTACCGGATCGCCAAAGCCGAGACCGAAGGATTCGTAGAGGCCGTGGTCGCCCGCCTTGCCTTCCGCCTTGTTGGCCACCAGCACCACCGGGACATCGCACTGGCGCAGGCTGCGGGCAATTTCCTCGTCCAGCGGGGTTAGCCCGGCGCGTGCGTCGATCACGAACAGCGCCAAATCGGCGCCAACGAGCGCCGCCTCGGTCTGCTGGCGCATCCGGCCTGGCAGGGTGGCTGCGTCTTCGTCCTCCCAACCGGCGGTATCGACGATGGTAAAATCAAGGCCCAGCAAGTGCGCTTCGCCAAAGCGGCGGTCGCGCGTCACCCCCGGCTGGTCATCGACCAGGGCCAGCTTCTTGCCGACCAACCGGTTCCACAGCGTGGACTTGCCGACATTCGGGCGCCCGATGATAATGACCTGGGGGAGTTTCACCGCGTCAGCCCTGACCTTTCCGCGGCCAATTTGCAAGTCGCACTGTTGATACTTGCTATGCTTTTAACCTTTCCGAAAAGCCGGGCGTTAACCGCGCTTCGCCAGAAGGCGGTGCATGGTTCTGTTCCGATCGCTTCTACCCGCCCTTCTGCTGCTGGTCCTCGCCGCAAGCCCGGCCCATGCGCGCGCGATTGATATTGATGATCGCGATGCAGGCGGAGCAGCGATCGATGGCCTGCCCCCCTACCTGCAATGCGTGCCCTATGCCCGGGAGGTCTCAGGGATCCGGATCTATGGCGATGCCCATACCTGGTGGGATCAGGCCGAAGGACGCTATGCCCGGGGCACCAGGCCCAAGGTGGGCGCGGTCATGGCGTTCCGCCCCAATGGCAATTCGCGCCTTGGCCACATTGCCGCGGTCAGCAAGGTGATCGATTCGCGCACCGTGCTGATCCGCCACGCCAACTGGAGCCCGATCAACGGCCGCCGCGGCCAAATCGAGGACAATGTCCAGGCTGTCGATGTCTCGCCCGAAAATGACTGGAGCGAAGTGCGCGTCTGGTACGGCCCGAACCAGGCCCTGGGCAGCACCCACTGGCCGCTGGCTGGCTTCATCTATGCCAGCAAGCCCATGCCGGGCGAACAGCTGCGCGATCGCGCCGCACCGGCCCGCGCACCTGTGCTGGCCCGCGCGAACAAGCCGGCGAAGGCCGAACCGGCCGCGCGCGATGGCGATCCCATCGCGGCGATCATCAAGCGAGAGCTTGGGATCTAAGCCTTGGCAACCGGCGGATTATCGCCGAGGTCTTCGAACCAGGCTTCGACCGGACCATTGAGCTTGATCGTCAGCGGCTGTCCGTGACGGTCCATGGTCTTGCCGGCCTGGACCCGCACCCAGCCTTCGGAGATCGAGTATTCCTCAACATTGGTGCGGACCACACCCTTGAAGCGGATGCCAACGCCGCGCATCAGCACATCCTGGTTGAACCAGGGGCTGCGCGGGCTGATCGCAAGGCGATCGGGCGGCACATCGGAACCGGCGGCGGGCTTGGCAGGGGTTTCTTCGGTCATGGCTGCGCCTCTATCCGGCTTTCCCCGCTTGTCAATTCGCGCAGGCCCCTTTAAGGGCGCGCTTCGCTGATTGGCCCTGGTGCCCTTTGGTAGGAAGTGGGCGCGTAGCTCAGCGGTAGAGCACACCCTTCACACGGGTGGGGTCACAGGTTCAATCCCTGTCGCGCCCACCACTTCCCCCCTCCCTTGATACCATTGCATTTGGAGGGCATAGCGCCAGCGCTATGCACGATATCCGCTTGATCCGCGACGATCCCGCCGCCTTTGATGCCGCCCTTGCCCGTCGGGACGTGGAACCGCTTGCCGGTTCGATCCTGGCGCTCGATACGGCGCGCCGCGCTGTAGCGACAGCAATGCAAGAGGCGCAGAACCGGCGCAACGAGGCATCTAAGGCGATCGGCGCGGCGATGGGGCGCGGCGATGCGGCCGAAGCCGAGCGGCTCAAGGCCGAAGTGGCCGAGATCAAGGTCAACCTGCCCAAGCTGGAGCAGGAAGACCGCGAGCTTTCCGCCAGCCTGCAGGAAGCCCTTGCCGCCTACCCCAACCTGCCCGATCCCGCTGTACCCGATGGCGAGGACGAAACGCAGAATGTCGAGGTAGCGAAGTGGGGGAAGCTAAGGTCTTTTGATTTCGATCCCGTCGAGCACGCGGATTTGGGTCCTGAGCTTGGCCTCAGCTTTGAAACTGGCGCTCTGATATCGGGAGCGCGGTTCACTTTCCTGCGGGGCCAGATGGCCCGGCTGCAGCGCGCACTCGGCCAGTTCATGCTGGATCATCAGACCGAGACGAACGGGTACACCGAGTGCGCAACTCCTTTACTGGTAAAAGATGAGGCAGTGTTCGGTACCGGTCAGCTGCCAAAGTTTGCCGAGGACTTGTTCCAGACCACCGATGGCCGCTGGCTGATCCCAACGGCGGAAGTCTCGCTCACCAATTCGGTGCGCGAGCAGATCCTTGATGGCGCAACCCTGCCGCTCCGGCTGACCGCGCTGACCCCCTGCTTCCGCAGCGAAGCCGGGGCAGCGGGCAAGGACACGCGCGGCTATATCCGCCAGCACCAGTTCGAAAAGGTTGAGCTGGTCACGATCTGCACGCCCGACCAGTCGGAGGCAGAACATGAGCGGATGACGGCCGCCGCCGAATCGATCCTCCAGGCGCTGGAACTGCCCTATCGCAAGGTGCTGCTCTGCGCTGGCGACATGGGCTTTACCGCGAGGAAGACCTTTGACCTTGAGGTCTGGCTGCCCGGCCAGAACGCCTATCGCGAGATCAGCTCCTGCTCCAACTGCGGCGATTTCCAGGCGCGGCGGATGAACGCCCGCTTCCGCGCAGAGGAAAAGGCCAAGCCGGAATTCGTCCACACGCTTAACGGCTCTGGGCTGGCGGTTGGCCGCACGCTGGTGGCCGTGCTGGAGAATTACCAGCAGGAAGACGGTTCGGTTGAAATCCCGGCGGCGCTGCGGCCCTATATGGGCGGGATCGACCGGCTCGTTCCTCTCTGACCCGAAAGGTCGCCATGCGCATCCTCCTGACCAATGACGACGGGATCTTCGCCCCGGGCCTGACCGTGCTGGAAGCGATCGCGCGGCAGTTTTCGGATGACGTGTGGATCGTCGCACCGGCAGAGGAGCAATCCGGCGCAGGCCACTCGCTTACCCTGTCGCGTCCGGTGCGGCTGCGTGAACATGGCGATCGGCGCTTTTCGGTGTCGGGCACGCCAACCGATGCGGTGATGATGGCGCTGCGGGAAATCATGCCCGCCGCACCCGACCTGATCCTGTCCGGCGTAAACCGCGGTGCCAACCTGGGCGATGACGTGACCTATTCGGGCACGGTCTCGGCCGCGATCGAGGGCGCGTTGGCCGGAATCCGCTCAATCGCGCTGAGCCAGGTCTATGCCAGCGAAGGCATGGGCGATGCCGTTCCCTTCGGCGCGGCCGAGGCCTGGGGCGCCAAGGTGATCGCCCCGCTGCTGGACCTGCCCTTCGCCCCGCGCACCCTGGTCAACATCAATTTCCCGGCCATTTCGGCGGATCAGGTCAAGGGCATCCGCGTGGTCCGGCAGGGCTTCCACGACTACTCGCGCGGGACGGTTGTGGAAGGAATCGATCCGCGCGGATATCGCTATTTCTGGTTTGGTCTTAATGGTATAGAACATACCCCCGGTCATGCGACCGATCTTGAGGCAATCCAGGATGGCTTTGTGGCGGTAACACCTTTGCAGCTCGATTTGACCCACGAGGGTTCGCTTTCCGAATTGGCGGGACGCTTCAGCTGATGCGGCGGGCCGGTATCGCGCTGGCCCTTATCGGGCTGGCCGCCGCCCCGCTCTTGGCAAACGATGATCCCAAGACGGCAACCGAATATGTCGTGCAGCCCGGTGAGACACTGGGCGGCATTGCCAACCGCGCGGCGGTGCCGCGCCTGCTGATCATCGAGGCCAACGGGCTCAAGGAACCCTATATGGTCCGTGCCGGCCAAAAGCTGGTCATCCCCCGTCGCCGCACCCACACGGTGAAGGATGGGGAAACCAGCCTGGGCATCGCGCTGGACTATGGCGTAACCTGGTCCGCCATCGCTGCCGCCAACGGACTTGATCCCAAGAAACCGATCCAGACCGGGCAAAAGCTGGTGATCCCCACCCTGACCAAGGCAAAGCCGCCGTTGGCAGATGCCGCGCCTGCGGCTTTGCCCTCAACTGCTGCCAAACCCCCAGCGGGAACATCGGTGCGGATGGCGCCCGATCCAGGGCCGGCGCCCGGCGCGCCTGTTACAAGCACTCAGCCGCCCGCACGGTTTGCCTGGCCGCTTAACGGCGATATTCGCCGCGGCTTTGCGACCCGCAACGGCAATGCGTCCTTCCACGACGGGATCGATATCAAGGCGGACAAGGGCACGGCCGCCCGCGCCGCAGCGGCTGGAACGGTGATCTTCGCCGGGCAGGGGCCAAAGGAATATGGCCTGACCGTGATCATCCACCACGGCGGCCGCTGGACCACGACCTATTCCTTCCTCGACCGGATCACTGTCCGCGACGGTGACAAGGTCAAAGCGACCGAGCGCGTCGGACTTGTCGGCCAGACGGGCCTTGCCAGCGAACCTCAGCTCCACTTCGAAGTCCGCCGCAACCGCGTCGCGCTTGATCCGGTGAAGTATCTGCCGAAGGACTAGGCGGCTGAAAGCACGACCGGCGCCGAATTGATGATCGCCAGGAAGGGGTGCGGCTCCCGCGCCACCGGGCCCGCCAGCGTGACCCGCAGGTTCCGTTGCAGCAGCTCTTCCAACAGGATCTGCAATTGCAGTTCCGCCAGCCGTGCTCCAACGCAGCGGTGGATGCCGTAGCCGAACGAAAGATGCCGCCGGGCATTGGCACGATCGACCAAAAAGCGGTCCCCATCCGGGAAGATCTCTTCCTCGCGATTGGCGGAGATGTACCACAAGACCACCTTGTCGCCCTTGCGGATCTGGTGGCCCTTGAACTCGACATCGTCCAGCGCGGTGCGGCGCATGTGGATCGCCGGGCACTGCCAGCGGATGATTTCGCTGGCGGCGTTCGAGATCAGGTCAGGCTGGGCGCGCAGCTTGTCCCACTCTTCAGGCCAGCGGCTGAAAGCTTCAACCATGCCTGACATCGAATTGCGCGTGGTATCGTTCCCGCCAACGATCAGCGTGGCCATGTTGCCCATGAATTCGGCGGCATCCATCTGGCTGAGGTCGCTGGAATGGATCATCATCGATAGCAGGTCCGGCCCCGGCTCGGCCGCGGAGCGTTGCTGCCACAGCTCATGGAACCGCCCGGCCATTTCGAACAGCAAGGCGACGCGCTGCTCGGGCGCATTGCGCATCATCTCGAGCGAGGTGATCGCATCGGACCAGACGCGCAGCTTGTGGCGCTCTTCCCAGGGGAAATCGAACAGGATCGCCAGCATGTCGATGGTCAGGTCAATCGATACGGCAGTGACCCAGTCACATGGCTCGTGCCGCGGCAGGCTATCCAGCTTTGCCGCTGTGCGGGCGCGGATCGACTGGCTGAGCCGGGCCATTTCCGAAGGCGTAAAGGCTGGTGCAATTACCCTGCGCTTACCCGTGTGATGCGGCGGATCCATCATGATGAAGGATTCGAAATAGGTCGCCTCGGCGGGGTTGATATCGATGATCGAAACCCCGCCGTGTCTGGCCTCGGACGAGAAGACGAGCGGCTGCGCCTCGATTGCGGTAATATCGTCGTATCGGCTGATCGACCAGAACGGGCCGAAGGCGCTTTCCCGGCAATAGTGAACCGGAGCTTCCCGGCGCAACCGGGCAAAGACAGCATCCGCCGAGCCATCGGCAAAGCGATACGGGGCTGACGGATCGAGCGTGGCGAGGTTGTCCATGGCCGGCTCCTAGTCCTTCAGGTTGCGGGCAATGCGATCAAAGAAGCCGCGCAGCTGGGCCAGTTCGGCGTCGTCAAAGCCAGCGAAGAGCTGGGCATAAACCTCATCCACCGTCTCGCGCAGTTCGTGCAGCAGGCCCCGCGCCCGCTGGGTCGGCACAATCCGCCAGACGCGGCGATCCTCCGGGTGCTGCTGGCGCGAAACCAGCTGCTTCTTTTCCAGGCTGTCGATCGCCAGACCGGCACTAGCCCGTTCCACTTCAAGACAGCGGGCCAACTCGGTCTGGGTCATGCCTTCCTGCCGCAGGACATAGGCCAGCAGCCGCCACTGGGTGCGGCTGAGGTCATATCCTTGTAGGGCCTCGTCCACCACGCGGCGCAGCAGGCGCGGCAGGTCTTCGAACTGAAAGGTCAGCTCATCCAGCGGAGTCGGGAACAGCGAAGCGGTTGAAGACGAAACAAGTTTCATGCCGCCATAGTATGGACAGGTGCTTTATTGTCAAGCGCCTTACAATATTCGCAGGAGCAACGGGCAGCCTGAGCGACTGCCCGTCAGGTCAAAGCGGCTTGAAGCTGACCTTCAGCCCGTCCTTGGGCTTAGGGATTGGCCAGGGCTGCCATTCAGGCTCGTAGCCCGGGGCAATCTCAATCTGATAGCGGCTCAGCAGGTGGGCCATCAGCACCTTCACCTGCATATAGGCGAAGTGCAGCCCCAGGCACATGTGCGCCCCGCCGCCGAACGGCACCCAGGCGTATTTGTGCCGCTTGGCGACCTGTTCGGGGGTGAAGCGCAGGGGATCGAACTTGTGCGGTTCGGGCCAGTGCTCTTCTTCCATGTGGACCGCTGCCGGGCTGATGCCGACCGGGGTTCCCGCAGGCACGCGCACGCCCTTGAAGGTGAAGTCCTTGAGCGCGCGGCGTGGCAGCGAGGGGACCGGCGGGATCAGCCGCAGGGCCTCCTTGAAGGCCATCTCGGTCAGGTCCAGCTTGCCCAGATCGTCATAGGCAAGCGGCCGCCCCTCGCCGCCGGTCACGGCCAGGATCTCGGCGCGCAGCTTGTCCTGCCATTCGGGATTTTTGGCCAGCAGCCAGACCAGTGAAGTGGCCGAACTGGTGATCGTGTCATGCGCGGCCATCATCAGGAAGATCATGTGATCGACCACTTCGTCGACCGGCAGCAGCGAGCCATCCTCACGCGTGGCGGTGGCGAACTGGCTGAACATGTCCTGCCCGCCGCCGGCCGCACGCCGCTTCAGCGTTTCGCGGGTGAAGTAATCGAGCAGGAACTTGCGCCCCGCCACCCCGCGGCCCATCGCGGTGAAGGGCAGCGGCTTGCGGACCACGCCGATCGAGGCCTGGACCATGTCAACAAAGGCCTTGTTGATCGCATCGGCTTCGGGCCCCAGCGGCACGCCCAGGAAGCTATCGGCGGCAAGATCTAGCGTCAGCTGCTTGATCGCCGGATAGAACAGGATTTCCTGGCCGCGCCATTCCTCCGCCCGTTCGGAAATGCCGCGGTTGAGCGCACCCGCATAGTGGCGCATCGGCCCCGGCTTGAAAGCGATCGACAACGCACGGCGATCAGCGCGGTGATGATCGAAATCGAGCAGCATCAGCCCGCGCGGGAACAGCAGGTCCAGCACCGGGCCCCAGCCCTGTTCGGACGAGAAGATCTTTTCACGGTCGAACAGCACCAGTTCGTTCGCATCGGCGCCGAACATGATCACGCCGCGGCGACCAAAGCTGTTGTTGCGATAGATATCACCATACTTGGCGCGCATGCGGTTGCCGAAGCCAGCCGGATCGGCCAGCAATTGCAAGGTGTTGCCCAGGATCGGCCAACCATCCTCACCCGGGATATGCGCAAGCGCATCCTTGGGCTGGGACTGGCTCCAATGGGTAAACTTCGGGGCTTCAGGAGCAAGCGTGGCCATGGGGGGTCCTTTTGCCGTTACTGACACTGATGTAACTTAATCGAACGATTAAATCCATCCCCCAAGCTCGCGCCGCACCAGCGCCTCGAGCATGGCCATCCCCGCAGATGACGTATTGAGACAGTCTAGCGCGGCAAAATCAAGCCCCCCGGCCTCCTCGAACACCTCGCGCCCGCGAATTGCCAGCTCTTCGCGGGTCTCCAGGCAGTCGGCGGAGAAGCCCGGCGCGGCAATGGCAAGCCGCCTTACCCCGCCCTTGGCCAGGGCGGTCAGTGTCTCTTCGGTATAGGGCTCCAGCCACTTGGCGCGGCCAAAGCGCGACTGGAAGCTCGTCTCGATTCGCAAGGCGGGGAACTCTGCCCGCAGCGCCTCGCCCACCAGCCGCGCGGTCTTGCGGCACTGGCAGTGATAGGGATCGCCAAGGTGCAAGGTCCGGTCCGGCATACCATGGAACGAAAGCAGCAGCACTTCAGGTACGAACGGCAGCGCAAGCAGCTGGCGGGCCAGATCGTCACGCAGCGCGGCCACGTGCAGCGGATCATCGTAATAGGGCGGCAGGGTGCGGGTACTGGGCTGCCAGCGCATGGCCGCCAGTTGCCGGCCAAGCTCATCAACCACCGTTGCCGTCGTCGCGCCCGAATACTGCGGGTAAAGCGGCGCGATCAGGATCCGCTCGCACCCGGCGGCCTTCATTTCGGCCAGCACCATGCCCATCGCCGGATTGCCATAGCGCATCGCCCAGCGGACCATGATACCTTCGCCGAGTTGCCCTTGCAGTGCCTCGGCCTGGGCCTTGGTGATCGTGGCCAGCGGGGATCCATCGGGGCCCCAGACCTGTTCATAGGCATGAGCCGATTTCTTTGGCCGGACATTGAGAATGATCCCGTTGAGGATCGGCCACCAGACCAGCTTGGGAATCTCGACCACGCGCGGATCGGACAGGAATTCCTTCAGATAGCGGCGAACCGCCTTGGGCGTGGGTGCGTCGGGCGTCCCCAGGTTGACGAGCAGCACGCCGACGCGCGGTGCGACAACAGGAGGGTGGCCAGCGGGCAGGTTCATGCAAGTTCCCCGGTAAGCGGTAAGGTGTGCATGCGGGTGGATCCCGCAGAATAAAGCGCATTGGCGATGGCCGGGGCGGCCACAGCCACGCCCAGTTCGCCCGGATCGAACGGCGGCGCATCGCCTTCGATGAACTCGATCTCGATTTCCGGGCAATCGACCAGCAGCGGCAGGCCCAGCTGGCTGAGCCGGCCTGACAGCGGCAGGCCATCGGCATAGGCAGTGCTCTGCCCGCGGGCGAGGCCCAGCCCGAACAGCAGCCCGCCCTCAACCTGCTGGCGGGCAATGTCCATGTTCACCACTCGCCCGATATCGAGCACGGCAGTCAGCTTGTCGACACGGATGCCGCGTTCGTCGTGCCGGGCAGCGGCGACCAGCGCGATGCGCCCTACGCGGTCGTCCAGCGTCATCCGGTGGCAGGCCAGGCCCTGCCCTGAGCCGCCGCGGCCGCCGCTCCATTCGGCCAGAGTCGCGGCGCGTTGCAGACAATTCGCCAGCCGGATGTCCTGCCCCAGCATGGCCATGCGATAGGACAGGCCTTCGCGGCCCGAACGCACGGCCAGCTCATCAACGAAAGTTTCGATCAGGAAGCAGCCCAGGGCTGCGGCATTGCCGCGCAAGCGCCCGGTCGAAAGCGGCAGCGCCGCGGGCACGTGTTCCACCAACAGGTGCGGGATCGTATAGGGCGGAACGCAACCCGCCAGCGCCAGCGGATCGGCCCGCCCCTGCGCGGCGCGCGCGGACAGCGGATCTGCCCCCTTGAACAGCCGCGCGCCAAATTCGGCCGTAGTCGCCGGCATGGCCACCCGCAGCTTGAGCGCGGCAAGCGAGCCATCGGGCGCGGTCTTGGCAGCCAGCGCAGCCTGCGCCGGGGCACGTGGCAGGTCGCGCACCACTTCCTGCCAGCGCGACCAGGTGAGCTGCACCGGCTTGCCGACTTCGCGCGCGATGATCGCGGCCTCAACCGCATGGGGCATATCAAGCCGGGCATCAAAGCTGCCGCCAGCGCCAACGGGGTAAAGCACCACCTCTTCCAGCGGGCGATCGAGCGCCTTCGCCACGGCCTTGCGCGTGGCTTGCGGGGCCTGGCTGGCGACCCACAATTCAACCCGGTCCACGCTGACGCGGGCCGTGGCGCTGGCCGTTTCAAGCGGGGCATGGAGCGCCGGGGCAATGCGGTATAGCCGTGCATGGTCAAAGGGAGCATGGAGCAGATCGCCATCTCCGGATGCCGCGATTTCACTGCCATCGCCGCTACGCAGCGCCTCGCCCAGCAGTCGGTCGATCACGGCACTGTCGGGCTTTTGCTGCGCAGCAAAATTGGGCGCGATCAGGGTCAGGGCACGTTCGGCCGACCACCAGTCATGCGCCACGGCCGCAAGCCAATCCGGCCCTTCGACCAGACGCAGCAGGCCGCTTACCGGTGCAGCATTTTCTGCAGCATGGGTACCCAGCCTTGCCTCACCCTGCGGTGCGTGGCGGATCGCGGCAAAGACCATGCCGGGCAGGCGAATGTCGCCGGCAAAGGCATAGCTGCCGTCAACTTTTGCGGGCAGGTCCAGACGCGGGAAGGCCGGGCGGACGCCAGCGGGCTGATCGACTGCGCGCTCGGCCGCAGCCAGCGGGCGCAGCACCGGCGGACTGGGCGGATCGAAGGCCATGGCCTCTCCAACCAGATCGGCAAAGCTGGCACGCCGTTTGCCGTGGGTGATGAACCCGGCGCGTGCCTCGCACTCCTCCCATGTGACGTCCCAGCGCGCAGCGGCAGCCATGGCCAGCATCGCGCGGGCGGTTGCGGCCGCCGCGCGGGCAGCGGCTTCGTGCGCGGCAAGGCTGGTGCCGTCTGCCGTGGCCATGAAAGCTTCGCGCTCGCCAAAGCGCTTGGCAAGAACGCTATCATCGCCCTCAGCCATATCCGGCAGCAGCGGCATCCACATGCTGCGCCATTCCGCGGCGAGCGGGGCATTGGCATAGGCACCGCTGACCGGAGCCGGTTCGACCGCGATCTGGCGCCAGTCCGCGCCCAGTTCCACGGCCACGACCTGCGGTAGCAGCGTGGTGATCCCCTGCCCCATCTCCAGATCGGGCACTGCAACGCTCACCACGCCATCGCGCCCGATCTTGAGCCAGGCATTGAAAGCGGTTTCGCCTTCTCGCGCGGCGAGCGGCGGATCGAACCGGCGCGGGGTCAGTGCCCAGGTGACCAACAGGCCCCCGGCTGCCCCGGCTCCGATCAGAACGCCCCGCCGCGTCAGCTGCATCAGCTATTGTCCAACCAGGTCGCAACGCGGCGGGCCAGCGCCAGGAAAGCCTCGGCCTGCGGGCCATCGCCTGCAGCCGGAGGGACACCGGCATCGCTGGCCTGACGGATCGCGAGATCAAGCGGGATCCGTCCGAGGAAGGCGTGGCCCAGCCTTGCCGCTTCGGCTTCGGCGCCGCCGCGCCCGAACGGATCGGACACTTCGCCGCAGTGCGGACAGGCATAGCCGGCCATGTTCTCGACCAGCCCGATCACCGGCACCTGGCCGACTTCGAACAGCTGCATCGCCCGGGTGGCGTCGATCAGCGCGAGGTCCTGCGGAGTAGAGACAATCACGGCTCCGGCCGGCTTGTGGCGCTGAAGCATGGTCAGCTGCACGTCGCCCGTGCCGGGGGGCAGGTCAACCACCAGGATCTCGGCCGCGCCCCAATCGGCATCAACCAGCTGGCCCAGGGCATTGCCCGCCATCGGTCCGCGCCAGGCGATCGCCTTGCCTGGCTCAATCAGGTTGCCCATCGACAGGACGCCAACACCGAATGCGCTGGGCACCGGTAGCAATTGCTTTTCACGGGCATCGGGGCGCTTGCCCTCGGTGCCCAGAAGACGCGGCTGCGACGGGCCATAAATATCGGCATCGACCAGTCCGACCTTGCGGCCCAACCGGGCCAGAGCAACGGCCAGGTTGGCCGAAACAGTCGACTTGCCAACGCCCCCCTTGCCTGAACCGACCGCGACGATCCGCCGCTTGGGCTTGTCTGCCATCATCGCCACGCGGACTTCGTTCACGTCTGGCGCAGCCCCAAGCGCTTCCTTCACCGCTGCCTCCAGCCGGTCTCGCTCGATCCCGTCAAAGCCGCTGGCATCAAGGATCACCGTGGCCGCGCCATCGGCCAGCCGCAGTGACTGCAACCGGGCCTGGGCCAGGGGGGGCAAGAGGGACTTCAGTGCATCAGTATTGCTCAATGGGAGCCTCCGTTTGCTATGGCCCGCCCCCTAGCAAGGAAAAAGCGCAGCGAGACCCTGTTTTTTGGTCCAGTACTACCTATAACGAAGTGCATGAGTGCAAATGGCAGTTTCAGGCCGGGTCAGTGGCTGGCTATGGCTGGGCGCAAGAGCCCGTGGGGCAATGGAAACGATGCTGGCGGCAGCGGCGGTGGCGAAGAGCCTCCTGCAACTCCGCCCGGCGATGGCGCACCGGCCGGCGATCCGCCCGGCCCATCGGGCCCGCGTAATCCGTGGCTCAAGCCGGACGACTATGCCGGTGAACGCCGTTCGCCCAATATAGAGGACATCTTCCGCGCCAAGCGCAAGGGCCCCGGTGGTGGAGGCGGCGGCGGTGGCGGCTTCCCCTCGCTCCCACCGCGCGCCAACGGCAAGAGCTGGTGGCCGGTGATCCTGGGTGGCGTGGCGCTGCTGTGGCTGTTCAGCAGCTCGACCCACCAGCTCAGCCCCAAGGAGCAGGGCATCGTCACGACCTTTGGCAAGTACAGCCGCACGATCGGTTCGGGCGTTAACTTCACGGCGCCCTGGCCATTCCAGAAGGTTGAGACACGCGATGTCACCTCGGTCACCAATGATGTGATCCCCGAGGGAGAGGGCGAAAACCTGGTGCTGACCAGCGACCAGAACCTGATCGACCTGTCTTATCAGGTGCGCTGGAACATAAAGAACCTGGAACAGTTCACCTTCGCTTCGACCGACCCCCAGTCAACCGTGCGCGATGTGGCCGAAGCGGCCATGCGCCTGTCGGTGGCGGAAGTGCCGCTGAAGGCCGTGTGGGATGGCACCGGCCGCGGCCAGCTGGAAGCAAACACCCGCCGCCGGATGCAGGACATCCTTGATGCCTATCGCACCGGCGTCAACGTAATCGGGGTCGATATCAAAAAGGCCGATCCGCCAGAAAAGGTTGCTGACGCGTTCCAAAAGGTCAACGTTGCCCAGCAGTTGGCCGAGCGCGACAAGAACAATGCCCAGGCCTGGGCGCAGCAGACCCTGGCCCGCGCCGAGGGTGAGGCCGCGGCCTTTGACAAGGTCTATGCCGAGTACCGGCTGGCCCCCGAAGTAACCAAGCGGCGAATGTATTACGAAACCATGGAACGCGTGCTGTCATCGAACGACAAGGTCGTGGTCGAAGCCAATGGCGTAACGCCCTACCTGCCTTTGCCTGAACTGCGCCGCCGTGCGCCGGAAGCGGCGCCTGCCGCGGGAGGCCAGTGATGCTGACCAGCCTGTGGCAACGCAACAAGGGCGCCGTGCTGGCGCTGGGTGCAGCCGCGATCGTGGCGATGTCCTCGATCGTGATCGTGCCTGAAACGCAGCAGGTGGTGGTCGTGCGACTCGGTGAGCCGGTTCGCAAGATCAACGCCTTCAAGCCCAACCAGGCCTTCGGTTCGACCGGCGCTGGGATTAGCTGGCGCATTCCGTTTATCGAACAGCTGGTCTGGATCGACAAGCGGCTGCTCTCCTTCCCGATGGAGCGTCAGACCGTGCTATCGACCGACCAGTTGCGGCTGGAAGTCACGGCCTATGCCCGTTTCCGGATCATCGACCCGGTCAAGATGGTAAAGACCGCCGGCACAACCGACCGGGTGATGAGCCAGCTCCAGCCGATCATGACTTCGGTTCTGCGCCAGGAACTGGGCAAGCGCACCTTCCAATCGCTGCTCAATGCCGAACGCGGCGCAGCGATGACGCAGATCAAGCAGAACCTTGATCGGCAGGCCCGTGAATATGGCGCCCAGGTGATCGACGTGCGGATCCAACGCGCTGACCTGCCCGCCGGCGCGCTTGAATCCGCGTTCGCCCGCATGCAGGCCGCACGTGAGCAGGAAGCAACCACGATCCAGGCCCAGGGCCAGAAACAGGCTCAGCTGATCACCTCGGAAGCCGAGGCGCAAGCAACCCAGATCTATGCCGCCGCCTTTGGCAAGGACCCGGCCTTCTATGATTTCTACCGGGCGATGAAGAGCTATGACGCCACCTTCGCCAATCAGGCGAACAAGGGCAGCAGCACTATCATCCTGTCGCCAAACAACGAATACTTGCGGCAGTTCAAAGGCCGGTAAGTGACGTTGGTGGAACCATTCAATTCCGGTTCAGGCTGGAACGATTGAATCCATCCCGCGCCCGCTGCAGGGTGTGACGAATTTGAAGAGGAAGCTGAACACGTGCGATACGCCTATGGAGTAACGAGTGCACTTCTGGTTGGAGGTGCGGCCGTTTCGGTGCTGACCGGCATTCCCGCCGGGGCACAGGTTGCGCAGAACGACGCCGCCCGGATGGAGGCTGTTGTGCCCCGCGCCGGTGCGCCAGCCAGCTTTGCCGAGCTGACCCAGCAATTGCAGCCTGCGGTGGTGAACATCGCCACGCGCCAGCGCGTGCGCGTGGCCAATGGCAATCCCTTTGCCGGTACCCCATTCGAAGACCTGTTCGGCGGTGGCAACGGCGGAGCCACCACGCGTGAGGCACAGTCGCTCGGTTCGGGCTTTATCATTTCGGCCGATGGCTATGTGGTCACCAACAACCATGTGATCACGGCCGATGGCCAGGGCGAAGTCCAGTCGATTACCGTAACGCTGAGCGACGGGAGCGAGCACACCGCCCGCCTGATCGGCCGCGATGCTCAATCGGACCTGGCCGTGCTCAAGATCGATGCGGGCAAGGCCTTGCCCTTCGTCAAGTTTGGCAACAGCGAAGCAGCCCGCGTTGGGGACTGGGTGATCGCCATCGGCAATCCCTTCGGCCTGGGCGGCACGGTGACTTCGGGGATCGTCTCGGCGGTCCACCGCTCATCGGGCGCCAGCCGCTACATCCAGACCGATGCCTCGATCAACCGCGGCAACTCGGGTGGCCCGCTGTTTGACATGAAGGGCAATGTGATCGGCATCAACAATGCCATCTTCTCGCCCACCGGGGGCAATGTCGGGATCGGTTTTGCCATTCCCGCGGATATTGCGGCCCCGGTCGTCGACAAGCTGATGCGCGGCCAGGCGATCGAGCGCGGCTACCTTGGCGTTACGATCGTCCCCGTGACCGAAGACGTGGCCGACTCGCTGGGTCTGGCCCGCAACCGGGGCGAACTGGTTCAGACCGTTCAGCCGGGCCAGGCTGCCGCCGCAGCGGGCCTGCAGCCGGGCGATGTGGTGGTGAAGGTCGACAATAAGGAAGTTGCGCCTGACAACACCTTGTCGTTCATCGTCGCCAATACAGCCCCCGGCAAGCGGATCCCGATCGAGGTGATGCGCAATGGCAAGCGTCTGACGCTGACTGCCACGGTCGGCAAGCGCCCGAGCGAAGAGGAACTGGCCAAGCAGACGTTCGCGCCGGCAACCCCTGACGCGGATGACCGGTATAACCGCGCGCCGCAAAAGCAGGGCGAAGGGCTGGCCGAGCGTGCGCTGGGCCTTTCGGTTCTGCCGATGACCCCGCAGATCGCCAGCCAGATTGGCCTGCCTGCCGACACCCGCGGACTGGTGATTTCGGTGGTCGATGGCACGTCAGACGCTGGGGCCAAGGGCCTGCAGCGCGGCGATGTGATCCTCTCGGCAAATTATCGCGACGTGCTGACCATTGCCGATCTGGAATCGATTATCCGCGCTGCTAAGGCTGAGAACCGCGCTGCGGTGCTATTGCGTGTCCAGCGCCGCGGCCAGCCGGCTGCTTACCTGCCGGTGCGCATTCGCTAACTGGCTTATAAGCTGCTGCATACAACAACCCCCGCCCTGACCGGCGGGGGTTTTTGTTGTGGGTCATCCGGGACGACTGCCGGTTGCCTCGCGCAGGAACTCATCATTTGCGGCAGGCGGCTGAGCCTTCGGTTCCGCACCCCCTGCAGGAAGCTGCTCTTGCCGGTCAGGCTCAACCATGTTCCCCTGATCGTCGGCATAATAGTATTCGTCCGGATTGCCGCCAAGCTGCGCCTCGTCGTCCGGCTCCAGCTGCCAGGCCGGCAGGGTCACCTCGGTATCGAACTTTTCGACCGGTCGGCTCGCCACGGCAGTGGTCATATATGCGGCAAAGGCGCGAGCCGGGGCGGTGCCGCCCTGCAGGCCCGGCACCGCCTTGGCATCGTCGCGCCCCATCCAAACCCCAGTGGTGATCCCGCTCGAGAAGCCAAGGAACCAGCCGTCCTTGTTCGAATTGGTCGTGCCGGTCTTGCCCGCAACCGGCCGGCCAATGCTGGCCGCGCGGCCCGTGCCGGTGCTGACCGCACTTTGCAGCAGGTCGGTAATCCCGGCCGATACATAGGCCGGAACCAGCATCGGCCCTTCCCGGACCTCGCGCTGGTACAGCACCTTGCCGTCGACCGTCTGGACCTTGGTAATGCCATAGGGATCAACCGCGCGACCCTTGGCCGAAACGGCGGCGAAGGCGCGGGTCATATCAATCACGCGGACATCGTTGGTACCCAGCACCATCGACGGCACGGTCGAAATCGGCGTACTGATGCCAAAGCGGCGGGCGATCCCCGCCACCGCGCTGAAGCCCACCTCGTTGCCGAGCTGCGCCGCCACCGTGTTTTTCGAATAGGCAAAGGCCGTGCGAACATCGATCTCACCGGCATAGGTCCCGTTTGAGTTGCGAGGGCTCCAACCGTCGATCGTGACGGGCTCATCGACCACGCGATCGTTGGGCGTATAGCCGGCCTCAAGCGCGGCCAGATAGACGAACAGCTTCCAGGCCGAACCCGGCTGGCGTACAGCGTTAACGGCGCGGTTATAGTTGGACGAGATGTAGTCCGTGCCCCCGACCATCGCCAGCACCGCGCCATCGCGGTCCATGCTGACCAGCGCGCCTTGCGCACCCTTGGGGGTGTTGGTTTCGATTGCCTGGGTCGCCGCCGCCTGCATCTTGGGATCAAGCGTGGTCCAGACTTCGATCGCCTGGGTGTTGTCAGGCAGCAGCAAGTCAAGCTGCGGCAGTGCCCAGTCGGTGAAATAGCGCACCGAATTCTGGCCCTTTTCAGCCGCGAACTTGATGGCGCCAAAATCGACCGCGGCGGCCTGCGAAGGGGTCACATCGCAATTGTCCTTCATCACCGACAGCACCACTTTGGCGCGGCCGATTGCGGCTTCGCTGTCGGCAGTGGGCGAATAGTGCGACGGCGCCTTGACCAGGCCGGCGATGATCGCCGCCTCGGGCAAGGTGATCTCGGTGCCCGGATGGCCAAAGAACTTGCGGCTGGCCGCATCGACGCCATAGGCCCCACCACCGAAATAGACCTTGTTAAGGTAAAGCTCGAGGATCTGGTCCTTCGAGAATTTCCATTCCATCGCCAGGGCGAGCACCGCCTCGCGCAATTTGCGGGTATAGCTGCGGTTGTTGTTCAGAAAGACGGTTCGTGCCAGCTGCTGGGTGATCGTCGAGGTCGCCCGGACCGACTTGCCGGTCGAAATCGAGACGAAACCTGCACGGGCAAGCCCGATCGGATCGATCCCGGGGTGCGAATGGAAGCGGCGGTCTTCTACCGAAACCATCGCCGTGCGCATAATTTGCGGGATCTGCTCATGGCTGAGCCAACGGCCATAGCTTGGCCCGATCGAGACAAGTTCGGTGCCGTCGCGGGCACGCACCAGAATGGTCTGGCCAACCTGGCTGCCCTTAAGCTCTTCAAACTCCGGCAGCGAACGCGCCGTCAGGCCGACCGCCACGCCAAGCGCCAGCACACCAACTACAGCCAGCGACACTGCCCAGACAACCAGCCTGCGGACAAACCGGCTAAATCCCGACGGTTCCTCGCGTTCGGGCGTACCGCGCCCCTTTACTTCCTTGCGCGCCATTGCGGTCTGCTAATCCCTCCAGCGAGCCGGCAAAGGCTCAGTCCTGCTCTGCATAGGCGATTTGTAACCTGGGGTGAATCGCAGAATTGATGCAGGCCGCGTGCTTATTCCTCCGGCTCGAAATCCAGGCTGGCGCTGTTGATGCAATAGCGCAGCCCGGTTGGGGCCGGACCATCGGGAAAAACATGGCCCAAGTGGCCATCGCAGCGGGCACAGCGCACTTCGGTGCGGATCATACCGTGGCTGGTATCAACCAGCTCATCGATCGGCGCGCTCGGCAGCGGCGCGGTGTAGCTGGGCCAACCGCAGCCGGAATCGAACTTGTCGTCCGAAGCGAACAGCGGCGCGCCGCAGCCGCCACAGGTATAGGTTCCGGTCTCCTTGTTGCGCTCAAACTTGCCGGTAAACGGCCGCTCGGTCCCGGCCTGGCGCAGGATGTGGTACCGCTCGGGCCCCAGCTTTTCCAGCCATTCGGCTTCGGTCAGGTTCAGCTTGTCTGCCATGTCCGGTCTCCTTGCTGGGTGAATATGGGATCGGGAGAGGCGTGCGACAACCGCCGCGAATTCTGCTCCGGAGCCTAAAGCCCCCGGAACAGCGACAGCATCCGGGCCCAGGCGCGGTCGGCCTGAACCTTGTCATAGACCGGGGCGTCAATCGTGCACCAGCCGTGGTCGGCGGGGTAAACCTCTACTTCCGCGGCCCGGCCAGCGGCCTTTGCCGCCGCGCGCAAGGCGTCCTTGTCTGCAGGAGCGCGGGCATCATCATTGCGAGCAATGGCAAACAGGTAGCCGGCCCTGGTTGCCTTCAGCAGCAGGTGCGGACTGTCCGCCTTGTCGGTTACGAGGCCACCCCCATGGAACGATGCCGCGGCGCGAACCCGGCCCGGTGCAGCGTGGGCCGTGCGGACGGTGAACGGCCCGCCCATGCAGTATCCCGCCGCGCCGATCCCGCGCTTCACGTTGACCGCAGCCTGCTTGTCGAGCCAGCCAACCGCGGCGCGCGCATCACGCTCTATCGCTCCGGCGGTGAGCAACGGGATCATCGGCCGCAGCTTGGCCTGCCCCTCCGGCGTCCGCCATTCGGCAATGGCCTTGAAATGCGGGGCGGGAGCAGAACGGTAATACTGGTTGAGCACAAGCACCGCATAACCATCGGCCGCCAGGCGCCGCGCCATCACCTTGTAGGCATCGCGCAGGCCGGCAATGTCTGGCCACAGGATCACGCCGGGGTGCTTGCCCTTGGCGGGATGCACAAAGAAGGCATCCATCTTGCCATCCGGCGTGGCGAGGGTGACCATCCGTTCCGTCAGGCCTTGCGGAACGGACCCAGCCAGCGGTGCAGCCAGGGCACCCAGCCCCGCCGCGCCCAGCGCAGCAAAACCGCGGCGATCGATCCCCTGGAATTCCAGCGCGCGTTCTTCTTCGATTGCGGTCAGATCGTCACACATCGCCAAGCTCCCTTTGCTCGATACCTCGTGATAACCCGTGTTGCACAAGAGGGCTAGCTTAACCGGGCGATTAACGGCACAATTGCCGCCAAGGGAGCGACCCGGATTCACCGGGCGTACAGAATTGGAGGGATGGGATGGCCCGCTTGATTGATGGAATGCGCCTTAAAGTGGCGCTGCTGGCACTGGCGCTGCCGTTGGCAGCATGCAAGCAGCAGCCCAGTTCGGAAATGCCTGGCGCGGTCAATGCGGAGCGGATCATCGCCGCCAATCCGGATGAATGGCTGTCTTATGGCCGTACCTATGACGAACAGCGCCATTCGCCGCTCGATCAGATCAACCAGACTACCATCAAGGACCTCGGGCTGGCCTGGTTCGCCGATCTTGATACCGCGCGCGGTCAAGAGGCCACGCCCCTGGCCATTGATGGCAAGATCTACATCACGACGGCCTGGTCCAAGGCCAAGGCCTATGATGCGGTCACCGGCAAGCTCGAATGGGAATACGATCCCAAGGTCCCGGGTGAGCGGGGCGTTGCCGCTTGCTGCGATGTGGTGAACCGCGGCTTTGGCGCCTGGGGCGACAAGCTGTTCATGGGCACGCTCGACGGGCGACTGGTGGCGCTGGATCGCAAGACCGGCAAGGAAGTGTGGAGCGTGGTTACGCTTGATCAGTCCAAGCCCTATACGATCACCGGCGCCCCGCGCGTGATCAATGGCATGGTCCTGATTGGTAACGGCGGCGCGGAAATGGGCGTGCGCGGCTTCCTGACCGCCTATGATGCCGATACCGGCAAGGAATTGTGGCGGTTCTACTCGGTGCCCGATGCGCCCGGTAAGAACAAGGAAGAGCATCTCAAGAAAGCCGAAGCCACCTGGAAGGGCGAATGGTGGAAGCAGGGCGGCGGCGGCACCATGTGGGATGCCATGGCCTATGACCCAGAGCTCGATCTGCTCTATGTCGGGGTGGGCAATGGCAGCCCCTGGAACCAGTTCTACCGTTCGGCTGGCGAAGGCGATAACCTCTATCTCTCCTCGATTGTCGCGCTGCGGCCTAAAACGGGTGAGTATGTCTGGCACTTCCAGACCACCCCGGGCGAGACCTGGGACTATACCGCCACCCAGCACATCATGCTGGCCGACCTGAAAATCGACGGAGCCAAGCGCAAGGTGCTGATGCAGGCACCCAAGAACGGCTTCTTCTTCGTGCTTGACCGGGAAACCGGCAAGCTGATCAGCGCGAAGAACTATGTCCCCGTCAACTGGGCGACCGGTTTCGATATGAAGAGCGGCCGGCCGATCGAAAATCCGGATTCGCGCTATTACCGCACCGGCAAGCTGTGGCTTGGCACGCCGGGTCCGATCGGCGCACACAATTGGCACCCGATGGCCTTCAACCCCAAAACCGGGCTGGTCTATATTCCCGCCATAAACAACTCGTTCGCCTTCATTCACAACCCGAACTGGAAGGCCAACAAGCAGGGCTTCAATGTCGGTCTGGACCTGGCCTCGGGTATGCTGCCGGCGGACAAGGCGGTCCGGGCCGGGGCCAAGGCGGTCACCACGGGTGAACTGGTGGCCTGGGATCCGGTCGCGCAGAAGGCGCGCTGGACGATCAAGTATCCTGGTGCCTGGAACGGCGGCCTGCTCTCGACCGCAGGCGACCTGCTGTTTCAGGGCAACATGGCTGGCGAATTCAACGCCTTTGATCCTGCCAATGGCAAGAAGCTGTGGAGCTTCAACGCGCAGACCGGGATTGTCGCGCCGGCTTCAACCTTCCGGGTGAAGGGCGAGCAATATGTTGCGGTCCTGGCCGGATGGGGCGGCGCCTGGCCGATTACCGCGGGCTACCTGTCTGAACCCAATGGTCCGATCCGCAACCAGTCGCGGCTGCTGGTCTTCAAGCTGGGCGGCAAGGCGAAGCTGCCCGATATGGATTCGGCCGCTCCGCCGCCGCTCGATCCTCCGGCCTTGACCGGCACTCCGGCTCAACTGGCTGAAGGTCAGAAGCAGTTCGGCCAGTTCTGTGCCGTCTGCCACGGCGATGCGGCAATCGGCACCTCGCTGACCCGCGACCTGCGCCGCGCAGGATCGCTCGGAGACGCGAAGATGTGGAACGATATCGTGATCGGCGGCGCGCTCTCCGCCAACGGCATGGTCAGCTGGAAGAACGAGCTGACGCCGCAGCAGGCCGAAGCGATCCGCCATTACGTGATCAAGCGGGCGCACGAGGATAAGGCGCTGGGCGACTAAGCCCACGTCGCAAGGTTGAAACACAAAACCGGTCCGGCCCAGCGCCGGGCCGGTTTTTTGTTCAGATCACGAAATCGAGGATTGCCGGCAGCTGCTTGGTGCGGCGGTTCGTGACCATGCGTTCGTGCAGGGTGCTGATCTGCGCGCTGCCGGTCTTCACGAACAGGAACGGAAAGATCCCGTGAAGCAGGCAGGCGAAGCCGCCCAGGATCATCCGCGTGCCAAAGCCGGTCGCCATGACCAGATGTTCGCCATAGGTCTCATCAACACTGGCAGGGTGCTCGGTGAAGAGGGTCTTGAGGGACATGGCATGCTCTCCCGGTTTCTGCTGCAAGGATATGCCGAAAATGATGCAAAATCTTCACCGTTTTTATGGACTGATTGCCCAATCTATGCAATTTTATCCCAATGAATGACAATTCATCGCAATTGGATTCGATTGATTGGGCGATCCTGGCGGTCTTGCAAAGTGATGCCTCGCTGGCGGTCCAGGACGTGGGGGACCGGGTCGGCCTGTCCAGCAACGCCTGTTGGCGGCGGATCAAGCGGCTGGAGGATAGCGGGATCATTGCCCGCCGGGTGGCGCTGGTCGATCCGGCAAAGCTCGGCCTTGCCACCACGGTCTTCGTTTCGATCCGCACCAACCGCCATGACCCGGCGTGGCTGGAAGCCTTTTCGCGCGGGGTGGCCGCAATCGACGAGATCGTCGAATGCCACCGCATGGCCGGCGATGTCGATTACCTGCTCAAGCTGGTGGTGCACGATATCGCCCATTATGATCGGATCTATCGCAAGCTGATCGCCGCGATCCCCGACCTGGCCGATGTTAGTTCCAGCTTTTCGATGGAGCGGATGAAGGCGACGACCGCCCTGCCCCGCCCTACTTGATCGGGCTACTTGCGCAGCAGCCAGCCGAACACTTCGGGCAGGCGGCGTGCCCAGGCGTTTTCCTCGTGCTCGGCGCCATTGTAAACCTTGCTTTCCCAATCGCGTCCGCGCTGCCAGCCGCTCGCGGCCATGCGCGCGTCGATCGCCTGCTGGTAAGGCGCATAGAAGGCATCGAGTGTGGCCGTGCCGTGGTCCATCCACACCCGGCGGCCATTGGCCTGGCCCAGCCGCGCCGCGAACCAGCCATCCCAAAGCGCGATCAGTTCCGGATTTGCCGAACCAACTTTCGCCGGATCAGCTGCCGGCCAGTGCGACGAAATGCAGCCCGCCCGGCCATAGGTCTCAGCCCGTTCCAGAAAGGCATAGCAGCTCATCAGCCCGCCCATGCTTGAACCCATGATCGCCGTATCATCGCGGCCCGGACGGGTACGAAAACTGGCGTCGACCCATTGCTTGAGCGGACCGGCCAGCCAATCGAGATAGGCCTCGCTCAGCACTGGCCCGCCCGTCATCGCGTCCATCGCCGCGCGCGGGGTACCGGTTGAAGCCTGATAGAGCGATTGCGGCAGGTACTGACGATAGCGGTCCCGGCCCGGCGCCCACACGCCCACGATAATGTGCGGCGCAACCTTGCCGCGCTTCATCGCCGCCAACATCGCCTGGTCGGCGGCCCAGACCTTGTTGAAGTTGCTCTTGGCCGGATCGAACAGGTTATGCCCGTCGTGCATATAGAGCACCGGATAGCGCCGGTTACCGCGATCATAGCCCGGCGGCAGCCAGATCGTCAGCCGCTGCTCGGGCAGGCCGGCGGCGGCGACGTGTTCGTATTCAAGGAACCGCCCGGTCTGCTCGCGGGCAAGCACCGGGGCGGCCAGCAAAGCGCCGATCAGCGCCAGCAGGCCGCCCAGCGCCCTCACTTGGCCGGTACCAGCCGAATTGCAAAGCCACCGCCCGGAGCGATCCGCAGGGTCAGGCTGTCGGCACTGGTCAGCACCTTGCTTTCAATTGCGATCGAATGGCGCTTGTCGGTACGGTAATCCGCATCATCGCCATCGCGATAGATTTCCGCCTTGTAGCGCTTGCCCGCGGTCAGGAAGTCCAGCTTGAAGGACACGGTGTGGGCATTCTCATCCCCCACCGCGCCGACATACCAACCTTCGCCGCCGCGCTCCTTGCGGGCGATCGTGACATAGTCACCAATCTCGCCATTGAGGACGCGGGTTTCCTGCCAGTCGGTCGGAACGTCGCGGATGAACTTCATCTCCTTCGGGAACTTGGCGTAGTTCTCCGGCGTATCGGCCAGCATCTGCACCGGTGAATAGATCACCACGTAAAGCGCCAGCTGCTTGGCCACGGTCGAAAGCAGGTCGCTGTTCTCCGCACCCTTCAGGCTCAGCACGCCCGGGGTGAAGTCCATCGGCCCTTCGAGCATCCGGGTGAAGACCAGGTTTGCTTCATGCTCCGGCGGGTTCTTGCCACCCAGCCAGGCGTTGTATTCCATCCCGCGCATGCCCTCGCGCGCCACCCAGTTGGGATAGGTCCGCTGCAGGCCCGTGCCCTTGACCGGCTCGTGGCTGTCAAAGGCGATTTTGTACTTGGCTGCCGCCTCGGCCACGCGGACGAAGTGGTTGGTCATCCACTGGCCCTGATGCCATTCGCGGTATTTCCTGCCATCGGCATCGACCCGTTCGATCTGGCCGGCGTCGGTGACATAGCCGGTCTTGACCACCATGTAGCCATTGTCGGCGGCGAACTTGAACGCCTTGTCGAGCTGGTTGTCATAGTGTGTCGCGGCACCGCCGGTTTCGTGGTGGCCGATCAGGCGAACGCCCTTTTTCCTAGCATAGGCGGCCAGCGCCTTCACGTCGAAGTCTTCGGTCGGCTTGGCAAAGTCCATGTCCCAGCCATTGCCGAACCAATCACCGTCCCAGCCCACGTTCCAGCCTTCGACCAGCACGTCCGGCACGCCGTTGGCAGCGGCGAAATCGATGTACTTCTTGACGTTGGCATTGGTCGCGCCGTGCTTCGGCCCGCGCGCCCAAGACCATTCGCCCTTGATCATGTTCCACCAGACCCCGGCAAACTTGCCAGGCTTGAACCAGCTCATGTCGCCCAGCTTGTTGGGTTCATTCAGGTTCAGCATCAGGTGGCTGTGATAGATGCCGGGTGCATCATCGGCGATAATCAGCGTGCGCCAGGGCGTGCTCCAGCCCCCCGTCTTGCGAACCTTGGCCTCGCCCGCGCCGGGCGTCAGGTTGGCGCGCAGCGTAGTGCCTTCGGTGCGGGTTACCGCCATGCCTGAATAGTCGACCAGCGCCGCTTCGTGCAGCGCCACATGGGTGCCGTCAGCCAGCTTGATCGTGACCGGAGTATCGGCCGTGCTGACCGCCGAAAGCGGGGTCTTGTTGTAAAGGTATTCCTCACGGTTCCACAGGAAGGCCGGCTTCCACCAGGCTGTGCCATCCTGGGCGAAGGCGAACTCGGTCAGCTCGTCGGCGATGTTGGTCTTCGCCATGTTGGGCTGCTGCGGAAACTCATAGCGGAACCCGACCCCGTCTTCATAAAGCCGGAAGGTAACGGTAAAGACCCGCGCCAAGGCCGTCGTTTCCTTCAGGTGGACCTTGAACTCGCGGTAACGGTTGCGGATATTCGCCCACTCGCCCCACGGCTGGGTCCAGGTCTCGTCAAAGTCCCGCACTTCCTGGCCGGTGATCGTCAGGCGGCGGTCGATCTTTGCCTCATCGGTAAACAGGAAGCCAAGGCGCGATGGTGCGATAATCTGCTTGCCCTTGCGGGTTACGGCATAGGCTGCGCGGCCATCGCCATCGATCGTCACCGCCACGCTGACCGCGCCATCGGGTGAGCTGGCCGTAACGGGCGCCTGCTGAGCCAGCGCCGGAGCAGCTGCCAACGCCAGGCCAAGGCCAAGCGCAAAACGGATCGGCTTCATGTCAATTGCTCTCCCGGATAAGCACGGTACCAAAGGCCGGCAAGCGGCCGGGTTCTGCCCCGTTGGCCGCAAAAATCACCTCGCCGCTGGTTCCTTGGTCTTCGGGCCAGGCCGCATCGGCTGATGAAAGATTGAAAATCGCAACCACAACCTGCCCGGCCGACTTACGACGCAGCACCAGCCGCGCTTCGTCGACCAGTACCACTTCGCAGGTGCCGTTGCGCAGCGCCGGGGTCTGGTGCCGCAGCGCCAGCAGGGTACGGGTAAGGTTCAGCAGCGAGGCCGGATCACTTTCCTGCCGGTCAACCGCCTTGGCCATATTCTCTTCGCCCAGCGGCAGCCACGGCGCGGCGCTGGCGGTGAAGCCACCCTGCTCGCTTTGCGCCTGCCA
>JACCDJ011103741.1_pt1 | contig 80001 bp, 64 predicted proteins | sample 7444481 | NCBI WGS metagenome assembly JACCDJ01 (sample SAMN15323435, study PRJNA562643) | freshwater metagenome | isolation source: river surface water | place: USA:Blue River Watershed | collected 2017-08-15
CACGATGCAAACCGGAACATGGCGATCATGATACGGCTGTGACCCGATGTTGACAAAAATGCCACTGATGGTAAAATGCCATCATGATCAAGACGCAGATTCAAATTCCTGACGAATTGTATCACACGGCAAAGGCCATCGCCGAGCAACGCGAGTGGTCGCTGGCCGAGGTGGTGCGTCGAGGACTGGAACACATGGCAGTTGCCTATCCCGTCAGACCGATCAAGCCAGACTGGCAGTTGCCCGTGCTGAAGAAAGGAGATTTTCGCCGCGGTTGGGAACAACTGGATCTCAAGGCATTGGCGGAAATGGATGAAATCCGTGAGATGATCCCATGATCGCCATCGATACAAACATTTTGCTCTATTCGCTGGATCCGGAGTCGCAAGGGCACGAAGCCGCGGTGGCTTTTCTCCGGGAATGCTTCGGCGATGCCAGCAAACGCATCGTTCTGTGTGACTACGTGCTGACGGAGCTCTATGTTCTGTTGCGCAATCCTGCCGTGCTCAGCCATCCGCTCTCTGCCAAGTCGGCCCGCGATCTGGTGGTTTCCTATCTGGACATTCCCAACGTGAGAAGAGTCGAGCATGCTTCTGTCATGGATCAAGTGTGGAAAGCCGCAGGCTCCAAGGACTTTGCCCGACGCCGGATTTTCGATGCTCGTCTAGCGCTCACCTTGCGCCATCATGGTGTGACCCATTTTGCCACAGCGAATGTCAAAGATTTCCAAGGCTGGGGCTTTGCCAAAGTTTGGAACCCGCTGTTGCGGCGCGCGTAGCGGCTTCGCATGGTCCCTCATGAAGCGTCCCGTTGGGACGCGAAATGGTTGGGGAAAACACGGTCCCACGGTTTCTCCGTGGGCTGAGATGAAGGATCCCGTAGGGGACCGAAGACCAATATCGAACCGGAATCGCATGGACCCTTGCCTGCCTTCCCGTCCTGACAGGACGACTCATACCAGCCCACGGAGCATCCGTGGGTCAGGCAACCAACAATCTCCCTGCGTCCCAACGGGACGCTTCATCGAAACGCTTGCGTCGTCTGATATGATCTTTGTATGGCACACTCACTCGCCAACGTGATTCTTCACATCGTCTTTTCCACAAAAAAACGCGAACGATCCATGACTGATGCCGTGCGGGTTCGCTTGCATGCCTACATGGCGGAGGTAGGTCGTAACATGGGATGTAAAATGTTTCGCGTTGGAGGAACCGCCGATCATGTGCATTTAGCCGTAGGACTATCGCGAACTTGCTCGATTGCCGACTTCATGAAAAAAATCAAACACACCAGTTCCTCTTGGATCAAAGAGCAAGGACGTGAGTTTTATGATTTTTCCTGGCAAGCGGGATATGGTGTTTTTTCCATCAGCATTTCTCACCTCGAAAAGCTGATTGCCTATATCGACAATCAAGAAGAGCACCACAAAACCCTATCATTTCAAGATGAGTATCGAAACTTGGTGCGGAAAAATGGGATCATCGTTGATGAAACGCATTTGTGGGATTGAAAACTCCCTTCGATGAAGCGTCCCGTTAGGACGCGAAAATTTTTCGGAAAACACTCCCCACGGTTTCTCCGTGGGCTGGGATGAAGGGTCCCTTGGGGACCGAAGGCCAATATCGAACCGGAATCGCATGGACCCTTACCTGCCTTCCCGTCCTGACAGGACGACTCATGCTAGCCCACGGAGCATCCGTGGGTAACGCAATCAATCAACCCAATGCGCCCCAACGGAACGCTTCATCGAAACACTTGCGTCGTGCGGCATGATCTTCGGATGCCCTCTGATGAAGCGTCCCGTTGGGACGCGAAATGTTTGGGGAAAACGCTCTCCCACGGTTTCTCCGTGGGCTGGGATGAAGGGTCCCTTGGGGACCGAAGACCAATATCGAACCGGAATCGCATGGACCCTCGCCTGCCTTCCCGTCCTAACAGAACGATTGATTTCAGCCCACGGAGCATCCGTGGGTAAGGTCCAACAAAAGTCCCCCTGCGTCCCAACGGGACGCTTCATCGAAACGCTTGCGTCGTGCAGCATGATCTTCGTACGCTCCCTGATGAAGCGTCCCGTTGGGACGCGAAATGTTTGGGGAAAACACGGTCCCACGGTTTCTCCGTGGGCTGAGATGATGGGTCCCGTAGGGGACCGAAGACCAATATCGAACCGGAATCGCATGACCCTTTGCCTGCCTTCACGTCCTAACAGGACGATTGATTTCAGCCCACGGAGCATCCGTGGGTAACGTCAACCCAAAATCCCCCTGCGTCCCAACGGGACGCTTCATCGATCCATCAGAAACGCTCCGGTGCGGAAGCTGCCTTTGACGCCTGTGGTGGGGATTTTGATCAAGCCTGCCCCCACGCTCTCGAGATCATTGCGGCGGAAGACGACACCTGACACACCGGCATTTCCCTTGAGAATGCCGCTGTTGCTGGCATCGAGCGCGATGGTGCCGGTGAACGTGCCCTTGCTGGCACTGATCCCTCCTTGCCACAGGGCCATGACCCGACCCGGCAAGGCCACCGGTGCCAATTTGTACGAGGAATCCATGACGAATCGTTCCGGCATGGCCGCGGTTTGCTCGGCATTCGGGAGCCCACCGCCATCGAACGTCACGTTGCGGAACTGATTGTTGGTGAGTCCCAGATTCGTGGCGAGAGCGACCGCCGATGCCGGTCTGAGATACGGATTGACACTGGCATCCGCAGCCAGAGGCCCGAAACCACTGCCATACGACAACTCCGCACTATCCGCCACACGCCGCCATAGCAGGCCGTTTTGGATGGGCGCGTAGGATGTTGGCGGCACGACGCCCGTATCCCGCAGGGAAATGATGCCGCCCATCGTCGAATTGAGGTTGCGATAGGGTTTCACCCACAGGATGGCTTGTCCTGTGGCTCCCAGATTGACCGTCCTGCTGAAGGCCCTTGCATCACCGAGTTGTCCACTGAGGGCGAGGCTTCCGGATGTGCTCAAGGTGCCCGTTGCCCAGCCAAGGCCGGCGGGAATTTGGAATCCGTCCTGTTCGCCCTGATCAATGACCATGGTGACTTGGCGCGATGCCGTGGGGAGCTCACCGGTTTTGGCCAAACGGAAGCCACGCAGTGTTCCTTGAGCATAGGTTCCGCCCGCCAGTGCTGTCGTCCCATCCAGATCCCAGTGGGTCGAAAACGAGGACGTGAGATAGCTGACGGGGAAGATGAGAGGAAATGCGGCACGCTCCATCGCTGGCGTGAGCTCGAAGGTGCCCGAGGCGCTGCGGACAGCAGTCGTGCCGATGGCGTCGTATTTGGCACTCCAGGTTCCAGGCGATTTGACCGTGGTGGTGATCATGCCCTGCGGCTCACCGTTGGCGTCTTCCAGCAAGACCTGCCAGGTGCCGATGAGGTTGGAGGGGAATGCTGCCAGGGTGAAAGTGAAAGGAATGGTTCTGATGATTTTCGTGCCTTCCAGGACTTGGATCGTCAACTTCACCAATCCCGCTCTGCCGGTGAGTTTGCCTTCCAATACGCCCGTGAGAGCATTGAATTTCAAGCCCGTGGGCAAGGTTCCCACCAACTTCAAGGTTCCCTGCGGCACGAGCTCCCGCAGCTCGAAGCGCAAACGATCGCCGATGCGCGGCGCAAAGGCCTCCACGATTCCCTTGTAGACCAGTTCGTAGGTGTCACTCAGGCCATCCGCATCGCTATCGGCTAGCAGGGGATCGGTCTTGAGTTCGGTCACTTCACGCAGGTTGGAAATGCCGTCGTTGTCGGTGTCTTCGAGAGCATCCGAGATCGTATCTCCATCCGTATCGGCAAGGAGCGGATTGGTCTTGGTGATCAGTTCTTCTTCACGATCACTCAAGCCATCACCGTCAGTGTCCTTGGCGAGTGGATTGGTAGTGCGGGTTTTTTCCTCGCCATCGGTGAGACCATCGCCATCGGTGTCGGCAACGAGTGGGTTGGTGCCATCGGTCACTTCTTGTCCATCGTTCACGTCGTCTGAGTCCGTATCGGCAAGATCAGGATTGGTGAGGCGAATTATGATTTCTTGGTAGTTGGTGAGACCATCGTTATCAGGATCGCGTGTGTCTTCGACGAAGGTAGCACCGACGGTTTTGTTGGAATCCATGAGTATGGTGATCGGATTTTCACTACCTGATGCATCGCCACTCCAAGACCCAAAAAGATAGCCTGACAACGGAGATGCTGTTAGATTGGCGCTGGTTTGACTCAGATAAGAGCCAGCACCGGATATGTTTCCATTCAGCAATGATGATGTGGTCAATGTCCACATTCTTGTGTCAAGATTGGTATCGGTAGAGTTGATCGTTGTGAGCGCTCCGATACCGGAGCTGCGGGTTAAACGAAAACCATTGTTGTTAAATGTGCTAGAAGGTGCGCTATTACCACGATAAGAGGTTCGGCAAAGTATCGCGCCACCGTCAGCTTGCCAACTGCCACCTCGACCCACTTTGTTTGTTCCGTTAGCGGGTCCTTTAGGGTTAGACGAATTGTTACTATATGATGTTGATCCATACCAATCCCAACACCATTCCCAAACATTCCCCGCCATGTCATTGATTCCAAAGCCATTTGGGGCGAAGGATCCAACTGGTGATGTGTAGGGCGGTGAACCGGTCGAAAAACTAGGATGATAGCCCGAAGTTCCTGATTTGTATATCTCGCTACCACCGTTATGAAAGTTTGCTTCGTTATGACTAATCGTATCCATTCCCCAAGGAAAACGCTTGCCACTCACGCCACCACGCGCGGCTTTTTCCCACTCTGCTTCCGTTGGGAGACGATAGCCATTGGCAGTCCAATTCACTGTTGGCGCTGTGGTTCCTGTTTTCATCACCGATCCACTCACCGTGTAGCAGGGAGTAAGACCTTCTTTTTGACTTCTAGCATTGCACCACTTCACGACATCCCACCAACTTACGGTCTGAACGGGGTGATCCGCTGCTTTCCCTGCTCCAGCAGCCAGATCCGTATAACCGTTGTTCACGGCCCACGTTCTCACCTCATCCCACTCCGCCTTGGTCACCTCATACTTGCCCATGTAAAATTGGCTTACGGTCACATTCACAGGTGGAGCATCGGTATCCGTATCGCCGCTCGTGCGTCCCATCGTAAAGGCCCCGGCTGGAATCAGCGAAAACCCCGGAACCTGCAAATCATCAGCTATCAATCGGAAACGCATTTGGTTGCTGAAATTGCCATCCCAATCAGCTCCTGCGTTCCAAACAATCGTCTTACCCGATCCGACTGTGACACCATTGCCAATAGCTCCCGTAGTTGATGTGACAGGAACATTGTAAGTGATACCGCCATCGCTGGAAATTTCCAGAGTGACCTTGACCGTTGGCGTTAGGGATGCAAGGTCATAGCTGATATCCACAAACTTCGTTCCCGAACGCTGCGTTGCAGTGATGTTTGTGATGACAGGTTCCGCCGTTTTAGGGCTACGGCCTTGGGCCACTTCTTCGCCATCGTTGATGCCATCGCCATCAGTATCGGCGAGGTCAGGATTGGAACCATAGGTCACCAATTCCTGATAATTCGTCAGCCCGTCATTGTCAGGATCCCTCGTGTCTTCGACGAATGTGGCACCGACGGTTTTATCTGAGTCCATAACGATTGTAAGCGGGTTGGTCGTTCCCGAGAAATCGCCGGTCCAGTTTTCAAAGCGGTAGCCAGCCGAAGGCATGGCCGTAATCAAAGGCCCTTCACTTGGAGCATATTCACCAGTGCCATTAATTGTGCCGTTTTCACTTTGAACAGATGACACGCTATAAATTTTCTCCAGCAAGTAGGCAAGGTTTAAAACATCGCCTCTATCGTCAGACCATTTTAGTGGCTGCGCATCAGCACTCGACCAAATCATTACATTGGCAGCCAACGAAGCTGAGCCGTTAGGCTCTCCTGAGCCCCAATTATTGGCGTTCATCGTAACACCATTGAGCCAGACCCATTGTGATGAATTTGCAGTTTTTTCAGCTCCAATCCACAAAGAAGGCCACGTGACTTGACTTGAAATTAACGTATTGGCTTCTACGATTTTTGCAGAAGTATTCAGAACTGCCAATCTACCTCCGCGTAATTTTGCATTACTTTTGGCTGAATTCCATGAGTATGCTCCATCGATGATTTGCAGATTTGGTGCTTCGGATTTGTATAATTGATTAATTTCTATATCTGTTAGAGCTCTGCGATAAACTCTTACAGCATCGATCATTGATTGGCTACTGATATCACCAAATAAATAGCCTGATATTTTTATTTGATTATTAGTTGTATTTAGTTGATTTGTTGTATTCAATGCCCCGTTGAAATGACTATAAACTTTTCCGTTGATAGCTATTTTCGCCTCAGAAAAATTGTTTTTATAGGAGATAGTAACGTGATTCCATGCTTTCGCGTTAATGCGCTCAAAAGATTCAATATCAGCATATGCACCCCAATGAAAGACCCTTCCTTCCGAATTTACCACAAGGCAAGATGCAGTCCCTGGATTACTTGGACTACCCTGATTCGTTCCCCACCCCACCGATATTGAAAGTCCGCTTTGCGGGAGTCTGCACCAGTAAGAAATAGTCCTATCTTGATTTCCCGAAATATCGATTGATTTCGCAGATGTTGCTCGGTCAGCTACATTTGTGAATCTCAGGCTTTCATTCGAATTATTATTCCGTCCAACAGAAAAATCACAATATGGAGTAGTTACAAAATCAATTTGATTTCCTGATGTATCGGCATAGCTTGCATCAAACTCCCAGTAGCCCGCCAAGCCCTTGCTGAACGAATTGAATTTCGTCGCGTCGACTGGACTCGTCTTCTCTTTCACCTCTAATCCATCCGGGACTCCGTCTCCATCACTATCCGCCGCGCTTGGATTCGTTCCTGTGTTCGACGGCGAAACATAAATGCCAGTGTTCGTTTCCACGGCATCATCCAAGCCGTCGAAGTCGGAGTCTGCGCCCTTGGCTGTCGCTAACGCAGCCAATACAAATACGATAGGCTGGAGAATCCAAGATTTTTGCTGATACTTCTTCATTCCGATTCGTGTTTTATTTTGAACCAATGAGGTCGATGACAATTCGCTCATCTGATGTGACGCAATTTTCGTTAGAGGCAGTGGGATCATACTCAATATACAGCAACTTCGTCCCCGCACGCTGCACGGCGGAGATATTCGAAACCACAGGATCCGCGGCCTGGAGACCGTCGAACAGAGTCCAGAAGATCGCGCAGGCATAGAAGAAGACCCGGAAAGCATGGGCATGCGAAACAAAAGCATTCACCCGCCTAACGTGACTCAACCAGTAACGGATTCAAGGAAAAAGACCCGATTTTTTTGACTCAACCGCATTTTTTATTGAACCATATGGACCACTGATTTCACTGATGAAAACGGATTTTTGGCAATGTTTCCGGGGAAACTTGCTTTCCGCAGCATGGCATTATTCAGATAGGATGCCTGTCACTGCCTTTTTGTCTCCTGTCCCATAGGGACGGCTCATCTCAGCCCATGGCGCAGCCGTGGGTATCGGGTGTCGTAAAAAAATTGCGTCCTAAAAGGACGCTTCATCGGCAAGCTCACCGCAATCAAGCGATTCGCTTTCATCAAAGATCTTGCCATTTTCCTGAGATCGGATGTCGTTCGATGAGGCGTCCCTTCAGGACGCCGGGATACGTGGGACAATCATCACCCATGATTTCATCATGGGCTGAGATGAGCTGTCCCTTTGGGACGAGGAGACGAGGGGCCGAATTCCGTTGAGCAGGAGAATCCCTCTCGCCATTTCGGCATCGATTTTTGGCGGAGTGTCCAGCGCTATATCAACCACTGATTTCACTGATGAAAACGGATTTTTGGCAATGTTTCGAGGGAAACTTGCATTCCGCAGCATGGCGTTATTCAGATAGGATGCCTGTCTCTGCCTTTTTGTCTCCTGTCCCCAAGGGACATCTCATCTCAGCCCATGGCGCAGCCGTGGGTATCGCGTCTCGTAAAAATATGCGTCCTAAAAGGACGCTTCATCGGCAAGCTCACCGCAATCAAGCGATTCGTTTTCATAAACATGTTGCCATTTTCCTGAGATCGGACGTCGTTCGATGAGGCGTCCCTTCAGGACGCCGGGATACGTGGGACAATCATCACCCATGATTTCATCATGGGCTGAGATGAGATGTCCCTTTGGGACGAGGAGTTGGGAGGACAAGGGGACTAGGGGACTAGGGGACTAGGGGATAGGGAGATAGGGAGATAGGGAGATGAATCGTGTTGAGCAGGAGAATGCTTCTCGCCATTTCGGCATCGATTTTGGCAACGAGTCTCATTGCGCAAACACTGGAAAAGCCCCCTGTCGCGTCCACCAGGATGTCATTTCACCCGCCCGTGAGATAACGCAGTCGTTGGCACAGGCGATGAAGTTGGGATTTCCAGGGTCGGGGGAGACGGACCACTTCCCAGCCGTGTTGCTCGGCGATGGCGCGAAGTTGCGCAGAAGGATTCACGACCGTGGCCTGCTGGCACAGGGTGAGCATGGGCAAATCGGCGGTGCTATCGGTGTAGCCGTGGGCCTGATGAAGTTGATCGCCATGAAATGCCGTGGCATCCAGTTCGCGACGCAGACGTGTGACCTTGTTCCAGCCCTTGTTGTTGATCAGATCGGGAAACAGCGGCAGGCCTTGTGCGGGGAAATCGATGACGGTGCCTAGGCTGAGATCGAAGCCAAGAATGCGGCCGATTTCCTTGATGTATGGCTCCGGACTGGCGGAAACCAACACCGTGAGATCTCCATCACGACGATGCCGATCCAACCGCTCCACCATCTCCGGCCAGATGCGGGAAGGAACCCACTGGGCGGCAAAGCCCCGTGCCAGTTCCTCGACTTCCGCGCGTTTCATCTTCCACAGAAAACTCAGAAACACCCGCTTCATGCCCTCGGCCCCGAGGATGGGGGTGAAGAGAGTCATCAAAAGAAAAAGAGGAAAATACCAGCGTCGTGCCGGATGCCGCTGCAACACATAGTGGCAAAAAAGTTTCTGCGTATCCCAGGGCAGCAGGGTGCCATCGAAGTCGAATAGAGCGATCTTGCGGGACATGGGTGGGTCGGAAGCTTAGGCTGAGGATCTGCGCATTCACTTCATCGCCTCGCGGCACCATTTCAGGGCCATGAGGCAGTAGCCGGTGCCGTAGGGTTGGTGGTAATCGTAGAGCGGGTAGTCCCACCACGAGCCGTCTTTTTCCTGACGCGTGAGAATGATGCGCGCGAGGCCCTTGGCGAGTTGCCGTTGTTTTTCCTTGGGCAAATGCTTGGCGCACTCGGTGTAGTAATACACGCCATAGAAGTAAAAGTAGCCGGATATCTTGAAGGTGGATTCATGCGGGCGCGGTTTCTTGCGTCCGTGATCCAGCCATTTCTCGAACTCGAGGAAATTGTCGCACCAGGCGGAAAGCACCTCGTGGGTGATCTTGGGGTCATCGAAGGCGTGGAGGGCGGCATTGCAGGCCTGCGAGCGGGCGAGCGAGCCGTTGCGGCGATTGATTTCCCCCTGGGGTGACAGGTAATGCCCGTGCGAGTAGGCGTAGGTGAAATCGGGAAACTGCTGGAGACGGATGGAGGCCAGCGTGCTGGTCACCACCTTGGGATCCAGGGTCACGCCCATCGTCTCGCGGGCCTCGTGCATGGCCAGCAACATCGTCGCCGAAGTGAAGGAGGTGGTGATGCCACTGGGCTTCTGCGTGTGCAGTCCATCGTAAATATCGAGGTATCCCCAGCCGCCATTCAGATCCTCGTAACGGTTGGCGAGCTCCACCTGCTGCTGTGCCAGATTTTTCAGTGCGGACTGTCGGGCCGCATCGTCGGGGCAGGATTGATGGAGCCGGGTGATGGCGCGGAGGCCGTAGGCATGTCCCCAGGCATTGTAGGTGGTGGTGCCATCGGCACGGCGCAATTTCGGCAACTGCTCGAAGGACCATTTTTCGCCCAGCGCAATGGCCTTTTTCACCTCGGGTCGGTTATCATGAGAATCGACCAGCCCGGCGAGCGCAAGCGTGCTGGCACCCGCGAGAAAGGCATCGTGCGCCCCGGGGAGCGGCGCGTAGATGTTCAAGCCCTTGGTGCGGGTCGCGCCGCCGAAAGAACCGTTCGCATTTTGTTTGGCGACGAGATAGTCGACCCCGCGGCGGATCGATTCCTCCACCGCTTGCAGCGTCACCTGATCCTCGGGAATGAGCACGCGCGAATCCACGCCTGTTCTGATCGCGGCGGAGTCAGCCGTGGGCGTTTGCTCGGGCTCCGCGAGCAATGGCAGACTGGTCAGCAGCAAGCAGAAAGGAATGGTGGATTTCATGCGCCGGGGACGATGATGGTTTGATCTTTCGCCAGGCCTGAGAGGATCTCCACCTTGTCACCCCAAGTGACACCGCGTTTCACGGAGATGCGTTTGGTTTTGTTCTCCGCCTCTTGCAGTTCCACTTCCCAGCCACCCTCGCCATTGGAACGCAGCGCATTGGCAGGAACCGTGATGGCGCCTTTGGCCTGATAGGCGGTGACTTGGACGGAAGCGGTCATGCCTGCGACTTTGCTGAGGTCCGCGGGGAACCCGGCGGACAATGACACGCGGTAACGACCATCGATTCCAGGGGCTGCGGCCAGCTCCTTCACACTAACAGGAAAACTGAGGTCGGCACGTCCGGCCAGCGAGGCAAAACCCTTGGCTTCGCTCTTGAGCAGGCGGGCGGTGGCTTCATCCACCGATGTTTCCAAACGATACGTGGCATCAGTGGGAACCACGACGGCAAAAGGACGCTTGATGCCCACTGGGGACAAAGGTGTGAGAGCTTTCACCGCCTCGCCCGTGGTCCAGCGGCCATCCTGCATGGTGCCGTAGTAGAAATAACCATCAGCGGGAGATTTCAACACGAACAGATCTTTCTCCGCTTGCAGAGCGGCGAGAGCATCGGCGCTGCGTTTGGCATTCACTTTGGCGTCCTCGAGGGCGATGCGCTTCAGCTCCAGATTGCGCGGCAGATTTTGTTCATTTTCCTTGAGGGCGATGGCAGCACTCTGCGCCTCGCGCTCCAGAGCCACGGCCTCGCGCGGCAGACTGACTTCCAGTTTGCGCTTGTGAGCCAGTTTTGCCATCTCCAGCGAAATTTCCATCGCTTTCACGATTTCACGCTGGCGCTTGAGAATGATCTCCTCGGTGTTTTCCGTTAGGTCATCGGCCTTGTACATTTTCTCCAACTGCTTCTGCTCCTCGAGTTCCGATTCGAGACGGAGCTCGGTTTGGCGCAGGCTGAGATTGGCCTCCGTAGTTTCGCTATTGCGTCGGGTATTCTGAAAATACGCAAGCGCCTCCGCGGCTTCGTCGGCCTTGATGCGGGCGTGTTGCAACTGCATCGGCAGATACTTTTCCGCACTGGCAAAATCCGCCTCGGCATTGGCCAGAGTGAGCTTTCCGGCCTTCGCCGCGGACTCAGCATCACGCAATTTTTTCTGATAGGACTCATCGTCAAAACGCACCAGCACCTGACCTTTGCTGACGCGGGTGCCGTGAGGAACGATCTCCAAAATCGTGAACGTCCCCCACTCCTTGGCGGGAATGGCGATGGGCAGAGCCTGCTCGGGAATCAAGGTGGCGGTCATCGAAGGACGCACATGAAAATCCGTGGTTTTGATCACGAGCGGTTCGGCCAACAAAGAGGCACACAAGCACAGCAACAGGGACAGAGTCAGTTTCATAAAGGAATGAGGCAAATCGGAGAAAAAAGACCGCGGTGGTCGCAGTAAAGCGGAGTGGGAGCCGGGATTTATTCAATCATTTTTCGAAATTTCCCGCGGGCTTGCGCGCCAACCAGATCGGGAAACGCCGTGGTTTTTTGGCGGATGGGTGGATTTCCACAAAGTGCTCGACCACATCGAAGCCGGCGCGGCGGAGACGTGAAAACATGCCGGGAATGATGCGTGCGGCGGTGATGCCGAGCACGCCACCCGATTGCAGGGCATCGCGCATCGCACCGAGCCAACGCTTGTCATCGATCAACAATTTCCCCTGATCGAGCGGACAGGCATCGGCTTGCAAGAGAATGGCGTGCAGACTGCCGTTTTCGCGTGCCAGCGACGAAGGCGTGAGGTCGTGAATGCATTTCAGGCGGCTGTCCTGAAAGCAGTTTTCCCCGGCGAAGAACGTTTTCTGCCACCGGGCGATTTCGCGCTGCGGTTCGTAAATGGTGAACTCCGCTTTTTTCTGCGGGATCGCGGCCGCCACGGCACGAGCCAGCGCACCCAATCCCAGGCCGAGAATCAACATCTTCGGTTGCCGGGCCGGACGGAACGGATGAGTGGCCAGTTTGGCCAATTCATCTTCCGCGACGTGATTGCCGGTGCCCGCCCATTGCTGACCGTGGGAATGCAGATAGAAACGTCCATCATGCTCATGGAGTTCGAGAGTGCTGCCATCGGGTAGCGAGGCATGGGCGTGAATGATGCGTGGTTTCATGTGCTTTGGGATTGCCGGAGCGGAAAAAGCTTAGTAAGAGAACGGTGTCGTGTCCATCGCACAATCACCGAACGCGATCATCGTTTCCACCACCCGTGAAATCCAATCAGGGAAAGCGCCTCATCGTATTGACCAAAGACCGTAAATTCATCGAGCTTTGGCTGCGACGTACGCGCAAGGAGCTGGCGATCAGCGGGCGCTTGGCGGAGCTGAGCCATGTGCTACAAACCCAGGAAGCGGACGGCGCGCGCAACTGGCAACAGGACCTCACACGTTTGCTGCATGGCGAGTGGGAGCCCACCATGGATGACCTGATCCGTCTGGACGGTGTGCTGGCTCGCCCGCGACAAACGCCGCCTCCCGATCTCGGGCCCGCGTTGTTTTGATTCAGGCACCGCCCCATTGCTGACGCCACTCCGCAGGCAAACGGCGCGGTTTCCCCTCCGGCATCTGCACCAGTGCGAGAGCCTGGCGGGCCTTGACCAAGACCTGACCATCGGACTCCCGCGTCATGACAAACTGGCACCAGAACCGCGCGCCTTCGATTTCCGCCAGCTCGCCTTCGATGCGCAACCAGTCGCCCAGTTTGGCGGGAAAACGATAATCCGCCTCCGTCCGCACCACCACAGGATAAAGCTGGGTTTTTGCCATGGTCGGCAGGTCCATGCCCATCAAAGCCGCCAGTCGCGTGCGGCAGGTCTCGATCATGCGAAGGTAGGCGAGATTGTGCACCACGCCTCCACAATCGGTATCGAAAAACATCACCTCTTCACGAGTCACAATCGAAATTTTTCCCTGCATGGCGACGCAGATTGACAAATGAGAGAAACATTTGCAATATCACGAGAGAATCATTCGTAATTTTACCGACACCCTTTACTCTCATGAAAGCGCACTCGATCATCACCCGCTTCACCGGATGCATTGCTGCCGGTGTGTTTTTCATGGCTGACCATGCCATCGCCGCTTTCATTCCACCGACCGATCACGCTCCCTTCAGTCGCGATCAATTGCCCATCGACGTGGACACCATGAAACAACTTTCGCAGCAATTGACGACCCTGTGTGCCACCCTTGACGCGGAGGACCCGGTTTCCCAACGCACCGCAGCACAGCTTCTCGCGGTGGCCCAGTCGCTCGACCCCGTCAACCGGCAGGCGCAGGATCTGTTAGAAACATTTGGCAAAGAGCAAAATCCCGTCATGCCCTCCTCGGCGGACTTGCAACTGGCCAAGTCCCGCGCCTGGCGCACACAGTCATGGCTTGGCAGCGAGGAATCCAGCAAAGATGGCAAGAGCCTCGCCCTGTGCCTGGGAGATGTGTTGGCCAAAGTCGACCCGGATCACCCCGCTGCGGCAGCGTTCAAAACCGAGCAAGGTCAATGGGCCAACTGGGTCGCCAAACAACAGGACTTTCAGAAAAAACCGGAGCCGGCGATCGTCCAAGATGAGGATGCTCCTGACGACAAGATGAGCGATGAAAAGACAACAGCCGAACTGCCCCCATTGGACAAAGAGGCGACGTTTGCTCTGAAAACGGCCACCGTCGCCACACCCCTGATGATGTATCGGGAAGTCACCGAAAGCTACGATCTCCGCCTGACCCCCGTCACTCTGAGCCACAGGCTCGATCAAGAGCAGAAAGAATTTCGCTACGATTTGCAGGACGTGGATCAAGAGCGTGTGCGCACGGCGTTGCTATCGATCCATAAAAACACCGCGCCATGGCTGGAGAAAACCTTCGGCAAGCTACCAAAAGGGGGAGTCGCCATGCTTTCCACACCTTTCAAGGACGCTTATTCGGTGAGAAGGAACGAAGACAATCTTTCCGCTGCAGCAGCGGTGCTGACACATGCCGCGTTGAGCGGACAAGAGCCCACTGGTATCGTCATCGGAATCGTTGATGGTGACGGCAAATTGAAATTGCCGAAAAACGGTTGGGAACTGATCCGATCCCTCTCCGCAGCTCCCCCCAGCCGTGTGGTTATGCCCAGCAGCGCTGCCGAGCTGTTGCCCAGCCTGCTTACTTTGGATGACCTGCCTTATTTCATGAAGCACGACATTTTTCTCGCGGAGAACATCGACGAGTTGATCGCTTTCAGCAAAAAAACACCCGATGCCAAGATGGCCGCGGCACTGAGCAACTTTGCCGTGGTGAGAGAGAAAGCCACCACCAGCATTGGCCCTTTCGTCACCAACCCGGTGGTGCGCGCACGCCTCGAGGGAATCGCCAGTGAAATGCCATCATACGCCTCCGTGAAGTTTCTTCTCATGCAAGGGAGCGGCAAGCGCCCTACGCAACTTTCAGACCTGGTGGTCGCTCATGAAATCCGCGCGGCCCTCGCTCCCCTGAGTCAAATTGCCAACACCTACCGGGAGCCCAACGGCGAACGAAACATCACGCATGTCACCGTGCAGGCAGCTCATGAATCGAGCCGGGCAATTCTTGATCCCATCGAGAGACTCATCCCCAGCTCCAGTCGCGAGATCTACGGGCAAGCGATCGATCTATCCAATACCGCCCGCACCCTGGCGCGCGCCATCAAAAAGGTGGCTGACAAGAATTACGAAAAAGGCGTTACGGGATTCCACGACAAGTCTCTCGGCGAGTCATCACGCGCACTTCGCGAAGGACTTCCCGTCATCGAACGACGTGTGAGTCGCATTCTCGGCGAAGAAGAACAACTCAAAGACCGGAAACTGGAACGAAAGTGATAGATCCTCCTACTGCATCCGCTCTCCACTATTTTGCAAAATTGTTGTGTTGTCACTTGCGCGCGCGCCATCCGCATTTAGCTTGAGTTATGTCCGCAACGTGCTCCATCCTACCCGAATATCTCGAGGAAGAAATTTTGCTTCATCCGGAGAACCGCCAGTTTCCTGAATTTGATTTGCGCCGACTTCTCGAAACCGTGTTCACACCCACGGCGGGCTGCAAAATCTGCGTCCTAGTGGATTTCGCTGATCCACAACCGATGATCCGCGATTTCCGCTTCCTTCGGGAAGAGGGTTTTCCGATTCAAAAACGCGCCTACCAGCATTTCCACCGCGGACTGCTCGACGGCGTGATGAATGAGCTGGAAATGCATGGTGGCGAAATGTTTGCCTATCGGATGACCTACGGTTCGAATCTGGATCTCGCCGATGAGGTCTGGGACACGACAGGTCGTCAACTTTCCTTCGATCGCGACATCTATCCGAACTACGATCTGATTCTCTGCATTTCCACCTACTCCGCCACCGCTCCGCTGACCGCCAAGGCCAAGGAGTTCGGCTTCCGCGGCGCCACACTTCACGGCGTGAATGACATCATCCTCTCTTCGGGATTGGCCGTCGATTATCACGAGGTATCCCGCGATGCCGAAAAAATCCGCCTCGCGATGACCCGCGCGGATTCGATCGAAATCGACTTCGCCCTCGAAGACGGTCGCGTGTTGACCGCATGGCTGGGACTCGATGGTCAGGAAGCGCAGAAGTCCCACGGCCTCTGCAACGGGCTCACACCCGACATTGCGAATCTCCCCGCCGGTGAAGTGTATTTCGTGCCCGCCGACGCCCGCGGCCAGTTTCCCATGAAGTATGAGGACGGCACTCTTGGCGTGCTCGACGTGGAAAACCGCTGCATCATCCGCTCCACCCTCATCGCCGGCAACCAGGCCACCATCGATGCCCACAACGCGCGTTTGCTCGACGACCCGATGACCGGAACGCTGGGCGAACTCGGATTCGGCACGCAGGTTTTGCCCGTTTCCGGAGCTGACATTCAGGACGAAAAGGTGTTAGGCACCTGTCACCTCGCCACTGGGCGCGATGATCATCTCGGCGGCGATATCATGCCCTCGATGTTCAAAAAGCACGAGAACTCGACGCACGATGACATCCTTTTCGCTCCTCACAAGACTCCCAATTTCAACATCAGCCAGGTGCGCATGAAACGTGGCGATCAAGAGGAGATCATCATCGAGAACTTCCGACCAAGTCGTTACATCATGGACGCGCTAACGGCATTTTGAGCGCCGTGGCAGAATCCAACATCTATGAGTCCCAGCGTCTGTTAGACGAATACCTGCTGTTTCACTATGGCAGCGAACATGAGGTATTTGCCGATGCGGAAATCCCCTACCCCACCGCCATGCGTGAGGCCTTGGGCTTCACGCAGCGCACGGTGGGATACTACGGTGACTTCACGGTTGCGAAAGGTCTCGATCTCGGCTGTGCCGTCGGCGGATCGACTTTTGCTATGGCGGAACACTGCGAAAGTGTGATCGGCATCGACTTCTCCCACGCCTTCATCCGCGCCGCACAACAACTTCAAGAAGGAAAGGAGATCACCTATCAACGCCACGATGAAGGCGGCCTCCACCAAGCTCTGACAGCACAGGCCCGCGGCAATCGCGAACGCTGCACATTCGAGCAAGGCGATGCCATGGAACTGCGAGCCGACCTGGGATCATTCGACCGCGTGCATGCAGCGAATTTGATTTGTCGCCTGCCACGACCCAAAGCCTTGTTAGATCGCCTGCCGGATCTGGTGCGACCCGGCGGGGAACTGATTCTCGCCACGCCTTGCACATGGTTGGAGGAATTCACCCCGCCGAGTGCCTGGCCCCAGACCGATACCTTTTCCTGGTTGCACCAGGAATTAAGCTCCCATTTCGATCTCATGCATCGCTGCCACGAACCCTTCCTCATCCGCGAAACCGCACGCAAATTCCAATGGTCACAGTCGCTCGTGACGGGTTGGCAGCGGAAGTAAGACCGATTGGACAGATGAATCGAGGACGCCCCATCAATGGAGAGGTCGTCATTTCGCGACAGCGGGGTAAGGATTGACGAAACAGGGGGGTATCGCTCTCGGTTGACATCACTTGAACACAAGCAAATTCTAGGTTGCCGAATGCACGAGCATGTTGCATTCTAGCAAGGTAAATCGTTTTACCAATTACGACAAATACCATGAAACCAAGATCATTCATCGTAAAATACCATTCATAACAGAAAAATTGCATGAAAAAATTGATTCACCTTGCATTTGTGAACTTTGCCATCAGTTCCCCGGCCCTTTGCGCAGAAGTTCCGTCCACCAATCAACCCAACGTGTCACCGGAAATCCGGCGTATCATGGCAAAACTCCCTGCCGGGAGCAGTCACCATCTTGACCTTGCCTATATTGCCGGAACGCAAAAAGGCTCCAAGCCGGACTCGGTGCAAACCCTCGACCTCTATGTCCCTTCTGGCAAAGGTCCTTTTCCTCTGGTTTTTTGGATTCATGGTGGCGGCTGGCACAGCGGCGGAAAATTGGAGTCCGGCATGCAACTCGCGCTGAAGTTCCTACCCAAAGGATTTGCGCTTGCCTCGGTCAATTACCGATTGTCGGGTGATGCGGCATTCCCCGCGCAAATCGAAGATTGCAATGCAGCCTTGGCCTTTCTCCGCAAACATGCCGATGCCTACCGTATCGACTCGCAGCGCGTTGGTGTCATTGGGCATTCCGCCGGCGCGCACCTCGCGGCACTGATGGCCTGCACTGGAAACAGCAAACGATTTGCCACCGATCTCAACACATCGCTGCGCGTGCAAGCAGCGGTATGTTGGGCCGTGCCTGCCGATCTCGATCGAGAACGAGGCAAGTGGCCGATGACCTCGATGATGTTCAACGCTGAAGACGCACCCCTCTGGAGACTCTTCCCCCACAAGCGCTATGACGGGGAATTCGCCCGCATGGCAAGCCCCGCATCATACGTGCATGCGGATATGCCGCCCATGGCCATGGTTCACGGTCAGAAGGATGAACTCGTGCCTCCCGGGCAGGCGTTGGCATTTGCCGATTCATTGAAAAAAGCGGGCGTACACCTGCAACTGAGAGTCGATCCAGAGCGAGGTCACGACGTGATGAACGATCCATCGATCCGTGAAGCCATCGTTTTCTTCACAACCGTGTTGAAGCCGAACTGAGACAGATTTCGCCATCTGCCGGATGATTGTTTGATCCCGGTGAGCTCCTCTGGGGGTTTTTCCTGAAGCCGAATCGCTGGAGCCGCTCGACCGCTCACTGGTAAGGGCGTAAGACAGCGGACCATATTTCCCCCATGTTTCGCTTCTGTAAATTCTGAAATTCTGTTCGATTGGGCTGAAATAACGAGGGAGAGTTCGTAACGATGAGTTCTCCAAAATCGTTAGATCGTATCCATTTCCCTAGCTTGCTCGCCGTGAGGAGAATCGCGATTTTTTCGACTTGGTGAAAGGGTGCTGATGGTGCATGATTGGAGCCATGCCCACTGTTGCTATCGTTGGTCGCCCGAATGTGGGGAAGTCCGCTCTGTTCAATCGCCTTGTCGGGCGCAAAATCGCCATCGTGCACGATCAGGCCGGCATTACCCGTGACCGCCTGGCCGCTCCGGCGAAACTGACGAAGTTTCCCTGCGAAATCGTCGATACCGGCGGCATCGGTGCCACGCTCGACGACGGCTTCGCCGAGCAAGTCGCGCTGGAGGCGGACATCGCCATCGCCACGGCGGATGTGATTTTGTTTGTGGTGGATGCGCACGATGGCATCACCGCGATCGATTCCGCGCTCGGGCAAAAGCTGCGCAAGGCCAAGGCTCCCGTGCTGTTGGTGATGAACAAAGTGGATCACGACAAACACGAATCCGCCTGGAGTGATTTCGCCAAACTCGGGTTGGGACAAGGGATTCCCGTCTCTGCCGAACACGGTCGCAATTTCGGCGAACTGGTGGATGCCATCGATGCCGCGCTGGAGCCCATTTCCCCGGCCGAAGGAGAGACACCCGAGATGCGCCAGCCGGAAGGCATCCGCATCGCCATCGTCGGCAAGCCGAATGCCGGCAAGTCCTCGCTGGCCAATGCCATTTTGCAAGACCAGCGCACCATCGTCTCGGACATCGCCGGCACGACACGCGATGCCATTGATTTGCCCTGCAAGTTTAAGAACGAATACTTCACCCTCATCGACACCGCGGGACTACGTCCACGCTCCAAGCGCGACACCTCCGTGGAGGTTTTCTCCGCCATGCGAACGGAGAAAGCCATTCGCCGCGCCGATCTCTGCCTCTTGGTGATCGACCTCGCCTCCGGCATCACCGCCCAGGACCGTAAGATCGCCCAGCTCATTTTATCGGAAAACAAGCCGTGTCTGATCGTGCTCAACAAGTTCGATCTCTACCACCCCGGTGCCAAGAAAAAAGCCCGTATGGATGAGGCCACCGATCACGTCAAACGCGAGCTATTTTTCCTCGATTACGCACCGTTTGTCGTCGTCTCGGCCAAGGAAAACGATTCGGTGGAACTGGTGCTGAAAGAGGCCATCAAGATCCGCAACCAGGCGCAAAAGTATCCCACTACGGGCATCCTCAATCGCATTCTGCAAAAAGCCATCGAGAAAAACCCGCCGCCCATCGACTCGAAGCTCAAGCGCCGCATGAAGCTCTACTACGGCACGGTGGCCACCGACAAAACCAGCGAGCTGATCCCCGTGCCCACATACATTTTGTTCGTGAACGACAAAAAGCTGCTGAGCCAAAGCTACAGTCAATACCTCACCCACCAGATGCGCGAAAGCCATCCCGCGCCCGGCATTCCCACCGTGTTTTCGCCGCGATCCCGCGAACGCCGCGATCTTTCGCCCAGTACGTTTTCGCAAAAAAGCCATTGATAGGGTGGTGAGATCCAGGGTGCTCGGGAGAGTGGAAACGATTTCTTCATCGATCCTACAAGAAGGCATTTTTTCACGACGGATTTCACGGATTGTACGGATTTCATGAATGAAACGGCGGGAAAGGGCCGAAAGAAAAAGAAAGAAGTTTTAACGCGATGGGGATTCCTCTGAGAAATGGAAGTGCCTTGACTTCGCGTTCAATCCGTAAATCCATGAAACTTGCTATTGCATAAAAATTGCACTTATTTCTTGCACATGCAATTCTTTTGCATTAATTTCAGCGCGCGATGAAAGCCAAACGCATTTTTTCCTTGTTGCCCTTGTTCACTTGGTCGATGTGCTACGCCCAAACGAGCGAGCCTCAAGCCACCACAGAAGAAAAAGAACCTTCGCACATTCTCGATGAAGTGGTCGTGACCGCCAATCGCGCGGGTCAGACCATTTATGAGCAGATCCAGCCTTCCTACAAACTTTCCGAAGAGCGATTGATGCTGCGCGTTGAGCCGACTTTGGGAGAGACGCTGAATCGTTTGCCAGGTGTCAGTTCCACCGGCTTTTCCCCTGCTTCCAGCCGACCCGTGTTGCGAGGTCTGGGGGATGACCGCGTGCGCATGCTGCAAAACGGCACCTCGATTCTCGACGTCGCCAACCTCAGCCCGGATCACGCCGTTTCCGTCGATCCTCTCTCCGCGCAGTCGATCGAGGTGGTGCGCGGGCCTTCCACGCTTCTTTACGGACCGAACACCGTGGGTGGTGTGGTCAATGTCATCGACCGCCGCATTGCCGAGGAGCGCTTCAACGATACGTATCCCTCGGGTAGTTTCGGAATGATGGTCGGCACCCCTGACGATTCCTTTTCCCAAAGCGTGGATCTTAACTGGGGCTCCGGTCCTTGGGTCTTGCATTTCGATTATTTCCACCGCGAGATGGGCAATCTGGAAATTCCCGGTTTTGCCCGGTCCGCAGCCCAACGCGCCATCGACGAGCCGGATCAAGAACAGGCCCGTGGTTTTCTTCCAAACAGCGCGGCTGATACCGAAGGCTTCGGATTCGGTGCCTCGCATGTGTTTGAAAATGGTTTCCTCGGTTTCTCGTTTTCCGGCATGGATTCCGATTATGGCGTGGTGGCGAAAGACGATGTCACCATCGGCATGGAACAACGGCGCTACGATGTGCGTGGAGCCATCTACGAGCCGCTGTCGTTCCTGCGCGAGATCCGTTTCAACCTGGGCTATTCCGATTACCATCACACGGAGTTTGAAGGGGTGGAAACCGGCACCCGGTTTGATATCGAGGGCTTCAACGGGCGTCTGGAATTCATGCACAAGGAAGTGGCAGGCTTCGAGGGGACATTCGGTTACGAGATCCAAGTTTCCGATTTTTCGGCGGTAGGAGAGGAAGCTTTCGTGCCTCCCGTCGATACCCAGAAGCACTCACTTTTCTTCTTGGAAGAAAAAGCATTCGGGAAACTGCGCTATCAGTTCGGCATGCGCCTTGACCATCACAGCAATGAGCGCCTGGCCACGGAAGATCTTGGTCCCAGCCTCGACATCGACAACACGGGTTTCAGCGCCTCCACGGGTTTGATTTACAACATCACCGAAAAGTACGCGGCATCCGCCTCCATGGCCTACACCCAGCGTCCTCCGACCAACATGGAATTGTTTGCAAACGGACCCCACTATGCCACGGGAAGCTTTGAGCGCGGGGATTCCAATCTTGGCAATGAACAATCCCTTTCCCTCGATCTGGGCATCCGCAAAAAGACGGGTTGGGTGACGGGTTTCGCCAACGCCTACTACTATCGCTTCCACGATTTCATCAACCTGCGCAGCACGGGAGAATTTTATGAGGAGGAGCACGGCGGTGGAGGGGCCCACGAGCACGAAGAGTTGCCGATTTTCAACTTCGAGGCCGTGAATGCCGATTTCTGCGGCTTCGAACTCGAGACCGCATTCCACCTTTTTGCTCCGATCACCACGGAACAAGCGGAGGGCAAGGCAGCGGCGCATGATCGTCGACTCGATGTGATTCTACGCTCGGATTTTGTCCATACGGAAAATCGTGACACCAACCAAGCCCTACCACGCATCGCCCCTTTCCGTGCCGGTGCCACCCTGGAATACGCCACAGGTCCTTTCACCGCGTATCTCGAAGGCCAATACTCCGCCGACCAAAACCGTGTGCCGGAAAACGAACTGCCCACGGACAGCTTCTTCCTTGTCAATGCGGGCATCAGTTACAAGACCACGATCGCCGGTATGGAGTCCACCTGTTTCCTGCGTGGCGTCAATTTGACCGATGAGGAGGCACGCCTCAGCACATCATTCGTGCGCGACATCGCCCCGCTCGCCGGCCGTGGCATCGTCGCCGGCATCCGCACGCAGTTCTGACCTATTCCAAGCTCACGAAACAGTGGCTCACGCAGCTCATTTCACATGGCTTCAAAAAACAATTGCGACAAATTGATTGATTCGATATCTCAACTTTTTTCTGAGAAAAAACGAATCGATTCGAGGTTTTTTCGTCACATCAGCACCGCCCGTATGAAGGTTTTTGCCGTGAGCCTGGACGACAGAGATGTTTGATGTCCCGAATCAAGATTCATTCATCATTTTCTGCGGCGTCTCAGCAATAGGCTACCGGAGGTCAGCACTGCGAACAAGGTCGTGGATGGCTCGGGAATCGCATTGTAATTCAGATAGACCCCGTCTGTTCCTTCATACAAGAAAAACGATGCATTTTGACGGACGCTTGCGAGTGACCTCTCCGCGCCGTCAAGCAACAAACTGTCGAGAGACAGGTTGGTGAAGCCGGTGATGTCTCCGCCCGCGGAGAAGATTTTCCAACCGGCGGTGCCCAGTCGACTGCCCTCCCAGAATGAACTGGTCCAATCCACGGAGCTACCCGTCAGGGAGAAATCCAAGCTGATGGTGGTGGGGCCGCTGAAATTCAAATCACCCGCAACGTCGATTCCGTCATAATTGGTGCCGCGTCCATCGAGTGTGTTACCGATCAACTCCCAGACAACGGAGGAACCAGAGCCATAGGTGAGATTGCTGTCAAAAGTTTGAATCCCCGGGCTGAAACCTGGCGTGTGAATGCCGTTGATGGTCACATTGCCGCTGATCGTTCCACCGCCAGCCAGTGACTGGCCCGAAGCAATGCTGAAATTGTTACCTCGTCCCGTAACATCGAGTTTGGCGCCGCTGGCAATTTTGATGCTCGAAGAGCTGGCAATCGAACCGCTGCTACCGATCGCAAGCGTGCCGGCATTGATCAGGGTCGCTCCCGAATATGTGTTGGTGCCATTGAGGGTAAGCTTGCCTGGTCCGGTAAAAGTCAGATTTCCGGTGCCTGAGATGGTGCCGTTTTCCGTAGCTCCCAAACGTTGATTGAGATTGAGCGCGGAGAGATCGAGCGCGCTTGATCCTGTGTTGGTAAAAGTGTGAACCGTGTAACCCGCAGCCGTGCCCGTGCCTGTGGTTACGTTACCACCTGTGCCGACGGAAGTTCCTTTGTAGCGCACCACTACGATTCCTGATCCTCCGTCGCCGCCTTTGTGATTCACGTTGCTATGACCACCGCCACCGCCACCACCGCCGGTATTCGCAACACCATTCGTGCCGGCAGCACCTCTCCCGCCATTGCCGCCGCCTCCGAGTCCACCGGTTCCGGCACCCAATCCTGTTCCTGTGGCACCACCGCCGCCGCCACCGTAATACTGGGTAGCACCAGTAATGCTGCTCGTGACACCTGCGCCTCCATTTCCACCAAAGGCCCAGCCACCACTATGATAAGCGTTGGCACCCGCACTGGCAGCACCGCCGCCACCACCGCCGGCCCACCAGCCGTCGTTGCTGCCGGATACTCCAGATCCCCCTGAAAAGCCTTGACCATTCGTTCCGACGCCGACAGTAGCATTACTGGAAGAACCTCCTCCAGAGGCTCCAGACGTAGGTTGACCACCCGCTCCGCCACCATATCCACCACCTTGCGCCGTGATGCCAAATGCAGAACTGCTCTGACCGCTTTGGGGAACAGATAGATACCAGAGGCTGTTGTCATAGCTCGGCGCTCCCGCTCCACCTGCTCCCACGGAAATCGCGTAACTGGAATTGGATAGTTGCCGAGTGCCTGCTAGGACACCTCCCGCACCACCGCCGCCCGCATGACGTGAACCACCGCCGCCACCTCCGCCTACAATCAGGTATTCAACTTCAAAACCAAGACCTAAAGTCAAACCACCGTCGGTAGAGCGATTCGTATTGTGACTTTGACTCCCCGATGCTCCATCAAGTGTAACACTCGATTGCGCATGAGCTAAGGAGGACAAGCAGAGGAGAAGGAATGAGGGAGATCGTAGTGTCATCGTTTGAGGGGATTGGGCACGTTGAAGCAGCGCTAAAAAAAGTCGAGAACGGAAGAATGACAATAAAAAACTGTGTTTTTCGTCAAATTTGCAGCTGCTGGGATCTGAAACTCCATTCGATACAGATCACTACACCCTCGCGAATGGTCTGATGACATCTCTTCCACTGCGCCACTTTGCATTTGCGGGAGATGCTTGAGAATGATTCACTGTCGTGCCATGATTCTCGATGTTCGCAATTTGAGCACTCGCTTTCACACGCGCAACGGCATCGTCCACGCGGTGGAGGATGTTTCCTTTTCGCTCGAAAAAGGTCGTATTTTGGGTATCGTCGGGGAATCCGGTTCGGGGAAATCCGTGACCTGTTATTCGTTGTTAGGGCTCATTCCGCAACCTCCGGGACGAATTCACTCGGGCACGGCGGTATTCGATGGCATCGATCTGCTCAAAGCCACACCACAGCAAATGGCGGGCATTCGCGGCAAGCGCATCAGCATGATCTTCCAGGATCCGATGACATCGCTGAATCCGTATCTCAAGGTTTCGACACAGTTGATGGAGCCACTGCAACAGCATCTCGGCATGGGAAAAAAGGAAGCGCTGCAACGTGCGATCGAATCGCTGGCGGAAGTGGGCATTCACCAACCGGAGCAACGGGTGCACAGTTATCCGCATGAATTCTCCGGTGGCATGCGACAACGTGTGATGATCGCCATGGCATTGATCACCCGGCCCGAACTGCTGATTTGCGACGAGCCTACCACGGCGCTCGATGTGACCGTGCAAAAACAAGTGCTCGATTTGATCCGCGACCGGCAGCGCGAACTGGGTACCTCGGTTATTTTCATCACGCACGACCTGGCCGTGGTATCGGAGATGTGCGATCACATCAACGTGATGTATGCGGGACGCATTGTGGAATCCGCCCCGCGTGATCTGTTGTTTGCAAATCCGCGTCACGCCTATACCCGCGCGTTGCTGGCGAGTATTCCCTCGATCAAGCCGAAAAACGAATTGCTGCACACCATACCCGGACTGCCGCCGAATCTCGCGAACCCGCCGCAGGGCTGTGCCTTTCGTGAGCGCAACACGATGGGTCGTCGCGATCTCTGCCTAATCGATCGTGTCCCTCCGCTCAAGGAAATCGCCCCCGGCCACTGGGCGCAGGATTGCCCCGGATGCCTTAGCCAAGGAATCAGACAAGAAGAACCCGCAGCCTAACCGTTAGAACCATCCATGTCCCACGGCGAAACATTTTCCGTAATCAAGGGTGCGGTTCCCGCAGCTGCGGAAAAGGAGCAACTCTACCGGCGTGCGATCGATTCGCTGGCGGGCATGCTTGCAGGAGAAACGGATGCCACGCTGGTGATGGCGAGCATTGTCGCGGTTCTCCACCAAACCATGCCACACTATTTTTGGACCGGATTCTATCGAGTTTGTGGCGATGCATTGCTGGTCGGCCCCTATCAGGGCACGCCTGCCTGCCTACGCATCCGTCATGGACATGGAGTCTGCGGCACGGCCTGGGCGCAGGGGCAAACCATCGTTGTTGCCGATGTCCATTCATTTCCCGGCCACATCGCCTGTGATGCGCGCTCCGCCAGCGAAATCGTGGTTCCATGGCACGATGCCTCGGGGAGACTTGTTGCCGTGCTCGATGTGGACTCTGAGAAACCAGCCGCCTTCAATGAAATCGATCGAGCCATGTTGGAGGACATGACTCGCCGTTTTACTATCGGCTGATACGAGATTCAACAATTCATCAAATCCTCAATTTCATCCGCCTCGATGGGAATGTTCCGCATCAGATCGAAGTTGCCGTTTTCACCGATGATCACATCGTTTTCCAGCCGGATTCCCATGCTTTCCTCACGAATGTATATGCCTGGCTCGATGGTGAAGACCATGCCCACACCGAACGGCTGATGCGGCGGAAACACGTCGTGTACATCCAGTCCGAGATGATGCGAGGTGCCGTGCATGAAATACTTTTTCACCAAGGGCTTGTCGGGACCTTGGTTTTTCGCAGCTTTGGCATCGATGAGTTTCAAATCGACGAGTTCTTTTTCCATCAACTCGATCACCTGTTGCTGGTATTCGTTCGGCGTGTTGCCGGGACGCAGCAGGGCATTGGCACCGCGCATCACGCGCAACACGGCGTTGTAGACCTCGCGCTGACGCGGCGTGAAGCGGCCGTTGACGGGGATCGTGCGAGTGAGGTCGGAATTCCATCCGGCATACTCCGCCGCCACATCCAGCAACAACATGTCGCCATCCTGGCAAACGGCATCATTGGAGATGTAATGCAACACACAGGCGTTTTTTCCGGAGCCGATGATCGGCTGATAGGCGAAACCGCGCGAACCACGGCGCACAAATTCGTGCAACAATTCGGCTTCCACCTCCCATTCGCCCACGCCCGGTTTGACGAAGGAAAGCAGGCGACGGAAACCCGCCTCGGTGATGTCACAGGCCTGCTGCATGATGGCGATCTCCTGCGGCTCCTTGATGATGCGCAGTTGATGCATCAACGGAGCCAGGCGATCGAAGCGATGCAAGGGGAACCGCTGGCGGCAGGTTTTGATCAATCGGTCATTCGCGGTTTCCACCACGGGATGCGCGCGCAAATACTCGTTGGTGGTGAAAAAAATGTTGCTCGCCTGAGGAATCATCTGCTGGAGCATCCCGTCAAAAGAGGCGATCCATTCGATGCGATCGATGCCCGTGGCGGCGCGCGCCTCATCCTTCGTTAATTTGGCACCTTCCCATATCGCAATGTGCTCGCTGGTTTCCTTGACGAAAAGAATCTCCCGCTGCTTCGGATCCTTGGCATCCGGGAATAACATCAACGCCGTGTCTTCCTGATCCACGCCGCAGAGATAGAACAAATCGGCATTCTGCTTGAACGGCATCGTGCCATCGGCATTGGTCGGATAAACGTCGTTCGATACCACGATGACCATGCTGTCGGGTGGCAGGAGAGCACGCAATTTTTCCCGATTGCGGATGAAAAGCTGAGGATCGATGGCCTTGTAACGCATGCCCGTGATCCAAGCAAAGAGCGGATCAAACTCCAAACGAAATATACGGGCGAAGTGAAATTACCCACGCCAGCCGAGTTTTTGGCGCAAGGCTTCGTAAAAAGACCGGTTCTTGAGCCGCAGGAGATGAAACGAACGTGCCGACTTGCTCACCAGAATGCGGCTGCCCATGGAAATCTGCACGATATCGCGCCCGTCCACGGTGAAAAACATCGGCTCTTCCGCCGCCCCTTCCGGAATGATTTCCACCTGGGAGGCATCATCCACCACCAGCGAACGATAGCTCAACGAATGCGGGCAGATCGGCGTGATCACAAACACCCGCGCGTCCGGGCTGATCAGTGGGCCGCCCGCCGAGAGATTGTAGGCCGTGGAGCCGGTGGGTGTGGTGACGATCAGACCATCCGCACGATAGTGATTGAGCATCTCTCCATTGATGCGGGCGCAGAGACTGACAAGTTTACCGGTTTGACCGCGTGCCAGCACCACTTCGTTGAGGGCGAGAAATTCCTGCTGTGTGCCATCCGCATGGCAGATTACCGAATGCAACAAGGTCCGCTCGCTCGTGCGGTAGTCGCCGCTCACCAGCGCATCGGCAAACAATTCCAGTTCGTTTTCCGTGCAACTCGTGAGAAACCCCAGCGTGCCGATGTTGATGCCCGCCACGGGTTTTTCCGTGTTGCCCAGCTTCTCCATTGCCGCGAGCATCGTGCCATCGCCACCGAGCACGGCAATCACATCGGCCTGTGCCGCCAGTTCGTGGGCATCGAAGGAAGCGGATTCCTCGATCAAGGCCGCCGCCTGATGATGCAACAGCACCTCGATACCGCGCGATTGCAGCACCTCGCACAAACAACGAACCGCCACCCGTGCATCCGGCTTGCGCTCATTCACCAAAACCCCGACTTTCACACGGTCACTATGCGGCAGATCAACCCGCAACGCAACAGAGGAGGCAGGAAAAATTCGCGCTGGTTGTTGCGGGGTATTTATTTGCGTTAAGAAAATTCGAAAATTCTGTCAAAAAAACCATGGTTCGCCTTGGCGCAACCTAGCGACTGAAGTCCAATGCCTTTCAGGCTTCGGAATGATGATGCATGCATTGGTATTTCGTCCCATCGGGACGATTCATCAAAGCCCACGGTGCAACCGTGGGTTCATTCACAAAAAAACCTTCACGTCCCAAGGGGACGATTCATGGAACGACACGCTGCCGTTTGATCAATCGGTATGGTCCAAAATATTGTCGTTGAATCATCTGAGTCGACGCGTTCCCCGATGAGGCGTCCCGTTGGGACGCAAAAATCTTATGAGGTGAGGTTACCCACGACTTCACCGTTGGCTGACATGAGTCGTGCTTTTAGGACGAAAAAGCCATGGCCAATCCTTAAAGGCACTGGACTGAAGTCCGCGCTCCGTTTTTTCGCTCAGGAAATCATCGCACCGTAGGCGGCAGCATCCATCAGATTCCCGACGGCGGCCACGTCCTTGACGCGCATTTTGAAAATCCAGCCTTTGCCGTAAGGATCGGTGTTCACCAAGGAAGGGTCGGCCTCCACTTCGGGATTGCCTTCCACGACTTCACCGGAAATGGGTGCATAAATGTCACTGGCGGCTTTCACGGATTCCACCACGGCGGTGGGATCACCCAGGTCCACCTGACGACCGACGGCGGGAAGCTCCACAAACACCACATCGGTGAGTTCGGCCTGGGCGTGATCGGTGATGCCCACGGTGGCGATGTCGCCTTCCAGGCGCACCCATTCGTGAGAGGAATTGTAGCGGAGATCGTTGGGGATATTCATGTTGAGAAAGTTATGACGCCTGTGTGGCGGGTTTGTAAAATGGTTTTTTGACGACCTTGGCGGAAAATTTCCGACCGCGCACATCGATGTTCACGATGGTGCCGAGTTTGGTTAATTCGATAGGCAGATAGGCCATGCCGATTCCGGTCATCAAGCTGGGAGAAAGCACGCCGCTGGAAAGTTCGCCGATCACTTGGCCATCGCTGCTTTCCACCGCGTAATGGGCGCGTGGCGGTGCGCCTTTGTCGAGATACTGCAGACCCACAAGCTTGCGTGTGAGGCCCTGGGCTTTTTGGGCGGCAAGCACCTCGCGGCCGATGAAATCGCCTTTGTCCATGTCGACGAAAAATCCTAGTCCGGCTTCGAGCGGCGTAAGGTCCTCGGAGAGATCGCTGCCATTGAGCGGGTAGCCCATTTCCAAGCGCAGGCTATCTCGAGCACCCAGACCGCAGGGTTTTGCCCCCGCGGCGACAAAGGCCTTCAACCATGCCGGACCGGCGCTGGCGGCACTGAAAAATTCGTAGCCGTCCTCGCCGGTGTATCCGGTGCGGCATACGACCAGTTCCTGACCTTCATGCGTGAAGCGCACAATGCCATTGCGCGGTGGCAGGTTCACGCCATCGAACAATCGGGCAAACACCGCGGCTGACAGCGGACCTTGCACGGCCAATCCCGCCCACAATTCACTTTCGTTCGCCAAGGTCACATCCTCGGGCTGATGTTGTGCCAACCAGAAAAAATCCTGTTCGATGCGCGAGGCATTCACCACCGCAAAAAAACGATCCGCGGCTTCGCGGTAGATGATCAGGTCATCGATGACACCACCGCGCTCGTTCAAAAGAAAACTGTACTGCCCCTGACCCGGCGCGAGTTTGGCCACATTGTTCGCTAGCATGCGGTTCAACCAGACCTCGGCACCTGGTCCTGTAACTACGATTTGCCCCATGTGAGAAATGTCAAAAACTCCCACTTGCTGGCGCACGGCGGCATGCTCGTCGAGAATGGACGTGTATTGCACCGGCATGTACCAACCACCGAAGGGGACCATTTTGGCACCCAGTTCGACGTGTACAGATTCCAACGGGGTGTGAAGCAAATTGTCTGACATTTCGACGCAGAAAATGGCACGCGCTACCGGCTTGTCAACTCCCATCGCTTTCGATAGACCATGGGAGTAAGAAATTTCATGAGCCAGTCTTTTTTCAACCGATCCTCGCGTTCACCGCGCCGGCCGTGGCAGGACGCCGTACGCTACTGTTATGTCACCATCGTGCTGATGGCGGTCAGCATTTTGGTCGCTGGCGTCAGTAAAATCGGTGAAGACAACGAAAAGGTGGATGCGCTGTTTTTCGCCTCGCAGCTGGAATTCGAGCAAGCGCGTGAAGAAATCGAAGCATGGGATCGGATTCCCGACGAGGAGATCATGCAACGCCATCCGGAAATCGTCCAGCGGCTGGCCCTGATCGATCAGATGAGGAAACACCCCGAGCGCGACATCATGCAAGGACAGGTCTGGCGGGCCTTCACGCCGATGTTCCTGCATTTCGGCTTTCTGCACATCCTCTTCAACATGATGTGGCTCTGGCAGTTCGGCGTGGTGATCGAGACCCGCTTCCGCTCCATGCCTTTTCTCGCGCTGGTGCTGTTCACCGCGCTGCTCTCGAATGTCGCCCAGGCTTATGTGAGCGGTCCGAACTTCGGCGGCATGTCCGGGGTGAACTACGGTCTGTTCGGCTTTTTGCTGGCACGTTCCAAACTTCATCCGAATCCCGGCTTTATCATCAATCCCCAAACCGCCGCCATGTTGTTGATCTGGCTGGTGTTGTGTTTCACGGGCATGATGGGTCAGGTGGCCAATACCGCCCACCTTGTGGGCTTCGCCAGCGGTGGTTTGGTCGGTATCGTCAATGCCCTGATGGGGGGCGCCTGGGCTCATAGGAAGCGCAAACAACAATTTCGCAGCGCGTTGCGCAAAAGTGCCGACAGCCTGCATCTGTGCAAAGTGTGCCAGCGCACCGAGCACGATGACCCGGACCTAGAATTCTACGTCCACATGACGGACGGCGAGGAATACTGCAAAGAACATCTGCCTCGGTAAGGCTGGATGCTCAGCGCATGGCCGTGGAGGGAGCCATGCCGCGCATGCGCTGGATGTTCACAAACATCTGCCGGCAGTGCGGGTATTTCGTGCGTTTCGAGAGCACCTCGGCGCTGCGCTCTAGCGAACCCCATTGCAGCACCACGATCTCGACGTTGCGCCTACCCCAGGCATTCATCCAGTCGCGAGTGGGATGATACATATCGATTGTTCCTGTTCCTGTCAGCGCGGAGCCATAGTCATCCACCACATACAACTGGGATTGACCCTTGATCTTGAACACCGTGCCGAGAGGGTAGAACGACCAGTCCGCCGCTGCCGAACGAACCCTGTTATTGTATTTCAGCGTGGTGCCAATGGCGTTCGATGAGCCGTATTGCAGGTGATCGGACTCCGAGCAGGTGTAAGCGGTGGTGCGCACCACGCGGTTGCGCTCGCCGAAGGTGTATACTGGCATGCTGTGGCGATCTTTCGGCTTCGATTGGGCCGCCGCGACCAAATGAGGGCAAGGAGCTGCCGTAACGATCGGCTGGACTTTGCCGAAACTCAAAACGCGCGATGACTTGGCATCGACGATTTTCAAACCGCTGGAGCAACTGCAAAGAGCGAAGGCCACCATGAGGGCAGAACCGGTGGAAAAGAGGAATTTTCGCATGCGTATCGGGTGTTGGGAAAAAAACGCGCTGATGTGACTGCACAAAAACGACCCCGAGCTACTAGCGGTCGGGTTTTCCTGCGGCAAGCATAAATTTCCCGAAATGGGCAAAAAATCCGCCGATTCCCCTGATCATGGCAGCCAAAATCCCTTATTGAGGCGACTTCAGTGCAATGCCTTTAAGGATTGGCCATGGCTTTTTCGTCCTAAAAGGACGACTCATGTCAGCCCACGGTGAAGCCGTGGGTAACTTCACCTCGTCAGATTTTTTGCGTCCCAACGGGACGCCTCATCAGGGAACGCGTCGACTCAGAGGATTCAACGACAATATCGATTGTCATATCGATTGATGAAACGGCAGCGTGTCGTTCCATGAAGCGTCCCGTTGGGACGCGAAGGTTTTTTGTGAATGCACCCACGGTTGCACCGTGGGCTTTGATGAATCGTCCCTTTGGGACGAAACGCGAATGCATTCATCATGATTCCGAATCCTGAAAGGCATTGGACTTCAGCGCCTCTTCCAGCGCGGAAATGACCTTTTTCGCCAAATGATCGCTGCCCGCCGCGTTGAAGTGCACGTCATCGGGCGCTACACCGTGCTGTGGGATGGTCGGCAGAATGTGGGCGTGCAGATCATTGATGATCACGCCGTGTTTTTTCATCACCGCCAGCGCGGCATCGGCATACTTCTGCTGTTGTTCGGGCGTGATTTGCACTGTTTGATGAAATCGTTTGCGCATGGTTTGCTCCGGCTCCTTGCACACCGGCGTGGTGGTGGCCCAGATCAGCTTGGCTCCGGTCTTTTTCATGCGTATCACCAGAAGGTCGAGACGTTTGGCGTATGCTTCGGGAGAACGGTCTTCCGCATGATACTCCCAGCCGTAGATGTCCCACAATCCCCAGTTGAAGTGGATGATGTCCCATGTCGTATCGCCGAGGTAGCTGTCGATCTTTTTCACCCCCGTGCCCGACCATTCGGCATTGCCCTCGTTTTTCACCACCACGGCCCGCCCAGCGAACGCCGCCTTGACCTGGCGCTGGTAGCCTGCGGAGATCGAATCGCCGATGAGCAAAATGTTCGGCAACTTCGCGGCAGGCGTCTCATCGGCCCGGAGCAGAGTGCCTCCGATAGCGAACAACAGCATTTTCAGCACAAGCAGACGAGTCATGGCATCACCTTGTGCAACGCGAGGGATTTGTCAATAACGGAGCGAATCGCGCGGCATCACGGGCGCTTCGGATACGTGGCCTGATCGAAGACCTTGCCGTCCGCGGTTTTTGCCTCACAGAAAAAGTCGTTCTCGCGCAGGGTGATCCGGAACAGGTGGTTGATGGCACCTTGGTGGGCGATCCACGGACGTTTGCCCACGTCCTTCGGCTCCGGTTTGCGCACCGCGACACCCCATGCCCCGTCGCCCAGATAGGGAATGCCCTGGGCATCATCGCGCCGACCTTCCTTGATCGGCCAGGTACGTTTGTAGCAATGGTGATCGTGCTCGAACACGGCATCCACGCCCAGCGACTCAAACAGCGGGCACCATTGTTTCTGAATGTCCACAGCATCTTCTTTGACTCCTGTGCCCCATGCGGGGCGGTGATAGGCAGCAAAGACAAACGGCACCTTGCGGCGCTGCGTCAGCGAATCACGCACAAATGCCACCTGTTCGGAAATGCGCTGGGTATGCCCGGAATCCAAAAGCACCAGACTCAAGTAGTTGCCGAAATCAAGATGGTAATAAGAAATGGACCGACCACTTTCACGTCTCATGCGGAAGAGGCTGTAAAATTGCGTCGACTTTTCCGGACCAGGCGTGTTTTTCTCCGGAAAAAATCCCGTACCCACGACCTCGTGATTGCCCATACCGATCACCATCGGAATCAGCCGGCCATCGGGAGCCTTGGCATTCGCAAACCACGAGTCGATCCAATCATACCAGCGCTGCGCGACCTCGTCATTGGCATAGGCGAGATCGCCGATCAACGCGGCAAACAAAGGATCCTCGGAGCCAGCGCGGCGGTTCATTGCGTCTAACAGATTGCGGGCGTGATACATATCTCCGCCGATGACAAAGTGCATGGGGCGGAAGGTTTCCGGAGCCGTGAGCATGATGTGCGGGCCGTTCAGGCTTTGATCGGAATCGTTGCGGATCACGAATTCATAACGCGTGTCCGCTTTCAGCCCGGAAAGCGAGACCGCATGCACCGTGCTGGTGCTCATGGCGAAGGGATGCGACTGCGCGCGACTCCATTGCCAGGTGCTTTGACCGACGATGCGATGCCCGACGGAATACTCTTTTCCTTGCGAGACGGATGTTGCGGATTTGGTTCCAAGCTCAGGGCATTCGCTCTTCCATGTTCCCGTCGCGGCTTTTCCTGCAAGGTATTGCCACTCGTCCTGGCGTTTGATCAAGGTCTGCGATTCCTTGCCTTGTCGCGTCAGGCTCATGTCAAACGACAAGTCACTGCTGCCGGGTTTGTCATTGACCACTTGCACGGAGACCACACTGCCAGCCTTGAGCAAGTCCGCGGCTTTGCCGAGGGGGAAACGCTCCCATTGTTCGGCTTCGTGCGCTCCTGTGGACTTGATTTTCGCATCTTGGCCGGAAGCATTTTTGCGCAACACTTCCTTACCATCAATGAACAAGACGAAGCCGTCATCGTAAAGAACCTCGGCGACCAGGGTATCGTCGGGATCACCGCTCGTGACCGGGATTTTTTTTCGCAAGGCGATGCTGGTGTAGCGGTCCTTCATATCGGACAGCACGGTTTTGTCATCGTTGTCGCCGTAGCCGAATCCCGCCTTGCCGATGGTCCATGCCGCTGCGGCCACAGCGGACTCGCCACGATCGACCCAACGGATTTCCGCCTCATGGCAGGGATCGTGATACCATTGCACGAATGGCCCGTGATCCACGGCGCGCGCCGAGGCAGCGAAAAGCAGAAAAAGAGAAAAACGAATCATGCGCCAGACTCACGCAGGAGCGCAGAAACTCAAGCAGAAAATCACGGCCTGCTTCGGCCACGCTTGATGGTTTGACTGAGCATGTCTTGCAATTCTCTGGCCAAATCAATGCGTCGTGAAAATTGATTGTTCGTTTCAAGCGGATCAGTCGTGAGATCATACAGTTGCGCGGGAGCCGATGGGTCCGATTCAGGCAGAGCGAAACGTTTCAGCTCGCCTTGATCATAACGGTTGCCGCCAGAGCCGCGATGGTTGATCAATTTCCAATTCCCGCGCCGCAAGGAAAGCGTTTCGCCTCCCCGAAACGCTTGTGTGACCAGATAGGGACGCGCCGCTTCAGTAGATTTTCCTTCCAGTGTCGGCAGGAGACTGAAGCTGTCCTCGGCGGCTTCGTGCGGCAGGGAGAAATTCACAACATCGGCGAGCGTGGCCATCACATCGGTGAGGCTGGCCAGGTGATCACAGGTCGTTCCCGCCTTGATGCGCGATGGCCAGCGCACAATGAGAGGGACACGATGTCCACCTTCCCACGCATCGCGCTTCACCCCACGCCACGGCTTGGCTCCGTCGTGCCCGTAATCCGCGCGCATGTGCACCGCCGCCGCAACTTCCGGACCATTGTCACTGCTGAGCAATACCAAGGTGTTATCGGCGATTCCTTGTTTTTCCAATTCATCCATCAACGCGCCCACGGTGGCATCAAACTGCGCGATGAAATCCCCGTGCGGACCGGCCTGGGTTTTGCCGCGGAAATCCTTGCTCGGAAACGATGGCAAGTGCACGGCCTGCGTGGCATGATAAAGGAAAAACGGTTTTTTCGGTGCCGTCCGCACATGCTCGCGGATGAAATGCAGGCTTTGCTGCAAAAAGCGTTGGTCCACTTCCTGCATGTCGAAATCCGCTGCAATCCATCCGGGACGACAATCCTCGGTGTAAGGATTTTTCGGCAGAGGATCGCGCTGCAATGGCCCTGTGGGCGGCACAGGAATGCGATCGCCATCGATATAAGCATAAAGCCAATCAGTGGTCGGGCAACAAGCCGTGCCAAAAAACTTCTGGAAGCCATGGTCCAGAGGTCCGCCTTCGATGCGACGCGCGGGATCGATCAACTTCACACCGTCCACCCCCGGGTTGGTGATGGCATTTCCTTGCGCATCGCGGAAGGTCCACCCGATGTGCCATTTTCCCACAGCCACGGTGGCGTAGCCTTTTTGCAAAAGCATCTCCGGCATGGTCAGGCGCTCCGCCGCGATCAATGATGGCCCGCCTACTCCTGTAAACACCGAGCCACCACGCGGAATGCGAAACGGCATTTGTCCGGTCATCAGTCCGTAACGAGTGGGCGTGCACACCGTCGAAGGACTATGCGCATCCGTCCAGCGCATGCCCTGGGCGGCGAGGCGATCCACATGCGGCGTGGTGACCTTCGACTCTGCATTGTAACAGCGCACATCGCCGTATCCGAGGTCATCGGCGAGAATCAATACGATGTTTGGCAAATCGGCAGCCCAACTCACAATTGGCATCAGGATTGATGTCAGAACTAACGCGGCGAGATACGAAAGTGAGGGAGAATGGCGTAAGTTCATGATCCGGATCAAGTTGGCAGGAATGCTACAAAATCAACATGCAGTCGCCGTAGCTGTAGAATCGGTATTCCTGCTCCACGGCCTGGCGGTAGGCTTCGAGGATGAGCTCGCGGGACGCCATGGCGCTGACAAGCATGAGCAGGGTGCTTTGCGGCAAATGGAAATTCGTGAGCAGGGCATCAACCGCGCGGAATTGATAGGGCGGGTAGAGGAAAATATCGGTGCTGCCACTTTGCGTTCCTGCGGCGATGCGTTGACCGGGTGCAGCTGTTTTTGCGAGGTGCTCCAGCACGCGCGTGACGGTGGTGCCGATCGCCACCACACGCCCCGCGGCATTGATGGCAGCAGAGGTATCGGCGTTGACGTGGTAGTTTTCCGAGTGCATGTCGTGCTCCTCAGGGCGATCGGCTTTCACGGGACGGAAGGTGCCCACCCCGACGTGCAGGGTAAGGAAGGTATGCGGGAGCGTCTCTAACAGTTCTGGGGTAAAATGTAGCCCGGCAGTGGGCGCGGCGATGGCGCCCTCGTTCTTGGCGTAAACCGTCTGATAGCGATCGCGGTCTTCGTCCTCGTCCTCACGGTTCATGTAGTGCGGCAATGCGAGATGTCCGTGTTCATACAGATTCAGCTCGCGATCCCATTCGATCAGGCGATCGCCATTATCGTAAACTTCCACCACAGTGCCGATGGCATCGGCGACCTGCACGGTGGCGCCGACGCGCATTTTTTTGCCGGGCTTCACCAAACAGCGCCACAATGTGGGACTGCTGCGGTCGAGGCATAGCAGCTCGGTCTTGCCATCGTTCGAATACAAGCGCGCGGGGATGACCTTGGTGTCGTTGAGAATGATCAGGTCATCGGGACGGATGTATTCGGGGAAATTCCGGAACATGCGGTGCTCGATCACGCCCGTATCGCGATGCACCACCATCATGCGCGATGCGGCGCGGTCGGCCAATGGGCGGGAAGCAATGCGTTCCTCGGGCAGGTGGTAGTCGAAATCAACTGTGCGCAAACTCATGGGCGTAACAAAGAAGAGAGTTGTGCGCTTGGCAAATCAATTTCTGGACTTTGTCAATTCCGTGATTGCGCCCGCCTACCGGTTGTTTTAGAAGTCGCCTCATGACTGAATCCGACGTCCGTTCCCGCTATCTGCGCATTTCGCTGATGATGTTCCTGCAGTTTTTCACCTGGGGGGCTTGGTTCACGACTTTGTTCATGGTGCTGGGGAAACATGATTTGGCGTCCATTATAGGAAAATCCTACGGTACGGCTCCGATCGCCGCGATCATCGCGCCTTTGTTCCTCGGGCTGATCGCCGACCGTTTTTTTTCATCCGAGCGACTCATGGGTGTGATGTTCCTGATCGGCGGAGTGCTCATGCAGTTGGTGCCGGGTGCGATCGCTTCGGGCAACGCTTCGCTTGTCGTCACCTTGTTCACCGGTCACATGCTCTGCTATATGCCCACACTCGGGCTGGGCAATACCATCGCGTTCTCGCACTTGCCGCGTGACATTTTCCCCAAGACCCGCGTGTGGGGGACGATTGGCTGGATCGCAGCGGGACTGGTCGCGGGATTCCTCGGTTGGTCGGATAGCCTGAACCTCTTCCGCATGGCCGGCATCTCGGCGCTGCTGTTAGGTTTGTTTTGCTTCATGCTTCCGCACACTCCTCCACCATCGCGCGGCAAGTCGGTGGACCTGCGTGCGCTGTTCATGGTGGACGCCTTCCGCCTGCTCGCCAAGCCGGCGTTTTTCGTGTTTATCCTTTGTTCGATGTTGATCTGCATCCCGCTGGCCTACTATTTTTCTAGTACTTCTGGATTTCTTGCGAACATGGGTTTCCAGCAACCGGCCTCGGCGATGGCGATCGGCCAGATGTCGGAGATCATTTTCATGCTGCTTGTGCCGTTCTTTTTCCGTAAGCTGGGAGTGAAATGGATGATCGTGGTGGCGATGCTGTGCTGGGTGTTGCGCTATGCATTGTTTGCTTACGGTGCGCCGCAGCAGTCGGTTGCGATGCTATTTGCGGCGATCGCCTTGCACGGGATTTGTTATGATTTCTTTTTTGTCACGGGCTTCATGTATGCCGACCGCACCGCGCCCGAGGCAATCCGCGGACAAACGCAAAGCATGCTGGTGTTTTTCACGCAGGGCGTGGGCATGTATCTGGGCTATGATCTGGCGGCGAAAAAATTTGCCGTGGTGCAGCCGGCATCGGATGCACTGGGTGCTGCGATCGCTGCGGAAAATCCCGTGGAAAAACTCACTTACGCGCAGCAGTTGGGTCGCATGTTTGCTGCGGAAATGCCACATGTAGATTACGCCATCTGGACAAAAGCCGCGGGGTTGTGGCAATCCTATTGGCTCTTTCCCGCGGCGCTTGCAGGGGCGATCGCGCTGTTATTCATCGTCGCATTCTGGGATCGTTCCCAATCGGAGGGGTGAGGAGGTGAGGGGAATTTTCCCTGTGCTTTCGAATCGACGTGAGTTCAGCGAAACGATAGGGTGCCCGCTATGGAACTCATGGATCAGTTGGGAGTGGCCTTTGGCTTGGCGACGCTGGCAGGCTTGAATTTGTATCTCACCGTCGCCCTGGTCGGTGCTGCGATTCGTTTCCAGTGGATCTCGTTGTCAGGAGCCTACGAGCATCTCGCGGTGTTGGGCAATCCATGGATTCTCGGCGTGGCCGGCACCTTGTTCGCCATTGAATTTGTTGCCGACAAGGTGCCTTGGGTCGATAGCACCTGGGATGCGGTGCACACGCTCATTCGTCCAGCAGGTGCGATTTTGTTGGCGTTGACCGCGATGGGAGATCTCCATCCTGTGATGACAGTGATCGCCGCTCTGTGTGCGGGGACAGCGGCACTTGCTACCCATGGCACGAAGGCGAGTGCAAGATTGGTGATGAATGCCTCGCCCGAGCCGATATCAAACACAGTGGCCAGCCTCGCGGAGGACGGACTGGTGGTGGGCGGCATCGCTCTGATTTCCGCCGCTCCGCTCGTCGCCCTCGTTGTGTTCGTGGTTCTGGTGATATTATGCCTGATGCTGACGCGCTGGTTGTGGAAAAAAGTTTCCAGTCTGCGAGGGAAACGTCGTGGCATGGCAGGAGGTGGGGCATGAGTGGCAGGATCGCAGCGATGGAGCTGGGCGGCACGAAAACCGTCGTCGCAGTGGCTGACACCGATGGTCGTCTCTGTGAGGAATACCGCTTCCCCTCCACCACGCCAGAGGAAACCATGAACATTGCCGTATCGTGGTGGCGCGCACACGGGGAGGTGGCGCGACTGGGCATAGCCAGTTTCGGTCCTATACGGGTGGATCCCCAGGCGGCGGACTTTGGTACTTTTTTGTGCACGCCAAAAGAATCCTGGCAGGGCTTTTCCTTTGCATCGTATTTTCAAAAGCATCTTCCTGGCATACCCTGGTTCCTTGATACGGATGTGCAGGCTGCTTTGTTGGCGGAAATGACGTATGGTGCTGCGCGCGGTTTGAGCGATGTGTTGTATCTTACGGTAGGCACGGGAATCGGCGCCGGTCTTGCCTGTGGCGGGCGTCTGGTCCACGGCACTCTGCATCCGGAAATGGGGCATTTGCTGGTGCGTCGTCACGCCGATGATTCCTTCGCGGGCGTGTGTCCGTTTCATCGCGATTGTTGGGAAGGTCTGGCCAGTGGTCCGGCGATGGCGCAGCGCTGGGGAGCGGCGGCGCACACGCTGCCCGTGGATCATCCCGCTTGGGATATGGAGGCGTTTTATCTGGCGCAGGGTTTGTATGCGGCTTGCGCCATGGTGTCGCCGCAGCGCTTGATCCTAGGAGGCGGAGTTTCCCAAGCCGAAGGATTGTTGGAAAAGGTGTCGGTGTGGATGGATCGTTTCAGCCAGGGCTATTTCGAATCCCTCGGCGCACGCGTGGTGGCTCCCGCTCTCGGACAGCAGGCCGGAATCGTCGGCGCCATCCAACTGGCTCTGCGCGGAGAAACGAAGATGCCTCCGTGACACGAAATCCTGATCGCAAATGTCACGCGGCTTTTTGCTCGCGTCTTTGCCTGAAATGCCTGTTGTCAATGCTCACATCATTTGTCAAATTGCGGCATGGACGAAGCAGCGGCAATTGGCATCATCGGCGGAAGCGGGTTGTATGAGATCGATGGTTTTGAAAAAACCGACGAGCTCGTCATCGAAACACCGTTCGGTTCACCCAGTGATGCGTTGATCGGCGGCACGATGTCTGGAAGGCAAATCTGGTTTCTGCCTCGGCACGGACGCGGGCATCGATTGTTGCCCACGGAAATCAATCATCGCGCCAACATCTGGGCCCTGCGTAGTCTGGATGTGCGCTGGCTGATTTGTGTCACAGCGGTCGGCAGTTTGAAAGAAGAATACCACCCGCGGCATGTGGTGCTACCTGATCAATATTATGACCGCACCAGCCGCCGGGAGCATCATACATTTTTCGGCCAGGGGATTGTCGGTCACGTCAGTTTTGCCGATCCCGTCAGTGCCGGCTTGCGGAGCCTGTTGCGCGACGCCGCCGTAGCGCAATGCCTGCAGGTCCATGATGGAGGAACCTATGTCAACATGGATGGGCCGGCTTTTTCCACCAGGGCTGAGAGTGAGACCAACCGCAAGCTTGGTTTCGACGTCATCGGCATGACGAATCTGCCGGAGGCCAAACTCGCCCGCGAAGCCGAGATCGCCCTTGCCACCCTCGCCATGATTACGGATTACGACTGCTGGAAAATCGAGGAGAGCGCCGTCACCGCCGAGGCTGTCATGGGCCATCTGCATGCCAATGTAGCCGCTGCCAAGGCCGTGATCCGCCGTGTCATCCCGCACATTCCCACCTTGCCCGATTGGCCGGAACATCATTCGCTGGATGGAGCCATCATGACCCCGCGCGAACTTTGGCCGCAGCAGCAAGTCGCGGCGCTCGGAAAAATCCTGCAGCGATTCGCTTGATTCCGTGACGAACCGACGTAGTCTCTTGGCATGCGTCAACCATTGCTCATCACCTGCGTTGCGACTTTTGCGTTGATGGTAGTCACCGTCATCGCGCAAGACCCCGGCAAAAAAGAACCGATGAAAACACAAGACTCTGCTCCCGCACAACCGGAGGCCAAGGTGGAAAAAACCGAAGCCGAATGGAAAGCCCAGCTTACTCCCGAACAATACCGTGTCCTGCGTCAGGCTGGCACCGAACCAGCCCACGGCGAGGTTTACAAACAATTCAAACAGCAAGGCGGCGGCACCTACTATTGTGCAGGTTGCGGCGCGGAACTTTTTTCCTCCAAACACAAATTCGATTCCCATTGCGGTTGGCCATCGTTTTACGATGCGAGCAACAACAAGAACGTGATTCTGAAGGACGACCTTTCGTATGGCATGATTCGTACCGAAGTTCTGTGTGCCAAGTGCAATGGACACCTCGGCCACCTATTCAAGGGAGAGGGTTTCGATACTCCGAAGGACCAACGCTACTGCATCAACGGTGTGACGCTTCTCTTCGTGCCCGAAGGCGGAAAAACACCCGAGGTCAAGACTCCCACAGAACCCGAGAAAAAATAATACTCTTGGATGTGATGCGCTTTCCTGAAATCGGGGAAATCCATTGCAAAATCGTCGCCATCCCCATTTACTTCGCGCCCCACACTTTTTCATCATGACTCCAGACTTCATTCGCGATGCGCTTCGCACGGTTCGCTATCCGGGATTTTCCCGTGACATTGTCTCCTTCGGACTGGTGAAGGACATCCACATCGAGGGATCCACCTTGCGCGTTCGTTTGGAAATCCAAACGCGGGATGCCGAAGTGCCTCAGCAGATTTTCAAACACTGTCACGAGGTATTGGATCAATTGCCCGATTTCACCAACGTGAAAGTGGAGATCGGCGTGAAAGACCCCTCGGCTCAGGCCGCGCCCGCCCAGGCCGGTGCTTCCTCCATTCCCGGTGTGAAAAAAATCATTGCCGTCGCCTCAGGAAAAGGTGGCGTGGGCAAGTCCACCGTCGCGTCGAACCTGGCGATTGCCCTCGCGGCGACAGGCGCCAAGGTAGGGCTCTGCGATTGCGATCTCTATGGCCCTTCGATCGCCATGATGTTCGGCTGCGATGAAAAACCGATGGCGAATGAAAAGGACGAGATCATCCCCATCGAGACGCAAGGCCTGAAAATCATGTCGATGGGTCTGTTGCTGGAAGAACGTTCTCCCGTGATCGTCCGCGGTCCGCTTGCCACACGCTATACTCAACAGTTTCTGCGCCAAGTGGAGTGGGGTGAATTGGACTATCTGATTCTGGACCTCCCTCCGGGCACCGGTGATATTCAACTGACGATTGTGCAGACCGTCGCTCTGCATGGTGCGGTGATTGTGACAACTCCGCAGGAAGTGGCTCTTATCGATGCGCGCAAGGCGGTCAGCATGTTTGCCAAGGTCAACGTGCCGATTCTCGGCTTGATCGAAAACATGTCGTGGTTTGAGTGTGATGCAGGCAAACGTTATTATCTCTTTGGGGAAAACGGCGGCCAGCGCGAAGCAGAAAAACTCCGCGTTCCCTTGCTGGCGCAGATCCCTCTGCAAGTGCCGATTTCCCAAGGTGGCGATGCCGGAAAACCCGTGGCATTGCTCGATCCGCAACACAGTCCGGCATCGGCCGCCTTTCATCAGGCAGCGCGATTGCTCTTGTCTTGACCGACCATGACCATCACGCGCTTCGCACCAAGCCCCACCGGATATCTCCATCTGGGACACGCTCTGGCCGCGTGGGTGGCTTACAGTTGTGCGCGGCAAAATGATGGCGCGATGCTGCTGCGCTTTGAAGACATCGATACCACCCGCATACGACCGGAATATTACTCCGCCATCGAAGAGGATCTGCGTTGGCTTGGTATGGAATGGCATGGAATCCCATGGCGTCAGACCGATCGCACTGCAGCCTATCAATCAGCGTTGGAAGAGCTCTGCGCGATGGATGTGGTGTATCCGTGTTTCTGCACGCGGAAGGAAATCGCGCAGATGACACAAGCACCGCAACAGGGTGATGGAGGGGATGCCATGATCTATCCCGGCACGTGCCGTGGACGATCGCACGATGATCGCAAGGCGCGCATGCAGCGTGGTGAACGTTGGGCCTGGCGATTGGACGCCGAAAAAGCCGGACAACTCAGCGGAAGCATCACTTGGCAGGATTATCGCTTCGGAGAACAGGTTCTCCATCCAACCATACTCGGTGACGTGGTCATCGCGCGCAGAGACATCGGCGTATCCTATCACCTCGCAGTGGTGGTCGATGATGCGGCACAGCATGTCAACTGGGTCACACGCGGTGAAGACCTTTTGAGTTCAACGCATGTGCACATCATGCTGCAACGTTTATTGCAACTACCGCAGCCGCAATACTGGCATCATCCGCTGGTTTGTGATGAAGAGGGCCAACGACTTGCAAAACGTCATGACTCACTATCGCTGCGCAGTATGCGTGAATCCGGAATGACTGCCCATGAGGTGCTGTGCCGTATTCGCGCGTATCTCTGATCGCGCGCCGAATACGAAAAAAGCGGGAGTGCGTAACGGCAGCGAACTGCCCGCATCTCCCGCTTGTGGCGGATCGCAGTCTCATTCCAGCGCTGCATTGAACAGCGCGGGAAACGAGGTGCTGCGATACAATGGAATTATTTGCCAGCTTTTTTGGCAGGAGCTTTTTTGGCAGGAGCCTTTTTCGCAGGAGCTGCTTTTTTGGCTGGTGCTGCTTTTTTAGCTGGTGCTGCTTTTTTGGCAGGAGCTGCTTTTTTGGCAGGAGCTGCTTTTTTAGCAGGAGCTGCTTTTTTAGCAGGAGCTGCTTTTTTAGCTGGTGCTGCTTTTTTAGCAGGAGCTGCTTTTTTGGCTGGTGCTTTCTTTGCGGCTTTTTTTGCGGCCATATGTGTAGTGTGTTGTTGTTTATGTTGTTGGTTTTTCCGACTGGAAACATAGGTCCAGAGGAAAGCTTGCGTGGCCGGGAGACCGTTCGGTCAATTCTCCGGCAGAAAAAAATCTTGTGATGAGAGGGCAGGAACGATCCGCCGCGGGACCTGAAAACGAGACGTCGTTTTCTCTAACAGAATGATTCTGTGGTTTGAGAATTTTGTGGCGGGCAACCATATGCATCATCCAATTGCGACAGCAATGATGCACAGTTAGACAAAATTTTCATTCACGTCAACATCAAAGTACTAGAATTCTAGGAATTCATAAAAAATCATGCGAGTCTTCTATCTCCTGAGGTCGTCATCACGGATAGAAGATCTTCATCGCATCGCGCAACTCACTGACTTCTCGTGCCGCACGATAAATTGCGTTAGATTCCGGATGGCTTTTTTGATGGAAGTGATAAGCCCCGATGGCTTCGAAACACGCGTTCAGAGAGCCTATCATCGGCAGGCTCTGCCCATCCTTCACGCTCACATTTTCAACAAGTCCGAGAGGTGTGAACCATCCTTGTTGTTCCATACCGTGCAGCACGTCTCGCAGTTGCGAGGACTCATCATCGACAGCCGCCGCCATGAGCATATAGTGTGGATGCAATACCGTTTGATCTTTCAAATCCACGCCGCCGACACTGTATCCCATGCCATGACGCTGCTCGCCTGCGGAGAGACCGAAAATTCCCGAGCAGGTGACGGCAGCATCAGGATGATTCCGAATCAGATAGGTTTTCTGATCACGCAAGAGTTTGGTGCGAACACCGTGCCAGTTTGCTCCCGTTAACGCATCAACTCTCCGCGAATCAAAGTCGGGAAACAGCAGGGATTGAATTTCTGCAATGAATCCGGTTCCCTGATGCGGCCACGCATGAGATGACATACCGGCTTTAGCCTTCGGGTCGCTCAAACGCAGCATCAGCAACACCAGCGCGGTTTCCCCACCCCAATCCTTCCATTGATACGGTATGATGGTTTTCCCATCTTCCATCACACCGTGTGAAACGTAGCCGTTTGCATTGATCAACTCTCCCAAGCGGACACGCTTTGCATCGACAAGTGCCTGACGCAGAAATTGTTCGTCGTTCAGCATCTTTGCCGCGATGATATGGCTCAGGTCATACAAACTCGTGTCAATGGTGGAATACTCCGTGCCAGGGTGGATTTCAAATTCTCCCCTGCGATTGCGACAGATGAAGTGGGGCAACAGTCCGTAAGGACCGCGCAACGGCGAAATCGCGGCATGTGATTTCCTCAACACACGAGAAGCGAATTCTTTGCTCACCATGCCTTCCGTCGCAGCTGCAGCTGTTGCGAGACAAAACAAACCCGTCGATGCGACGGAATCAAATGAACCATCATCAATGTGCGCGCGATCCCTCACGGTGCCCGTGCGCTCAGACCAGCAAGTCAATGCCTTGGCGTAGGATGCAAGGAACCACCACTGGTCATCCTCAACATCGGGGGTTTGCAATCGAAAATCAATGCGATCAAGGTCGATATCGGAATTGGGCTCCGCAATCCATGTCAAAAATTTGACCGATGAGAGTAGTTCGGTGGGAAGATCATAAATGATTTCCGCAAAATCATCCTGACGGATGGATCGGCTTTGCGACCAGAGGACGCGATTGTTTTCATCCGTTAGATCGATTTTCCATTTGCCTCTGCCGCGGATCATGGCACGTAGACCGTTGATTTTGGGTTGGAATCTTGATTGAATCTCCGTCGGATAGAAAGAGGAGAAATTCAGCCTCTCGTCCTTCATGCGGGCGAGACGTGAGAGTGAATGCCACATTCCGGCCCAGTCGTCGGCTCCGCTTCCCAGCGATACACCGATCTGCCCACTTTGCCAGCCAATCAGATTTTCCGCCGGCCCCACGAAACCGAAGTCGGTTCCCATATTGGTATAAGAAAGAAAGGGATTGACCTTGTGCCGGTCTTGACGGCCGTTGTGCGCCGGCTCCACGATGGTGTCATAGCTATGAAGCGTCTGCCACACGGTTCGTATTTCAGCCTGCACAGTGAGGACAAAAACCAATGTTGAAGCAAGCGTGCGCAACGGAAAGAAACGAGATGTTTGCGATAGAGTCATCATCTGTTGATCAGTGCATCAGGAAAAAAAACAGCGCGGCCACCAGCATGATCATGTCGGCCATGACGCGAAGCAAATCGCTGGAAAAGCGGTGGCGCATGCGGTTCACCACATACATCAACGCCGCGGCGATCAGAATGCTGATGTAAAAAGGATGGTATTGTTCTTTGTGAACCGTACGCATCATCAATACCGAAAAAATCGCGAGCAATGTCAGCGGCATGGTCAGCGCCCACTCATCTCCCTCGTCATCCAGTTCGTCGCTACCTTTCACCCACATGTCAACGGCAGTAATGTTGATGACGCACATCAAACCAAACACCAGCATTTCGGGGGCGAGCAGTTTGAACCAATTCACGGGTTGTGGTAAACCGAGCAAGCCGATCAAACCGGCACCCACGCCCCATGCGAAAGCATACCCTGCGAGCAGGTTTTTTGTGTAGGAAACTCGGCGAGTCGATGAGGAAAAAAACGCGAGCACAAAAAATCCCGCAGTCGCACCCAACGGCATTATGGCTGTTTGAACAATGCTCCATTGCAATACGTTGAGGGAAATCAACAAGGTCGCAATGACAGCGATGATGATGGCAAAGGTAAATTGTTTTTCATACTGTTGATGCACCATGTGCCGCAGTGGAAAACTACTGGTCTGACAAATCTTGCAATCGAGCAAGCGATCGGAGGCATAGACGATCCAGACCACCAGAGCCAATACCACAGGCAGCAGAGGCTCAACATAATTGACATCCCAAATCCAAGAAAAAACGTAGAGCCACACAACCGCGATGATGGGTGCGTCGAGGCTGAATACGTTCGCATACATCCACCAAGGAATGTGGGGCTTCATCCGGGGGTTCGCTGCCAGTGCGCTCAACAGCGATACATTCCTTGACATTCGTCCCCCGCGCAAGTGCGATCTTCAAGGAAATCGGTATTTCCCCCCAATGGCGCAACGATGATCGTCCACAACTGAGCCGAGCACTGCTTCCTGCTTGACGTCGTGGGAAACGATGATATCTTGATGGTGTGAAAAAGATGTTGCTGTATTTGATGGTCATTGCGCTATGGAGCGTGATGACATCGCTGGCAATAACTCCCGTGTTGTTCATTTCCCAAGATACGAATTGCTGTTGTGACTCCGATGAGGAATCCCCTTCTTCCTGTCCCTGTGAATCAAAACAAGATTGCTGTTGTGCTTGCACGATCGTTTATCGCGCTCCCTGCTTGATCATGGAAAACACCCGCTTGATTTTCCCTACCCTGGGCGTGCGGATGGCATATGTGGATGACAAACGCCACGCCCTTACCCGACACGAGGCTCCTTCGTTGCCACCACCAGAGAACGGAAACGCTTGATCACGTCGGTTCGGATTTTTTCCGAAGTTATCCATTCTTTTCATGCTTGATATCAGATTTTTTATGAAAACTGCTTTTCTTTCCATTCTCTGCAGCTGCTTTGCTTGCGCATCATCGGTCGTGCCAGCCACGGCCACCAATGACGCTTGCAAATGCGGCAAATGCGAGTGTGTAAAATGCGAATGCGGCAAGTGCAAATCCTGCAAATGCGACGAATGCAAATGCGAGGAGTGCAAATGCGGCAAGTGATCCGTCATTTTCCTGACACTTGAGTCTCACCCGCGTCGATCGATTCGACGCGGGTTTTTTGTTCGTCCCAATTCCTGCTGGGGAGATCAGACCCACAATTGTTGATCTGGCGCAGCAAAAAACGCGAGCACTTCGCGTGAAAATCGCTCCGGTTGTTCCCAGGGCAAACGGTGTCCAGAATCGGGAATCACCTGAGAACTTGCTCGAGGAACCATCTGACATGCGCGTCTCGCGAGAGAGGTGAATTTCCCATCTCTCGCACCTGTCAGCCACAAGACTGGAACCTGAATCTCCTTAAGTCGAGGCCAGAGATTTTCCTGCGCACCCAGAGACCAGGAGATGAAACTGCGGGAAATTTCTTTGCATCGCAAATGCAGCGGACGACGGTCCAACCCTTGCTGCACACAATCCGATGCCATCTGCAAAATCGGCTGTGCTTGCCAAAGCTCGAGAAACTCGCTCCACGCTTCACGATGACAGCAGATCGACCACTCCGCATCTCTCCGGCGTCTCTCGGTTTTCTCCTCTTCGTTTTCCAGTCCGGGGTGCGCTGCGATGATGACAGCTCGATGCCAAGGCGCATCCTGCGACAACAAGGCGTGCAGTGCGATTCTACCCCCCATGGAGTAAGCGACGAGCAGGTTTTTTCCCGGATGAGCTGACACCTCGGCGTTGAGCGCCCGAGCGGTATCGCTCAAAGAACGTGGACAACAATCGAGAAAACGCCAGAGATCGACAGCTCGAAAATCGTAACCCGCCTTCTCCCATGAATTGCGAAACAAATTCCAGTCTGCGGCCGCGCCCACCGCGCCATGCAAACACCAAATGGTTGGTCGGTCGTCTGTCATCAATCCATTTGTTCCCAGGCCTTCCAAAAATCGGTGGTTTGTTGAGCGTCGGGCTGCACTTCGAGCACGACCGTCCGATTGCCCGGCTCGAAAGCATCGAGATCAGCCGGTGAGGCGGCACGCACATATGACATGTCCCATTGCGCGGCCCAACGGGAAAATTCCAGCGCATGAGGATTGATCATCAACTCACGCGCGCCTGCCTGCATGTGCCGGAGGCGGGGCAGTCGTTCAAAAATCCGCCCACCGCCGTTGTTGAGGATCACGATCACACGACCTTTTTGCTCGCATTGATCTAACAAAAAAGGTGCGGCGAGATCGTAGAGTGCGGTGAGGTCGCCGATCATGCACCAGGAATTTTCCTCATCCGCCGTGGCTCCCCACCACGTGCTCAGTTGACCATCGATGCCATTGGCTCCGCGATTGGCCATCACACGGTTGACGGGGCGCTGCCACTGTGCAAATCCATTCCATTCACGGATGGGTAAACTGTTCCCTAGGAACATCGAATTTGCCAGGGTGGCATAGTGCGATAATGTGCGTATCCAGCCTGGCTCACTTTCCGGATAGGCTTCCAGCAACTCCTCGATCTGGGCGGCACGACGAGCCGTGTGAGCAAAATAACCCAAAGAATCCCCCACGCGTTCCTGATGCCCGAGAGATTTCACCACCCGATGAACCGGCCCCTTGATCACATGGCTCGCGCGTGCCAATCCGGAAAATCCTGTCCGCGTGATTGACCAAACATCGATCTCTGGCGAAGACTCCAAATCTCGCCAAAAGCGGCCTATCGGCACGTCGCCAATACGCAAGATTTTCTTTGGTGGTGTTTGTTTGAGCAATCGATCCCCATCCGGCAAGCCAATGTGAGCGAGCGCCTCGCGTAGACCGCTTGTCGCATCCGCCAAAACGGGGATGCGCAAGGCATCCAGAAAATGCCATACTTCCTCTTGCTCTTCTTCTTCCAGACCGCCGACCAGAGCCACCAAACCACCGGAATTGTCCTCACGCAACCAGCGGGCCAGCGCCGCGACAGCCACAGGTTTTTGTGTTTGATTTTGTGGCGGAACATCGGAAGTAAAATCGCAAGTTGCCACCGCGAATTCTTCATCCAGCTCCACGTTGCACTGCCAAGGACCAAATCCCGACCATTGGTCCAGACTGCCGCATCCGGCGTAAACTCCGAATAAGTTTTCCTGTTCGATCGCCTGTGGTGCTCCCGTGCCACGATAGCTTGCCGGGCGATCAGCGGTGATGGCCACCAACGCGCGATGTTGATAGTGCGCCTCAATCATCGCGGGCAATAACTCCGCTGCCGCTGTTCCGCTGGTGGTCACAACGGCACACGGAGCCTGCAATGACTTGCATCGGCCAAGGGCAAAGAACCCCGCGCAACGTTCTTCAAAATGTCGCCATAGGGTTACTTTTTGCGCTTTTTCGGCTTGAGCCAACACCTCCACCAGTGCCGCATTCCGCGCACCGGCACAGACCACAAACTCCCTGATGCCCGATCGCAAGGCAGCGCAAATGGTTTGTTCAGCCAAGGCAAATGTGTCCACGTCCTTTCTTTATACCGGATTATTCATTCTGACAAGGTGGTACATCAAGAGAGCAGACCTGACATGTAGCGAAAAAGATTTACACCTATGGTTTTCATGATATTTTGCCGTTAGTTTCTAACAATAAATAAGCCGTCGTTCTGTCGGTGACTGCATTCACCTGTGAAAACCACTACCCAATTCAGTTCTAAGGACGGATTTACATTGATCATTACGGTCAGTCTTTTGGTTCTTTTGACCTTAGTAGCGATAGGCATGCTGAGTCTATCCAGTGTGACGCTACGCTCATCTTCCTCCCAGCAGTTGGCTCAGGAGGCGCGACAAAACGCGCGAATGGCATTGATACTCGCCATCGGCGAGTTGCAATCACATAGCGGACCAGATCAGCGAGTAACGGCAACAGCCTCTGTCCTGTCCGCCGGTAGCGCGCAACCACATCTCACCGGTATCTGGCAGGGTGACAAGTGGAACGGCACGGGTTCTCCTGACATCGTATCGAAAAAGAAAACGCAATTCTTGCGTTGGCTCGTTTCATCCCGTGATCGCGAAGCCACACGCAATATCAATTTTCACAGCAATCGTCTCACGCAAAACCTCGCACCATTGGTAAGCAATAGCGGTTCGGCCTTGCCCGCAGATCGTGTTGACGGAGAAATCATACCGATCGCGGATCGTGCGTCGATGCGTCAAGGATATGCTTGGGCTGCATTTGATGAATCGATCAAACTCCCGATCTCACTGCCAGTTCCGCAGGGTCAGGATTTGATGCGCGATGCCGAGCGCATGGCAGCAGCCCCGTTGCCCGGATACGCAGCCACCACGCGGCGCAATTGGTTGGTGATTGATCAACTGGATACGGGTCGGCAAAAACTCATCACCTCGCAGCAGTCTGCCTTGGCGGGCATCACCCAGGCAGATCGGAACTTTCACGATCTCAGCGCTGGCGGGGCCGGGGTAATCGCGGATGTAGCGAAAGGAGGATTGGCCATCGATCTCTCACGCTTGTTCAGCAATCCCAATGCTCTGCCCGCAGAATACCAGAACCGCTTTCTGTATTCCGGAACAAATACCCCGCTCGCGCCGCCGCCCGCCCGTTTCAATGGCGCCAATCCCTTCCCCAGTCCGGATCCCAGCTGGCGGCTGCTTCACTCCCACTACCGTCTCTACGATCGCCTCTCCGGCAACCTCACGCCTAGCATCACCGCCACCACCAATGCACGCCCCGCTGCCGGTACGGCTGGTGCTTCATTGCTCAGTCATCCTTTCTTCAACACGCAACAACTCGTCCCCGTAATCGCCAAAGCACAGTTTGTTTTCAGCCTGAGTTTCGGCTGGCATAGCTCTCTCAATACCTTTGCCAGAACCGGCAATGCCGCACTGCCCGACAACGATCCAAACAAAGATCACTACATCACCTGGCTGGTCGTGGATCCTGTCATCACCCTTTGGAATCCATACAATGTCAGCCTGCGCTTCGCATCTGGCCGTATCGATCTCTACCGCATACCACTTTCCTTCCGCCTCTACAAAAACGGCACCCTGATCAACCCCAATTACACCCACATGGCGAATTGCTTCGTTCAGGAAGATTTTGGTGGTCGCGCCAATACATTTTATCGACTCAACCTCCTGCCGCCACGCGGGCAAAATGAAATCATCCTTGCCCCGGGCGAACACGTCGTTCTCTCTGCCAGCAACCACGTGAAAAATTACAACCTTCAGTTCAGCACTCAGGGAGTTGACCTGCGACCTGGCTTCTTCCCACCTGCTGGAAATGCGAGCAATTCCTCCGTGGGCGGAATTTCCACGATGAACGTTTGCGTGTCTCCTACCGGAGCGAATACGGGACAAATCTATGGAAAAAGCGTACGCTCCATTCCCGTCAAACCCGGCGACCGCATCCAGGTAGAAGTGCAACAGGCACGCGCCTCCATCGATCAACCTGCAGAAACTGGGGGCAAGGAAATTTCCGGATACTTGAAATACTATATGGGCGCCCCTGGCAGCCCCACACGGGTTGGCGGCATTGAAATCGATTACGGCAATCAAGAATCCCAATTCCTCCCCCCATATCGTGTCAACGATCTTCCCACCTTCGTTGTGGATGCATCGATTCCACGCCTGGTCCAAGGCGATAACTACGTCGGTAACGCCCCTCCGCCCGTCGTTCGCTTTAAGGAACCTTTTCTCATCTCCACCTTCCAACTCAAAACCGAGCGAGATTCCAAATTCCCTTCCCGCTCTTGGATCCACAATTCCCCCGTCAATTTGTATGCATCCGGCGGTATCGATCAAACAGAGACATGGAATCGCCAGCAATACGAGCTCCAGTGGGAATCCATGACCGACTGGCCCCCATCGAGCCCCACCATCGAAATCAGCAGCAATCAAAATCGCGGTTACGGTGGTTCCGGCATTTATGCGCAGTCCGGCCTAGAATTTGCCACGCATTCATCCATACCGCTTGCCCCAGCCTATTCTCTCGGCCAGTTCCGCCATGCCCCTCTCAACGTCGGCGGTCAGTTACCGCTTGTCTCGCAAGTCGTCGGTAACTCCTTCGCTCCGCCCCTGATTCCGCCATCCAGCGTCCGTACAAACGCGGGAAATCGAACCTTGCTCGATCACTCGTACTTCGCCAACAACGCCCTCTTCGATCAATTCTTCCTCTCTTCCATTACTGAGCCCGGTGGTCCACTCGGACGCAAAACGGCGGTGCGTATCGCCATCACCGACTTCTTTGATCGCGCGGTTCCCCTGCCGCAGTCACGTCTGCGCCCCTATCGCAGAGGACGCACCACCGAACAGATTGTCGATGCACTCACCTCCAGCAACGCCCATCTGCAATCCGCCGCACATCTTTTGATAGAGTCACCGTTCAATGTGAATTCGACGCGCGTCGATGTATGGGAAGCTGTTCTGAACAGTACGTTTGGACAGAATCTGCCTCAAACGCAAAATGCCACGATCGTCAATAACCCATCATCAGGTCGTAACAAAACGCCGGTTACTCGTCACCTTCCCGCAGCTGGCAACTCACTTGATGATGCACAGGGTGCAGTCGCTCGTGATTTGGCAAAATGGAATGGTCACCGCCAACTCTCACAACAACAAATTCGCCGACTCGCGGAGGAGATTGTCGTAGAAGTCACAAAGCGAGGCCCATTTCAATCGCTGGCGGAATTTGTGAATCGACGTCCAGGAAACGATGACATGGCTCGCGCGGGCGCATTGCAAGCCGCGATTGATCGCTCCGGCATCAATCAAACGGCGCTCAATCCGGGATTCAACATAGAAAATGGCAATACCGCCGATGGTTCTCCCGGCGTGTTAACGCAGGCGGATCTGCTCACTCCCATGGCACCTATCCTGTCTGCCCGCGGAGATACATTTCGCATCCGTGCGTATGGCGAGTCGGGTCCTGTCAATGGTGCCAAAACCAGCGCCTGGTGTGAAGCTGTTGTCCAACGCATACCTGAATATCTGGACCCCGCAGATGCCCCGTGGCTCTCACCCACCAAGTCAGCAAACCTACGCTTTGGCCGACGATACGAGATGATCAGCTTCCGCTGGTTGACAGCGTCAGAAATCTAATCACGATGCGTCCATGAAATTTCTCCCGACATTCTTGCTTTATTTCCTGACAACTTTTCTCGGTATCGCCCAAGAGCAGACAAAGGTGGAAACACATTTTTATGCTTTCGACTACGTCCTCGGGAGAGACACGGTGATGGTGCCCACAGGGTCTGGAACATATGCGGAAACGCCCCTCTCGAAGGCCAACATTGTCGGACCGATCCATGCCGCGGTGACCGATGGTGTATTAGCACTTTACGACAAAAAGCCGGCTGCCGACGCTCTTGGCCATCGTGAGGTTCTTGCCAGCGCCGCTTATCCCGCCGGAGTTTCGAGTGCGCTCGTCGTGTTGTTTCCTGCAAGCAAGAATGATCCATTCCCCTACAGGGCGTTGGTGCTAAATCACAATGCACAGGATTTCCCGCTCGGAGTCTACCGGATGATCAACATCTCACCTCATCCCATACGGGGCGCAATAGGCAAAAGCATCATCGAGTCCAAGCCCGGAAGTGTGGCAAACCTGAAGCCCGAGGGCGAACCCGGCGCCATCGTCGCCATGAAATTTGAATATTATTCCGAGAATCGCTGGAATTTGCTCACGGAAACACGCTGCGCCATTCGCAACGACCGCCGATGGTTGACTTGCATTTACCTGGATCCTTCGACAGGACGCATGAATATTCGCAGCATTCCCGATCGCTCCAGCACCACTCCCGCTGCGCATGCATCACAGCCATAACACCTTTCATTTCCCGGCGCCCCGATCCAACCAATCGACAATTCCGTAGGCGCGGGTGTTGATGGTTTTCATCGAATGCAGCAAGGGCTGATAGGATTCGTAGCGGTTGCTGAGAATTCCTTTGTTCGAATCGGTGTTCGACGGATCCGCTTTGGCATCAGTTGGATCGTTGTCAATGTACTTGAACCAATGCCAGCCGACGCAATTTTTCGAAGCCAGCAGCCCCAGGGTGAAATTCTCATAAAATCGCCCGCGATCATTCTGGGTCTTCACCAACCACCCGGCACCGCTCGTGTTTTTCATTCCGGAATCCATGCCTTTGGCATACCATTCCGTAATGATGACGGGTTTTTTTGATTCATCCGCCCACATTCCCATGCGTTTGGCATCGGGGGTCCAAGCATGATAATAATTCACCGAAACCACATCCACATGCTTGCCCGCAGCCCGGAAAATCTCTGGAAGCCGCAACGCACTTCCATGAAAGCGGGATCCCAAGTATAAATGGTTTGGATCGTTTTTTTTGATGGCTAAACCAACGATCCGAAAATAACGTTCCACCATCAATTCCAAGAATGCCGATTGATCCGAAGACTTGATTTCCTTCCATGTGATTTTTTCACCCCGCCTCTCACGCAGCCACTTCCATGCCGCCTGATGGCCCGGATCACCCGCGGGCAAAGCGAGAAATTTTTTCAAGGCATCTTCTTTCAGGGGTAGCTCGTTATCGGAAAAATGCCCCAACAACCAAGGATCATCCCGGTCCTTCACCAACTGACGAGCGTGTTCATCACAGAATGTTTCAAATTCCGGATCAAAGACAAAAATGCAGTCGTTGGGATAACCCGTGTGCCCCGGTTTCTGATAGGTGCCACCGCGTTTTTTGCCGTAAGCGGACATGAAGTTCCAGATTTTGGTATAGACCAGCGGTTGTTTTACCGCACGCATTTGTTCGGTATCCGTCCAGGCGCCCAATCCATTGAAGCCATGATCGCGCAGCAAGGCCGTAGTACTCTCGGCCCAGCCTTCCGCAGTCTGATATTTCTGATGGAAGACCACGCGTGCACCGGAGGTATTGAGCCGCGTGACCGAGGTCACTCCACGATGCAAGAACAGGCAACCATCGGGGTCAACGAGCCACGATCGATCTTTGATCCTGGCGGTATGAAAAAATCCCGTAGCCTTTTCCCGACGGGATGCCATTCCACCGTATCGACTCAATCCCTGATCCTCGGGAATAACGTGACCTTTGCTCAATCCGGCAAGACTTTGCGTTTCCATCGTCACCCACTTGGCACCGGGTTTTGTCGCGACCTCAACTTGCAAAGAGTCATCTTGCGCGCATGCCAGGCTACCCATGCAGAACAATGACGTCATCAGTTTCCGTAAACCCGTGGGCTTGATTTTTTTTCGCATCTTCGTCATGAGCTTCTTTTGAAAATTACCCTAACAAAAATCACGATCTTTCACGGCGCGCGCAATCGTTTTTTGCAGTTGCCAGCGATCATGACATCGTTAGTGTGGGCGAATGATCGCTCTAGTCCGTCGATGGCAACAATGGCCTCTGTATTTGCGTACGCTCATCGGCATGCTAATTGGGGCTGCCATCGGTATGTGGCAGGGACCGCAGGCCGCTGCGCTGGCCAAGCCGGGAAGCATTCTGATGGGGTTGGTGCAGATGCTCGCGGCTCCGGTGGCATTTTTCGCCATCGTCCATGCTTTGGCAGGAGCCAGGATTGAAAAAGGAAAAACGCCGCAACTGATTCGTCTCCTTCTCACCAATACCATCGCGGCCATCGTGATCGGCATGACCGTGGCCAATACCATCCAACCCGGCAAACGCAATGCCTTGGAGTCGGAGCGTGCTGCGGTGCAACAGCAGGCAGTGATACTCAAGGATACAATTCAGACGGTGCAGACCAAGGCCAGCGAGGGACAACTCATCGACAGCATCTATCAGATTCTGGAACGTCTGCCCAAAAGCGTTCTCGGTCCTTTCACCGATGGCAATGTGCTCGGCGTGGTGGTGCTGGCCATTCTGTTAGGTCTAGCTCTGCGCAAGGTTTCCCCTGACATCCACGCTACCACCACAACGGTGAAAGTGTTCATGGATGCGTTCCTCATGATTCTTCACTGGGTGGTTCAGCTAGTGCCATGGATGGTGTTGGGTGTGGTGGCCGCAGAAGTAGGCAACAACGGCTTCCGTTCATTTGTCAATTTGCTTTGGCTGGTGGTTGCCGTGCTGGTGGCGCTGGCGTTGCAATTCCTCTATTACATGACCCGCGTCTCACTGCAGTCATGGGTCACACCCCGTTTGCTGATCCGCCACTGCCGTGACGCGCTGGTGATGGCGTTTTCTACTTCCAGTTCGACAGCCACGATGCCAATGACCTACGAATGCCTGCGTGGCAATCTCAAGCTGCGCAAGCAGTCGGCGAATCTCGGAGCGTTGGTGGGAGCGAACTTCAATAACGACGGCACCGCGCTTTACGAATCGATGGCAGCCTTGTTCATCGCCCAATTGATGGGTATGGATCTCAGCCTCGGTGAACAACTCATCATCGTGCTATGCGCCATGGGAGCCTCACTGGGAGCAGCAGGCATCCCTTCCTCGGGCATGCTGACCATGACCCTGGTTCTGACCTCCGTCGGATTGCCTCTGGAATACAGCCTACTGCTGATCCCCATCGATTGGTTTCTCGATCGATTCCGCACCATGATCAATGTCAGCGGCGATCTTTGTGTCGCCTGTGTCTTGGATGGTAAGGAACCGGAATCCGGGGAGGTGCCGTAATCAGAGCTCCCCGGCCAGCACATCGTCGAGCGTCTGGCGTTTGCGCACCAGAGTGGCTTGCTCACCCTGAACAAGGATTTCCGCAGGTAGCGGACGGGTGTTGTAGTTGCTGGCCATCACGAAGCCATAGGCTCCTGCGGACAGAAGCGCAATGACATCGCCGGGCTGGAAGTCGGGCATGGGCCGATCCTGGCAGAAAAAGTCGCCGCTCTCGCAGATCGGACCGACGACATCCGCTTTCACCAGCGCACCGGATGCTTCGCGAAGCGGTGCGATCTCGTGATGACCTTCATACAGGGCCGGGCGGATGAGATCATTCATGCCGGCATCCACGATCTTGAAGGTCTTGGCACTGCCTTTTTTCTCATAGAGACAGCGGGTGAGCAACACGCCGGCATTGCCAACGATGTAGCGTCCCGGCTCTAACAAAATTTTCAGGCCCAAGTCCTGGAGAAGTGGCACGACCGAAGCACCATATTCTTCGATAGTCAGCGGTTTGCTTTCCGCGTCTTTTTGCTGCCACCAATCGAGTTGACCGGAGGCGAGGGAATCATGGTAAACAATGCCGATGCCGCCACCAATGGACCAGAACTCGATGCCGTGTTTGTCTTTGAGTGCTTGGGCGAGGGGCTTGACTTTTTTCACCGCTTCCACAAACGGCTGCACGGAAGTCAACTGCGAGCCGATGTGCATTTGCAAACCGCGCATACGCACGTTTTGCCATTCCGCAGCGGCCTTGTCGTAGAGCGCCTCGATGGCATCGAAGTCGATGCCAAACTTGTTTTCGGACTTGCCGGTGGAAATGTACTTGTGCGTCTTCGCATCCACGTTCGGGTTCACGCGCACAGCAGCAGGAGCGACGATACCCAGCTCAGCGGCGACTTCGTTCAGATAGGCCAGCTCAGCAGCAGACTCGACGTTGAAGCAATAGATGCCCTGTTGCAGCGCGTAAATGATTTCATCGCGCGTCTTGCCCACACCGGCGAAGGTGCAATGTGACGGATCACCGCCGGCCTTGATCACACGATAGAGCTCGCCACCGGATACGATGTCGAATCCCGCACCCGCCTGAGCCAACAGGCGCAACACGGAAAGATTGGAGTTCGCCTTCACCGCATAGGCCACCTCGTGGTCCAAGCCCTGCAGGGCGAGATCGAGACGCTGGTAGTGATCGAGGATCGTGTTGCCGGAATACACGTAAAGCGGAGTGCCGTACTGTTCGGCAAGAGCTTGCAGCGGAACGTTTTCGCAGTGGAGTTGACCGTCAATGTAGGAAAAGGCGTGCATGGCGCGCGAACCTAAACGCAAATCCGTTGAGAGCCAAGCGGGAAATCGATCATCCAGATGGCACAAGATCTTGGCAGCATTCACTCCTCCTCTTCCGCCACGGTTTCGTCGCGCTGGTAAATGGGAAGCTGGCGGTAGGGCACGGTGAAGGCGAGGGTCATGATGGCGGTGCCGTAGACGCGACCGGCTTCGTTGCTGTTCCAAGAACCGTCGTCGTTTTGTTTTTTCAGATAGGTGTCGTACATCCACTCGGCATACTCGCTCCAGTAGCGGCCGCCGGTTTGAAAGGTGCCCTGGGCGTTGTAGTAGTTGCCGTAAAATTCGAACTGGTTGCCGGGCAGATCGCGGAAGGTTTTCATCACATAATCCGCCGCGGCGGTGGTTTCCGGTTTGCCGTGCTGACCGCAGAGTTCCAGGCAAAGCAGCCCCATGCCTGTGAGCGAGCGAGCGTGATCCTCGTAGTCGGTATAACCGAAACAGCCCTTGGTGGCATGTTGATGGCGTTTGAGGTATTTCACCGCGCTCTCGATGGCCTCATCCGGCACGGCGGCGCCGTTGAGTTTGGCGGAGCGCAGGGCCATCAGCGCCCAACCGCTGCAGGAGGTGTCGCTGTCGTTCGAGCCGGGGTGATAACGCCAGCCGCCGCGATTGCGGTCATCCTTTTTCACCGCCTGGGCGCGCAGGATGAGATGCAGGGCCTTGGGCAGGGCGACGTTGATTTTCTTCTGCCGACCGGGTTCGACCATGCCGCTGACTTCCGAGAGAAACAGCGTGGCGATGTTGTGCGCATACATCGGCCCGCTGCCGGCATGGCCTTTTTCGAAAAGCCCGTCATCGCGCTGGTTGGTCAAAATGAAATCGATGCACTTGTTGATCGTTTGTGTGTAGGGCCCCTCGGTGGGCAAATGCCCCTTCGATAGAAAGGTCATGCCGACCAGGGCCGGAATGCCGGTGGATTCACCGAAATTTTCCGGGAACGAGCCATCGGGTTTTTGCACGCGGGAAAGATAGGTCAAAGCTTTTTCCACCGAAGGGTCCACACGATCACGCCACTTCGCAAACACGGGATCAAGACCTTCTTCTGCGGCTTGACAGAATGGTCCGCAGAGCAGCGTGAAGATGATAAGAAAAACACGATTCATGCGATTATTTTTTCTGATTGGTCGTGGACATGCTTTGGAAATACCCTTTGACCAGCTCGCGGTATTCCTCGGGGATGCCGGCGGCACCGCCACCGCCCACATCGGCGCGCAGGTTGTTCTGGATTTTTTCCCAATCGGCGGCACTGATGCCCAGCTTCGCGAGTTCGGGCGGCACTCCGGGATCGGCCTCGGCGGGGCGTTCTGCCTCGTTCGCCATCTCGCCGGCTTGTTCCCCGGGATCGCCTTGTTGCGGCTTGCCCGGTGCTGATGGCGATGACGGGCTGGTGGTGGGCTGGCTTTGCCCTTGCATGCGTGACTTGGCCGATTGGGCGGCTTGCTGCAGAGCCTGAGCCGCGCGTTGGGACTGCTGTGCCGCTTGCTGGGGCGATGTGCTTTCACTCGCCTGAGCCGCTTGTTGAAAGGCCTCGGCGAGAGCTTCGGGCGATGCCGGAGCCTGTTGCGGGGAGGCTTGCTGTTGAGCCGCCTGCGCGGCAGCTTGGGCCATTTCCTTCGCGGCCTGCGCGAGCGCTTGCGCGCTTTGCGCGAAGCTTTGTTGTGCTTGGGAATGTTGCTGAGCGGCTTGTTGCTGTTGACCTTGCTGCGCTTGTTGGGCGGCTTGCTGCGCTTGCTGGCTGCCTTGTTGACTGCTCTGTTCCGCCTGCTGCATGGGAGCGGATGGCTGGGCTTGCGGCGTGGCCGCAATCGCTTGCGCCAACTCCTCCGCACTCTGTGCCTGGGCTTGTTGCAATTGCTCCAAGGCCTCAGCGGTATTGCCCTCGGCCAAGGCTTTTGCCGCTTCCGCCACCATCGCCTGACGTTCTGTTAGATTCTCCAGAGCCTCGGCTGCGGCAGCCGTTTCCGTCTGATGGGCGGCATCGGCGGGAGCGTTCGATGCAGCGAGTTCGGACTCCTCACCTTGGGCTTGGTGTTGATCGTTCGATTTCTCGGCGGCATCAGCTTGTGCCTGGCCTTGTTCCGCTTCTTTCACGGCCTCATTCGCTTGAGCGCTGGCTTTTTCCAAGGTTTCCTGCGCCGCTTTGGCAGCCTGCGCCGCGGCCTCGGGAGATTCCTGCGCGAGTTGCTCCTTGGCGTTTTCCGTCGCGGCCTGAGCGGCGGGGAGTTCATCGGCAAGCGCACTGCGTTGCTCGCGTGCCTGCTCCAATTGCTGCCCCGTCTCCGCGGCGATCTTGGCCTGTTCCTGCGCCAGTGCTTGCTGGATCGCCTGTTGCGTTTGTTTCTCGATTTGCTCCTGTTGTGCGGGATCCTGGGATTTTTTCGCAGTGTCGGCTTGCTCCGCTTGCTGCTTGAGTTGCTCTTGCGAACGGGAAATTTCCCCGGCCTGTTGCGCGAGTTGCTCGGCCTGCCGTGCCTGTTCTTTCAGCGCCTCTGCCAGGGCCTGCGGTTGTTGTCGCAATTCCTCACGCAATTCTTGAGCGACCTGCTCCTGTTGCTGTTGCCATTCCTTTGCGGATTTTTCGTTAGGTTTTTCCTGCTGTGCTTCGGCCTCCTGTTGCGCCTGACGGGCGACCTCCTGTTGCTTTTGGGCGAGCTCCTGCAGCTTGGCGAGATCCTGGATCTTTTCGTTTTGCTTCTGCATCTCCTGCTTCACCTGCTCCAGTTTGCGGATCGATTTCTCGGCTTGATCGCGGGCTTGCTGCATCTTGTCCTCGCGCTGCGCCGCCTCATCTTGCAAGGGGGCGTTTTCCAAGCTTTCGCGGCTTTGCTGCATTTTTTCCGCCGCCTGTTTCACATCGGTGGCCAAGGGAGCGTGAACACTTTCCTCCATCTTCTGACCGAGCTGATGGGTTTTTTCCTGAGCCTCGGCGAGTTTCTCCGCAGCTTCTTGCAATGCCTTTTCCGCCTTGGGCGTGAGCTCGGCTTTTTTCACCTGCTCTTTGTGCTGGTCCATTCGCTCGCGGGCTTGTCGCACTTGCTGGATGGTTTCATCAATCTCCTTCATCGCGCCTTCATGTTGCTGGCGCAGTTCCTGACGAACCAATGATTCCGCCTGCTCATCGATGCGGATGTTCAACCAGTCGGAATAGCCGATGCCAGGGCCGGCACGATCGGCGGGCTTGGCATCCTGAGCGCGAAGACGGATGCGGAAATCACGCTTGCCGCCCATGCGCGTTTTGAGATCGCCGATCGAGAGCTCCACGGAACCACGGAAACGCGGGGGTTTGCTGCCTTCCACACGCAGCGGCAAATTCTGTCCAAGGGATACTTGCCGTTTCCCTTTGTCGTCCACTTCCACCGCGACGCGGGCGACGGCAAAATCTTCCAACACCTCATAGCGCAGTTCCAGTTGTTCCTCCGGGCGCAGGCGCAATTGTTGCTGCAGGGGGCTGAGCAAAACGACCTGGGGAGCCTGATCCTCGAGCATTTCCATGGCAAATGCGTGGGCTTCGATTTCGTGACCCAGACGATGCCGCAAGATGACCTTGGCTTCGACGAGACCGGGGTTGTCGATGATCCACTCCAGAGTCAACTGACTGGCGCCGGAAACCGTAGTGACATGGGCCTCGGCGATGGTGTTGCCGCCGACTTCCAAACGCGCCGATTCGATGGCCGTATTGGTTTTGCTGGTGAGAAGAAATTTGCTGCCACAGACCGCGGTGACCTGGTCATCGAGTGGCTCCGTCACCGGTTCCAGGGCGAGGTAATCGGGAGCATTCACCCGCAACCGGGAATCGACCAATGCCGGACGCGGCCAGACCGTCACGGCAAACGAATCGCTTTCATCGTGCCCCGCCCGAACGGTATAGCGGAAACTTTTGCTCACGGGGTCGAGCCGATAGAGATAACAATCGTCCTGCTTGAGGAGAAACTCCCGCGCATTCACGCCGTTTTCCCATTTGCTGTCGAGGGCGAGGTCGTTGGCATCTCCCTGGTAGCGCACCTCAATTTGCAAGGCATCGCCTTCTAACAACTCAGCATCACCCGGTGTGATGACGAACGATGCGGCACCCGCGTTGCCTAAGTCCGAAAAGGGAGCCACCGCGCGAACCAGCAAACGCATCGAGACATCGGGCCACAGGGCGAAAATCACCGCCAGGCAGGCAAGCATGGCACAAGCGGGACGCGCCCAGCGTTGATGTTGACTGACAGACCGCACCTCGATCCTCGCGTCGATCGAAGAAGCATCCGTCTCCGCCGCGCGTCGGAGTTCTTCCAACAAACCCGCGGAAATGCCGTTCTCCTTGCCCTGCAATTCCAGGGCCGTGCTGATGCGTTCCTGCATTTCCGGATGGCGGCATTCCAACCAGCGGGCGAGAGTCACCGGCGAGATTCGCCGAAACATCGGGGCCAGGGCAAAACGCAGGCAGAGCAAAAGGGAAATCATCCACAGCCCGAAGATCGACCAGCGCGCCCATGCCGGCAATGGCGCGAAAAACCAATCGACAGCCATCGAGAGCATCGCCCCCAGCAGTGCCACGGTCGTGATCATCCAGCATGCCCGCCAGGCCTGGGTGCGGCGGATCTGGCCCAGCAGCCGGGCGAGCGATTGATCGATGGAAGAGGATGAGGAAATTTCGGACATAAGAGTGGAAGTTAGGGCAGGCCAGCGCCACGACGAAGCACCCATTCAACGGACAAAACGATCAACAGACACAGTAACAAAATCCAGTGATCCCACAATGAGATTTCCCGCACCTCCTCTTTTTCCGTTTTCTGACGTTGGAACAAGGGAAGCAATTCCGCCGTTTGATCCGGTCGCACCACTTTGCCGCCGGACAATCCCGCGATCGTTTCTAACAAAGGAAGATGAAGAGTGGTATCCGACAACTCCACCGGTCCGCGCGATCCCACCACGCGGATGCTGGTTTGCAAGTCCGCACCGCCTTCGGCCTGCAGAGCCTGCGCAACCTTTTCGCCTTTCAAACGGATTTCATAACGTCCGGCCTGCTCCATCGCCGGCAGCGTGGCTTCGTAAAGTCCGTTCGACTCTTCCCACTCACGCAGTGAAACCGTGCGCAGGACCACACCATCTCGCAACACCTCCGCTTGCAAATTCGCCTTTTCCATGGGTGCCAAATCCTTGCCGCGCAAACGGGCTGTCACCGTGATGGGATCATCCGGCGTATACGTCAACTGATCCGTTCCCATGCGCACCTGTTGCCCCCCGGCACGCAAGGTCGGCCCCGCGCCCCATCGCACCAGATTCCCCCACAGGCGATGGTGATACACATCCCCGGCTCCCTCGCGCAAACGCCAGGTGCGATCGGTCAACAACAACGCCACCTTGCCCTTGCCCGTGCGACGGGTGACCAACAGCGCGGACTCCACTTCCTGCTGCCGGCGCTGCGCCAGATCCGCCAGAGCGCGACGGAGATCCGCACCTGCGCCTGCCGTAGCCTTGGGTTGTTCGGGAGCTTGCGTGAGTAAAATTTCCGCGCCAGCCTTCACATCGCGAATCGGATGCCGCCATGTCAATCCGGCAAATCCCGCCCACAGCGTGGCATTGTCCTGGCGTCCACTCGCCTGTTGCGTGATGGGATGCTGCTGACCCTCCGCCGTCAATTGCCAGCGGAAGCTGGTCTTTTGATCGGTGAAATACTCGCGTGTTCCCCAATCCATTTCGGCAGGCACCAAGGCACGTGCTTCCTCTGCCACCAGCGCATGCGGCATCGACCTGGGCCCGGCAATCAACACCAGAAGTGCGGCGCGTTCATTCACACAGCGGGAAATGATCTGCCACGTCGGCGCATCGATCGCGTTCGCTTCCACATCACCTAGGATGATCACATCAAATTTCCGCCACTCTTCCTCCGTGCGCGGCAATTGTGTGGCCTGCGCTTCACCAAAGGGCCGCGTAGCCGATGCCGCCACCGGTTTGACCTCTTGTCCGGCGATCTGATCCGGATGCAACAACACGTATTGCAAATGCACCGACTTATCGCGTCCGTAAAACAGATTGCGCAAGTAGCGGAACTCCCAGCGCGGGTGGCTGTCGACTAACAAAACATTGGTGCGCGCATCGGTGATCGATGTTTCAAATTCCCACTGGTTGTTATCCTCGAAGCGCTCATCACCCAGATCGGCAATCTCGATGCGATACTCGCCCACTCCACCTTCCTCGGGCAAATGCGCGAATCGCAGGTCCTCGCGATGATGGTCCTGCGGTATCGAAATTTCGCGTTCCTCCAGGATTTTATCACCGCGACACAGCAGAACCTTCGCTGTTTTTCCTTTGTAGCCATCAAACTTCACCTTGGCATTGACGCGCATGCGGTCGCCGAGATGGATGGCCTCGGGAGCATCCACGGAAACAATCGCGGCATCGCGCGGTGGCGTGGAAGAACCCACGGCCACGATGCCGATCGGAGCATCGAGAATGCCGAAACGTCGGGCGATGTCCTCGACACGATCCGGGCGATTGTGGCGGCCATCACTGAGCAAGATCGCGCCGGACAACTCATCGGGCGGGATCTGTTCGAGCGCATGATTCATCGCGGCGGCGAGGTCGGTCGCATCCGCCCAGCCATCGGGCATGCGGGCATCGCCCTCGCGCACGCTGCGCGCGAAATGCACGGTGCGCACTTTCGTGGTTTTCTCCAGAGTCGCGATGACATTTTCCCGGGCCAGTGCTTGTTGGGCAAGGTCGATGCGCGTGGCTGCGGCACCGTCATCGAGCAATTTCAACGATGCAGAATCATCCACCAACACCATCAACTGACGCTGCCGTTGTTCGGACACCTTGCGCACCCACGTGGGTTCGATCAACATCCACGTCAACAAACACAGCGCGGTTGCGCGCAGGATGAGCATCCATTTCGCACGACGCGGCGTGACAGCGGAGCGTTCGTAGCGCGTCATCGACACCACGGCTTCCATCGCCAACGAGAAAACCGCGGCCACCGCCCACCAGGGCCAACTCGGCGCGATGCGGATCACCTGCGAGAGACCGAACATCACTCCGCAAGCCACGGCAAACACAGCAAGCATGCGCAACAGCGACCTCATCGCAAACCTCCTTTCCACACCGTATCCTCGCCAAACTCCACACGCACGTCTTCCCCCGTACGACGGGAACGCGCCACCCACCGCGCCAAGAGGCTTTCTAACAAGAAAAACGCCACCGCGCCGATGGCCAGCCAGCGCGCGATCTCGCGGCCGAATCCCTTGCCTTGCAGCACGGACAGCACATCGTCGAGCGACTGCGGCAAAAGCAGGTCGCCATGCGCCCGGATGAGCGCCAGATCCTCGTCATTCATGGGCGTGAAAATGCTTTCCCCAGCATCGCGTTTCACCGCCACCGGCAGCAAGGTTGCCGGCTTCACCGCGACCATCTCGGCGAGTCGTTGATCCGCCGCCACCTGATAAATGCCGGGAACGGCGGGACCCTTGATTTGCAACTCCTGACCACGCCGCCCGGCGCTCAACACGGCCTCACGCGGCAAACCTTGCGGATCGATCACCCGCATCGGATCCGTCACGGGCAGTGTGGGGATCCAGGCCGAGCTGGGAATAATCTGGCGCTTGCCTCCCGGTGGCGTCCAATACAAACGGGCAAACGCCGCACCCCATTCCTGTTGATAGAAAATTTCCAGGGACTGGCCCTCGCCAGCAGTAAGGTGGCGCCGCGCATCAGGCTTTTGATTTTCCTCCCAGCTCCAGTTCGTGCCATCGTCCCAGGTCATCACCAGCTTATCATTCACCTCCGCCTCAAACACATACTCGCCCGTCACCGGTGGCAGCAAGGCGGCTTTCCAAGTGACCTTGAACTGATCACGCGGCAGACCTTTCGCAGGAGGCGCTTGCGACCAATCGAAATCGATGGTCGCATCCACCCGCTGCAACAATTCCTCGGTGTCGCGATATTTACTACGCGCATAGTAGCCCGTCAATCCGCCACCGGTTTGCGGCAGTGCCACGCTGGGGCTCCAAAGAGAATCGACGTTCCATTGCGTGCCTGTTCCCGCGCACCATGCGATCCATTCGTGAACGAAGGGCACGAACGCTTGGCGTGCCGGGAGATTTCCCGCGCGCGCATCAAAGGCACAAGTGCCTAACAACACACGGCCGCCGCCCAGAGACTTCGTCGCAAGAAAGGCCTCGCCATTGCTGAAAGCTGCGGCCTGCACACCGTGATCGGTAGCCGCACGGGTCTTGCGCCAACGCTTAATCACGGCATCCGCCAGGTCGCTGCGTTTGGCGAAAAGCGACAGCGATTCATGCACAAAGGTCGATGGTGCCGGGGAGATCCCCTTGTCATCCGCGTCTTCTTCCGCAAGGGTCAGCGGCAACACCGCACCATCGAGCGACTGCCAGGCATTGTAAAAATCCGGCTCGGTTCGCGGACCGGCGATGACGATCAAGCCCGTGCCGGACACCACCTTCGCCGCCAGGGCCGATGCCAGCTTCTCCGGCAAACGCGGCACATCGGCCAGCACCACCACGCGAGCCTCATCCAAATCCTCGAGCTTCAACTGCGCGGCGGAAACCACACGCGGATCCATCAGAAATTTAGCTTCACCGCTTTGACCGGAAATGATCGAAGTCGATGGCGCCAAGGCCAGCGCGGTATAGCCGGCGGCGCGATCAAAGAAGGAGCCCGAGGGATTCCCATCGACCAATAGAACCGGCAGACGCTCTTGCACCCACTGCACCATCTCCCTGCGGTTGTCCACAGGAAGATCATCCTGTGCCTCGATGGAAGCGCGCACCACATGCGCACCAGCCTGGCTGAAGTGATGGCGGAATTCCACCATCTGCCGCTGTCCCGGCAACAGCATTCCCACTGGTGATTGCGCGATTTTTTTCTGATCGATCTCCAAACTCACCGGACCCGGAGTGATGGCATTCACACCTGTGTTCATCACCTCCACCCGCACCGCGACGTCACGATCCGTGCCCACCACCGCGCGCGAGGTGGCGCAGGAAGTAAGTGCGACATTGACTAGGTTGCCCGGCTCACCAAAGCTGCGCAACAACAACTTCGGCGGCGTCGGCAGACCCTGCCACGATTGCTGCAAGGTCTTCCAGGCGCTCGGATCATCAAGACGCCAACCGCTGCGCTGCGCATCGGTGAAGACGATGATTTCCTTCGACGTATTGCTCCCCTGCGCCAGTCCCAGCGTCGCCACTCCCAGTGCTTCATGCGCACGAAACGTTCCGCCCAAGGGACGCAGCGAGTCGAGCACACCTAACACATCCGCGCGATGGGTCAACGGCGTGGCGGTTTTCGCCTCAGGCGAAGGTCCGCCCAGCACCACGAGAAACGCCGTGCCGCGCGGTGCTTCGTTGACCAGTTGTTTGGCTTCATCGATGGCGCGTTGAAACACCGATTGACCGGACTGGGTGAATTCCATCGAAGCCGAGGCATCGATCACCAGCGCCACATCGCGCCGACCACTGGCCTCGAAACGACGCAGGTTCCATTCCTTTTCCCAGTAACCCAGAGCCCCGGCACCCATCAACAACAGGAGTGCCATCAGGCGCAGTCCCCAGCGCCAGCCGGCACTGCTCAGCAAGAACGAGGCTCCGAACGACGCAATCGCCAACAGACCCGCGGGCAGGACCAACAACCATGGCACCTGCGAATCCGGTGTGAGAAAAGGCCGCGCCACCGCCAGCGCCAGCAAGGCTAACAACAAACAACGCGCGGCCATCAGCACGAGATCCTCCCATTCCATTTTCCGGCGCCTGACGGAAATGGTATCGAACAAAAACCGCATCGCCCCCCAGTCGATGGGCTTCGCGGCTTGGCGTCGCACGAGGTGGATGAGGATGGGCAACGCCACTCCCGCTAAACCGATCAACAGCCATGGATGCAGAAACAGCATTTATTTCCTCCCTCCCAGATAGCGCAACAAGGTATCGCGCAAGGGTGTGCGCGTGTTCACCGGCACGTAGTCCGCCCGCATTTTCCCGCAGGCGGCATCGATGCGTTTGACGAAGGCGCGCAGTTGCTCCAGATACGCCGCACGCACGGCCTGCGGATCGATGCGCAACATTTCCTGAACGCCTTCCAGATCGCGGAAACGCTGGAAGTTTTTGAAAGGAAAAGTCAGCTCCTCGTCGGCCAACAAATGAAAGATCACCAGCTCGTGCTGGCGGTAATCGAAGTGATGCAGCGCCTCGATGATGGCATCGGGCGAATCGAACAAGTCGCTGATCAACACCACCAATCCGCGATTGGGAATGCGCTCGGCAATTTCATGCAAGACCGGACCGATGGCAGTGTCCTGGCCCGCATCGGTGTCGTGCAGTTCCTGCAACACACGCCGCACCTGACTGGGCCGGCTGCCCGCACGCACATAACCACGCAATTTCTGGTCGAATGTCGCCAGGCCCACCGCATCACGTTGTTTGATGTAGAGATACGAAAGCGCCGCCGCGAGGTGCTTGGCATAACTCAGTTTTGATAGACGCACGCCATCGATCATCGCCGCCGCATCGCCCGTGTAGTCCATGGATCCGGAAACATCCACCACCATCATGGCGCGCAAATTGGTCTCCTCGATGTATTGTTTGATCACGTGGCGATCGCTTTTCGCCATCACCTTCCAGTCAAGATTTTTCGGATCATCACCAGGCGCATATTCGCGGTGCTCCGCGAACTCCACCGAAAAGCCCTTGTCCGGCGAACTGTGGCGACCGCTTAGGGTGCCGAGCATGCGTTTGCGGGCATACCATTCGAGACGTTTCATCACCCCCATGGTCTCTTGGGGCAGCAATTTCATGCAGTCGGGCAGTTGCAGCGAGGAGGACATCGGACTCAGACGACCAGTTCTTCGCGCGGCGCGAGTTTTTCTAACAATTTTTTGATCACATCGTCGCTGTTCACGCCTGCGGCCTCGGCATTGAAGGTCGTGATCACCCGGTGCCGCATCACCGGCGCGGCCACAGCAGCGACGTCCCCCGTGGTGGCATGGAAGCGTCCGCGCAACACGGCATGGGCTTTGGCTGCGGTAATGAGACTGATGCCCGCGCGCGGTCCCGCGCCCCAGCCGACCATTTCCTTCACAAAGTCCGGGGCCGAGGCATCCTTCGGTCGCGTGGCGCGCACCAGCTTGGAGGCGAAGTCGATCACGTGGTCCCCCACCGGCACCCGTTTGACAATGTCCTGCAAATGCAAAATTTCCGCCGCGTTCATCATCGGCTTGATCGTGGCGGCACCGGGGCTGGTCACACGACGGATGATCTCGCGCTCCTCGGCTTCGGTGGGATATTCGACAATGATGTTGAACAAAAAGCGGTCGAGCTGGGCCTCGGGCAGCGGATATGTTCCCTCCTGCTCGATGGGGTTCTGTGTGGCGAGCACAAAAAACGGTTTCGGCAGCGCGAGCGTATGTTCGCCCACGGTGACGTGCTGCTCCTGCATCGCCTCCAACAAGGCGGCTTGGGTTTTTGGCGGTGTGCGGTTGATCTCGTCAGCCAGCACCAGGTTCGCAAAAATCGGTCCGTTGACAAAACGGAATCCGCGTCGCCCGGTCTCCGGATCCACTTCCAGCACATCCGTGCCGGTGATATCCGTAGGCATCAGGTCGGGTGTGAACTGGATGCGCTTGTAGCTCAAATCCAGCGCGCGAGACAGCGTCGAAACCAGCAAGGTTTTGGCCAGACCCGGCACACCGACGAGTAAGGCGTGCCCCCGACAAAAAATCGCCATCAAGGCCTGCTCCACCACCAGGTCCTGACCAACGATCACTCGGGCCAATTCCTGCTTCATCCGACCATAGACCTCATGCAACCGGTCCACCGCCACTTTGTCTTCGCTGCTCATATCCCCACCACTACGCAGGGACCGGATCATTCTTTCAAAGGAGTGAATTGAACGAACTGGGAGGGGCAGTCCCATCACACTTCACGCCTCCCCGCGCCAGCCTGGCGCATGGCTTTTCCCAAGTAAAATTGCAGCGCAGCGTCAGGCGGAGGAAACAACCTTACATCACTCATTCCTCAAAACACATTATCGAACCAACTGCCACATTCTCAGCTCCTGTCATAGAATTTTTTCGTAAAAAAAAATGGTATTATGCGAAGACCGAACCTACGGATGACTGCCATCCGTAGGTGTTGTCAGTTATCCAGTAGTATCTGTTTTCCTTGCCAATTGTTGCCCTCTTTTCGAAATGTCAATATACCGAAACCACCTGTTGATATAAATATATCACCGTTTTTCGTCACCGCCATCGCTCCACCATAGCCTATTTTAACACAAATTTCAACGATGCTAGCCAAGCTGTTGTTGGATACATTGAATACCGCATCTCCTGCAAGAACGTAGACCCTACCGTGAGGATCGCAGGTCAAGCTTCTGATGAAATTTCTCGGCGAAGGCATAATCAAACCCCTGTCAGTATCGCGCTCGCCATCAATCAGGATTTCCCACTTTTTCTCTGAATCGCAATGATACATACCGCGCGACATTCCATCCAGGTGATCAGTACCAGCAGTCACCCAAATATCGTCTCCGTTCGGAGATATCATTTCAAGAATCGGCTTGTTTCCCGGAACACCCGATGAATCACCGTTCTTTTTGCCGCTCAGGTGCAGCCATTTCGGCAGTTTTTGTTTCAGATCAATGGAAGCCAACATTCCGCCCCACTCGCCTCTATTCCATCCTGCATAGAGAATAGAACCCTGCAGAAATTGAACATTACCCAAATGCATTGGTTTGAACTCATAATAAAATTGTGGCGGTTCTGGAATGTCACAACTCTTCCATTCACCCTCGAACCACCACAAGGTACGCCCTGTGATCATGGCGGCTTTGTTCGAAGTGGATATCAAGTGAATATCTTTCGGTGCTACTTTGAGCAATGGATCAGGAACCTCGATCGTCATTTCTTTTCCTGCCCTCGTTTCTGACTTCAAAATCAGCTTGTTCGCGCGCATGCCAAGAAAAAAAATGCCATCAGCAAAAGTCTCCGCATCGAGAATCCTATCCATTCCTTCGATTTTCAAATCACTCGTTTTATTGGAAGAAAATTCCGCATGCTTTACAGATTTTCTCAGCGTTGACCAATGATACGACACAACGACTACCGCATCTCGGTATGGAATCAGTTTGAAGATGCTCGTCATTTCGTCCCGAGATGCGAGGTTCAAATTGACCTGTGTCGCTCCATGTGCCGACGACAATCCAGCTAATATGAAGATGACTGACAGATAGATTCGAGTCCAAAGCGTCAATAATCGCATAGCCACATTTTTTGAGTGCTCTTCACAGTTTTTGGGAGTTCCCATTTGATTTGCCACTCTCTCACAAAACGAATGGCTGGTCTCTTTGCTTCCATTAGGCACAATGCTGCAGCAAAGGGCGGTAGAAATTTTCATATCATCATCATAAAGGCATAGCCAACCGACAAGAGCAAGCGAAGATCAACAAAAGAGAGCGCGGAATTGATTCCGCATCGGGGTCAGTGTTGTCCGAAATAAAATTTTCGCGTCATGGCTACTCGATTCGGAGTCAATGAGGCACCCTGCAGCGCAGGCGAGTTTCAAGTGTTCGCTCTCTTCCGACGCTGAAAAACGCTGGTTGCGAGTGACGCGATCACGGCACTCGATCGGATGATAAAAATGCCGACTCACGGCAATCCATGATCTACCTGCTCGGACCACGATCCATCACCCGTGCACCAGACTTCCGAATCCGGAAACCCGGAGAGCATGTTCGCTAACAAAAATTGATTCGTTGGTGCGGATAGGCTGAGTTCGATGATCAAATGCGCGGCATCAGGAGTGAAGGCGATGCGGATGCCAGAGGAATTGCGCGAGAGCAACATGGCGTAGCGCGGCAGACCGATACCGAAATCCGTGCCCTTAACGGCATGGGGCACCAGGTTGAGCTGCAAGGCCTGCTGCTCCAATCCCAGCCAGCGATAGGGCTCACCGCGTGCTTCCGCCTCTTTCAATCGGCGGAAGGTCTCTGAAATGCGGGCGAATCCACCACGCGTGGCGACATTCCGCAACAATCGTGTGAGAAGCTGAGGATCCTCGTGACGGAGCGGAAGATGCAAAAAACATCCTGCGTTTCCGGTGTAATGGGGTGGCAGATCATCGGTGCCGCGGGCATCACACCACAACGCCACTTCCTGTGTTTGCGGTTGGCACTGCGCGACCCACGAACAAAGCAGAGCCGCGAGGCGCAGTCGGGCATCGAGCACCGATGTGGCCTGCATGGCGGCCACCAACTCCTTCACGCGAAGCGCCACGATCAGAGGTTGACCCCGCGCGAGCTTATCACCGATCCACACACTTTCCGTGATATGGGCCGAGGCCCCATAACCTTGCGGTGGTGGCTCGCTTGGATCCGCATTGACATCCACATATTTCGGCCTCTCATGCACCACCATTCCGGTCTCTACCTCACGCGTGACAGCCGTACATTGATGAATGAACCACGCCAACCCCGCGCCATCCAACACCGCATGAGAGACACGCATGCCGATCACACAAATTCCCGCTTGAGGCATGAGTGTCAGCCGTGTTTGCCATAACGAACCAGGCAAACCTGCTGTCAAACCCTGAGGAATCCAGAGCCGCGATTGTTTCTCAAGAGACCACTGTTTCAGAGATTCCCACGAATCCTCTTCATCGCACTCCGCCACCTCCCATCCAATTTCACCGGTAGCAGGCAAGACGCATTCGCACTGTATCCCTCCCGTAAGATGCGGAAATGCTTCCAATCCTCGGCGCAACGATGCCGCAACCGCCTCCGGCGACAGCAGTCCCTCGTAGCCCATGACCAGTTGGATATCCGCAGGCAAGCGGTCATCCTCGCACAGTCTGAGTGGAGAAAAATCCCTTGCCAAGCAGAGGACTTCGCGCCGGATCTTCATGACTACTGCGCCAAAAAATTTCGTAGCAACTGAATGCCGCTATCCTGGCTTTTTTCCGGATGGAACTGGACCGCCCAGAGATTGTCGTGAATCACCGCCGCGGCGAATGTTTCCTCATACTCGGTGGTGGCGGCGACGAGGCTCTTGTCCTGAGGGTCTGGAAAATACGAGTGAACATAATAAAAATACGGATTTTTTTCCATACCATGCCAACAAGGATGCTCCGCGTGAGTCGGGCAAACGGCATTCCAGCCCATGTGCGGGATTTTTTTTCCCGGCAGAAACCGTTTCACCTGGCCCTTGAGAACGCCCAATCCAGCAATACCGGGGCTTTCCTCACTGCCCTCAAAAAGCAATTGGTAGCCGACGCAGATGCCCAAAAACGGCACGCCTGAGGCAATGGCCCGACGCACAGGATCGGCGAGTCCACGACGCGTGAGTTCTTCCATCGAATCACCAAATGATCCCACGCCCGGCAAAATCACGCGTGCCGGATTTTCCGGGAAATCCTCACCCTTGCTGACGATCAGCACCTCAGCCTCCAGACTGTGCAAAGCATTCGCCACGCTGCGCAAATTCCCTGCACCATAATCGATCAGAACGGTAGCGGACATGTTTTTGTTAGAGCGCTTCTTTGGTGGAGGGCACGCCTTTCACGCGTGGATCGATCGCGACTGCAACTCGCAGCGCGCGCGCGATCCCTTTGAAAATCGCCTCGGCAATGTGGTGCCCATCTCGACCGTAGAGCAGTTCGACGTGCAGGTTGCAGCGCAAGTTGCTGGCCAAGGCGCGACAGAACTCCTCGGTCAGTGTGAGCGGAAAATTCGGTGCCGACGCTGCATTCGGCGGCGTGCGGAATTCCAGATGCGGGCGGTTCGAAAGATCGATCACCACGCGAGCGAGCGTCTCATCCATCGGCAGATACGCATGGCCATAGCGCGTGATACCCTCCTTCGAGCCCAGCGCCGCGCGCAAGGCATCGCCTAACACAATCGCGGTATCCTCCACCGTGTGGTGGGCATCAATGTGCAGATCGCCCATGGTTTTCACCTGCAAATCGATCAGGCTGTGGCGGGAAAACAGCGTGAGCATGTGATCGAAAAAGCCGATCCCCGTCTCAATCGTGGAATTGCCCGAGCCATCGAGGTCGAGGGACAACACGATGTCCGTCTCCGCCGTCTTGCGCTTTTGTGATGATGTGCGTGCCATAACTGATTTTGTGCCTGCGCAACCGCGCTTGCGAGCACGATTATGACAGGATGCCTTGCAGAAGCAAGACCAAGCTGAGAGAGCCTTGATTGGGGGAAAATCGATTTTCCCCACCACAAAGAAAAGACTTTCGCAATAGTTCCGCGTGAGTATGCTGGCCGCAGCAACCATATCATTTCCTGTGATCAGCATAGCAGTTACCAGTCAAAAAGGAGGAGTCGGCAAAACAACCGTGGCCATCAATCTGGCGCACGCGTTCGCGCGCGCTGGCATGCGTACCTTGCTCGTGGACGCGGATCCACAAGGCTCCGTGGGCCTCTCCCTCACCCGCCAATCGAGGATGTTGCCGGGATTCTATGATTTCCTTGAGGATCCTGGCCTGGATCTGGCAAAACTGGTGGTGCCGACACGCATGCCGACCTTCTCTCTCGTAGCCGCGGGTCAGGCGAGCAATTACGAAGCAGGCGGAGGCCTCGCAGGAACCCACCTGGCACGCAGCCGGTCCTTCATGCGCTCCGTGGCCGCCCATGGCTTCCAAGTTTGCCTCATGGATACCGCCGCCGGCTTGTTCGGAGTGACGGCAGACGTCATTGCCTGCTGCGACGCGGCTCTCATTCCCCAACAATCCGAACCGCTGGGCGTGCGATCGGTGCCGAAAATGTTGGAAGGTCTGCATCGCATCCGCGTGCTGAATCCTCGCCTCGTAGTGTTGGGAGTGGTTTTGACCATGGTTCAGGATGACCTAACGGAAAGCCGTGAAGCCGCACAGGCACTGCGCCAACTCTTACCCGAGGGCATGGTCTTCCAGACCGCGATACCGCGCGATGGCATTTATGTGAAGGCCAGCGCCAAAGGATTGCCGGTGGGCATTCTCGAAGATGGCGACATCGCACAATCCGTCTTTGACAGCCTGCGCTCCGAAGTGGAGACAAAATGGGAAAAATCGAACATTCTCGCCTAATGGACCCGATCGAATCATGGGTAGACCCCCAGGAAGTGAAGCGCCTCGCCGAGGCATTGATGAACCCCGTGGCGCGTGCGAATGCGCCATCCGATGACGCAACCTACAGCAAGCATTTTGTCGGCTTTGCGGAAGCTCGCGATCATACCCAATTGCCCGCTAACAACGGGCGCGCGCCATCGCAAACGGTCCCCGTGGGCGCACAGGGAGATCGATCACAACAGCTCAAAAATTTCCGTGAAGCTTTGCCTTCGCCGATACCTTACAAGGGGTTCTTCGCGCTTCAAAGCGAGGCGCAGGTGATCTATGATGATGGCGAGCATCAACACCTTTACTTTGTGGCACGCGACTGGATCAAAACGCGCAACTCATCCTCTCATCAACACGTGCAATTGCGTATCGGATCATCCGATTTTCTGGAGATGATCTCGTGCCAAACCCATGATGGCATCGTCGTGCTGGCATTTATCGTCTCCCGCGCTCTCGCGAGCGACGAGCTGGCACGCATCACCCGTTCCCTGCCAACATTCCTGAGCGGTTCTTCCACCTGACATCGCGTTATGGCCCGGGTACTTGTCGGATTGTCAGGTGGAGTGGATAGCGCGGTCGCTGCGGCTTTGTTGCGAGAACAAGGTCACGAAGTGGTCGGCGGCTACATGAAAAATTGGATCAATGAAGAAGGCATTCCCGGTGACTGCCCATGGGAACAGGATATCGAGGATGCTCACGCGGTGGCAAAACATCTCGGCATAGAGTTTCGCGTCATCGATCTGATCGATTCCTACCGTCAACGCATCGTCGATTATTTGATCGAGGGCTACCGCAATGGCATCACGCCGAATCCCGATGTGTGGTGCAATCGCGAAATGAAATTCGGTGTCTTTCTCGACTATGCTCTGGCGCAGGGTTTTTCCTTTGTTGGCACGGGACATTACGCTCGCCGTAGGACATTGGGCGATGGCAGTGCCGCGATCTTGCGCGGTGCCGATCCGAATAAGGATCAGAGCTATTTCCTCGCCATGATGACGCAGCAGCAAACCGCCCACGCATTGTTTCCCGTAGGCGAAATGCTCAAGCCTGAGGCTCGTGCCATCGCCACACGACTAGCTCTGCCGGTCGCAGAGAAAAAAGACAGCCAGGGGATTTGTTTCATCGGCGCGGTGAAAATGAGTGACTTCCTTCGCCACTATGTCCCCGATCAACCTGGAGACATCGTCGATACCGACGGCAAACTGCGTGGCCGTCACCAAGGTCTACACCTCTACACTCTCGGCCAACGCAAAGGGCACGGCGTCGCCTCTCCGCGCGAAGGCATGGCCTATGTGGTCGTGGGGAAAGATCTGAAACACAACCACCTCATTGTCGGCTGGGACACCCAGGATTCCCCCGGTCTCTACGCCACAAAATGCATCGTCGGCACGCTCAACTGGATCAACGATTCACCCACGGGCAAAACGCTGATGGAAGCCCAGCCGCGCTACCGCGCCAAGGCCGAGCCCTGCGAAGTCACCCCACGAGAAAACGGCACCTGTGAGGTCGTATTTCGCACTCCCCAACGCGCCATCTCCCCCGGCCAAATCTGCGCCTTCTACGATGGCGGAAGATTGTTAGGCGGTGGCGTGTTTGAGATGGTGGAGTGATACTGCGATCCCAAATTTACGGAACCAACTCTGTATCATCCGAGCCCTCAGTCGACAGGGCGGAACTCCTATCTTGCACTTCTTCTGCCATCAATGGCACCTCATACCCCCGCAGCGGCGTGACGAGATTCGCGGGAAGGGGGAATTGTTTTTCGTAAATGTTCGGCGCGATTTCGTTGGCGTTCGCATAGGCATCTTTCAGCATTTCCATTTTGGCATCGATGTTATCGATAAAATGCAATGCGAACGCCTCGGGTGTGCGTGGCAGGGTGGGCGAACCAAATTCATATTGGCCATGGTGGCTGGCGATCAGATGCAGCAAATGCAACCGCACTTCCTCGGAGTGCGGATCCATGGACAACCAATCCGATGCCGTTTCCGATTCCATCATCTCGCGCCAAAGGGTATTGACCACCTCGATACCGATGGGAATATGCCCTAACATTTCTCCGCGTAGACTGTGGATTTGTGTGAAGCCATCGCGCGGATAGGAATTCTCCCAGAGCTTACCACAGTCGTGAAACAGCACTCCGGCAATAAGCAAATCGCGATGCCATTGCGGATAAATTCGGCACAATGCCTCGGCGGCCCGCATCATCTGCGCAACGTGCTCTACCAGACCACCACGCCGCGCGTGATGGTTTCTGCGCGCTGCAGCCGTGCGACGGAAATTATCGCCGAATTTTTCAATAAACATCCGCGTCAGCAAGGCCAAGCGCGGGTCTTGCAAACTTTGGCAGTATTCGAGAATGCTTTGCCAGTCCTCGTGCTGTTTCAGTTGCAAATCAGAATCACCAGAGAGAAACAACTCACGTTCTTCCTTGCTCAGCACGCGTGCATTGAGGTCGTTGCCCTCGAGACCGTATTGATTTTGCGTCCATTTCCCCGCAAGTCGTATCATTACCCCCTCCGGCCAATCGCGCGCGGCGGAGAACAAGGGTCGGTCTTCCCACAGTTTTAACGAAAAACTCGCCGTGGAATCCGCGAACGCAAGCTCCAGATAGGGCTTATTGGTTCTCGTCATCTTTGCCTGGCGCGACTGCAACTGCACATCGATCTCGGCATAAAAAGGCGACTCGCCCGCCTGCTGTTTGAGTTGTGCAATTGTCAATGTTTCCATGCATTCATCCTTTCACAATAGCACTCTTGGAAAAGCAAAAAATGGTGTTTCTCAGTCGAAAGAGGAACACAAGTATCGTGACTATGCTCCTTGTCATTTGCAATCGCATCGCAGATCCTCCTGGGAAACTTTTCCGCAGTTGACAAGGACACATCAATAACCCACTGTGGCTGCAGTTAGGACTCTTATCGAATGATTTTCAAAAGTTTGTGTCGGCACGCAGGGATTGGTGCCAATTCGTATCTGATCGATACAGGAAAAGCTCGCATCGTGCTCGACTCGGGCATGCACCCTAAACACGAGGGGCTTGAAGCAACACCACATTTCGAATTCGTGGAAGACGGCTCCGTGGATGCAGCCGTGCTCACTCACGCCCACCTCGACCATACCGGCACGGTGCCACTATTGCTACGTCGCCATCCCAGTGCACCCATTTTCATGACCCCTGCCACTGCAGACCTTGCTAAGGCCATGCTTCACAACTCGGTCAACGTGATGAACAGCAAACGGATCGAGCTCGGTATCACCGACTATCCATTTTTCACTCACGAGGAACTGGAGCAGCTTGAACCACGTTTCGAAACTCGTGGCTATGAGCGCCCTTTCGATCTTGATTCCGAAGGAACCATTCGAGGGACCTTTCACGATGCCGGCCACATTCTCGGTTCGGTGGGCATCACCATGGAAGCGGAAGGAAAAAAAATTCTCTACACCGGCGACCTATGCTTTGGCGGACACACGCTTCTCAAAGGTGCCGTCATGCCGGAAACACCCGTGGATGCCCTCATCATCGAAACGACTCGCGGTGCACAGGAACGTCGTGCCGATTACTCGCGTGAGTCAGAAGAACAACGTCTCGCTGAGCAAATTCGCAAGGTCATCGATCGCCGCGGCTCTGTTCTCATCCCCGTATTCGCCATCGGCAAGACGCAGGAGCTGCTGACCATGATTCATCAATTCAAGTCAAAGAAACTGATCCCGCGCAAG
>JACCDJ010275009.1_pt1 | contig 79060 bp, 64 predicted proteins | sample 7444481 | NCBI WGS metagenome assembly JACCDJ01 (sample SAMN15323435, study PRJNA562643) | freshwater metagenome | isolation source: river surface water | place: USA:Blue River Watershed | collected 2017-08-15
ACGCCATTTATAATGACGATGATGTATTAATGGATGCCGTTAAAAAAACACGTGCAGCTCATTATCATATCGAAGAAGTTTTTAGTCCATTTCCTGTTCACGGTTTGGATAAAGCGATGGGATTGGCCCCAACACGTTTAGCCATTTGTGCTTTCTTATATGGGTTGTGCGGTATCTCTTTTGGAACTTGGATGATGAATTACATTATGATCCAAGATTGGCCACAAGATATTGGTGGAAAACCAAGTTTTAGTTATATTGAAAACATGCCAGCTTTCGTTCCAATTATGTTTGAAGAAACGGTATTTTTTGCAGCTCACTTAATGGTAATAACTTTTTATATGAGAAGTAAATTGTGGCCATTTAAAGAAGCAGAGAACCCAGATGTTAGAACTACAGATGACCATTTTTTAATGGAAGTTGCGGTTCATAATAATGAAGCTGAATTAGTTTCATTCTTTGAGAACACTGGAGCTGTAGAAGTTAAAGTAATAGAAAAGCATTAATCATAGTTATGAAAAATATATTTAAAATAGCGTTATTGTTTGGTATGACTACATTGGTGTCATGTCACGATAAATCTGCGCCAAACTACCAATATTTTCCAAACATGTATGAATCTGTAGGATACGAAACGTATTCTGAATCAGCTGCATTTAAGGATGGTAAGGAAGGTCAACTTCCTGCAACTGGATCATTAAAAAGAGGATTTGATGTGTATGAATATGAAAATTCTACTGCAGGTTATGAGTTAGCTAAAGCTAATTTGAAATCACCACTAGATTCTATTCAAAAAGATATTGTTAAAGGACAAGAACTTTATGAAATCTATTGTATCAGTTGTCATGGTGCTGCCGGAAATGGTAAAGGTAAATTAGTAGAAAGAGAAAAATTCCTTGGAGTTCCTAGTTATGCTGATAGACCAATTACAGAGGGTAGTATTTTTCATGTAATTACTTATGGATTAAACTCTATGGGTTCACATGCCAATCAATTGGATGCCAAAGAACGTTGGTTAGTGGCTAACTATGTTCTAAAACTAAAAAGCGAATTATAATTTATAATTGTTGAACTAACTGATCGTTAAAGATATGTATACATTTTCAAGTAAATTAAAAACTTTTTCACTAATCCTTATGGCTGTTGGTCTTTTAGGAATTGGTTATGGTTTTTATACTGCTCCTAAAGATATAAAAGAAGTAGAAGCACTTTTGGCTGCTGAAAGTCATGGTGGGCATGCTGCTGTTAAACATGAGGCTACTGAGGCTCATGAGGTAAAAGCGGAAGCGCCTATTGAAAAAGGTCATGAAGCTACTGAGGCTCATGAAGCTGAACAATCTCATGAGATGAAAGCAAAAGCTCCTATTGAAAAAGCACATGAAGCTACTGAGACTAACGAAGGAGATGCTCATGCTGAACATGAAGCACATTTAACACATGTTTTGCATCAATTGCAAAACAAACCATGGGCTGCATTATATGTTGCTTGTATTTTCTTTTTGTTAATTTCAATGGGAACATTAGCATTTTATGCTATTCAACAAGTGGCACAAGCTGGATGGTCTCCGGTATTATTTAGAGTGATGCAAGGTATTACAGCCTACTTACCTGTAGGTTCTGTTTTGTTCTTTGTTTTTTTAATTTTATCTGGATTGCATTTTAATCACTTATTCGTTTGGTTAGGTGAAGGGGTTACGGATCCTAACAGTACCAATTACGATCACATTATTGCTGGTAAAGCTGGATATTTAAATTTTCCATTTTGGATTGTTAGAGCGGCTATTTTCTTATTAGGATGGAATGCTTACCGTTATTATTCTAGAAAAAACTGTTTAGCTCAAGATGAATCGGATGATAATTTGAATTACAAAAAGAACTTCAAAATGTCTGCTGGATTTTTAGTTTTCTTTATTGTATCTGAGTCAATTATGTCTTGGGATTGGATTATGTCTATTGATCCTCACTGGTTCAGTACATTATTTGGATGGTATGTATTTGCAAGTTTCTTTGTAAGTGGTATCACAATGATCGCGATGGTAACTTTATACCTTAAATCAAAAGGCTATTTAGAGCATGTAAATACGAGTCATATCCATGATTTAGCTAAATTCATGTTTGGTATTAGTGTATTCTGGACTTACTTATGGTTTTCTCAGTTTATGTTGATTTGGTACGCTGATATTCCAGAAGAAATTACGTACTACGTAACTCGTATTCAATTGTACAACTTGCCATTTTTTGGAGCAGTTGTTATGAACTTCTTATTCCCATTATTGATTTTGATCAATACTGATTTCAAAAGAATTACTTGGATATTGGTTATGGCCGGTACGGTTATATTATTAGGACATTATGTTGACTTCTTTAACATGATTATGCCTGGTACAGTTGGTGACCAATGGTTTATTGGAGTATCAGAAATTGCTTCTGTTCTTTTCTTCTTAGGGTTGTTTATTTATGTTGTTTTCACAGCATTAACTAAAGCTCCTTTATTGGCTAAAAGAAATCCATTCATTGAAGAGAGTAAACATTTTCATTATTAATAATATTTAAATAAAAACAGATGACAAGTTTGTTGGTAATTATAGTTTTAGTTTTATTAGCTGTTGCAATTTGGCAGTTGACCAAAATATTTGATTTGACTCAAGTAGGTAATTCAAGTGCGGATGACTCACAAATAGCCTCTGATAATGATAACAATGTTCAAGGATATTTGATGTTTGGTTTTTTAGCATTCATTTATATTTTTACAATTTATGGTTTAGTGAAATGGGGAGATCTTCCTTTACACACGCCTGCATCAGAGCACGGTTCAGATGTAGATACTTTGATGAATATCACTTGGGTTTTGATTTTTATTGTTCAGGCTATTACTCAAGTATTATTACACTTTTTTGCTTTCAAATACAGAGGTAAAAAAGATCAAAAAGCGACATTTTTTGCTGACAATAATAAATTAGAAGCCATTTGGAGTTCGATTCCTGCTGTAGTATTAGCTGGTTTGATTTTATATGGTTTGTATGCTTGGAACAACATCATGTTTGTTGATGAAGACGAAGAAGTAGTTGTTATAGAATTATACGCTCAACAGTTCAAATGGACTGCACGTTATGCTGGTGCTGATAATGTATTAGGTAAAGCAAATGTGAGACTTATTGATGGCGTAAACGCTGTTGGTATGGATTTGTCAGATCCAAATGCACAAGATGATTTTGTGACTTCTGAATTGCATATTCCTAAAGGGAAGAAAGTACTTTTCAAACTTCGTTCTCAGGATGTATTGCACTCAGCCTATATGCCTCATTTTAGAGCTCAAATGAATTGTGTTCCTGGTATGGTGACTCAGTTTGCTTTTACTCCTGTTTATACAACAGCTGAATATAGAGAGTTGCCATTTATGGTTGAAAAAGTAACAAGAATTAATGAATTAAGAACTAAGAAAAGTGCTGAACTAGTTGCGGCAGGAAATACAGCTCTAGATCCGTATACATTTGATTACCTTTTGTTATGTAATAAAATTTGTGGAGCGTCACATTACAACATGCAAATGAAAATTGTTGTGGATACTCCCGAAGAATATAAAGCATGGTTGTCTGATAAAGTAGCTTTAGTTAAAGAAGTGAAAGCTTCAAATGAACCAGCTCCAGCTGCAGATGGTACTTCAACTGACACTACAGTTGTATCATCGGATACTGTTGCTTCTAAGGTTGCAATGAAATAATTAAATTAAAATTTATAAAGTATATAAATATGTCAGCAGATTTACACGGTCACGAACACGATCATCATCATAAAGAAACATTCATTACTAAATATATCTTTAGTATTGACCATAAAATGATTGCTAAACAATACTTATTAACGGGTATTGTTATGGGAATTATTGGTGTGGGTATGTCATTGCTTTTCAGAATGCAATTGGCTTGGCCAGAAGAATCTTTTAAAATTTTCAATATTTTATTAGGAGATAAATTTGCTCCTGATGGAGTTATGGCTAATGATATTTACTTGGCTTTGGTTACTATTCATGGAACCATTATGGTTTTCTTTGTATTGACAGCCGCTTTGAGTGGTACATTTAGTAATTTATTAATTCCACTTCAAATTGGTGCTCGAGACATGGCTTCAGGATTCATGAATATGATTTCCTATTGGTTATTTTTCTTGTCAAGTGTTATTATGATTTGTTCTCTATTCGTTGAAGCAGGTCCTGCCTCTTCTGGATGGACAATCTACCCTCCTTTAAGCGCATTGCCTCAAGCAATTCCTGGATCAGGAACTGGGATGACACTTTGGTTAGTTTCTATGGCTATATTTATTGCATCTTCTTTAATGGGATCTTTGAATTATGTTGTAACTGTAATCAACTTGAGAACAAAAGGAATGACAATGACGAGATTGCCATTGACAATTTGGGCTTTCTTTGTTACTGCAATTATTGGTATAGTTTCATTCCCAGTATTATTATCTGCAGCCTTATTATTGATTTTTGATAGAAGTTTTGGAACTTCATTTTTCTTATCAGATATTTATATTGCAGGAGAAGTGCTACACTATCAAGGTGGTTCACCAGTATTATTTGAACATTTATTTTGGTTCTTAGGTCACCCTGAAGTATATATCGTATTATTGCCAGCTTTAGGAATTACTTCTGAAGTTATTGCAACGAGTTCTCGTAAACCTATTTTTGGATATAGAGCCATGATTATGTCTATCTTGGCGATCGCATTTTTATCTACGATTGTTTGGGGTCACCATATGTTTATATCAGGTATGAATCCATTCTTGGGTTCGGTATTTACCTTTACTACTTTGTTGATTGCAATTCCATCTGCTGTAAAAGCATTTAACTACATTACTACTTTGTGGAAAGGAAATTTACAGTTTAATCCTGCAATGTTGTTTTCAATTGGATTAGTATCTACTTTCATCACAGGAGGTTTAACAGGTATTATTTTGGGAGACAGTACTTTGGATATTAATGTTCACGATACGTATTTCGTAGTAGCACACTTTCACTTAGTAATGGGTATTTCTGCTCTTTATGGAATGTTTGCTGGAATTTATCATTGGTTCCCAAGAATGTTTGGAAGAATGTTAAATAAAAATTTAGGGTATATTCACTTTTGGGTAACAGCGGTTTGTGCTTATGGAGTTTTCTTCCCAATGCACTTTATTGGATTAGCAGGTTTACCAAGACGTTATTATACAAACACTAACTTCCCATTATTTGACGATTTGCAAAATGTAAATGTTTTAATTACAACATTTGCTTTAATCGGAGGTGCTTTCCAATTGGTGTTCTTATACAATTTCTTTGTAAGTATTTTTTACGGTAAGAAATCAGAACAAAATCCATGGAAATCAAATACATTAGAATGGACAGCTCCTGTAGAACATATTCACGGTAACTGGCCAGGAGAAATTCCAGAAGTACACAGATGGCCTTACGATTATAGTAACCCAGCTCATGATGAAGATTTTGTTCCGCAGAATGTTCCAATGAAACCAGGTGAAGAAGTTTTACATCACTAATATAAAAAAGCCTCTATTGTAGAGGCTTTTTTATTTCTACTTTATCACTACTATAATTTCTTACTAATCTTTCTCTATATTTGTTTCATGAACGAAAATTTAGATCCAACTACAAAAGGCTATAATCCAGAAGAACTTGATCTTGAAAAAAGATTGAGACCACTTTCATTTGATGATTTTGCGGGTCAAGATCAAATTCTTGAAAACCTTAAGGTATTTGTAGAAGCAGCTAATCAGCGAAATGAAGCTTTAGATCATACCTTGTTTCATGGACCTCCCGGTTTGGGTAAAACTACCTTGGCTAATATTTTGGCTAATGAATTGCAAGTAGGAATCAAAATAACATCAGGCCCTGTTTTAGACAAGCCAGGTGATCTAGCGGGTTTATTAACTAATCTCGAAGAACGCGACGTTTTATTTATCGATGAGATCCATCGTTTAAGTCCAATTGTGGAAGAATATTTATATTCTGCAATGGAAGATTTCAAGATTGATATTATGATTGAATCTGGTCCTAACGCTAGAACGGTTCAAATCAATCTAAATCCTTTTACTTTAATTGGTGCTACTACACGATCGGGTTTATTGACCGCGCCAATGCGTGCTCGTTTTGGAATCTCCTCTCGTTTACAATATTACACTACAGAACTTTTGACTACTATTATTGAACGTAGTGCAAGTATTTTAAAAATGCCTATTGATCTTGAAGCAGCTATTGAAATCGCTGGACGAAGTAGAGGCACGCCTCGTATTGCTAACGCATTATTGCGTAGAGTACGTGATTTTGCACAAATTAAGGGTAATGGTACCATTGACATAGAAATTGCAAGATATGCCTTAAAAGCGCTTAATGTGGACGCGCATGGTTTGGATGAAATGGATAATAAAATTTTAAATACCATTATCGATAAATTTAAAGGCGGTCCTGTCGGTCTTACAACCTTGGCAACTGCGGTTTCAGAAAGTAGCGAAACTATTGAAGAAGTCTATGAGCCTTTCTTAATTCAAGAAGGATTTATCATGCGTACACCACGTGGTCGTGAAGTAACCGACAAAGCGTATAAGCACTTAGGAAAATTGAAAACCAATATTCAAGGCGGATTGTTTTAATTCTATTTTTATTTCTACTCAATCAAAATATTCGCAATTCATCAAATCAGAGGCGCAACGCCTTGGCTTTTTGTCCTGCGGTATATCCAAGGCTGGTTTTTTAGAAAACGAAGCGCCACGGCTCGAAAAATGGCTTAAAAACAACAGTCATGGTCAGATGGCCTATATGGAAAACCATTTTGATAAACGTTTGGATCCTACTTTATTGGTAGATGGTGCCAAAAGTGTGGTCTCGTTACTTTTGAATTATTATCCTTCCGAATTTCAAAGAGAAGATTCCTATAAAATTTCCAAATATGCTTATGGCCAAGATTATCATTTTGTAATTAAAGAAAAGCTTAACGAATTATTATTTGCAATTCAAGAAAATATAGGAGCTGTATCAGGAAGAGCTTTTGTAGATTCTGCTCCAGTACTCGATAAAGCTTGGGCTGCCAAAAGCGGATTGGGTTGGATTGGTAAAAATAGCAATCTGATAACCCAAAAAGTGGGCTCTTTTTATTTTATTGCCGAATTAATTATTGATTTGGAATTGGAATATGATTTTGCAACAACCGATCATTGCGGCAGTTGTACCGCTTGTTTAGATGCTTGCCCTACCCAAGCAATTATTGCGCCTTACCAAGTCGATGGGAGCAAATGTATTTCGTATTATACTATTGAATTGAAAGAGAATTTTCCTGAAGAGATGAAAGGAAAATTGGATGATTGGGCTTTTGGATGTGATGTATGTCAAGATGTTTGTCCGTGGAATCGATTTTCAAAACCGCATAGCGAACCTTTATTTCAAGCCAATCCTGAATTGCTTTCATTTTCCAAAAAAGACTGGGAGGAAATTACATCTGAAACTTTTCAAAAAGTATTCAAAGATTCCCCTTTGAAAAGAACAAAACTAGAAGGTTTAAAACGAAACATACAATTTCTGAAATAAAACCAATTAGTTTCTACTTGACTCTCTTTCAATAATTTGAGTGTCTAATTCTATGGTTTTTGGATTGTATTCTGATTCTTCTTTTCGTGCTGCCATTTCTTCTAATAATAAATTAAAAGCAGCGATGCCCATTTCGTGACTAGGCTGTTCTACCGTACTTAATTTTGGCGTAATAACTTGGGACATAAACCAGTTGCTAAAACCAATTACCTTTACATCCTTCGGCACATTTATTTTTTGATCGTTACAATACGCTAGTGCCCCTACGGCTACTAAGTCAGTTATTGCAAAAATCCCATCTACATCTGGATGTTCTTCAAATAATTGTTTGGTAAATTCCAGTCCTTCTTCAAAGTTTACTTTTTCACAGGTGTATACTAGTTTGGAATCAAATGGAATTCCATTGGACTCTAATGCTTTTTTATAACCTAAATAACGATCAATAGAATTTTGAGGATTCAGAGGACCACGGATGTGAGCTATTTTTTTACAACCATTGTCAATTAAGTGTTGTGTGGCATCAAATCCCGCTTTTTGATCGTCAATAACTACTTTGGAACATTTAGCAAGTTTGGCAATTTTATCAAACATGACTAATGGAATTTTTCTATTCAATATGTCTTGAATATGCGAATCGTTATTGGATTCATTAGACAAGGAAATTAATATACCATCAACCCTTTTGTTGATTAATAAATCGACTTGTTTTTTTTCTAACTCTAGGCTTTCATTGGATTGTAATATAATCACCAAATACCCATTTTTTTCGGCAGCATCAATTATTGATTTAATGATATTTGAAAAAAAGTGATGAGTCACCTCAGGGATAATTAAACCAATAGTTTTGGATTCTTTTGTTCTTAAATTTACTGCAAAACTGTTGGGTGTATAATTGAGGTTTTGAGCCAATTCCTTGACTGCTTTTTTGGTTTTTTCACTAACATCAGAATAATCTTTTAACGCCTTTGAAACGGTCGTTATCGAAATTCCTAGGGTAGTTGCAATTTCTTTAAGAGTAATGTTTTTCATTGACTTTTGATTTGGGAACAAATATATTAAATATCAGTTTGTGAATTAGTTTACTACTAGTAAAACTCATAGAAACGCCAAGATATTCATTTTTTTGAAAATAGGGTTTTAATTTGTTTACTATTTACAAATAGGATGTAATATGTTATATTTTTATCAAAAGTATCAGATATAAAAAATGCGGTTTCAAATGAATTGAAACCGCATTAAATACAAAAAAATAAGGTTTATTTTATCTCTAAAATTAATGACTCATATGGTCGTAAAGTGTTTGATTTTGATGATCTTGTCGTAGGGTAATTGCCCAAAATCAGTGTTGTATTTTTTGTTGAAAAACCCAAATCAAATGCAGCTTCTTTCTCAGTAAAGTTTAATAAAACCACAACTTTTTTACCCTCAAGTTCTCTAGTATATGCAAATACATTAGGATTATCATGATCTAATAGAGTGTATTTTCCATATTGAAGCACTGGACTCGCTTTTCGAATTTTAACTAATTTTCTATAATAATTTAAAACTGAATTTGGATCTTTTTCTTGTGCTGCCGCATTAATTTCTGTAAAATTTGGATTCACTTTTAACCAAGGTTTACCCGTTGTAAATCCCCCATTAGCAGTAGCATCCCATTGAAAAGGTGTTCTTCCATTTTCTCTAGAAGTTTGTTTTTTGTTTTCCAAAAAAGCCTTCAAATCGCCACCCGCATTTTTAAGTTGTTCGTATTTGTTTCGGGTATCAACATCATTATAATCTTCAATATTATCAAAGCGAATATTAACCATGCCAATTTCATCTCCATTGAAGTTATAAGGAGTTCCTCTCATAGTCATAACGAAAGTAGAAAGCATTTTAGAAGAAACAGCTCTAAATTGAGGTGTATCATTTCCAAATTTACTCACCATTCTTGGCTGATCATGATTGGATACAAAAATGGACAACCATCCTTTGTCTTTAAACACTTCATCATATCTAGAGAAAATGTCTTTGTATTTTACTAATCCAAATTCGCGAACATGATTTCCAATATCCACACTTTCAAAATGATACGCTAGGTTTAATTCTTTTCGATCTGGATCTACAAATTTCATAGCTGCTTCTGGCGAATCTCCAGCACCTTCAGAAACTGACATGGCATTCGGAAATTTACTCAATACTTCACGATTCATTTCTTGAATGTGCTCGTGTAATTTAGGCCCATTTCCATAAAATTTGATAATCTCAAGTGTGTTGTTTACAATTTCTTTTGGTAGTGCTGGGAATGAATCGTCTTTTGAAATAAATTGAAAAGCATCCATTCTAAATCCATCAATTCCTTTGTTCAACCAAAACGTCATTGTGTCGTAAATTTCTTTACGAAGAGAAGGATTATTCCAGTTTAAATCGGGTTGTTTTTGAGAGAAATAATGCAAGTAATAGGCGTTGGTTGTTGCATCGTATTTCCAAGCGTTACTATTGACATCAAAAAAGCTCCAACGGTAAGGCGGAGTCCCTTTTTCAGCAGGCCACCAATAGTAATAATCACGGTATTTATTGTCTCTTGAACTTTTTGATTGTTTGAACCAATCGTGTTCATCACTACTGTGATTAACTACCATATCCATGATTAATTTAATGTTTCTTTTGTGCATTTCTTGCAGCAAAAGATCAAAATCAGCCATGGTTCCAAATTCCTTTAATATCTCTCTATAATTGCTAATGTCGTACCCATTATCATCGTTAGGAGAATCGTAAATTGGACTTAGCCAAACTGCATCAATTCCTAAACTTTTTAAGTAGTCTAATTTGGAGATAATTCCTTTGATATCCCCAATTCCATCTCCATCACTGTCTTTAAAACTGCGAGGATAAATTTGGTAAATGACGGCTTCTTTCCACCATTTGGCATCATCATTTTTTACGATTGTTGTTTTGTTTTCTTGTGCTGTTATACTCATAAAAGAAGAAAAGAGTAAGGCAATCAACAGCATTTGATTCTTTTTCATGCGGGTAATAATTAAGATGTAGTTTATAGTTATTTAATGATTTCGTTGAATTCTAAACGTTCACCATCAGGTCCTAGAACATTGAAATATTTACATCCTTTGTTCCAAAAATTCAGGAAAACAGGTTCTTTCTCGAGAATGGTAAAATGGTTTTCTTTAATAGTTGTAAATGCCAATTCGATATCATCCACATCAAAAGCAATGTGGTCAATATGACCATCTTTTCTGTTTGTTATTTCTGTTAAATAAGAAGCTGGCATTTGATACAATTCTAAAATTATACTATCTCGCTTCATCATGGCAACAATTCCGCCTTTTTCACCCTCTATTTCAAAGCTTGATGGCATTACATTTGTAAAACCGAATTTTTCATAAAAACCAATCGATTTTTGAATATTAGAAACAGGGATACCAATGTGTTGGATGTGGTTGATTTTTAAATCCATCTTTTTATACTTGCATAAAATTAGCAATAGCTTCAGGTGATATTTTTGGATTAGCTCCTTCCTCTTGTGCCACAAGTGCGCCTAATGCACAAGCAAAATTAATAGCTTCTTGCGGGGCAATTCCTGTCAATAATTTAGCTAACAATCCAGCCAAAAAAGAATCTCCAGCACCAACGGTGTCAGCTACAGTTATTTTGTATCCGCTATTGTAAAATAATTGGTTATTGTACATTAAAACTGCTCCGTGACTCCCTTTGGTGACACAAATATGTTGGGTGTTGGTTTTCTCGGCAATAAACTGCATGTTTTGTTCCAAAGAATGAAAAGGGGAGCCTAAATATTCACTAATTTCATACAATTCGTCATCATTGAATTTGATAAAATCAGCTTTGTTCATTAATTCGGAAAGTAATTCTTTAGTATAAAATGGCGCTCTCAAATTCACGTCAAATATTTTATATTTTGCCGAATGTAAAAGTGTTAATAAGCTTTCATACGAAGTTGTATCACGACAAACCAAACTTCCAAAAACAAGGGCATCGGAATTGGCAACCACATTTTGCGCTTCTGGAGTAGCTTCAATTTTGTCCCAAGCTACGGGATAATTAATGGTATAGGAAGCCGAACCTTTATCGTCTAATTTCACAAGTACTTCACCAGTAGCAAAATTGGGGTCTATTTGAATAGAATTGGTACTTACTCCATTTTGGGAAACAAAATCAAGTAATTTATTCCCAATTTCATCTTGTCCAATACGACTAATGATCTGCGTATCGATTCCAAGTGAAGCCATTCGAAGGCCTACATTTAAAGGTGCTCCACCTATTTTTCTGTGCGTTGGAAAAACGTCAAATAAGACTTCGCCAAAACAAGCAATTTTTGTCGCCATAATTAGTTGTTATTGGATAAACTTTCAGACAATTCTTCTAATGTTCTTCCTTTAGTTTCTGGCATTTTGAAAAATACCCAAAGGAGTTGGAATACCATCATAATGCAGAAAATTGCGAAAACAGTAGTGGTTCCAATTTCTTTAAATAAAAATGGAATGAATGACGGAATTAATGCTGCTAAAACCCAGTGTACTGAGGTGCCAAATGAAGTTCCAGCCGCTCTTAATTTGTTAGGAAATAATTCAGAAATAAATACCCAAATTACTGCTCCTTGACCAATGGCATGAGAGGCAATGAATAAGAAGAAAAATAGGGGTACAGCCATTCCTTTCCATTCAAAATAAAAGGCAGTTGTTACTAATCCTAACGAAATTATATAACCAAAAGAACCTAAATACATCAAGGTTTTACGACCGTATTTGTCAATTAAAGAAATACCAACCATAGTAAATAACAAATTGATAATTCCAATTCCAATGCTACTTAAGAAAGAAGCTGATTTTTCTAAACCTGCCAATTCAAAAATACGTGGGGCATAATACAAAAAGGCATTAATTCCAGATAGCTGATTGAAAAATGCAATGAAAAAGGCAAGTAGTAATGGTTTTCTGTATTTTTTCATGAAAATAGATTCGTTTTTTACTTCTTGAGCAGTTTCTACTTCCATGGCTGCGATTTCTTCTTCCGCTTGTGCGTCTGAATTGATTTGTTTCAAGATGGAAATAGCTTGGGCTCTGTCTTTTTTGTATTCAAAAATCCAACGCGGACTTTCTGGAATTCCAAAAACTAATAAGGTGTAAACAAATGCTGGAAAGGCTTGAATTCCAAGCATCCATCGCCAAGAGTTTTCTCCAATATCTTGCAAGTAAAAATTAGAAGTAAAGGCAATAAGAATTCCAAACACAATATTAAATTGGTACAAGGCGACTAATTTTCCACGATCCTTTGCAGGCGCGATCTCAGAAACATAGGTTGGGGCTGCAATAGTTGAAGCACCAATTCCAATTCCGCCTAAAAATCTAAAGATAGAGAAGATGATAGAATCAGTAGCAAATGCAGTTCCGATTGCCGAGATGAAAAATAATAATCCAATGATAATTAAGGTCTTTTTTCTACCAAGAATATTGGTTGGATAAGAACCAAATATGGCACCAATAACAGTTCCCCAAAGGGCTGATGACATTACTACTAATCCGTGATATAAATCGGAGGATACCCATAATTGTTGTAATTGTTTGTCAGCACCAGAAATTACTACGGTATCAAAGCCGAATAAGAACCCTGCCAAGGCTACTACAATAGACCAGTAAAGAATTTTTTTGTTGTTCATTTTTTTTAGTTTTTATGGTTTAGTTAATTTAGGTTGTGAATAGTATTTACCAAATTCCTTTTATAGATTGAAAAGAAAGTGTTTTAATCTCTTGATTTTCATCTGATTGAATGGTTAATTTAGTATAAGGTTGGTTCGGAAAAATTTGTTCTGTAAACGAATACACTCCTCCGTTTAAGAAAATTTCAATAGAAGACCAATCCAATATGATTTGAAAATCGATGTTTTTTGTAATTATATTCGGAGTAGGAGTTGTATGAATTTTTTCGCCAAAACTTTTCTCGAAATTCACTTTTCCTGAAAGTCGTCTGTCAATAGCAAAAGTTTGTTTTTGAGCATCGTATTGAAGTACTAACAAATCATTTACATCATTCGAAAATACTAATTTAAGATTTTTGTTTTCCGCTTTAAATTGGATTTTAGATTGATTTACTTTGGAGTAAGCAAATACTTTATCTACACCTTTATTTAATTTAATTTTTTCAATAGAAAAGTCTGTTGATAATTGTTTATCTAATTGTGCAACAGGCTGACTTTGTAATACATAATCTCCTTTAATTGTGGAAAGTGAAAGTGTTCTTGGCAACGTCATTGCACTTCGCCAATTGGTTGTTGGCGTATCTCGGGCATAATTCCAATTACTCATCCAACCTAAGAAAATGCGTTCTCCGCCGGGAGCATCATTATAAGTAACACCGGCATAATTATCTGTTCCATAATCTACCCATTTAATTTCTTTTTGAGAAGTGGTAAAGGTTTTTCCATCAAAATCACCTACAAAATATTGTGTTGCCGAACCACCATTTGCCCCCCCCGGATTAATACTCACTAAAAGAACCCATTTTTCTTCTTGAGTTCCGTTTACTTTTACTTTAAACAAATCAGGACATTCCCAAACGCCTCCATGAGCCCCTTTATTTTGCCCAAATTCGCTTTCTAGTTTCCATTGAAGTAAATTAGCTGAAGTGTATATTTGAGCACGATCGCCTGCAACTAAAACCAAATTCCATTGATTTGTGTCTTCGTTCCAAAATACTTTAGGATCTCTAAAATCCTTTAAGGTTATGTTATTGATAATTGGATTGGCGTTGTATTTTTTCCAAGTTTCTCCTTGATCTAAACTGTAGGCTAATCCTTGAGTTTGGGTATTAATTTTTCCTGCCTTTTCAAATTCCATGTTATGGTATGTAAAAACGGCGATCATTGGAGGGTTTTCTTTTGTTTCAAGTCCTGAAGTATTGTTGGTATCCATTACCGCACTACCTGAAAATATATACCCTAATTCATCAGGAAACAAGGCTATTTTTTTATGTTGCCAATGAATTAAATCTTTACTAGTGGCATGTCCCCAATGCATAGGTCCCCAGACTATGTCATCTGGATAGTATTGGTAAAACAAATGATAAGTTCCATTGTGAAACAACATTCCATTCGGGTCATTCATCCATTTTTTTTCTGGCGAAAAATGGAATTGTGGTCGAAAAGGTTCTTTGTAATACTGGGTCGCATCAACCTTTATTATTTCTTTTGATGAAATCGAAATAGTATTTTTTTCTTGCGCTTGGCTATTGAAGTGAAATAGAGTGCTTAAAATTAAACCACCTAGTAGTACTATTTTCTTTTTGTTTTTCATCTTGATTTTTATTGGGAGCTAAAAATAGTATTCTTTTTATAAAAAGTCGGCTTCTAAGTATATATTACTGTGTAGAATTTTTCCGAAATCGTTGTCGGTTCAGTATTGTTACGGCTTAATTTGATCGAATAATTTTTAATGTCCAAATTTTAACTCATATGGATAGGATTAAGGAATTGTTTAAGTTGTAAAAACATATTTTTTACTATTTTATAGAATTCGCAATAAAAATAAAGTATCAGGCATTTTATTGAATAAAATTCATCGTTTTTTCAATGTATTTGATTTAAATATACTAAATGTATTTTTTTAGTCGTTTTTTTTTACAGAATAGCTATTTTTTTGCGTGTTTTTTTATGGTATTAATTTTCGAATCGAAAACGTTTTCGATGCCCCGAAAACGATATAGTTCACTTTTTCTTAATTTTTTCATAAAATTAGTATTATGTTTGGCTCAATATTTAAAACAAACCATTTATTAACCAACTTATTTATTACGTATGAAAAATAGTCTACTTAAAGGCTTGATGGTTTTTCTAACCATGCTATGTACAAGTTTGACATACTCGCAAGATGTGTCAGGTACCGTATCCGATGCTAGCGGACCTCTTCCAGGGGCTTCTGTATTAGTTAAAGGAACGACAAAAGGAGCACAAACTGATTTTGATGGTAAATTTACTATCAAAAACGCTGGCTCAAATGCAGTTTTAGTTTTTAGTTACATTGGTCTTAAAAGTCAAGAAGTAAATGTAGCAGGAAGAAGTAATGTAAATGTTACTTTAAAAGAAGATTCAGCAGAATTAAAAGAAGTAGTCGTTATCGGTTACGGTTCTGTGAAGAAAAAAGATGCTACTGGAGCAGTTGATCAATTAAGCTCTAAAAGCTTTGACAACGTAGGTGCACCAAACCCTGCTGACTTATTAAGAGGTAAGGTTGCTGGTGTTCAAGTAACACAGTCAAGTGGTGAGCCAGGAGCTGCTGCAAGTATCAGAATTCGTGGTAATTCATCTATCCGTTCTGGAAACGGACCACTTATCGTTGTTGATGGTGTGCCTTTGGATGGTGGAGATGTATCTCCAGGAAATGATGTTGGTTTAGGAAGCCAATCTGCAAGAAATCCATTGAACTTTATCAACCAAAATGATATTGAGAGTATGACTATCTTGAAAGATGCGTCTTCTACAGCTATCTATGGTTCTCGTGGAGCAAATGGTGTTGTAGTTATTACTACTAAAAAATCAAAATCTAAAGAATCACAATTATCGTATTCTAATTCATTCACATTTAGTTCAGTTGCAAGTAATTTAGAATTAATGTCTGCAGATGAATTCGTTGCTAACGGTGGAAAAGATAACGGATCAAGAAGTTACGACTGGAAAGATGCAATCATGAGAAATGCATTTTCTTCAAACCATGATGTATCGTTCACTAAATCTACTGAAAATTCATCTACACGTGTGTCTATTGGAGCTTCTAATACTGAAGGTATTGTTAACAAAACAGGTTTGGACAAATATACATTTGCTTTAAACAACTCAAATGATTTCTTTGGTGGTGCTTTAAAAGTGGATACTAAAGTAAATTATTCTAATATGAGAGACCAGGCAGCTTTGATTTCAAATGATGCTGGTTTTATCGGTAACTTAATTGGTGCAGCAATGTACTGGAACCCTACTGATAAATTAACTAATACAGATGGTTCTTATAACATGTCTCCTAATGGTGGTACTGGGATTAATAACTCTTTCTTAAATCCAGCTTTGTTATCTGATGCCTATACAGATTACACTAACACTAACAAATTGTTAGCTAGTATCAAATCTACTGTAAAAATCAATAACAACTTGAACTACCAGTTCTTATTTGGTGTTGAGACTTCTAATTCTACAAGAAAATCTCAATTATCTCCAGGTATCCAAATTCAAAATGTTGCTCAAGCAACTCCTACAGGATCTTCTGTAGTTAAATATGGTCAAGCTGGTGTTACTCAAATCGAAAGATTGAACAGAACTTTTGAGCACACTTTGAATTACAACAAAACGTTCAATGATAACTTTATCTTTGATGCTTTGGCTGGTTATTCTTACTATGATTATACTGCAAGTGGAAGTAATTTTTCTGCTAAAGGTTTTGATCCAAAACAAACTAACCTAATCGATAATATCGAAGGAGGTTTGCAAAATGAATTCCGTGCGTCTTCATTCAGAAACAGAAATGAATTACAGTCTTTCTTCACTAGAGTTAATGCAACTTTATACAAAGATTTTTTAATTACTGCATCTTTCCGTTCTGATGGTTCTACTAAATTAGGAGCAAATAACAAATACGGTGCTTTTCCAGCAGTTGGTTTAGGATACAAAGTATTTGAAGACAAAGCTGGTCTAGTTAATAGCTTGAAATTAAGAGCTAACTATGGTATTACTGGTAACCAAGAGTTTGCAGTGAACTCTGCAGTGGCTCGTGCTTCTTATGGTAATAATGGATCGTTAAATGTTGATTCAAATGCTAACGAAGATTTGAAATGGGAAACTACTACATCTTCAGGTCTTGGTTTAGATTTCTCTTTATTGAACAATAGATTAACAGGTTCTGTTGACTACTTCATGAGAGATACTGAAAACTTAATTTTCCCAGTTCCTTCTGCTGCTTCTCAGCCAGGTCCACCATCTCCACGTTTTGTGAATTTGCCAGGAAACTTAATTAACAATGGTTTTGAAGTAAGTGCAAACTACAAATTAATTGATTCTGATCAATTGACTTGGGATATTGCTGCTAATGCTTCTTTCTTGTCTAATAAAATGGAAAACTTCGCTGGATTTATTCAAGCAGGTGCTTTGAATGGTCAAGGTTTAACAGGAGCTTTTGCTCAAGTTGTAACTAATAATGAGCCAATTTACAGCTACTATATGTATGAGTTTAGAGGATATGATTCTAACGGAGCTTCAATCTATGCTGACGCTGCTGGTGCAGATGCTTCTTTAGGTTTAGCAGCTAAAAAATTAGTTGGAAAACAAGGTTTACCAAAAATGAACTTAGGTTTCTCTACTAATGTAACGTACAAAAACTTTGATGCTGCTGTATCTTTCTATGGAGCTTTTGGTCACTATTTGTATAACAATACTGCCAATGCATATTTCTTTAAAGGAGCTTTCAATGGTGGTAGAAACGTACCTGCTAGTGTAGCTACTTCTCCACAAGATGCTGGGGATCCTAACTCTCCATCTACTAAGTACTTAGAAAAAGGAGATTTCTTAAGAATGGGTAACTTGACTTTAGGATATACTTTCACAGGAGCTACATTAGAGAAATTGAAAATTAAATCAGCACGTTTCTTTGTAAACGGTCAAAACTTATTGTTGTTTACTAATTATTCTGGATTTGATCCTGAGGTGAATACAGATAAATCACTTAACGGTGTGCCATCTGCTGGTATCGATTATTTATCTTACCCACGTTCAAAAGCTTTTGCTTTAGGTCTTAATGTAACATTTTAATACTATTTAATAATGAAAAGAAATAATATAATTAAAGGATTTTTATACTTAGGTATAGTTTCTTTTAGTATTGGTTGTACTAATCTAGATGAAGAAATCTTAGATGGAGTTCCCAATGCTACTAGTGCAGGTGGTACTGTAAACACAGCTGCTACATTGCAATCTGCTTACGAGGGGTTGAGAGACTTCAACGGGCAAGGTGGTGTATATGCAATGGATGAAATGTCAACGGATGCGATGGTTGGACCAACGCGTGGTGGTGACTGGGATGACAATGGTGCTTGGAGACAAATCCACACACATACTTGGGCTCCAGATCATCCAGAAGTTCGTAATGCGTGGAACTCTTTATTGTCAAATGCATACAAATGTAATTTGATCATTGAAAATGGAGGTACAGCATCTCAAGTAGTTGAAGCTCGTTTTTTACGTGCATGGTACTATTATACTGTAATTGATTTGTTTGGACAAGCTCCATACAGACCAGCAGGTTCGGCTTTGACTGACGATCCTCAAGTATGGTCTCGTGCTGAAGCAACGGAATTTTTCATCAAAGAATTAGAGGCTGTTGTTAGTGCTTTACCAGCAAGAACAGCTGGAGATGCAAGTATTGCAAACAAAGATGCTGCTCATTTCTTATTGGCAAAATTCTATTTGAACAAAGCGGTATTTACTTCTGCTGACCCAGCAGGACCTTACACATTTGCTGCTGCTGATATGACTAAAGTAGTACAACATGTTGATGCAATAACAAATACATTAGCTACTAACTATTGGTTAAACTTTGCTCCAAACAACAATACTTCATCTGAAGTTATTTTTTCTTCTAAAAATAATAAAGGTGGAGACGGTGGAGGAATGCAGTCTAAATGGAGAATGTGTAACCACTACAACCAAACTCCAGACGGATGGAATGGATTCTCTACTGTAGCTGATTACTACAGCACATTTAATGCTGCGGATAATCGTGCACATTACGCTGCTCCAGGATATACTTTTACTGTTGATGCAAATGGTAAAGGGATTGGTTTCTTAGAAGGTCAAATGTATAAAAACGGTACAGTAAGTTCTGCAAATGCATTGAAAGATAGAAATAATAATCCTATGAATTTTACTCGTGCTCTAACTTTGATTACTTCTGGTGCTACACTTGAAACTGCTGGTGTTCGTGCTATTAAGTACATTCCAGATGCTGATAACCTTGGTCAACCAGATAATGACTTAGTCTTGATGCGTTATGCAGATGCTTTGTTAATGAAAGCTGAAGCAATTGCTAGAGGTGGATCTGGTTCAGTTGGTACAATTATGGCTGACTTGGCTGCAAGATCAGGTGTAACTGCTGCTGCTGCTACTTTAGACGGTATCTATGCTGAAAGAGGTAGAGAATTATGGTGGGAAGGTTGGAGAAGAAACGATGCTATTCGTTTTGGAAAATTCCTTGCTGCTAGAGGTTTAAAACCATATACTTCTGACAAGAAATATTTATTGTATCCAATTCCTGCGGATGCATTATTTAACTCTAATTTAACTCAAAATCCTGGATATTAATTATTCCTGATTTTGTTTAAAATAGGTAAGGGGGACAGCAATGTCCTCCTTATTTTTTTAAGAGCCTATTGGGCTCTTTTTTTGTTTATAATCTCCTATAAACACAACAATATTAAGCTTATTTTAATTTTTTTATATTCTACTTTTTCCATAAATTGCTGGCTCATATTATTTCAAAATTAACCTCCATTTTATTATGTTGAATCGTCTACTTTTTATTGTTCTTGTATTTGTTACAGCAAGTTGTTCTAAAGGCAATTCAGATGCGCTTTTTACTCTTTTGGAACCTTCTCAAACGGGAATTGATTTTAAAAATGAAGTTAAAAACGGAGAGAACATGAACATTTTTAAATACCGAAATTTTTATAACGGTGGTGGAGCAGCAATTGGTGATATTAATAATGACGGTTTAGCCGATGTTTTTTTGATATCTAATCAAGGCGCTAATAAATTGTATCTAAACAAAGGCGATTTTAAGTTTGAGGATATCTCAGTAAAATCAGGTATTCAAGGTAAAAAGGCATGGTCTACCGGTGTGGTTATGGTGGATATTAACGGAGATGGTTTTTTAGATATTTATGTTTTGGATGCTGGAAATAATATTGACGCCATAAGAAAAAGTCAATTGTACATCAACAATGGCAATAGTACTTTTACAGAAAAAGCAGCAGAATACAATTTGGCAGATACCGGAATAACAACACATGCTGCGTTTTTCGATTATGATAAAGACGGTGATTTAGATTGTTATATTTTAAATAACAGTTTTATTCCGGTGAGTTCTTTGAATTATTCGAATAAAAGGGAACTACGTGACAAAGACTGGAAAGTAGCTGATATATTGAAAGGCGGTGGTGATAAGTTGCTTCGTAATGATAACGGGAAATTTGTAGATGTTAGTGAAGCTTCTGGAATTTATGGAAGTTTGATCGGTTTTGGATTAGGTGTAACCGTTGGAGATGTTAATGGAGATTTATACCCGGATATTTATGTTTCTAATGATTTTTATGAAAGAGATTATTTGTATATCAATAATAAAAACGGGACTTTTTCTGAACAAATTCAAACTTGGGCTACACATATTAGTCAAGCCTCAATGGGGGCAGATCTTGCCGACATCAATAATGATGGTAAAGCTGATATTTTCACAACCGATATGTTGCCAGAAGGCGATGAACGTTTAAAATCAACTACTAGTTTTGAAAACTACGATTTATTGACTCGAAAATTAAACATGGATTTCTTTAATCAATACATGTCTAATGCATTACACATCAATGAAGGAACTCATTTTACAGAAATTGCCAATTTTGCGGGTGTATCAAAAACCGATTGGAGTTGGGGAGCGCTAATTTTCGACATGGATAATGACGGTTACAAAGATATTTATGTATGTAATGGTATTTATCATGATTTGACTAATCAGGATTTTATGGACTTTTTTGCTAATGAATTGATGCAAAAAATGGTGGTTACTGGAGTAAAAGAAGATATTGAAACCATTATTGCTAAAATGCCAAGTACTCCAATTCCTAATTACGCTTTTAAAAATAATTCTAATTTGACCTTTACTAATAACGCTACATCTTGGGGATTAGATACGCCAAGTTTTTCTAATGGAGCAGCTTATGGTGATTTGGATAATGATGGTGATTTGGATTTAGTAGTTAATAATGTGAATATGGAGTCGTTTGTATTCCGTAATAATTCAGAAAAAAATAAAGACAATCATTTTGTAAAAGTGAAGCTGAAAGGGGATCTTAAAAATAAGTTTGCTGTTGGAAGTGTTGTTGAATTATTTTCTGGCAAAGAAGTGATCCGTCAAGAGTTAATTCCGTCCAGAGGATTTCAATCGTCAATTGATTATGTAATGACTTTTGGTGTTGGAACTAAAAAAATTGATTCCTTACAAGTGATTTGGCCAAATGGCAAAACACAAACTATTAAGAAAGTAGCTTTAAACACAACTATCAATTTGTCTGTAGCAAATGCTACATCAGATTATGTATTTAAAACAACAATTACAAAACCATTTTTAAAGGAAGTTATATCGAATTGGCTGGCACATAAAGAAAATGATTTTATCGATTTTGATTACGAAGGATTGATCTCTAAAATGCTTTCGCAAGAAGGACCTTCATTAGCAGTTGGGGATATTAATGGCGATGGTAATGAAGATGTGTTTATTGGCGGAGCCAAAGGACAATCAGGGAAAATATATACTAATAAAGGAGCCGTTTTCAGCATTACTAAACAAGTAGCCTTGGAAGGCGATGCTAATTTTGAAGACACGGCTGCTTCTTTTCTTGACGCTGATGGCGATGGCGATTTGGATTTAGTTGTTGGTTCTGGAGGTAATGAAAGAACCAGCCCAGAAAATTTTAAAAATCGTTTGTACTTGAATAACGGAAAAGGAATGTTTTCTAAATCTAATTTAGTTATTCCTTCTGCAAGTACCAATGTAGCTGTTATAGCTCCATACGATTTTGATCAAGATGGCGATGTAGATATTTTTGTGGGTAGCAGAAGCGTTCCTGGAGTGTATGGAATTGATCCGAAGCATTTGCTGTTGGAAAATGATGGAAAAGGCAATTTTTCCAATGTAATTGATAAAAAGGCTTTCAAACTAAATACTACAGGAATGATAACCGATGCTGTTTGGGAAGATGTCGATAATGATAATAAGAAAGACTTACTATTAGTTGGTGATTGGATGGCGCCTCAAATTTTCAAAAATACAGGAAAACGTTTGGCTGTGTTTAAATCAAATTTATCTGGATATAATGGTTTTTGGAATTCGGTTCAATGTGTAGATTTGAATAATGATGGGAAAAAAGATTTAATTTTAGGTAATAAGGGAACAAATACATCCTACAAAGCAACTGCTAAAAATCCAATGCGTTTGTTTATCAATGACTTTGATAGTAACGGAACGATTGAACAAATTAGCACACGTACAATTAATGAAAAAGACATGCCGATTAATTTAAAACAAGAATTGGCTAAACAAATTCCTTCTATTAAAAAGAAAAATTTAAACTACAGCGATTATGCAAAGAAAACAATTCAAGAGATCTTTGCTCCTGAAGTAATTGCTAATTCGTTGCAAAAAATGGCAGTTATTCAAGAGAGTATAATAGCGATAAACAAAGGGAATGGTCAATTTGAAATCCAAATAATGCCTCAGGAAGTACAATTGTCAACTGTAAATACCTCTTGTGTTTTGGATATCAATAAAGACGGAAATTTAGATATTATCCTAGGAGGAAATCAATACGAATTTAAACCGCAATTTGGACGTTTGGATTCTAGCCACGGAAGTGTTTTATTAGGGAATAAAAAAGGCAAATTCAGTTTGTTGCCGTACACAAAATCTGGAATTTTCATAACAGGTGAAGTGCAAAAAATGAAGGCAATTAAAACTAAAAATAAAGCAGCCTCATTTATAGCAGTAGTGAATAATGCCTCACCTAAATTGTTTACGATCAATGAATAATTTCATTACAATAGCGCTAGCATCTTTAATCATTGCAGGCTGTTCCAAAAAAGAGAACCAATTGTTTGATAAATTGTCTCCAGACGAAAGTAAGGTGACATTTGTGAATCAATTGGACGAATCCAAAAACATTTCGATTTTAGATTATCTCTATTATTACAATGGAGGTGGTGTGGCATTGGGCGATATTAATAATGATGGTTTAGTAGATATTTATTTTACTTCTAACCAAGGGAAAAACAAATTGTACCTGAATAAAGGAGCAAATAAATTTGAAGACATTTCTATAAAAGCCGGTGTTGAAGGTGAAAGCGATTGGAATACCGGATCCATAATGGCAGATGTTAACGGCGATGGTTATTTGGATATTTATGTTTGTGCCGTTGTAGGAATCCACGGATTTGAAGGTCATAACGAGTTGTACATCAACAATAAAGACAACACATTTACCGAAAGTGCGGCTGAATACGGTTTGGACTTAGACAATTTTAGTACATCAGTAGCCTTTTTAGATTACGATAATGACGGTGATTTGGATATGTATTTATTGAATCATGCAGTACATTCAGAGGCATCTTATGGTAAAGCTGATATTAGAAATAAAAGAAGCTATGAAACTGGGGATAAATTATTTCGAAATGACAATGGTCATTTTGTCGATGTGAGTGAAAAAGCTGGAATTTTTGGTGGAGCCAATGGGTATGGATTGGGAATTGCTGTATCCGATTTTAATTTAGATGGCAATCCGGATATTTATATTTGTAATGATTTCCATGAAGATGATTATTATTACTTGAATAATGGCGACGGTACTTTTACCGAAAGCATGAAAAATTATTTTGGGCATACCAGTCGTTTTTCAATGGGTGTAGATGCTGCTGATATCAATCATGATGGTTTTCCTGACTTGATGACTTTGGACATGCTTCCTGAAGACGAAACGGCTTTAAAATCTTCTGCTGGAGATGATAATCCGCAAATGTTGAAATACCGTACAGAAAAGTTGGGCTACCACTATCAGTACACTCGAAATATGTTGCAAATCAATCAAGCTGGAAAACATTTTACCGAGAGTGCATTACTAAGTGGAGTAGCTGCAACAGATTGGAGTTGGAGTACTTTATTTGCTGATTATGATCAAGATGGTGAACAAGATATTTTTGTTTGCAACGGAATTCCAAAACGACCTAATGATTTGGATTATATAAAATACTATTCCAATTCGAACATTAAAACCAAGTTAAATTCGACAAAACTTATAGATAAACAAGCTTTGAAAAAAATGCCTTCGGCAAATGTACCGAACTATGTATTTCAAGGGTCTAAAGATTTACAGTTTAAAAACCGATCTAATGACTGGATAGAAAATGATTCCATTATTTCTAACGGTGGCGCCTATGCTGATTTGGATAATGACGGTGATTTAGATATCGTAACGAATAATTTGAATAGTGTTGCTTCGATTTACATCAATAAAACAAACACGAAAGCCAATTACTTAAAAGTAAAATTACAATTTGGAGGAAAAAACACTATGGGTGTTGGTACCAAAGTAATTTCCTATGTAAAAGGTCAAAAACAATTTAAAGATATTCAAACGACCCGTGGTTTTCAATCCAGTTCAGAACCAATTACGCATTTTGGTTACGGAAAAATTACTCAGATAGATTCGGTTCAAATCATTTGGCCGGATAAAACGTACCAGACACTTAAAAAGGTAAAAACCAATCAAACGCTTACAGTTCTGCCTAATAAAAACAGAAAAACATTTAATTACGCCAATTTACATCCTTCAGTATTGCCGATTTTTAAAAAATCAGCAACGAATCTAGGGATTGATTTTATACATCAAGAAAATGATTTTGTGGATTTTACATCACAAAAATTAATTCCTTATCAACGTTCTGATCGTGGTCCTGCCACAGTTATTGGAGACTTAAACAATGATGGGAAAAAAGATGTTTTCTTTGGGGGAGCACAAGGGAAACAAGCGGCAATTTATCTTCAAAATGGAAATGGATTTACTAAGAAAAGTTTTTCAACTATTGTTGCTGATTCAATTTATGAAGATGCCTCGGCAGTTATTGGTGATTTTAATGGGGATCGCCAAAACGATTTATTTGTGGCTTCTGGAAGCGGACAATATGCAGCCAATTTAATTCCAAGATTGTACCAAGGAAGTATATTGACTAAATCAAATTTGCCAGAAACCAAAGGGATGAATGCCTCGGTAATTAAAACAATTGATTACGACAAAGATGGAGACTTGGATGTGTTTATTGGTAACAATTCCAAATCAAATAGTTTTGGGAGAATGCCTGATTGTTATTTGATGAACAATAATAAAGGCGTATTTACTATAGTACAAGGTGCTACTTTTTCAAGTATCGGAATGGTAACGGATGCAGTTGTTACTGATTTTAATAAAGACGGCACTCAAGATTTAATAGTCGTTGGTGAATGGATGAAACCTACCTTTTTTGCTAATAGTAAAGGAAATTTTAAAGACGTTACAGAGAGTTTATTGCCAGGGAATCATAACGGATTATGGCAATCTATTGCTGCCTTTGATATTGATCAAGATGGTGATCAAGATTATTTGCTTGGCAATTGGGGAATGAATTCTAAATTCAAATCATCATCAGAGTTTCCTATGAAAATGTACTATGATGATTTTGATACTAATGGAACATTTGAAACGATTGTAGCGATTGAGAAGAAAGGAAACTACTATCCGACTATGGGATTGGACGAATTAGTAGAAGAATTCAGCGGTATGTTGAAGAAAAAATTCAATAATTACAATTCCTTTGCTGGAAAAAAAGTGGAAGAAGTTTTCGATCCAGCTATGTTAGAAAAAGCGGCTTTATATGAAGTGCATAATTTAAAATCAGGCTATTTGAGAAACGATAAAGGAAAATTTACTTTTGTCCCATTTTCTAATAAAATGCAAGTGAGCCCAATCACTAGTTTTGTAGAATCGGATTTTGATGGCGATGGAAAAAATGAAGTTTTTGCTGCGGGTAATTATTTTGGAGTTACTCCTTTTCACAGCAGATTTGATGGTTTCTCAGGAGCTTTAATTAAAAATCAAAAAACGATCTATTTGGGTAACCAAATTGGAATAGATTTGTCACAAAAAGGGGTACGTCATCTAGATATTATTACGTTTAAAGGAAAGAACTATCTTTTGGTCACTATCAATAATAAAAAAGCGGAAGTATATGAACTTCCGATGCATAAAAATTAAATTAATAAAAATGAAAATTAAAATTGCTCTTTTAGGATTGCTATTGGTTCTTTTTAGCGCTTGTAAAAAAGACCAACCTATTGTTGTAACTACAGATGATTATTGTGCTGCGGTAGATACTGTAACTGGAATTATGGTACATGATATTTTTTCACCACCGGTTGCTAGTAGAATTTATGTCTATCCAAATGTGGCTGCTTATGAGATTATTGCACAAAACAGTTCTAAGTACGAAAGTCTGCAGGGACAGTTAAAAGGCTTGGATTCCATTCCAGTATTAGATGCTAAAAGCGGTGTGAATCAAAAATTGGCCGCTTTAATCGCTCATATGGAAGTGAGTAAACAATTGATTTTTTCGGAAGAAGCATTGGAAAAATACAGAGACAGTTTGTATGAGAAGTGGGGTTCGGATAATAAAAAAGAATTTGAAGTTTCTAAAGAGTACGCTTTAAAAGTAGTTGATAGAATTAAAATTTGGATGGGTAAAGACAATTACAAACAAACCAGAACGTATCCAAAATATTCAGTACATACCGATCAAGCTGGAAGATGGCAACCCACTCCACCGGCTTACATGGATGGAATTGAGCCACACTGGGGAGAAATACGAACTTTAGTAATGGATTCGGCTTCTCAATTTAGACCAAAAGCACCACATCCATTTTCTACTGATAAGAATTCATTGTTTTACAAAGAAGCGAAAGAAACTTATGATGTTGGAAATACAATGTCAGAAGAATTATTGGCTATTGAAAATGCTAGGACAAATACTATTCCTGAAAAATCTGCCATCGCTACTTTTTGGGATTGTAATCCATATGCTACCGTGACTCAAGGACACATGATGTTTGCAAAGAAGAAAAATACACCCGATGCGCACTGGATTAATATTGCGAAAATTGCACTAAAGAAAACCAAATCAAATTTTGAAACCACTGTTTTTACATTTACAAAAACGTCTATCGGAATTTTTGAAAGTTTTATTAGTTGTTGGCACGAGAAATACAGAACTAATGTAATTCGTCCGGAAACCTATATTAATTTATACATTGACGAAGATTGGATACCGCAATTACAAACGCCTCCATTTCCAGAATATACCAGTGGACACTCGGTGGTTTCGTCTTGTTCGTCAGTTATATTAACATCTATATTTGGCGATAATTTTAGTTATACAGATGATTCTGAAATACCGTTTGGGTTGCCAAAAAGAAATTTCAAGTCATTCAAACAAGCGGCCTCAGAAGCTTCAATGAGTAGGTTATATGGCGGAATTCATTACCGAGCTGCTATTGAAAATGGGGTTGTTCAAGGAACAAATTTGGGAAATTATATTAATAAAGAAATCAGTTTTTTTAAATCAAAATAATAATAAATAAGTACAATGAATACTAAAATTAAAGGATCTATTGTTGTCATTCTAATCGCTTTTGTTGCTTGGTATTTTTTATTGAAGCCTTCTGATTATACCATTCGTTTTGAAGCCAAAACGGCTACTGGAACGATTTATCAGGGTGTTCAAGATTGGGCTGCAGCCAAAACAAAATCCAATACAGAAAGTTATGCTACTGTTGAAAAAAGAAACTACGATTTTATTAAACAAGAACTTAAAAAAGGGGACGAACATCTAGTGTATACATGGACGCTTACTTCAGTAAATGATTCCACTACTAAAATTGTAGTTGATATTAAAGACGAAAATCACAGTTGGTACAATAAACTTACCGCTCCGTTTGTATCGACACCTTTTCGTGAAAAGCAAATTGCACGCGTCAAAGATTTCAAAGTGGGATTAGATGAGCATTTAAAAGCATTTAAAGTACGTATTGATGGGGAAGGTGAATCAACTGCTGATTACATTGCCTACATAAGCCTTACCAGTGTAATGCAAGAAAAAGCACAAACGATGATAGCGAATGACGCTGTTATTACGGGCTATTTATTTAGAAATAATATTAAAATTATTGGAAAGCCTTTTATAGAAGTTACTAATTGGGACAAAGACAAAGAGATACTTCAATTTAATTATTGTTTCCCAATTCCGAAGGATGCCAAATTTGTTGCCAATACAAAAGTAAAATTCAAAACAATTCCGGCTGTCAAAGGATTAAAGGCAACCTATTTTGGAAATTTTAGAACTTCGGATAGAGCTTGGTTTGCGTTGTTAGACTATGCAGAAAAACAAAATGTTAAATTAGATACTAAAGTTGTTGAATATTTTTTAGCTAATCCATTTAATGGAGGTAATGAATTGGAATGGGAAACTAAGATTATAATTCCTTTTGCTAAAAAATAAGATAAAAATTATACTTCATACTCTCATCAACTCGAAAACGTTTTCGCCTATTGCGAAAACGTTTTTTGGTTTAATAGGGTTTTAAATTGAGATTTTACATTTACTTTTACAAGCTAACCAAATAACCATACAGGATGAGTTCGAAATTAAAACTAAATTTTTGGCAAATAATAAATATGAATGTTGGATTTTTCGGGATCCAATATAGTTTTGGTTTACAACAAAGTGCTGTGAATCCAATTTATGATTTTTTAGGTGCTAATCCTGATCAAATTCCGATTTTGAATTTAGCAGGACCTTTAACAGGATTATTAATTCAGCCCATCATCGGAGCAATGAGTGATAAAACGTGGCACCCGCGTTGGGGCCGACGTAAACCCTATTTTTTCATAGGAGCTATGATTTGTAGTGTGGCTTTATTATTATATCCTTTTAGTAGTTCTTTATGGATGGCTGCAGGTTTATTGTTGTTATTGGATGTTGGTAATAATACGGCTATGGAACCTTACAGAGCTTTTGTTGCTGATACATTGGATGAAGAGCAACAACCTACAGGTTTTCAAGCGCAAAGTTTCTTTACTGGATTTGGCCAATTTTTATCCTATATTTCACTTTTCTTATTTCCAATAGTGTTTGTGGGTTATACCGGTGCGTTACCAAACTGGATTTATGCTTCCTTTTTTCTAGGATCGGTTTTGTCCATTACTTCCATTTGGTGGAGTATGAAAAAAACCCCAGAGATTCCTCCAACAGCAGAAGAATTAGTGCGTTTAAAAGTAGAACCGTTAAATATTTTTTCTCCTTTTATAGATATTTATAAAGCAGTATTAGAAATGCCGAAAGTAATGTGGCAATTGTTTTTGGTTTATTTATTTCAATGGTATGCTTTGATGTGCTATTGGCAAAATAACGCCAAAAGTATCGCGCTTTCTGTTTGGGATGCAACACCAAAGGATAAATCGCTGTATGAAAATGCAGTAGAATGGAATGGTTTAATTGGAGCTTTTGGTTTCGTAATCACGTTTTCTATTGCTTTTTATTTGGCAAAATTAGCCAAAAAATACAGTCCAAAATTAGTTCACTTTGCTTGTTTAATATTAGCAGGTTCTAGTTTTTTAATTTTCCCAACAATACAAAATGAGTATTTGTTTTTTGCCGTTATTATTGGTTATGGAATTGGTTGGGCAAGTATGATGGGAATCCCTTATTTGATTATTGTAAATGACATTCCTAAAGAGCGTTATGGTGTTTATATGGGAATTATCAATATGATGATTGTTATTCCAATGATTTTTCAAAACTTAACCTTTGGATATATCCTAAAAAACTTCTTGAATAATGATGCCCGATTAGCCATTAGTTTTGCGGGTGTGTTACTATTGATAGGTGCAGCTTGTACTCTATTAATTCAATCAAAAAAGAGTACTCAAAATAATTAAACACAAATAGTTAATTACAATTGGAAAAAGAAATAGACTTGATCTGTGCCGGAGAGGTACTTATAGATTTTATAGGACACGAAGTAAATACTTCTATCAATAGAACCAAAGATTACCACCGTTTTTTGGGTGGTTCGCCTACCAATGTTGCCGTAAATGCGACTCGTTTAGGATTAAAATCAGTCATAGTAGCTACTTGTGGAGAAGATGGCCTTGGCGAATATATTGTACGAAAGTTGAATGACAATCATGTGATTACCTCTTACCTTAGAAAATCTGAAACGGAGCCAACTTCTGTGATTTTTGTTTCTAAATCTACAGGAACACCTGATTTTATTCCTTATAGAGAAGCTGATTATCAAATTTTACCTTCTCAAATTCCAGATGAATTATTAGAAAGTGCCAAGATTTTCCATACTACCTGTTTTGCATTAAGCAAAAATCCAGCGCGTGCGACTATTGTTGAAAGAGCTAAAAAAGCCAAAGCTTTAGGGCTGCAAACTAGTATTGACATTAACTTTTCAGAACGTATTTGGCCAGACCGAGAAGAAGCAAAACAAGTAATAAGAGATTATTTGTCTACCAATCCGTTAGTAAAATTGAGTGAAGACGATTGCTACCGACTTTTTGCAGCGTCAAAAACAGAGGATTATATTTTCGATTATTTTCATGAATTAGGTGCTTCAACTATTTGTTTGACCAAAGGGAAAGATGGAGTTGTTTTGTCAGACAAAGAACACGGTATGTTTCATCAACAAGCTACTCAAATAGACGATATCAAAGACACGACCGGAGCCGGAGATGCATTTTGGACTGGATTTTTATATGCTCGATTGTTAGGTAAAGATTTTGAAGAAACGATTACGATTGCTCAAAAACTAGCTGTTTTGAAACTGCAAAATGTAGGCCGTCTCCCAGAAGGTATCAACATCAAAGAATATTTAGCATCTGGTAATTAGATTTTTTGTTCTTCGAAAGATTATTTTCTTAACTTTAGGGTTCACTAAATCTTAATAGTATGACTGTAAATCAAATTCTTAGTTCAAAAGGAAAAGAAGTATATTCAGTGCTTTCAACCAATACAGTGTTTGAAGCATTGACTATAATGAGTGAAAAAAATATTGGAGCAATTCTCGTAATTGAGGATACGGTCTTAAAAGGGATCCTTTCAGAACGGGATTATGCTCGCAAAATTGTTTTGAAAGACAAGTCATCAAAAGATGCTTTAGTAAAAGAGATTATGGTTAGCGAAGTAATTTGTATAAAACCCTCTGATAATTTAGACTATTGTATGGAATTGATGAATACCAAAAAGATAAGGCATTTGCCCGTAATGGATAATAATATAGTGGTTGGAATCATTTCGATTAGTGATGTAGTTAAAGCGATTATTGAAATTCAAAAAGACACCATCAACCATTTAAATTCTTATATTACCCAATAATGTATACTAAATAGATATAAAAGCTGCAATTGATGCAGCTTTTTGCATTTTGCAAAAGACTCGTTCTAAAATCCAATTTTTAGTTCAAGAGTTCTATCTTTGCGAATCTTAAAATTCAAAATGAAATGGATAAAAATAGTAAAAAAAGCGAGGCATTATTATATCATTCCCATCCACAACCAGGAAAAATCCAGGTTATTCCAACTAAAAAATATGCTACTCAAAGAGATTTATCTCTGGCCTATTCACCAGGTGTTGCTGAGCCTTGTTTAGAAATTGCAAAAGACGTCAATGACGTATATAAATATACTACTAAAGGAAATTTAGTTGCCGTAATCTCAAATGGTACAGCTGTTTTAGGCTTAGGCGACATCGGTCCAGAAGCTTCTAAACCAGTAATGGAAGGAAAAGGATTGTTGTTTAAAATTTTTGCTGGTATCGATGTTTTTGATATTGAAGTAGATACTAAAAATGTTGAGGAGTTTATCCAAACGGTTAAGAATATAGCACCTACTTTTGGAGGGATCAATTTGGAAGATATTAAAGCGCCAGAATCCTTCGAAATTGAGCGACGTTTAGTTGAAGAACTCAACATTCCTGTCATGCATGATGACCAACACGGAACCGCCATCATTTCATCTGCGGCACTTTTAAATGCGTTAGAATTAGCAGGGAAAAATGCAGAGGATATGAAGATGGTAGTCTCTGGAGCTGGTTCTGCTGCTTTGGCTTGTGCCGATTTATATATTTTATTGGGTGTTAAATTAGAAAATATCTTAATGTTTAATAGCAAAGGTTTGTTGACTAAAGACAATCCTTCGCTATCGCCTTTACAGCAAAAATACGCTAAGGACATGCCACAGATGACTTTGGCAGAAGCCTTAGTTGGAGCGGATATTTTCTTAGGATTATCATCAGGAGATATTATGTCGCCGGAGATGTTATTGACTATGTCTGACAATCCTATTGTTTTTGCCATGGCCAATCCAATCCCCGAAATTGATTATAATTTAGCAATAGCAACTCGAAAAGATATCATTATGGCAACTGGAAGATCTGATTTTCCTAACCAAGTGAATAATGTTCTTGGGTTTCCTTATATTTTTAGAGGTGCGTTGGATGTTCGCGCCACTAAAATTAACGAAGCCATGAAAATGGCAGCTGTTAGAGCTTTAGCAGCATTAGCAAAAGAACATGTGCCTGAACAAGTAAATATTGCTTATGGTGTAACTAAATTAACTTTTGGTAGAGAGTATATAATTCCATCTCCATTCGATCCTAGATTAATAACTGTGGTTGCTCCTGCTGTAGCAAAAGCAGCTATGGATTCGGGTGTGGCGTTAAATCCAATTACAGATTGGAACGAATATGAAGAATCACTGTTGGAACGATTAGGGCATGATAATAAAATGGTTCGTTTGATTACCAATAGAGCCAAAAGAGATCCAAAACGTATTGTATTTGCTGAAGCAGATCATTTAGATGTTTTGAAAGCAGCCCAAATTGTTTATGAAGAAGGTATTGGATACCCTATTTTATTAGGCCATAGGGATGTAATTTTAGAATTAAAATCAGAGATAGGGTTTGAGGCAGATGTAGTCATTATTGATCCTAAGGTTTGTGAAGAAGAAGAACGAAGAAATCGTTTTGCATTGGCCTATTGGAAAACAAGACAAAGAAGAGGAATCTCCTTATTAGATGCCCAAAAATTAATGCGCGAAAGAAATTATTTTGCTGCAATGATGGTCAATGAGGATGAAGCAGATGCTTTGGTTTCAGGACATTCAAGAAGTTATCCATCGGTGGTAAAACCAATGCTGCAATTGATTGATAAAGCTCCAGGGGCCTCATTAGTTGCCACTACAAACATGATGTTAACGGCTCGAGGGCCAATGTTTTTATCAGATACTGCTATTAATATCAATCCATCGGCTGATGATTTAGCTAAAATTGCCATTATGACTGCCAATTCTGCCAGGATGTTTGGTATTGAGCCAGTGATTGCCATGGTTTCCTTTTCAAATTTTGGTTCGTCTGCAAACGAAGGCGCGGCTAAAGTAAGAGAAGCCGTAGCTTATTTGCATAAAAATCATCCTGATTTGATTGTGGATGGAGAAATTCAAGCGGATTTTGCATTAAATCAAGAAATGTTGGAGAAAAAATTTCCTTTTTCAAAATTAGCTGGAAAAAAAGTCAACACTTTAATATTCCCTAATTTAGAGTCGGCTAATATTACCTACAAATTATTGAAAGAATTGAACAATGTTGAATCGATTGGTCCAATTATGTTGGGTATGGGAAAACCAGTTCATATTTTTCAATTAGGTGCAAGTGTTGAAGAAATGGTAAATATGTCAGCTATAGCAGTAATTGACGCTCAAGAAAAACAAAAAAAGTAATAATTAGAGAACCCCTTTCTTCATCATGATAGCACATATTCAAGGAAAATTAGTTGAAAAAAACCCAACCGATGTCGTAATTGATTGCGGTGGAGTAGGGTATCATATCAATATTTCATTACATACCTATTCGTTACTACCCAATACTGATCAAATTAAATTGTTCACCTATCTTCAAGTAAAAGAGGATGCACATACATTATTTGGTTTTTTCGAAAAATCGGAACGTGAAATATTCAAAATGTTATTATCGGTATCGGGAATCGGGGCAAGTATAGCCCGAACGATGCTTTCTTCTTTAGAACCTAAACAAATAATTCAAGCAATTGCTTCAGGCGATGTTGGCACGGTACAATCTATAAAAGGGATTGGGTTAAAAACCGCACAACGTGTCATTCTTGATTTACAAGACAAAGTGCTTAAATTATATGATTTAGATGAAGTTTCCATGATATTAAACAATACAAACAGAGATGAAGCGTTATCTGCTTTGGAGGTTTTAGGTTTTGTTCGTAAAACATCAGAAAAGGTAGTAGAAAAAATCATCAAAGAAGATCCAGATGCTTCGGTTGAATCGATTATTAAAAAAGCATTAAAAAGTTTGTAATTGCATAAAGAAACAAGGAATTTCATGAATAAAATTTGTCATTTAGTGCTAATTTTATTTGCAACTTGTGCGGCTCAAGCTCAAGTTACACCAGTAGTTCAAGATACTATTAAAAAAGGGTTTTCAATAGGAAAAATTACTATTAAAGACCCCAAAAGTATTTTGTCGGGCTATACCTATGACCCTGTAACGGACCGATATGTTTACACCAATTCGGTTAATGGTTTTACAATTGATTATCCAATTATTTTAACGCCTAAAGAATATGAAAGTTTGGTTCTTAAAGAATCAATGCGTAACTATTTTAGAAAAAAATTAGATGCAATAGAGGGCAAAAAACTAGGAGCTGAAGAAGCTAAAAAAGATTTATTACCCAGGTATTATGTTAAATCTGGATTGTTCGAAACCATTTTTGGAGGTAATACAATCGATGTAAAACCAACTGGTTCTGTAGAAATGGATTTAGGACTTCGGTATACCAAACAAGATAATCCATCATTTTCTCCTAGAAACCGTACTACGACTACATTTGATTTTAATCAAAGAATTAGCTTAGGCTTAATGGGGAAGGTGGGAAAGCGACTCAGTGTAAATGCCAATTATGATACGCAATCCACTTTTTCGTTTCAAAATCTATTTAAAATAGCTTACGATCCAACTTATAGTGCTTCAGAAGATGCGATCATTCAAAATATTGAAGTGGGTAATGTGAGCATGCCTTTGAATAGTACTTTAATTCGAGGAGCGCAAAGTTTATTTGGGGTAAAAACCAAATTGCAATTTGGGAAAACTACGGTAACTGGTGTATTTTCAGAACAAAAATCACAAACTAAAAGCATTGTAGCCGAAGGGGGAGGTGCCATTCAAAATTTTGAAATCTTCGCTTTAGATTACGATAGTGATCGCCATTTTTTCTTGTCCCAATACTTTAGAAATAATTACGATAAAGCGCTTGAAAAATACCCATTAATAAATAGTAGAGTTCAAATCAACCGAATTGAAGTTTGGGTGACCAATAGGCAAAACCGCATTACCACTACTAATAATAATATTCGAAATATTATTGCTATTCAGGATTTAGGAGAGAGTCAAATATCGGGAGTGGCAGATGTAGAAATTGTGGTGAAAGATCCTTCAACTGGAATGTTTAATCAATTACCTAATTCACCTACAGACAATAAAAACAATGATTACGATCCAGATCAAATCAAAGCTGGAACTGGATTATTGAATTCTAATATTCGTGAAATGGCAACGGCACAAGCCGGTTTTAATTCCACAGTAAGCGAAGGACAAGATTATTCTAAATTAGAAAATGCTAGAAAATTAAATCCTAATGAATTTACTTTTCATCCTCAACTAGGGTACATTTCACTCCAACAAAAATTAGCCAACGACGAGGTTTTGGCTGTAGCCTATCAATACACCATTGGAGATCAAGTGTTTCAAGTGGGTGAATTTGGGAATGATGGAATTGATGCGACACTGGTGACAGGAAGTACTCCAGCAACCCAAGCAGTAATTACTCAAAGTTTGATTTTAAAGATGCTAAAAAGCAACTTAACTAATGTGAAAAATCCAGTTTGGAATTTGATGATGAAAAATATTTATCAAATTCCCGGAGGTTATCAATTGAAAAAAGAAGACTTTAGATTCAACATTCTGTATACCGATCCTTCTCCACTAAATTACATAACTCCTGTTGCAGGTACGCCTTTTCCAGTTAATCCAAGTCCGTATAATAAATTAGCAGAAACCCCTTTGTTAAAGGTTTTCAATTTAGATAAATTAAATTATAATAATGATCCACAGGTTGGTGGCGATGGTTTTTTTGATTTTATGCCTGGTTTGACTATTGATGCTCAAAACGGTCGAATTATTTTTACTGTGAAAGAACCTTTTGGAGAGTTATTGTTTTCAAAATTAAAAAATACAGGATCTGCTGAATCCTATCAAAGTGTTGACTCTTATAACCCCAATCAAAAGAAATATGTTTTTAGAAACATGTATCGAAGTACTCAGTCAGCGGCTTTACAGGATAGTGAAAAGAATAAGTTCTTATTGCGTGGAAAATATAAATCATCAACAGGTGACGGAATTCCAATTGGAGCGTTTAATGTACCACAGGGTTCTGTAAAGGTTTCTGCGGCGGGAAGAATATTAGTAGAAGGGGTTGATTACAGTGTGAATTATCAATTAGGAAGGGTTCAAATTTTAGATCCTTCACTTCAAGCGTCAAATACACCTATTGAAGTTTCGTTAGAGAATAATTCTATTTTCGGACAACAAACCCGACGTTTTATGGGGGTTAATGTAGAGCATAAGATTTCAGATCAGTTTTTGGTTGGCGCTACATTTTTAAAAATGACCGAAAGGCCATTTACTCAAAAATCGAGTTTTGGTCAGGAATCGGTGAATAACACCATTTTTGGACTGAACACTGCATTTTCAACAGAGGTGCCTTTTTTAACACGATTAGCCAATAAATTGCCTAATGTTGATACAGATGTTCCTTCTAATCTATCTGTAAAAGGAGAAATTGCTTTCTTGAAACCCGATACGCCTAAAGCAGATCAATTTCAAGGGGAATCAACCATTTATGTGGATGATTTTGAAGGATCTCAGTCTACTATTGACATGCGTTCTCCCTTAGCTTGGAGTTTGGCTTCTACCCCAGTTAATGATTCTGAAAGCAGGTATAATTTTAATGAAAGTGCCAATGATTTGTCTTACGGATTTAAACGGGCTAAGTTAGCGTGGTATACTATAGATCCTGTTTTCTACACCCAAAAGCCGAGCGGAATTTCGAATACTGATCTTTCTTTAAATTCAACAAGAAGGATTTTTAGCCAAGAATTATATCCGTTAACGGATATTGCACAGGGACAAACACAAGTAATCAATACTTTGGATTTGAGCTACTATCCTTCGGAGCGTGGACCATATAACAATAATTTAGCAGTAGGTTCTAATCCTAGAGCAAATTTTGGAGGCATCATGCGCGCCATTAACTCCACTAATTTCGAACAAGGAAATGTCGAATATATTCAATTTTGGGTTTTAGATCCTTATGTTGGAAATGGCGCTACAACACCATCAAATGCTGGAAAAATATACTTCAATTTGGGAGAAATTTCCGAAGATGTACTGAAAGACGGAAGAAAACAGTATGAAAACGGATTAGGACCCGATCAAGTTGTTTCTAATCCTAGACCACTTTGGGGAAATGTACCGGCTTCTCAATCGTTGATTTACACTTTTGATACTAATCCGACGAATAGAACCAATCAAGATATTGGGCTTGACGGTCTAAAAAATGATGACGAAGCAGCAACCTATTCCAATTTTGCAACTGAAACAGATCCTGCAGCAGATGATTATTATTATTATTTAAATGCTTCTGGAGATGTATTAGATCGTTATAAAAATTATAATGGAACCGATGGAAACTCTGCAGTTTCTATAGATACACCAAACAGAGGCGCTACAACTTTTCCTGATGTAGAAGATATCAATCGAGACAATACCATGAATACTATTAATGCGTATTATGAATACAGTATTGATATGAAACCGAATATGGAGGTAGGTCAAAATTTTGTAACTGATATTAGAAATACACAAGTACCATTACCTGACGGATCCTCGACCGATGCCCGATGGATTCAATTTAAAATTCCAGTTTCGCAACCTCAAAACACCATAGGTAGTATTTCCGATTTTCGTTCTATTCGATTTATGAGACTTTTTATGACGGGATTTGCAAATCCTGTTACGGTTCGTTTTGGCGCATTGGAATTAGTACGTGGAGAGTGGAGAAGGTATACGAATACATTAGATATTCGTGATGCTAATGTGGATGACGACAGAACGGATTTAGATGTTCTGGCAGTTAATTTACAGCAAAATAATGAACGATGCCCCATTAATTATATCACCCCGCCAGGAGTAGTACGCGAACAATTGTTTAATAACAATACGGTTATCAACCAAGATGAGCAATCACTTTCTCTACGTGTAGCTGGGGATGGTCTAGAAACCGGAGACTCAAGAGCTGTGTTTAAAAATGTAAGTGTTGACATGCGTCAGTTTAATAAATTGAAAATGTTTTTGCATGCAGAATCGTTGCCGAATGAAATCGCGATTCGAGACAATCAAATGATAGGATTTATTCGTTTTGGAAATGATTTTACCCAAAACTTTTATCAGATCGAAATCCCTTTAAAAGTAACCTTGCCATCTTCATCGTCTAATTCGGATTGTACACCCTTAAGTCCCGAAGTAGTTTGGCCCGAAGAAAATCAAATTGATCTGGCTTTGGAGTTGTTAACCAAATTAAAAATTAAGTCGATGGGTGTTGATCCAACTACTTTGCCTCAAGATGGTATTTACTATCAAAATGAAGAGGAACTGGATCCAAATGCGGCTGGCAAAATCAATAAACTTCGTTTAGGTATCAAAGGAAATCCTAATTTCGGTTTGGTGAGAACCTTGATGGTAGGGGTAAAAAGTAATGAAACATCGAGACGAATTAAAGGAGAAGTTTGGTTCAATGAATTGCGTTTGGCTGATATGGATAATAAAGGCGGAATGGCGGCGATATTGAATGTAGATTCTAACATGGCTGATTTAGTGACGGTTTCTGCTTCTGGTAAGAAAACATCGATTGGATTTGGTGCCTTGGAGCAAGGCCCAAATGAACGAAGTCGAGAAGATATTCAGCAATACAATATTGTAACCAATGTTAACCTAGGAAAGTTGTTGCCTAAAAAATGGGGCGTTAATTTGCCTTTTAACTACGGTGTGGGAGAAGAGATTATTACGCCAGAATACGATCCATTCAACCAAGATATTCGATTGAAACAATTACTAGATAATACTTCGGCTGCTGATAGTAAGGCGAATATTCGCAATCGTGCCATTGATTATACGAAACGAACTAGCATTAACTTTATTGGGGTTCGAAAAGAAAAAAATCCTCAAAGTAAATCCCATTTGTATGATCCGGAAAATTTTACATTTTCACAATCGATCAATGCAGTAGAACGTCATGATTTTGAGATTGAAGATTATGCCGATCAACAAGTTACCACTTCTGTGGATTTTGCTTATAGTTTCAAATCAAAACCTTTGGAGCCATTCAATAAAATGGCATTTATGAAAAAAAGCGGGTATTGGAAATTACTACAAGACTTTAATTTTAACTTTTTGCCAGATAATATTTCATTTAATTCTGATATAATTAGACAATACAATCGCCAGCAATTTAGACAAGTAGATGGCGTAGAAGGAATTGGTTTAGACGCATTATATAGAAGGAATTATGCGTTTAACTATCAATATGGATTTAACTATAATCTTACCAAATCATTAAAATTAAATTATTCAGCTTCTTCTGGAAACATCGTAAAGAGCTACCTAAACTCTGATAATACTTCTAATAATGACTTAACGGTTTGGGATGATTATTGGAACATTGGAACACCAAATCAACACCAACAACAGCTTGTGGTTAATTATGATTTACCTATTAATAAGATCCCTCTTTTCAGTTTTATAAAAGCAAATTATTCGTATACAGCAGATTATAGTTGGCAACGTACCTCTGAGGCTTTGTCTCAAATTGAAATAGATGGCGCAACATTTAATTTAGGAAACACCATTCAAAATGCCAATTCAAATAATTTGAATGCTACTTTTAATATGGAAAGTTTGTATCGTTATTTAGGTATAACCAAGTTAAAAGCACAAACCAATTCAAGGCCTAAACTGGTAGCTCCAAAACCAGGAGAAAAAATGGGGCAGGCAACTAATTCACAAAAACAATCTAGTCCTTTTAAAGATGGATTAATTGGAGTTTTGACCGGTGTGAAAAACATTCAAATGAATTACACCCAAAACAGCGGAATTGTGTTGCCAGGCTATACTCCAGGGATTGGATTTTTTGGTTCTTCTAAACCTACATTGGGATTTATTTTTGGTAGCCAAGATGACATTCGCTATGAAGCTGCTAAAAGAGGTTGGCTAACTAATTATCCAAATTTTAATCAAAATTTCACCCAAGTAAAGAATACTATTTTTAAAGCTACCGCCAATATCGATGTGCTACCCGATTTAAAAATTGATTTGAGTTTGGACCGATCGTATTCTGAAAATTTTTCAGAACAATACGATATTGAAAACGGAAGGTATAATGCAAGATCGCCTTATAGTTCAGGAATATTTTCAATTTCAACGGTACTTATTTCAACTTCTTTTGCCAAAAGCGATGCGCTTTCATCTGCTGCTTTTGATGATTTTAGAGACAATCGAATAATTGTTGCCAATCGTTTAGCAATTGCAAGAGGAATTGATATTAACAATCCGGCAAATTTAGATGCAGATGGATATCCGTTAGGTTATGGAAAAAATAACCAAGCAGTTCTATTGCCAGCTTTTCTTGCGGCTTACTCGGGATCAAGTGCTACAGATGCGTCATTAGGTATTTTTAAAAATATGCCATTGCCCAATTGGTCGATTCGATATAATGGATTTATGCGTTACGAATTTTTCAAGAAAAATTTCAAACGGGTTTCATTGCAACACAACTATAGATCGTCGTATACGATTAATGCATTCCGTTCCAATTTAGAATTCGATAAAAATCCAGAGGGATTCGATAAAAATGGGAATTTCCTAAATTCAACGATTATGTCCAACGTCAATTTAGTGGAACAATTTAGTCCATTAATTCGGATGGATTTTGAGTTGAAAAATTCGTTAAAAGTACTTACCGAAATTAAAAAAGACAGAGCCTTGTCTATGAGTTTTGATAATAATTTATTGACTGAAGTGAAAGGTATTGAATATATTGTTGGTTTAGGTTACCGATTTAAAGATGTAATCATTTCTTCGCGTTTAGCAGATAATCCAACGGGAATTATAAAAAGTGACATTAATATAAAAGCAGATTTGTCTTTACGAGACAATCAAACATTAGTGAGGTATTTGGATTACAATAAGAATCAATTGGCCGCAGGTCAAAATATTTGGACTTTAAAAGTGACTGCAGATTATTCTTTTAGTAAAAACCTAACGGCTATTTTCTACTATGATCATTCTTTTTCAAAAGCTGTTGTGTCTACTACTTTTCCATTAACCAATATTCGTTCGGGTTTTACCCTTCGATATAATTTTGGAAATTAATTTCCAATTCTAATTTGAATTTCGAATGAAGATAGTACCTTTGCTTTTCAATAATTCAAAAATTAATTTTATATACACCTATTATGAATATACCTGCAAATTTAAAGTACACAAAAGATCACGAATGGGTAAGCATTGATGGCGATGTTGCTACAGTTGGAATTACTGATTTCGCTCAGAACGAATTGGGAGACATTGTTTATGTTGAAGTAGAAACTTTAGATCAAACGCTAGATAAAGATGAGGTTTTTGGTACTGTAGAAGCTGTAAAAACGGTTTCTGATTTATTTTTACCATTGACAGGAGAAATCATTGAATTCAATGATGCATTAGAAAGTGCACCAGAAAGTGTAAACTCAGATCCTTATGGTGCGGGTTGGATGATTAAAGTAAAAGTTTCTGATTTAGGAGAAGTAGATTCATTGCTTTCATGCGATGCTTACAAAGAATTGATTGGTGCTTAAAAATCTTTATTTTTGGATTGCCTTCAGCTGGACAGTAGTAGTCGCTTATTTTTGTTTGGCTCCTGCTTCAGATATTCCCTCGGTTAGCATTCCAAATTTAGATAAATTGGCCCATTCTTTTTTTCATTTTGTATTTACCATACTTTGGTTTTTATTTTTTAAAAAACAAGTAAAAAAGAAAAATCAAGCGAAGCTTTTAGTTGGCGCTGTGTTTTTTTCTTTGTTTTTCGGTATTGGAATAGAAGTACTTCAATCCCGACTTACGACTAGTCGGAATGGAGATTTTTTTGATGTTTTGGCTAATTTTACGGGAGCATTGCTAGCTTTAGTATTTGTTGTTGTTGCAAAACAAATTCGAAAAAAACATACATAGAATACATATTTAGTCCCACTTAGGTGGGATTTTTTTATACCTAGAATATGAAATTACAACCTACAGCGGTTATATCATTTGCTCTTTATTTAATTACTTTGGCAGTCAATTTGTCCATGCCATTATTTCGTCCATATGCTGAATTAGCGGGGTTTAATAACGGACAAACGTCATTAGTCTTATCGGCTTATATTTTAGGGATGCTGCCCTGCTATATTTTTTTAGGTGGAATTTCCGATAGAATAGGCCGAAAGCCGGTGTTGATTTTTAGTCTTTTTTTAGCTTTTTGTTCCAATTTAATTATTACTATTTTCCCAACGGTTTATGCGTTGATTTTTGCGCGCTTTTTTCAAGGGGTTGCCTTGGCGTTGAGCATGGGGACAGGAACTGCTTACATTGCTGAATTGCTACATCCCGACTCTAGAGCATCAGTTAGAGCGGCTAATTCGACCTCAATGGCAACTGCAATTGGTTTTAGTGGAGGTGCATTTATGACTAGTATTGCTTTGCTTATTCATTTTACCTATTTGCCGTTTACCTATTTTATCGCAGTTGGGATTACAATACTGGGTTTACTACTTACTTTTTTTCTTCCCAAATTACATCCAATAGGCGGATCATTAGTTCGATTGCCCTATTTTCCAAAAGGATCTTTTCCGATTAATGTATCGATTGCTATTTGCTGGGCAACAACAGGCGTTGTCATTGCAATAATTCCTACGCAATTGGCCACTTTTGGATTTACAGCCTATGCGGGTTTTTGTTTGGTGCTAATTAATTGGACGGGTGGTTTTTTGCAACCCATTATTCGAAAGCATTTCCAACCAGCAACCAGTTTAAAATTAGGATTTGCGATTATACCTATTGGTTTCGGATTCGTACTAGCAGGATCGTATTTTGGTTTGTTGTCATTAGTATTATTGGGAACGGCTTGTATTGGTTTGACCGCGTATGGATTTAGTTACCAAGGCGGTTTAGCACTTATCGCCGATTTAGGAGGTCTGCAAAAAGCAAGGGCCGTTTCAGGCTATATGTTTTTTGGCTATGTTGGTTTTGGAATACCAGCAGTTATACTAGGATTTTTAGCAGATTCAATAGGAATTATTTCTTCATTAATGGTTTTTGAAGTAACAATTATTATACTTAGTTTGTATTTGTATTTTACTTTTGATCAGCAAAAAAAATAATTATTTTCGAAGTATTTTTTTCTAAAAAAATCTAAAATTCAAGCTCTAGATTCCGTAATCTTATTTGTATCTTTGCACCAGTTTTATACCAATTACATTGAATACAATTTCACTCAAAGCTATTTATTTTGATTTCAAAGCGATTACTAAAGCAGGTCTTGCGGTTAGTGTTGTTTTTTCATCTATCGCAGGTTTTTTGCTTGGCGTAACGGATTTGGCATCATTAAGTGGTGTGATTCTTCTAAAATTAATTATTGGGGGATATTGTATGGTTGGTGCTTCTAATGCATTCAATCAAGTAATCGAAAAAGATCTAGATGCCTTAATGGATCGTACTAAAAACAGACCTATACCGTCAGGTAGAATGGAGTCTAATATTGCATTGATAATTGCAGTTGTACTTACTGTTTTAGGGATTGTTTTACTGTATACAATCAATCCCAAATCGGCCATGTTTGGTGCGATTTCAATATTTCTATACACAAGTGTTTATACGCCCTTAAAAACAGTTACCTCTCTTTCCGTTTTTGTTGGTGCTTTTCCTGGAGCTATTCCGTTTATGTTAGGTTGGGTTGCGGCAACAAATAATTTCGGCATCGAAGCAGGAACTTTATTTTTGATTCAGTTTTTTTGGCAGTTTCCTCACTTTTGGGCCATAGGTTGGTTTTTATATGAAGATTATGAAAAAGCCGGTTTCTTTATGTTACCAACAGGCAAGAAAGATAAAGGAACAGCCATGCAAGTTATTTTGTATACGATTTGGCTGATTTTTGCATCTCTTTTGCCAGTATTGGGATATACAGGGCAGTTGTATATTACGCCAATAGCTGCGGTTGTAGTTTTATTACTAGGACTTTGGATGTTGTTTTATGCGATCCGATTGTATCAATTGCGCACTGCAAAATCGGCAAGAACCTTAATGCTAGTTAGTGTTTCGTACATTACACTACTACAATTAGTTTATATATTTGACAAATTTTTAAGATAGTTATGAATATGACAATGACACAAGACGAAGAAAAGATTAAAAAAGAGCGTTCGGCTAAATTAATTTTATTGTTTGCAATGGTAAGTATGACCATGATGTTTGCAGGACTAACAAGTGCTTTTGTAGTAAGTAAGTCAAGGGCAGATTGGTTGAAAGATTTTCAGTTGCCAACGGCATTTTATTGGAGCACATTTGTAATTTTAAGTTGTAGTCTTACCTTTTTCTTAGCAAAAAAAGCCATAAAAAAAGACAATTATGCGCAAACAACTTTGATGTTATTATCTACATTATTTTTAGGGATTTTATTTGTGATCTTGCAATTTGTAGGTTTTGGACAGATTGTAGCAGAGGGCTACTATTTCACTGGGCAAGCTAGTTCAATTACAACAACCTTTCTTTACATTGTAACGGTAATGCACTTATTGCACTTGGCGGGAGGGATAATTTCGCTTTTAATTATAATTTATAATCATTTTAAACAAAAATACAATGCATCACAAACTCTTGGAATTGAACTAGGTGCGATGTATTGGCACTTTTTGGATATTCTATGGGTATATTTATTTTTATTTTTAATTTTCTTTAAATAAGAAAAAAACGTAAATTTGGGAACTTTTTAACGAATTACTTTTTATGGGAGCTACAGTTACTACTGCAAATAGTGAAGAAAAAACTTGGGGAGGCGGAAATGAGCCAATGGGAGCAAGTTATGGTAAATTAATGATGTGGTTTTTTATCGTATCAGATGCCTTAACATTCTCTGGATTTTTAGCAGCTTATGGTTTTTCTAGATTTAAATTTATTGAAACTTGGCCTTTGGCTGACGAAGTGTTTACACACTTTCCATTTTTACATGGAGTAACTGCTCCAATGTATTATGTGGCATTAATGACATTTATATTGATTTTCTCATCTGTAACAATGGTTTTGGCCGTTGATGCAGGACATCAATTAAACAAACAAAAGGTTACTATCTATATGTTTTTGACCATCATTGGTGGTTTAATTTTCGTTGGTTCTCAAGCTTGGGAATGGAAAAATTTCATCAAAGGGGAATATGGTGCTATCGAAACAAAAGGAGGAAGTTTACTTCAATTTGTTGACAAAGAAGGGCATAGAGTGGCTTTGGCTGATTTTGCTGCCACTTTGCCTGAAGAGAGAGAACAATTGAAAAGAAATAAAGGAAGATGGTTCATGGAAGAAGCTACTTTACCAACATATTCTGTTGCTGAAGTTCAAGCTGGTTTTGAAGCTCACACTGATTTGTTAATTAGAACTGAAACAATCAATAAAGAAAAACAAAAAACAATTTTATCAAGAGAAGAATCTGTTGCACGTTTGCAAGATGCAGCTGTAGTTGTTGAAGGAGCTAATTTAATTAGAAACGAATACGGAAATAAATTATTTGCTGATTTCTTTTTCTTTATCACAGGATTTCACGGATTTCACGTTTTTTCTGGAGTTGTCATTAATATCATTATCTTTTTTAATGTTCTTTTAGGAACTTATGAAAAAAGAAAAAGTTATGAAATGGTTGAGAAAGTGGGGTTATACTGGCACTTTGTAGATTTAGTTTGGGTATTTGTATTTACAGTATTCTATCTTGTTTAATTTTCAATAAAAGTAATTATCATGTCACACGATCACGTATCAAATACTAGTAGAATCTGGAAGGTTTTCGGAATTTTATCTGCAGTAACAATTATAGAAGTTATTTTAGGAATTATTAAGCCTGAATCGCTTCATATGACTAATTTTTTAGGAATGAATTTGTTGAACTGGATATTTTATGCTTTGACTATTTTTAAAGCGTATTATATTGTTTGGGCTTTCATGCATATTGAAGGCGAAAAAAATTCATTGCGAAATGCAGTGGTTTTTCCAGTTGTATTTTTAGTATTGTATATTCTTTTTATTTTATTAACCGAAGGAGATTATATTTATGAGGTTTTTAAGAATTCTACTATAAAATGGAATTTTTAACACGATATTAATTCAAAAAAAGAGGTACGCTTTGCGTGCCTTTTTTTATTTTTGTACTTTATTAAACTGTTCGAACTTATGAAAAAAAATATAGTTTTATTTGTGCTATTTGTTTTACCTATTGTTGCGTATCTTTTTTTTGCATCAGGAGTCAACAGTTATACAAAATTACCTGTTTTAACTCCTAAAACTGCTGATTTTGGAAATTGGGAATCACTTAGCGGAAAGAAAGTAAGTTTGGATAGTAAGGTGACTATACTTGGTTTTGGCGGAGCTGAACTATTAAAAAATAGAGGTAACCTCTATAATTTGAATCAGAAAGTGTATCAAAGATACCATGGATTTAAAGATCTGCAGTTTGTTTATTTGTGTCCTCTTGGTACTGAAAAAGATGCAGAGCGAATTGTTAAAGCATTAGGAACCTATACAGAAGTGAATCAATGGCAATTTGTATTTGCTTCTCCTGAAGCAATTGCAGCTTACCATAAACAATTACATTTAGTAGATAAATTAGATGCTAATTTAGGGACATCCATGATTTATATTCTTGATAAAGAAAGAAATCTTAGAGGAAGAAAAGATCGTAATGACTACAAAGAGGGTTACGATACGTTTCACCCATCAGAATTAAGTAATGAAATGTTAGACGATTTTAAAGTGATTTTATACGAATACCGTGCAGCACTTAAGAAAAACAATAATGCCTCAAGAAAAATTTAATTGAAGAAGCATGAAAAATAAATCTTACATAGGGATCTCATTTATTATTTTAGTTTTCGGAATATTAGTTATTCCAACTATTGTTGAACGTGTTCAAAAAGGTACAGTTACTTCAGCAGACCGTTTGGATAAAGTGCAAAATGGCGGGTCTAATAATGAAAGTTTAGTTAAAATTGGACCTTGTCCAAAATTTAAATTAACGAATCAAAATAATGCAACGATTACAAATGACACTTTCAAAGGGAAGGTTTTTGTAATTGAGTTTTTCTTTACCAGTTGTCCTACCATTTGTCCAAAGATGAATCAAAGTATGTTGGCTATCGAAAAGCAGTTTTTTGGAAACCCTAATTTTGGCATTGTCTCTATTAGCATTGACCCCGAAACTGATACGCCTAAAGTGTTGAAAAAACATGCCGCAGCATTAGGTGTTACTTCGTCTAACTGGCATTTCTTGACTGGTAGTAAAGATTATATTTTTAATTTAGCCAACAAAGGTTTTAATTTGTACGCTGGAGAAAATAGTAAAGTAAGTGGAGGATTTGAACATTCGGGACTTTTCGCTTTGATTGACAGGAATGGATTTATTCGTTGTCGTAAAGATCAGTATGGAAATCCAATTTTATATTATGATGGCTTAGAGGCCAAAGGAGTAAAAGAAATACAAGAAGATATTAAACTATTATTAAACGAATAATTATGAAAGAGAATACAACTATTGATAAAAAGTACAATACATTAATTGTATTAGTTTCTATTGTAATACCTGTAGTAGTAGCTATTTTATTTAATGTTAAATTAAAGGATTTAGGTTATGATGTGGAACCGCTTTCTTTTTTACCTCCTATTTATGCGACAATTAATGGTATAACAGCCGTAGTTCTTATTGCAGCTGTAATGGCTATAAAAAAAGGAAATAGAAAACTTCATGAACGTTTGATGACTTTTGCAATTGCATTATCATTAGCTTTTTTAGTAATGTATGTTGCTTATCATATGACTTCTGATTCCACCAAGTTTGGAGGAGACGGTGCTATTCGTTTGGTTTATTTTGGCTTCTTAATATCTCATATTATTTTGTCGATTGCCGTAATACCTTTAGTTTTGATCAGCTATGTTCGTGCCTTGGCTGCCAAATTCGACCAACATAAAAAAATCGCTAAAATCACGTTTCCTATTTGGTTGTATGTTGCTGTAACGGGTGTAATTGTTTACATTATGATTGCTCCTTACTATGTACACTAATCCATTTCAAAAGATATCAAAAAGAAAATCTAGTTGGATTTTCAATTGGAGTCTTACTGTACTTTTCTTTTTTATTTTGGGCACTACTTCTAATGCGCAATGTGCGATGTGTAGAGCGTCATTAGCAAGCGAAGGAAATAAAACTAAGGCAGAAGCTGTAAATGATGGAATTGTTTACTTAATGGTAATTCCGTATGTTTTGGTTGGGGGAATAGGGTATGCTATTTATAGAATGAAGAAAAAATAGGGCTATTTTAATCCGTTTATTGTGATTTTTATCTCGCCATCAATTTTCAAATAAGCCAATAGTGCTTGGTTTGTTAATTGTATTTTTTTCAATTGAATATTTCCAATATTTCCATTTACATAAACTCCTGATAGAGGAGAGTAATTCTTCAAGTACCCTTCAATATTTTTCTTTCCTTCTTCTAAATTTTGACGAATCGAATACCTACAATTGGCTTCAATTTTCTTAAGAATAATACCTTGGGCTAACCAATTCGCAGTTTGAAGGAGTTTGTTTTTGGTTTCTAGTGCATAATCCATCTGGTCAAAATAGATTTCTTTACTAGTTTCGTTATATTTTGGTACACCAGTCAAGTAAATAGATCCGTTTACATTTCCAGTAATATCTAGAGCGATAATTAGTTTACCTTTTTTATGCCAAATAGTTGCGTTTTGCACTTTGATTTTCTTTTTTCCAGCAACAAATTCTTGTCCAGCAAAGTTTTTTGTAATGAGAGTGGATGCATCTTGGTAGGTTGATACCGAAGTAATGTTTGCGGTTATTGCATTTGGAATACTTGTTACGGCTTTTAAAATAATCGCGTTAGCATTAAATTTAGTCTCAGGTTTTTTACCAATTAGGGTTTCAATAGTACATTTTAGCCCCATGTTTATATGGATAGATTCGCCAACTAATTTCGCATTGGTACTGTATATTTCTAAAGGTGTAACTCGAAGCCAACTTTCATATTCTTGACTTATTTGAAAAGGCAAAGCTATTTTTTCCAGAGCAGATAAAACATTAGGCTTGAAATCCATAGATTTGGAAATGGACTCGTCTATTTTTCTTTCTATTTTGGCTTTAAAAAGAGGAAGACTTGAATTGATTAGGAAGGTTACCGGGATATTTTTTCCTAATAGTTTCATGGTAGGGCTTTCATTCCATTCAATGGATTGAAATTTTGTTGTAGTAGATAGCTTCCAATTTGATAAATCAACATCGCTGATTAAAGTTACAACTCCATTCAAGTTGAATTCCTTTGTGTTATAAAGTTGTATTCCCAGTTTTGTAGTGCCTATTCTGTAACGTACAGTCACTTTTAATGGTAAAGTAGTTTTTAGTTTGCCATTATCATTTTGACCAGTACTATTTTCGAATTGAATTGGAGCAACTTTCCATATTTTAACTTCAATATTATCATCTTCGATAATTGTATCTTCATAAATTAAACCGTTTAGTAAGCTATTGGTTTTATTTTCAATGTCTTTTAATTGTAAAGATATGGGCAAATTGATGTAGGAAGGGCTGTTATCATAGGCTAAAGGAACTGCATCATGAGGCTCAGGCTTGAAGCTAGTAATTTTAGTAGGCGATGAACAGCTAACGGCTACTAATAGAAAACTTAGAAATAAAACAATAATGCTGATGCGTTGCATTGAATATGAATTTGTACAAAAATACTAAAAGTAGTATATTTTTGACCGTAATTGTAACAAATGAGAAACTATGATGTCTAATTGGTTTTAGTTGCTAAAATAATTAAAGCTTCGGCTGTAATTCTGAACTAGAAAATGTAAATTTGTAATAGTATCTTACACTACATTCATTCAAAGTATATGAGAAAAAATAGTTTTATCAGTTTGGTTGTAATCTTCTTTATTGGATTATCTACCCAAGCACAATCCAAAAAGTGGACTCTTGAAGAGTGTGTAAACTACGCTTTAGAAAACAATATATCAATCAAGCAATCAGAATTGGATACTCAGATCGCATCTGTAGATAAAAAAACTGCTATTGGTAACTTTCTTCCTTCAATTAATGTTACTACAAATCATTCATGGAATATTGGTTTAAATCAGGATATTACTACGGGTTTGTTAAGAAATCAAACCACTCAATTTACTTCTTCTGGAGCCAATGTAGGAATTGATATTTATAAAGGACTCCAAAATCAAAACAATTTACGAAGAGCAAATTTAGCAGTAATTGCTTCTAAATATCAATTGCTTAAAATGCAAGAGGATATTGCTTTAAATGTTGCCAATGCTTTTTTGCAAGTGCTTTTTAATAAAGAAAATTTAAAAGTTCAACAAGAGCAATTGGCGATCAATGAAAAACAATTGAATCGTTCCATAGAATTGGTGAATGCTGGATCTATTCCAAGAGGGGATGTTTTAGACATCAAAGCTAATTTGGCTTTAAACCGACAAAATGTGGTTGCTGCAGAGAATGCTTTATTAATTTCTAAATTGAGTTTAGCTCAGCTATTACAAATAAAAGAGTTTGAAAATTTTGACGTAATTGATGCTATCAGAGTAACTGATGAAATTGCTGTTTTAACACAATCTCCATCGGCAATTGTTGAAAAAGCGAAAGAATCTCGCACAGATCTTAAAATTGCTCAGACTAATCTAGAGATTGCCCAACAAAATCTAGCCATAGCAAAAGGAGCTTTTCAGCCTACTGTTCAAGGTTTTTATGGATTCAATACCAGAATTTCATATGCAGATGTAGCCACCATTTCAGGTGGAGCTCTTGTAACAAAACCAGCGAATCCTTTTTGGACTCAGTTCGGTGATAATAAAGGACAATCTTTTGGGGCACAATTGTCAATCCCTATTTTTAATGGATTTTCTGTTAAAAATAATGTAGAACGCTCCAAAGTTAACTTAGAGAAATCTAAAATTGCTTTAGAACAACAAAATCTGGACTTACAGCGAACAGTTTATGCCGCTTTTGCAGATGCCAAAGGCGCATTGAATGCTAATGAATCTGCCATTTCAACATTGGAAGCGCGCCAAGAAGCATACAACTATGCCAAAGAAAAATATGCTGTAGGTATGATGAACTCGTTTGATTACAATCAAGCCCAAACCTTATTAATAAATGCACAATCTGAAGTGCTAAGAACTAAATACGACTCTATTTTTAAAATCAAAATTCTTGAATTCTATTTTGGAATTCCAATCATTAAAAACTAAATTATTATGTCAAAAAAGACCATATACATCATAACTGGTGCTGCAGTAGCTTTAATTACGTTATTAATTGTTTTGTCTAAAACAGGCGCAATTGGTAATAAAGATGAAGGAAAAGAAATTGAAACAGTAAATGTTGATGCTTCAACAATTATCGAAACCGTTTCTGCCACTGGAAAAATTCAACCTGAAATTGAAGTAAAAATTGCTTCGATGGTTTCGGGTGAAATTATTGAATTGCCAATTAAGTAAGGACATGTAGTTAAAAAAGGAGACTTATTAGTTAAGATCAATCCAGATTTATATACGTCAGGTTTGAATAGAGCGCAAGCTAATTTATCTGGAACTAAATCGGGCTTACAACAAGCAGATGCTAGTTTTAACGAAGCGAAAGCAAGTTACGAAAGAAACCGAATCTTATTCCAAAAAGGAATCATTTCTAAAGCAGATTGGGATAAATCGATTGCTGCTTTTGAAGTGGCTAAGTCATCCAAAGAATCAGCCTATTACAATGTTAAAAGTGCTTCTGCTTCAGTAATTGAAGCGAAAGACAATTTAGGTAGAACGGTAATTTATGCTCCAGCAGACGGAACAGTTTCTGTTCTTAATGTAGAATTAGGGGAGCGCGTATTGGGAACTCAACAAATGGCAGGTACTGAGATTTTAAGAGTGGCCAATTTGAACAATATGGAGGTGGAAGTGGATGTTAATGAAAATGATATTGTTAAAATCAAAGTTGGTGATGAGGCTAAAGTTGAAGTTGATGCCTATTTGAAAAAAGAATTTAGAGGCGTAGTTACCAGTATTGCTAATTCGGCAAGTTCTGCATTAACTGCAGATCAGGTGACTAATTTTAAAGTTAAAGTACGTATTTTGAAAGAATCGTACCAAGATTTATTGGAAGGAAAACCATCAAAATATTCTCCATTTAGACCAGGAATGACCGCTACTGTTGATATTATTACTAAAACTAAGAAAAATGTTTTATCAGTTCCAATTAGCGCTGTTGTGGTAAAATCTGATACAGCTGCAGTGAAAGAAATAAAAGTAGACGATCCTGAAGCAGAAAAATCAGCGCCTAAAAGTGATAAGAAATTTGAGTGTGTGTTTGTTAAAGTTGGTAATAAAGCTAAAATTCGCGTTATCAAAACCGGAATTCAAGATGACACCAACATTGAAGTGTTAACGGGTCTCAAAAAAGGTGATGTTATTATTACAGGTCCATACACAACGGTTTCCAAAGATTTAAATTCTGGCGATAAAGTAAAAGTAAAATCAGATAAGAAATAAATCAGCTTGAATTATATTTTAAATATTGAAACGGCTACTAAAAATTGTTCGGTAGCTTTAGCTCAAGAAGGGAAAATTATTCTTTGTAAAGAAATTGCCGAAGAAGGCTATTCTCACGCTGAAAGGTTACATGTGTTTATTGAAGAAGTTATTGAAGAAGCTGGAATCACTTTTCAAGATCTTACAGCGATTGCAGTAAGTCAAGGACCAGGTTCCTATACTGGATTAAGAATTGGAGTTTCAGCTGCTAAAGGCTTTTGCTTCGCTTTAAACATACCGTTAATTGCAGTTGACACTTTACAAGTTTTAGCGTCTCAAGCAAAAGTTAAAGAAGGATTCATCGTTCCAATGCTCGATGCACGAAGAATGGAAGTCTATAGTGCCATTTTTAATCCCAATTTAGTTAAACAACGCGAAATCCAAGCGGAAGTTATTACCGAAGCTTCTTTTGAAACTATTTCTGAGCCCGTGTATTTCGTGGGCGATTGTACTGAAAAATGCCAATCTGTTTTAGTAAAACCTAATTTTGTTTTCTTAAAAGAAATCAAATTTCCTTCGTCCAAAGAGATGTGTGCCATCAGTTTTGCTAAATTTCAACAATCTGATTTTGTAGATGTCGCTTATTTTGAACCTTATTATTTAAAAGATTTTATGATTACGACTTCCAAGAAAGTTGGGTAATCATCTCCTGAAAATCTTCTATTGGTAATTGACATGTTTTATTTTGACAAACGTAAAAGAGGTTTTTGCCCGGTGTAAATCGATCATTTAGAAAAGGCAAGGGAGAGGATTTTTCAGTGCCAGCAACAATTACGTTTGGCAAATACAAGCCAGTTATAATCGTATTCATTTCCTTTGCATCAGGTCCACAAATAGCCAATTCTCTATTTTGTTCGGATAGGCTCAGAGACAGATCCAGCCAATTAGAATAAGCTGAAGGATAATCGATCATTGGCAATAGAACAGTCAGCATTTTTCGGCTTACTTTTTCATAATAGGAGTTATTAAAATAGATGCCGATTTGGTTCAAATTTTTAGCCATAACCGAATTAGAAGCTGGAATTACATTGTCTTCTGTTTCAAAATGCACACTAATTAATGCGTCATCTTTATCTGAAGTAAATCTAAACAATGCTTGTTCAGCATCATAAAAATGTTCTAAAGTATAATCGGTTAGTTGTTTGGCATCATGAAGCCATTTTTCTTCAAGTGTTACTTCGTATATGGCAATAAAAGCAGCAATTACAAAGCAATAATCCTCTAAATAACCATTGATGGAACTTATGCCATTCTTATAACTGTGAAATAAATGACCTTCATTTGACCACAGTTTTTTGATTATAAAGTTGGCATTTGCTATAGCAGCATTTAAATAGTCTTGGTTGCCTAAAGCTTTATATGCATCGACATATCCTTTTAGCATGATGGCATTCCAAGAAGTAAGACATTTGTCGTCTAATCTTGGTTTAGCACGTTTTTCTCTTTCGGTATAGAGGAGTTGTTCCCAATTTTTCTTTTTAGTAGCTAATTCAAATAATGAAAGAGGGTTTTGTTCGGCTATCGTTTCAAGACTTTGATTCTGAATTAAAACATAATTTCCCTCTTCCCATAAACCAAAAGAATTGATATTAAATACCTGGGAAAACAGTTCGAAATCTTCCTTTATTAATCCCTTTAATTGATCGATCTTCCACACGTAAAATGCTCCTTCTTCCAGATGCTCTTTGTCATTTAAACTATCGGCATCCAAAGCAGAATAGAAACCTCCTTCAGTTGTTTTCCACTCCTTATTTACAAAGTCCAATGATTTCTCAATTATTTCTTTATACAAAGGATTTTGGGTCAATTTATAAGCGTCGCTATACAATGAAATCAATTGTCCATTATCGTATAGCATTTTCTCAAAGTGAGGGACGTGCCATTTAATATCGACAGAGTAACGAGAAAATCCGCCATCTACCGTGTCAAAAACTCCACCATAAGCCATTTTAGTCAATGTGAGATTAACAAAATCTAACAATTCATTATCTTGATTTTGATGCGCATAGCGTAATAAAAAATGATAATTGTTGGGCATCATAAATTTGGGCGCTCTAGCCATTCCACCAAACTCCCAATCAAAACTCTTTTTCCATTTGGCAACTAAGTTTTCTACTAGTAGTTGTTGATTTATGTTTTCTTGACCCTCATTTTGAATGATAGAAATGGCATTAATACCTTGATGTAATTTTTCGGCATAATCAATCATTTTTTCTGGAGCCAATTGATACATTTTTTGCAATTGTTCCAAAGTGTCAGTCCATTCCTCTATTCTAAAATACGTTCCGCCCCAAACAGGTCGACCATCTGGTAACGCCACAATATTCAGAGGCCAACCACCGTGTCCGGTCATAATTTGAACAGCTTTCATATACACTGCATCTACATCGGGACGTTCTTCTCGATCTACTTTGATGTTTACAAAGTGTGCATTCATAACAGCTGCAACGGATTCGTTTTCGAAACTTTCGTGTTCCATTACATGACACCAATGACAAGCCGAATAACCAATACTTATAACAATAAGTGAATTTTTTTCTTTGGCTACAGCCAAAGAGGAATTATTCCATGCTTTCCAGTGAACAGGATTATTGGCATGTTGTAATAAATAAGGGCTGGTTTCTAGATGGAGTTCGTTCATTTTTTGTTGCTAAAAAAAAACGTTTCAGGATGGAAACGCTATTGGTAAGGTGTAATTAAGCGTTGGCCGCTTCGACAACAATTGTATCATCATTTAGCATGGATTTAAGCAAGCCTTCAATGCCGCTTTTTAATGTAAATGTAGATGAAGGACAGCCACTGCAAGCGCCTTGCAAAATGACTTTTACAATTTTATTTTCTTCGTCAAAGGATTCAAAAGCAATATTTCCACCATCGGCCGCTACGGCTGGTTTTACATACTCTTCTAATATATTGATTATTTTTTGAGACGTAACATCTAAACTATCGAATTCTTCTGTTTTTTTAGTTTCCTCAACCAATGTTTCTTGTACAAAATTTTCATCTAAAACAGTTCCGCCATTTTCAATAAATTGTTTGATAAAACTTCGCAGTTCTAAAGTGATTTCATCCCAATTATTGACATCGTATTTAGTAACAGAAATATAGTTTTCGTCAATAAATATTTCCTTTACATAAGGAAATTTGAACAATTCTTTCGCTAAAGGGGATGCAGCTGTTTGATCAATATTTTTAAATTCAATAGCTGAACGAGTTAGCTTTCTACTTACTACAAATTTTAATGCCGATGGATTGGGTGTAGTTTCACCATAAACAGTTATAGGTTGTTTTTTAGCTTTGTTATCCTCTTGTTTGATGATAATGCCACCATCGTTCACAAATTTTTCTATTTGTTCTGCAACGGCTTCTTTTACATCTTCCCATTCTACAATGCTAAAGCGTTCAACAGCAATAAAGTTTCCTGAGATATATACTGTTTTTACAAATGGTAAATAAAAAAGTTGTTGTGCTATTGGAGATGCACCTGCTTCGTCTATGTTTTTGAATTCGTAACTTTCATTTTGAGTGATAAAATCAGGAAATTCAAATTTTAATATAGCTGGATTTTGCGTTTCTTTTATGGTAACTTTTGTCATGAGTTTTTATTTTTTGCAAATTTACTAAAGTTATTTTCTTTGAATCGCTATATTTGATAATTAAATACAATACTACCATAGTATTAACGTTAGTTTAAGTAACTAAATACCACAAAGTGTGCGCAATAAATTAAGATTTTTATTTTTTGTTTTATTGGTTCAATTATCTTCTCTTGCACAAGAGGGAATCCCTGTATACTCCGATTATTTGACAGATAATTATTATTTATTACATCCCTCGATGGCGGGTGCTTCCAATTGTGATAAATTAAGGATAACGGGTCGTAAGCAATGGTTTGGTCAAGAGGATGCTCCCGAGTTACAAACCGCTAGTTATAATATGCGTCTTGATGAAAAATCTGGGGCTGGAATTATTTTGTTTAATGATAAAAATGGGTATCATTCTCAAAAGGGAGTCAAATTGACTTATGCACATCATATTATGTTTTCTCGTGATGATATAGATTTGAATCAGTTGTCTTTTGGAATGAGTGCCGGATTTATTCAAAATCAATTGGATGAGACTACATTTACAGATTTTGATCCGATCATTTTCGGGCAAGTTCAAAAGCGGTCTTATTTCAATGCTGATTTTGGAGTATCGTATAATTTCTTAAACTTTTATGTTCATGCGACGGTTTTAGGGGCTTTAGATGTTAAAAGATCGTTGTATAGTGATTTTGAGAGTCCTAATTTACGTAGGTACATTTTCAGCACAGGCCATGCTTTTGGTGATAAACAAACTATCCTTTGGGAGCCTTCGATTTTGTTTCAAATGATTGATGCTACTAAAGAAAAATTAGTTGATTTAAATATTAAAGCCCAAAAACAATTTGCATTAGGAGAAGGAACCATTTGGGGGGGATTTTCTTATCGACGAAGCTTTGAAGGTGCACAATATTTGAATGGGTCTGGCATCTCGAGTCAGAAATTACAATATTTAACTCCTTTTTTTGGAGTAACCTATAAACAATTTATGGTTGGATATACTTATTCTAAAGTCTCAGGGCCTATTTTATTTGATCAAGGCGCCTATCATCAAATTACTTTAGGTTTCAACTTTAATTGTAAACAAGAATACTATATCGGAACTACTTTATAAAAATCCTTTTATTTTAAGACTATGCTAATCAAATCGGTTAACGGGAAGTCACCCGAGATTCCAGAAGATTGTTATGTTGCTGAAAATGCTACAATTGTTGGGGATGTAACTTTTGGTCACTCTTGTAGTGTTTGGTTCAATGCTGTAATTCGTGGTGATGTCCATTTTATCGCTATTGGTAATAAAGTTAATATCCAAGATGGTGCTATTATTCATTGTACCTATCAAAAACACCCTACGATTATTGGTAATAATGTTTCAATTGGTCATAACGCCATAGTGCATGGTTGTACTATTAAAGATAATGTCTTAATTGGAATGGGAGCGATAGTAATGGATAATTGTGTTATCGAAAGTAATTCAATTGTGGCTGCGGGTTCAGTAATTACTCAAAATACTGTAGTGGAGTCTGGGACCATTTGGGCAGGTGTACCTGCTAAAAAAGTAAAAGACATTAATCAATCTGATTTTGCTGGGGAAATTGAGCGTATATCGAATAACTATGTAATGTATTCTAATTGGTTCAAAGAAGAATAGTTTCTTTAAAAATTAATTTGTTCTGCGGTATATTTATTATTTAAAATAGCATTTAGTACCGCTGTATCTGTATTAGAATAAAAAATAGGTTCTGGGTTTTTTATGTTTGATACGCCTACCTTTTCTTGTAGTACTTTCTGTGTTTGTCTTGCAACAGCTTGTCCTGAATCGATAATTTGAATGTGATCAGGAAGCATTTTTTTTATTTGTGGAATCAAATAAGGGTAATGGCTACAACCTAATACTAAATAATCAATATTAGCATCAATCATGGGTTGCAAATAGGAGTGAAGCAATTGTTCCATTTCTATTGAATTGATCTGTCCTCCTTCGATAAGTTGTACCAATCCATGTCCCACCTGTTCAATAATTCTGGTGTCTTGAAACATTTCGGTGGCTTTATGGAACAATTCGCTATTGAGAGTTCCTTTGGTAGCTAAGATTCCAATAGTTTGTGTCTTTGAATTGGTTGCTGCAGGTTTAATTGCAGGTTCAATACCAATAAAAGGGACAGTGTATTTAGCTCTTAATTCTTGGATAGCGTTAGTTGTTGCCGTATTGCAGGCAACTACGATAAGCTTGCAATTCATTTCAAGTAGAAAATCAGTATTTTTAAAACTCAAATCAATTATTTCTTGTTTTGATTTTTGGCCATAGGGAGCATTTTTACTATCGGCGAGGTAGATCGTTTTCTCATTGGGAAGTAATTGATGTATTTCTTGCCAAATTGATGTACCTCCAATGCCAGAGTCGAAAATTCCTATAGGTTGGTTGTTCTCCATAGAAACAAAGTTACCAACTACAATTTTAAATTCCTACAAATATATTGGTGTATAAAAAAACGGCTCTTTCTAGATGAAAGAGCCGTTTGTATAAAATAAAGTTTCAGATTAAAATCCTAAATCTTTTTTCACATCAACTGTTAAGTTAGTACCATCAGCTAATAAAAGAGAAGATCCATCTAATACGTATTGGAAACCTTTAGCTTTTCCCACTTTTTGGATTGAAGCTCTTACTTTTTCCATTAATGGTTTTACAATATCTGATTCTTTTTGTTGTAATTCTTTTTGAGCGTTATCTCTAAAGTCTACAATTCTTTTTTGCATGTCTTGTACTTCTTTAGAACGTTCACCATTAACAGCTTCAGTTACAGTAGCTGCTTCTGCTTCGTATTTCTTTAATTTAGCTTGGTATTCTTCTACCATTTTTTTATAATCAGCATCATAAGTTGTGCTTAATTTTTCTAATTGTTTTTGTGCATCTAACATGGCTGGCATTTTTGCCATAATTTCATTAACATCTACGTGAGCAGTTTTTGTTTGTGCTGAAATTTGATTTGCTCCTAAGAATACTATTGCAGCGATTACTAAAGTCTTGATTTGATTCATTGTTTTAAGGTATTTAATATTAATTTTTGTTTGTATTTGTTTTTAATTTTTCTTCAGCTGCTTTTTTAGCTGCAGCTCTTTCTTCTATTATTTTATTTCTTTTGTCTTCAGCAGCCTTTCTTTTTTCCTCGATTACTTTTTTACGTTCTTCAAGATTTTTAGCTTTTTCTTCTGCTTGTTTTTTTCTAATTAATTCTGCGGCTTCTTGCTTTTCATTACTAGTAACCTCTGTAGTAGCTGTTTTGTTTGCTAAATTAGGGTTTTTCTTTGCTTCTTTTTCAGCTGCTAATTTTTTTCTTCGGTCTTCAAATTCTTTTTTCTTCGTTTCTTGCAATAATTTACGCTCTAATATTATTTTTTCTCGAGCTTCTTTTTTTGCATCTAACGCTTTTTGTTTATCAAGGAGTTCGGGGTTTTCATTAATTTCATCCTCTCTCTTCTCTTTGTCTTCTAGCTCTTTTTGTTGTTTTTTAGTAAGTTGTTCTATTTTCTCACTTCTATTGATAACGCGTAATACTTGGTCGCTAATATCAAATCTTTTTGCTGCAAATAACATTGTTAAATCGGAAGATTTATCAAATATGAAATCATATTTTTTTGCTTCTGCAATATCTTGTACTGTTGTGAAAACCTGATCCTGAATGGGCTTGGTTAACAGTAATTTTTGTTGGATTAAAGCTCCATTGGCGCCAAATCTATTTTGTTGAAACTCTAATATCTCTTTCTCTAAAAACTTGATTTCGGTTTCTCTTTCTTCAATCAGTTCTTTGGTTAACAAAGGTTTTTCTGTGTTTAACGATTCAGAAAGTTTTTTTATTTCATTCTTTTTTTCTTCAATTTCTTGTTGCCACTTTTGTGCTTTCTGTTCTAATTGGTTTTGAGCTTCTTTATAATTGGAAACATTTTGCAAAATGTATTCCATATCAATATATCCAATTTTAGTGCTTTTAATTTGCCCTTGAATAGCTCCAGTTCCAATAATTGTTAAAAATAGAAATAATAATTGTTTTCTCATAACTATTGTTGTTTTGGAAATGAATTCAATACTTAGAATTGTTGTCCTATAATGAAATGGGTTTCCCATCCATTAGGGGCTGTTTGTCCAGGTAATGCATCAAAACCTTTAGCAAAATCGATTCCTAACAATCCGAAAGCCGGCATGAAAACTCTTAATCCAACACCTGCAGAACGATTTAACGAGAAAGGGTTGTAGTTTTTAAAAGAATCATATGACGAACCAGCTTCTAAAAATGCTAATGCATAAATGGATGCCGATGCTTTCAGTGTAATTGGATATCTCATTTCTAACGAAAATTTATTATAGATTGTAGCTCCCAATTGTTCTCCCGCATTATTAATTGGTGTTAGAGAGTTGTTTGGATAACCTCTTAATTGGATGGTTTCTCTGCCGTCCATTGCAAAATTAGCCATTCCATCTCCACCCAAATAGAATCTTTCGAAAGGAACAGATCCACGGTTTTGATTATAAGCTCCCATAAATCCAAATTCTGATAAACTACGCAATACTAATTTTCCGTATATTTTGGTGTACCAATCAGCTTTAAATTTGACTTTATAGTATTCTAGCCAGTTGAATTTTTTCTGGTCAACTTTGGATGGATCAGCTGCTGCATCTTGGATATTTGTTACTCGGTTTGGAGTTGGGTTTTCTGCACTTGGTAATGCTTCTACTAGATCACCTTCGTTTACCAATACTCCGTCTGTTCCTGCATAGGTAGTTCCAACATGTCGGTATTTGAATTCTTCAAGGTCGCCAAGAGTTGCATAATTGGTTTTGCTAAATAAAGAATAAGGAGGTGTTAATTTAGCTGAAACACTAAATTCTGAACCATATGTTGGAAATATTGGGTTAACTCCTTTGTTGCTTCTAGTTAAACCAACAGTATAGGATAAATTTCTTGAGGTACCATTCCCAAAAGTAAATAAACCAGTATTGTAGTTCTTAAGTGCATAATGTTGGTAACTCAATGATTGGGATAATACAAAATAATCATCAGGGACCGTTAATCTTTTTGCTATACCTACAGAAAGCGTTAATATGCTAAAGCTTTTAGATTTGTCCACTTGATACGTAACAAAATTGTTTAAATATTGTTCGCTAAATGAAACGGAAGAACTGAATTGAACAGGTTTTTTTCCACCAAACCAAGGCTCAGAAAATGATGCGCTATAGGTTTTAAAGTAGGTACTTGCTTGTAAACGCAAGGATACTTTTTGACCGTCTCCCATTGGTAATGGTTTGTATGCTTCTTTTTTAAATATATTTCTTGCAGAAAAATTATTGAAAGATAGGCCTAGGGTTCCAATAAAACCGCCACCGCCATATCCTCCTTGAAGTTCAATTTGGCTTGCCCCTTTTTCGGCAAGGTTATATTCAATATCAACAGTTCCAGCACTTGAATCTACATTTTTAAATTTTGGATCAATAGTTTCTGGATCAAAGAAACCAAGTTGCCCAATTTCTCTAATTGTTCTTACTAATTCTTCTTTACTGTACTTTTCTCCTGGTTTAGTTCGTAACTCTCTGTATATAACTTGATCGTTAGTTTTATCATTTCCAACAACAGTTATTTTGTTGAAGTAAGCAATAGGTCCCTCGGTAACGCGTATTTCAAAATCAATAGTGTCATTTGCAGTTTTTACCTCTACCGCATTGATGCTTGAAAATAAATATCCATTGTTTTGGTACAAGTTAGTAATGTCTTCTCCGTCTGGTTTTGATTTATCAGCAATCCTTTTTTCCAATAAAACTCCATTATACACATCTCCCTTTTTTAAGCCTAATACTCTACTTAATCCTTGATCAGGATAAACAGTGTTGCCTAAAAATTTGATGTTTCCAAAGTAATATTTATTTCCTTCTTCAACCTTAATTGAAACAGCCAAAGCATTTTTAGATTTATCATAACTTACTGTATCTGAAACGACTCTGGCATCTCTAAACCCTTTTTCTTTGTAAGCATCAATTACTTTATCTAAATCTGACTTGTATTTGTCTTTGATAAATTTGGAGGCTTTAAATAAACGAGTAATTTTTTTCTGTTTGGTATCTTTCATTGCTTTTCGCAATGATTTATCAGAAATTTTGCTATTACCCACAAAGTCTATTTTATCAATTTTGACCTTGGTTCCTTTATCTATAGTAACCAACATATTTACTTGGTTAATTGTAGTCGTATCCGCAACGGTATTGATATTTACTTTGGTGTTGAAATAACCATCTTTTTTGTATTTGTTTTCAATGTAGTTTTTGGTAGTAGTAATTAAGTTTTCATTTACTACTTTATTTTCAGTTAGCCCATTGTCTTTGATTAAGCCTTCTGTTTTGTTTTTCTTTACACCGACGAATCTAACCTTATTTAATTTTGGCAATTCTTCTAAATGAAGATCAAGATAAACACTGTCATTTTCTACTTTATTTACATAAAATGAAATTTCATTGAACAAACCTAATTTGCCTAATTTTTTAATGGCGCTACTAATTTCTTCTCCAGGAACAGTAATTTCATTTCCTTTTTGTAATCCAGAAAAAGCGACAACTGTTTGGGTGTTAAATGTAATTTTACCTATTATATTGACATCTGCTAAAAAATATTTTTTTCCTTGATCAAATGGTACTCTGTCTTGAGCTGCTGCTTGGAAAATACTTCCAAATAATAGTAAACAAATTACTATTCGTATGCTTTTTTGTAACACTAAAAAATTATTTAATTTGTTCGCTTGTTTTTCCAAATCTACGTTCTCTTTTTTGATAACTAAGGATAGCCTCATATAAATCTTCTTCTTTAAAGTCAGGCCATAATATGTCGGTAAAATATAATTCTGCATAGGCTATTTGCCATAGCAAAAAATTACTGATTCTATGTTCTCCACTAGTTCGTATTAATAAATCTACCTCTGGTAAATTTTGGGTGTAAAGATGCTCATTTATAATGGAATCGTCAATAGTGTCTATTGAAATTATATTATTTTTAACTTTATCACTTATATTTTTAACGGCACGTACAATTTCTTCTCTTGATCCGTAACTTAGTGCTAAGGTTAGTGTGAGTTGAGTGTTGTTGGCTGTTTTTTCAATTACTTCTAGTAATTCTTTTCGAGCGATTGAAGGTAATTGGTCTAAATTACCGATGGCATTCATTTTGATATTGTTGCGTTCTAAGGTAGGGAGTTCTTTTTTAAGGGAATTAACTAAAACTCTCATTAACGCTTCCACTTCTAATTTTGGCCGGTTCCAATTCTCGGTTGAAAAAGCATACAAGGTTAAATTTTCAATACCTAATTTGGCACAAGCCTCGATAATTTTTTTTACCGATTTAGTGCCGCTTTCATGCCCAAGTGCTCGTAATAAACCACGTTGTTTTGCCCAACGACCATTCCCATCCATAATAATGGCGAGGTGTTTTGGGAGTTTATTTATATCTATACTTGTAATTAAATCCATTTTATTCTGCGCAAAAACACGGTTTATTTCCAAAGGTATATGTTAATGTGATTCCTGAAAACACATACCAATCGTTGTTATTTTGGTTGCCAAATTGTATGGGTTGCCAACTATCATTTCTAGGCAAACTCCCATCAATGTCATCAGCAAAGGTGTACCGAGCACCAATTTCCAAACCTAGCACAAAATTAGAAGTTAAATTGGATTTTACACCTAAAATTATGGGTAATGCAAGAGTTTTTTGTTTTGAATCAAATTCAGCTAGACCAAATTTGTAAAATAAACTATCGTAAAAGCTTAAGCTAAGTCCTGTAAAGACATAGGGAGTTATTTTTCTTTCTAAAGGATTGTAGATGTTGAAATCAAAAAAATTGAATTCGATTCCTCCAGAAATTTCCTTTATTGTGTTCTGGAAGGAAAAGCCTCTATTTATTCTTCTTAATTCTTCAGAATCAATATCATTAGACTCTAGGTTTGATTGTATGTAAGTAATTCGCCAAGAATGTCTGGGTGTTTTATTCCATTTGTAAATCAAACCTACTGTTGAAGCATTTGGATTAATGAAAGTAGTCGCGCCAACATCTCCAATGAAGTTACTTCCCCCCACAAAAACGCCTAACTCATTAATTTGAGCTTGGGTAGCTGTGAAGCAGCAGCAGCTTAATAATGCAAAAAAGAATTTATTCATTAAAATAAAAAATGGTGCACAAATATAGGAATATCAGTTCAAATTAAGTGAAATGGTAATTTGACCATAAAAAATGGTCAAATTGTAGACCTAAAAATACAAAGGTGAAACGGTAGAAAGAGTAAAATCGTATTAAAAGGAATTAATTTCTTTTATCTTCGCCCCACAATAATTTGTTGCGCAAGGTTTTTAAGAAAGTTTCTTCTGGGATTTCGATCATATTGATTTCGAATGGATTTTTTTTGATAACCAAAATCGATTCGTTTTTTACTGTGGTTACTCGGGAATCGAGCGAAACTAAATATTGATCTTCTCGGCCGGTAACTCGAAGTTTGATTTCGGTATTATCAGGAATAACTAGTGGTCTGGCGTTTAAATTATGGGGAGCTATTGGTGTAATTACTAAACTTTTAACTTCAGGAGTTAAAATAGGTCCGCCACAACTCATGGAATATCCCGTTGAACCCGTTGGGGTGGATATTATTAAACCGTCTGCCCAATACGAATTTAAAAATTCGTCATTCAAATAAGTTTCTATCGTAATCATCGAGGTGGTATCTTTTCTACTCACCGTGATTTCATTCATAGCAAAATTGATCTCATGAATTGCTTCATTTTCTGGGGAACACTCTAGACTAAGCAAGGCTCTTTTGGAGATACTGTACTTTTTGTCAATTACAAATTGCAAGAACGAATCGATTTTTTCTTTTTGAACCGTTGCCAAAAAACCTAATCGTCCTGCATTGATCCCCAAAATAGGCACTCCTGAATTTCGTACTAAAGTAGCCGCTCTCAAAATAGTTCCATCACCACCAATACTGATTAACATATCAAAACTCGAATCAAGTTCGTTATGAGACGAGAAGGTCGGATAGGTTTCGTGAATAATATTTTTTTCGTACAACATTTCTAAAAATGCCGATTCGATGATGAGCTCAACGTTATTCTTTTTAAAAAAAACAAAAATGTCTTTGATAATCGGCTCGGTGCTATTAAGGTAATATTGTCCGTAGATGGCTATTTTCATTTTCTATAGGTATAACTCGAAGTTAAATGTTGAGGTATCTGTCTAAATAATCAGAACGTTCTTTTAGCGTATTGATGTAATTGTCCTCATTATGTTCGGAAATAATTTCATAATTATAGCGTCTGAAAGTCTGAATAATATCATTGACAACGCCCAAAGTCACTTTTATTGTAATTTCTATCGTTTCATTGTCCGAATTAGAAGCAAAAAGACCTAATAATTTACCGTTATTACTTTCAATAATTTGAGTGATTTGGCTCATGGAGTAATCAACCAGCGCTTTTTTTACAATGATAATCCCTCCCGCTTCTTTAATAAAGGGTGTTTCGTTAAAAAACTTCATAATATCGGCTAATTCATAATAGCCAACATAATTGTTGTTTTCATCTAAAACAGGAACAATATCTGAATTATTTTTTCCAAAAACCTCTAAAACCTCTAACCAAATCATATTAGGTCTTACAAAAAACGGTTCCAAAGTATATTTGTAATCGCCTACTTTTTTGTCGGTGTCAAAAGTTTCTAAGTCGTCAGCTACAATACTACCAATGTAAATTCCCTCTTCCAACACCGGAAAATGAGAATAAGAAGCGTCCATAAAAAAATCTTGAGCAGCAAGAACTGTTTCTTGGCTGTCAAGAGCTCTAAAGTCGTTGTTAATGAAGTCTGTAATCGCTGTCATAAAATCAATCCTCAATGGAGAATGCAAAATAATCAAAAAAAGGCAAAAACTCCTACCTTTTACTTTGTATTTTTGTCACTGCAAAAATAGTTTATTAAAATCAATTCCAGTTGTATGACAAAGTTAAGTGTAAATATCAACAAAATAGCAACTTTACGAAATGCCCGTGGCGGAAATGTACCTGACTTATTGAAAGTCGCTACCGATATTCAAAAATTTGGAGCACAAGGCATCACCATTCATCCGCGACCAGACGAACGCCATATTCGCTATCAAGATGCGCGCGATTTGAAGTCTATTGTCATAACCGAATACAATATTGAAGGCAATCCACAACATAATTTCATTGATTTAGTATTAGAATGCAAACCAGATCAAGTGACTTTGGTTCCAGATGCTATTGGTGCTATCACGTCTTCGGCAGGTTGGGACACAGTAAAAAACCAAGCGTATTTGACGGAGATGATTCAGGAATTTCAACGCAATGGAATTCGCACTTCTATTTTTGTAGATCCCATTCTCGAAATGATTGAAGGGGCCAAAAAAACTGGAACAGATCGAATCGAATTGTATACCGAAGCCTTTGCGCATCAATATGGCTTGGGCAATAAAAAAGGAATTGAGCCCTATGTAAATTCGGCTATTTTGGCTAACGAATTGGGATTAGGAATTAATGCAGGTCACGATTTGAGTTTGGATAATGTTCAATTTTTCAAACAAAATATTCCTGGTTTATTAGAGGTTTCAATTGGTCATGCGCTAATTTCCGAAGCGTTGTATTTAGGTTTGGATAATGTCGTTAATATGTATTTGCAAAAATTAAAATAAGTGAATTTGTTGTATTCAAAAATAGAAGGTTCTGGCAAACCACTATTAATTCTTCATGGATTTTTAGGGATGTCAGATAATTGGAAAACATTGGGAGTGCAATTTGCTTCCGAAGGTTTTGAAGTCCATATTTTGGATTTACGCAACCATGGACGAAGTTTTCATTCGGACGAATTTAGTTACGAACTAATGGTGCAAGATATTGTTCAGTATTGTATGGAACATCAGTTGAGCAACATCAATATCATTGGTCATTCCATGGGTGGAAAAACGGCAATGTTGTTAGCAGCTCGCTATCCAGAATTAATTGAAAAATTAATTGTAGCGGATATTGGTCCAAAATACTACGCACCCCATCATCAAGATATTTTGGCTGGTTTGAATGCTGTTGATTTTACTTTAAAACCAAGTCGAATTGAAGTCGAAGCAACACTTTCACAGTATATTCCAGACTTTGGGACTCGTCAGTTTTTATTGAAAAGTTTGTATTGGCAAGAGCCGGGTCAATTGGCGTTCCGATTTAACTTGGCCGTTTTTAATGAAAAAATTACTGAAATTGGAGTTCCCTTGCCGGCAGATTTAGTTTTTGAAAAACCGACACTTTTTATCCGTGGCGGTAATTCCAATTATATTTTGGATGCGGATGTTCCGGCAATTAAAGAACAATTTCCAAATGTTAGAATTGAATCTATTCCAAATGCGGGTCATTGGCTTCATGCCGAAAATCCAGCCTTGTTTTATGAATTGAGTTTGTCTTATTTAAATTTATAGAGTTATGAAGTTGTTGATTAGAATATTGGTTACCACAATTTTAGTATTGGTCTTGTCTTATTTTATGAAAGGTGTCCGAGTAGACGGTCTGGTTACTGCAATTACGGTTGCAATTGTTTTGGGATTGTTGAACGCCTTTATCAAGCCCGTTTTGGTGTTTTTTACTTTACCCTTTACCATTTTCACTTTAGGTCTATTTTTAATTGTGATTAATGGAATTTTAATCTTGGCATGTACCAAGATAGTGGGCGGATTTCATGTAGATTCGTTTTGGACAGCGACCTTATTCAGCGTCATTTTATCACTTTCGCAATCCATTGTGTATAAAATAACTGGAGGTTCAAAAAAATAAGGATTATTAGGTTGTTTTTTACCTAATGTATTGATTGCATTAAAACTTGTTTGGGTTGTAAAATTTTTATAATTTTGCAACCCAATTTTATTATGTAAATTAAAGAACAAGATGGATATCAAAAGAGTAGCTATAGATGCTGTAAATGAAACGATTGTCATGACTGTGGTTCATATGGATTACAAAGGACAAGTAGCAAAAAGAATCAATGAAAAAATGCCCTTGGCTACCGTAAAAGGATTTAGAAAAGGACAAGTCCCTAAAGATCTTGTTGAAAAACAATACGGAAAAGGAATCAAAAAAGAAGAGGTTAAAAAAGTAGTTGATTTGGCTTTAGAGCGTTTTATTCAATCAGAACGTTTGAATCTTTTGGGAACTCCATTGGCTAAAGAAAATGAAAATTTAGATTGGGATGCTGAAGAATTGGTATTTGAATATGAAATTGGTTTAGTGCCTAATTTCGAATTGGATTTAGAAGCAAAAAACAATATCATCAAATACATCGTTAAAGCAGATGACAAGTTAATTGACGGTCAAGTAGCGCGTATCCAAAAACAATTTGGTAAAGCAATTCCACAAGAAGTTGTTGCTGAAGGATGTGATGTAACTGGAACTTTTTCTAATGAAGAAAAAGGAATCAACAATAAAACGGTTTTGGCTTTAGATGTTTTTAAAGATAAAAAGACAGCTAAAAAATTCATCGGAAAAAAAGTTGGTGATGTTGTAACGGTTAATACAAAAGGATTGTTTGAGGATGATCACCAATTGATGGACTACCTTAAAGTTGGTCATGATGAGGTTCACTCTTTAGCAGTAGACGTTGACTTTACTATTGAGTCAATCAACTCAACTGAATTGGCTGAATTGAACCAAGAACTGTTTGATAAATTATTTGGAGAAGGAAGCGTTGCGACTTTAGCCGAATTGAAAGCTAAAATCAAAGAAGATGCTGAAAGCCAATTTGCGCAACAGGCAGATCAAAAATTATTAGGGGATGTAACGGAGTTTTTAATTGAAAACACCAAATTCGATTTACCAGCTGAATTCTTGAAAAAATGGTTACAAACCGTTGGAGAAAAACAATTAACAGCTGAAGAAGCTGAGGTAGAATACGCTCGTTCTGAAAAAGGATTGCGTTTCCAATTGATCGAAGGTAGAGCTTTGGCACAAAGTAATATCCAAATCAATTTTGAAGATTTGAAAGCTTTTACTTCAAATGCGATCAGACAACAAATGGCTCAATTTGGACAAACTAATCCTACTGATGAGGAAGTTCAAGGAATTGTAGCTCGAGTATTGTCAAACCAAGAAGAAGTAAAACGTTTATCGGATCAAGTGGTTGCTGCTAAATTATTGGAAGTATTCAAAGAAAAAGCAAACCCAACTACAAAAGAAGTTACTTACGAAGAATTTATTGCTGCTTCATACGGAGAATAATTTCTAAAAAATTAAGTATATTTGAGCGTCAAAAGAATATTTTTTTGACGCTCTTTTATTCTGGATCCATTCCAGGATTTCAAAAATCTAAACTTATTAAAAATGAACTACGGTAAAGAATTTAGAAAATTTGCTACAAAGCACCAAGGGGTAAATGCCATGTATTACGACAAAATCGTAGGGGCAATGACACCCAAAAATATGACTCCTTATATTATTGAAGAACGTCATTTGAATGTTTCTCAATTGGATGTGTTTTCGCGATTAATGATGGACAGAATCATCTTCTTGGGAACAGGAATTGACGATCAAATTGCAAATATTGTTCAAGCACAATTACTATTCTTAGAAAGTGCCGATGCTTCTAAAGACATTCAAATTTATTTGAATTCTCCTGGAGGAAGCGTATACGCTGGATTAGGGATTTACGACACTATGCAATACATCAAACCTGATGTAGCAACAATTTGTACAGGAATGGCTGCTTCTATGGGAGCGGTTTTGTTATGTGCAGGAGCAGCTGGAAAACGTTCGGCTTTGCCACACTCAAGAGTTATGATTCACCAGCCTTCGGGAGGTGCTCAAGGAGTAGCGACTGATATGGAAATCAACTTACGCGAAATGTTGAAATTGAAAGACGAATTGTATAACATCATTTCGCACCATTCAGGACAAACTTTTGAAAGAGTTCATGCGGATAGCGAACGCGACTATTGGATGATTGCTGAAGAAGCAAAAGCGTACGGAATGATTGATGAAGTTTTAGTTAGAGGATAAATAGTTACTAGTTACGAGTAATTAGTTATTGGATTAATCTAACAACTAAAAACGACCAACTATCAACCCAAAAAATAAATGGCAAAGCAAGTATTAGAATGTTCTTTTTGCGGGAGAAAAAAACCAGAAACCAATTTGTTGATTGCAGGTATTGATGCGCACATTTGTGATAAATGTATCGAACAGGCCAACGGAATTGTTTTAGAGGAACTAAAATCGAGTGGAAGCTCAAAACAGGTTGGAGATTTAATTCTTAAAAAGCCAAAAGAAATCAGAGCCTTTTTAGATCAGTATGTGATTGGTCAAGACCAAACTAAAAAGGTCATGTCGGTTGCAGTGTATAATCATTACAAACGTTTGATGCAACAACAACTGGATGATGAGGTTGAAATCGAGAAAAGCAACATCATTATGGTGGGTCAAACCGGAACGGGAAAAACATTGGTCGCGAAAACGATCGCTAAAATGTTAGACGTTCCTTTGGCTATAGTTGATGCAACAGTACTTACTGAAGCGGGTTATGTGGGAGAAGATGTCGAGAGTATTTTGACGCGTTTACTTCAAGCTGCTGATTATGATGTGGCTAAAGCCGAAAGAGGTATTGTGTTCATTGACGAAATTGATAAAATTGCTCGTAAAAGTGATAATCCATCGATCACCCGAGATGTTTCAGGAGAAGGAGTACAACAAGCTTTACTGAAACTATTAGAAGGAACGGTAGTGAATGTACCGCCAAAAGGAGGTCGTAAGCATCCGGATCAAAAATTTGTGGAGGTGAATACCCAAAACATTCTGTTTATTGCAGGAGGTGCTTTTGATGGTGTGGAGCGTATTATTTCAAAACGTTTGAACCGTCAAGCAGTGGGGTATAGTACCTCAAAAAATGTAGATAATATTGACAAAGACAATTTGCTTCAGTATATCATACCAAAAGACATTAAAGATTTTGGTTTGATTCCGGAAATTATTGGTCGTTTGCCTGTATTAACACATATGGATCCATTGGATAAGGAAACGTTACGCGCTATTTTAACTCAGCCTAAAAATGCCTTAATTAAACAATATGCTAAATTGTTTTTGATGGATGATGTCGAATTTACGATTACAGATGGCGCTTTGGATTTTATTGTTGAAAAAGCGTTGGAATACAAATTAGGGGCTCGTGGATTACGTTCGTTGTGCGAAGCGATTTTAACGGATGCGATGTATGAATTGCCAAGTTCTGAGGATAAAAAATTAGCCATTGATTTGGAGTACGCTCAAGAAACCTTGAATAAAAATTTATTGAAGCGTTTGGAAATTGCATCCTAATTATTAGTTACTAAATGATATTGAAACCTGCTACTAATTGATAGCGGGTTTTTTTATATGCATTTGTAATTTTGTCATCGGTTTTAAAAAAACAACATTATTCTTTTTTATCAGCGATAGAATGTCGATTTTTGTCTTTCTAACTAACAACACTACAAATGGCAATAGAAGATAAAGAAATAATTTTATTAAAAGTTTCTGGACAAGATAAACCGGGTGTAACAGCGGGTTTAACTTCTATTTTAGCAAACTATGATGCCGTTATTTTGGATATTGGTCAAGCCGATATTCACGATACGCTTTCGTTAGGAATTTTGTTTCAAATTAAAGCGGGTTCCTCTTCAGGACCAGTTTTGAAAGATCTACTTTTTAAAGGGTATGAATTAGGAATTAAAGTAAAGTTTATTCCGATTTCAATTCCTGATTACGAAACTTGGGTAAAAGCACAAATCAAGCAACGTTATATCATTAACATTTTAGGAGAAGAACTAACAGCTGTTCAACTGGCTGCGGTAACCAAAATCATGTCGGATCAACATCTGAACATTGATTCCATTATTCGTTTAACGGGAAGAACATCGGTAGTCGACAAAGAGGAGTATCCTCGTTCTTGTGTGCAATTATCAGTTACCGGAATTATTGAAGATAAAACAGCAATGACGGCTAGTTTTATGGAAATATCTAGAACATTGAATGTGGATATTTCGTTTCAAGAAGACAATATGTACCGTAGAAACCGCCGTTTGGTGTGTTTCGATATGGATTCGACTTTAATTCAAACTGAAGTAATTGATGAGTTAGCAGATCTAGCTGGAGTAGGAGAGCAAGTACGTGCTATTACCGAATCAGCGATGAATGGTGAGATTGATTTTAAAGAAAGCTTCAAAAAACGTATGGCATTGTTGGAGGGTTTAAGTGAAGAAGTATTGCACAATGTAGCCGTCAATTTGCCGATTACCAAAGGAGCGCACCGTTTGATGAGAGCTTTGAAATATTACGGATATAAAACCGCTATTTTATCTGGAGGGTTTACCTATTTTGGAGAATATTTGCAAAAGGAGCTGGGAATTGATTATGTTCATGCTAACCAATTGGAAATCAAAGACGGCAAATTAACAGGTAAATACTTGGGCGAAATTGTCGACGGACAAAAGAAAGCGGAATACCTTCAAGCCATTGCTGAAAAAGAAGGCATACACATCAATCAAACTATTGCTGTGGGTGATGGTGCCAATGATTTGCCGATGCTGAATTTAGCAGGTTTAGGAATTGCATTCCATGCCAAACCTACGGTAAAAGAAAATGCAGCGACCTCAATTTCAAGTTTGGGATTGGATGGCGTTTTATACCTGTTAGGTTACCACGATCGTCATATTGATATGATGGAAGATTAGAGATTAGATAGAGTAAAATTATAAAAGCCCAACATTTATTGTTGGGCTTTATTTTTGTCTTTATTTTTTTTATAATTTTAATTCACTAACCAATTACTTATTAAGAATAAAATGGTAATGAATTTAGAAACGTAATAGTGTAATAGCCCTAACAATATTGCGAATATCATTAAAATTAATAGTAATTAAATCTCAAATCAAATGAAAAAAATTATTAGATTATCAAGTCTATCAATGATTTTAATTTTATTAATCTCATGTGATAAAAACGACTCTCAAATTAATGGTACTGTTGCAACAAATGAAAAAACAGCACCTTCAAATACTATCTATTATTCTACTTCAGAAAAAGAGTATGCTCAAGCCTCGCCTTTTACCAGGCGTTTAATTAATCAAGTTGATGCTGCAGTAAACTCTTTAAATATATTAACTAGAGAACCTAGTGTAATTAAATATGAAGTAATAATTAGTATTGACAAAAATCCTGAAAATAAATTTTCAAATTTTGTATCTATTGTTCCATTTGACAATTCGTTAAACAGTTTTGTATTGAAACCTGATGGCAAATGTCATATTTGTGGCATGGGAGGTGCATATAGTTGTATAAAAGAAGTAGAAACTTATATGGAAACTCATAATTTAGACGAAATTGATGTACATGTGAAACGATCTTCAGATGGATGTATCGATATCACCTATAAATGATAGTCTTAGAAAGATAACTTTTTCCTAATTATCGGGGCAATAGTAGGGAATAAGTTGAAAAAAATAATTAAAAAGCTAAAAGAAAAATAGTTTAAATACTCAATTTCTTTTGGCTTTTTTTATTGTAACCCTTTCAATTGCTCCAAATACTCTCTTTGATTAGATAGTCTCGGAATTTTGTGTTGGCCGCCTAATTTATCTCGCTCTTTGAGCCAATCATAAAATAGATTGGGTCTAGCCAAATTAATAACCAATGGATTCAAGGTCATATTATTATAGCGTTTGGCTTCATAATCGGAGTTGAGGCTTTGTAAGGTATCGTCCAGTATTTTTTGAAATTGAACGAGATCACTCGGATTTTGTTTGAACTCAATCATCCATTCGTGAGCGCCTTTTTCTTTGCCGTCCATAAAAATAGGAGCCACGGTATAATCCACCACTTCGGTTTGGGTAAGTTGGCAAGCTTTGGCAATAGCTTGATCGGTATTTTCCACCATAAGTTCTTCGCCAAAGACATTGATATGGTGTTTGGTTCTTCCCGAAACTCGAATTCGATAGGGATTCAACGAAGTAAAACGAATAGTATCGCCAATTAAATAGCGCCATAATCCTGAATTGGTTGTAATTACAACGGCATAATTTATAAATAATTCTACCTCTGCTAAGCGAATTACTTTTTGATTTGGCGTACCAAAAGTATCCATGGGAATGAACTCATAGAAAATACCATAATCTAGCATCAATAACAAATCACTAGAATCATTTAGATCTTGAATCGCAAAGAATCCTTCGGAGGCATTGTATATTTCGTAGTATTTAAAATCGGATTTTGGGAGTAACTTTTGATATTGTTCGCGGTAGGGTTCAAAGCTAACCCCTCCATGAAAATACACTTCCAGGTTGGGCCAAACTTCTAATAAATTACCTTTCCCCGTTTCTTCGAGCATTCGGTTCATCAAAACTAACATCCAAGAAGGAACTCCTGCAAAGCTAGTTACATTTTCATTTTTAGTTTCGTTGATAATTGCAGTCAGCTTCTGCTCCCATTCACTCATCAACGATATTTTATTACTAGGGGTGCTACTGAATTCGGCCCAAATGGGCATGTTTTCTATCAAAATAGCAGATAAGTCGCCAAACAACGTTTCCTTATCTTCATAAATTTGAGAGCTACCACCTAAGCGAAGACTTTTCCCCAAAAACATATCAGAATCTACATTGTTATTCAAATACAAACACAACAAATCCTTACTTCCTTTGTAATGACAGTCTTCTAACGCATCATTACTTACTGGTATAAATTTACTTTTGGCATTGGTGGTACCGCTTGATTTGGCAAACCATTTAATTGGTGCGTCCCAAAAAACATTTTGTTCACCTTGGCGTGTGCGTTCAATTAGCGGTTGTAAATCTTCATAAGTAGAAACGGGAACTCGTTCGGAAAAGGTAGTGTAAGAGGTAATTGAACTAAACTCGTATTGGGCTCCAATTACCGTATTTTCTGCACGCCGGATCAAATTCATCAACAATTCTTCTTGCACCTCGTTTGGGTACTTCAAGAACAATTCAATTTGATGAATCCGTTGCTTTAAAACCCAAGAAGCAATGGAGTTAATGATCGGTATGGGCATATTTGTGAGTTAGGAATTATGAATTTCGGATTCCGAATGATAACTTTACCAAAAATAACATTTTTTGTTCAATTCCAAACCTGAAACTTAAAACCAAATGACTTACGAAGGAGTTTTAACCAAAATGCAAACTGAATTTGGCAAACCAATTCAGTATTATCTTGTATTTGAAGACAGCTTTTTGAATGTAAACCAACTATTGGGTAAATCAATGGAAATCAATTTTGTAGGTTTTCAATGTTTGAATTGTGGGAAAAAGAAAAAGATATTCCGACAAGGTTTTTGTTATGATTGCTTTTATTCCAGTCCTGCTGTGGGTGATTGGATTATGAAACCGGAGTTGAGCACAGCGCATCTCGGAATTGCAGATCGCGATTTAGCTTATGAAGAAAAAGTGCAATTGCAACCGCATATCGTGTATTTGGCTTTGTCTAGCGAAGTTAAAGTAGGTGTTACTCGAAAAACACAAATGCCTACACGTTGGATTGATCAAGGGGCGAGTCAAGCGATTTCAATTGTTGAGGTACCAAACCGCTATTTGGCTGGGATTACAGAGGTAGCTTTGAAAAATCATTATGCTGATAAAACCAATTGGCGAAAAATGCTAACCAATTCTTTTGAAACGATTGATTTAGTCGCCGAGCGATTGAAAGTTGAGCATTTAATTCCAAACGAAGTTCAGGAGTATTTTTACAATCAGAAAATTGATTTGTATGAAATGCAGTATCCAGTTTTGGAATATCCTACGAAAGTGACTAGTTTGAGTTTGGATAAAACACCTAATTTCCATGGAAAATTAATGGGTATTAAAGGACAATATTTACTTTTTGAAGGCGGTACTGTTTTTAATATTCGAAGTTCAGAAGGTTACGTTGTAAAAATAGAGATATAAAAAAACAGCTTCTCAATTTTTAAATGGGAAGCTGTTTTTGAATTTATTGAATGCTAATATCAAATGGCATTCGGGCTTGAATACCTTTGTAACTCTGAATGCGTTTGATTTGTTCCATCATTTTGTAATTTTCTTCTCCAATTTCTTCTTTAATCCAACGTTCTTTGGTTTTGGCAAAAGGAAAATTTTCTAATAAATCATCAAAATTTTTATTGTATTCTGGATAATTTTGAGTGTTGAACGTTTTGATTTTTGCCAAACGTGCTGCTTCTTGAATAGCATCATGTAAACCGCCAATTTTGTCTACTAAACCAATTTTTATAGCATCAGCGCCAGTCCAAACTCTACCTTGAGCTATAGCATCTACTTGTCCAAAACTCATTTTTCGTCCCTGAGCCACATGAGAAACAAATGTTTTATAGATTTGTTCTACACCTTCTGTGGTTACCGCCTTAAATTTTTCATCGATTGGTGCAAATGGATTGTAATTACCTGAGTTTTGGTGGGTATTGACTTGTTCAGAATGAATTCCCATTTTGGTACTTAGACCACTAAAATTAGGTAGCATCCCAAAAACACCTATCGAACCTGTAATAGTATTTTTTTCTGCGAAAATTGTATTGGCATTACAAGCTATATAATACCCTCCAGAAGCAGCATAATTCCCCATCGAAACAACTACTGGTTTTACTTTTTTAGTCAATTCGATTTCTCTCCAAATCAAATCGGAGGTCAAGGCATTTCCTCCTGGGCTATCGATGCGAAGCACAATTGCCTTTACATCATTGTTATTTCTCGCTTCACTGATTGAACGGCGCATTGCACCTTCGCCAATGATGTTGACATCTCCTTCGCCACTTTGAATTTCGCCTTGTGCATAAATAATGGCAATTTCATCTGTAGCATCATTAATAGCTGAAGTAGTAGTGTATTTTTGGGTATAATCAAGTATTGAAACCGATTCATATTCGTCTTCAGTGTCTACTTTTAATAATTTTTTTATAGCGTTGTGGTACACGTCTTCATAAGCAACTACGTCTACTAATTTTTGAGCCTTAGCCATTTCAGGCGTTCGAGCCAATAATCCATTTGCAATTATATTGAGTTGTTGTACCGAAAGATTTCGGCTTTTTGCAATATCAGTAACTACGGAGTTCCAAATGGAATTCAGCAACGCCGTAATTTGTTCTCTATTAGCATCACTCATTTTGTTTTCAAGGAAAGGTTCTACGGCACTTTTGTATTTTCCGTGACGAATAACTTCCATTTTTACACCTGTTTTATCTTGAAATTCTTTAAAAAATAGTAGGTCAGAAGAAAGGCCTTTGAAATCTAAATCGCCCACTGGATTGAGATAAACAGTGTTGGCTACTGAATTTAAATAATATTCTTTTTGTGAATAGGTATTGGCATACGCCATAACAAACTTCCCAGATGTTTTGAAATCTTCCAAAGCATCTCTAACCGCTTTACTTTGCGCCATTCCAAGTGAAGAATTGTTGTTTAAAATAGAAATTCCTTTGATATTTTCATCGGTTTTAGCAGCACCAATAGCATCAATGACATCAATCAAACCAATCTGTTTGGTATCTGAAAATACGGTAACCCAAGGGTCAGAATATTTTCCAGCATAGTCATTTTGAATGTCTTCTAAATTCAATACGATTACCGAATTTTCTTTTACGTCAACACCATTTTCTTCTCCGCCAAAAATGGCTCCAATCAGGATTATTCCAAAAAAGAATAGCATGGTGAAAACAAAAATACCTACGATGGTAGCCAATACATTTCCTAAAAACTTCATAATTTTTTAATTTTCGTATAAGTAGTTGTTGGGGTTAAAATGTTACACAATTGTATTTTTCAAATTGAAATTTAATTATTAACACTTCACACAAATATAGTATACTTTTAGTTAATTTGCAGCCATTATGAAATCACAGCAT